>Ga0105048_10001785_pt1 | contig 34835 bp, 38 predicted proteins | sample MAT05_FD_78382 | JGI IMG/M metagenome (GOLD analysis project Ga0105048, IMG submission 78382) | Freshwater microbial communities from Lake Fryxell liftoff mats and glacier meltwater in Antarctica - MAT-05 | ecosystem: Environmental > Aquatic > Freshwater > Ice > Liftoff microbial mat | place... | reverse complement strand
TGCAGCCCAACCACCCCACCGACGACCTGCGCGGCATTGCTGCCAGCTTGCTGGACGGGCTGATGTACGGCGCGGGCGATGCAGTGGTGGGCATCAACCCGGCGAGTGACTCTCTCCAGGTTATGACCGGCCTGTGGCAAATGCTTGACGACGTGCGCTGCCGTTTTGACATTCCCATGCAAAGTTGTGTGCTAACCCACGTCACCACTCAGATTAAAGCTATAGAACGAGGAGCGCCGGTGGATTTGGTGTTCCAGTCGATTGCCGGAACCGAGGCCACCAACACCAGTTTTGGCGTGAATTTGGCGCTGCTGCGAGAGGCGCGTGAGGCGGCGCTCTCGCTGCGCCGTGGCACGGTCGGCGACAACCTGATGTATTTCGAAACCGGCCAAGGCAGCGCCCTCTCAAGCAACGGCCATCACGGTGTGGACCAGCAAACCTGCGAGGCGCGCGCCTACGCAGTGGCGCGCGAGTTCAAGCCACTGCTGACCAACACGGTGGTCGGCTTCATCGGCCCCGAGTATTTGTATGACGGTAAACAGATCATCCGCGCCGGGCTCGAAGACCATTTCTGCGGCAAGCTGCTGGGCGTGCCCATGGGCTGCGACGTGTGTTACACCAACCACGCCGAAGCCGACGCCGACGACATGGACACGCTGATGACGCTGCTGGCCAATGCGGGCCTGAGCTTCATCATGGGCGTGCCGGGCGGCGACGACATCATGCTCAATTACCAAAGCACCTCGTTCCATGACGCGCTGTACCTGCGCAGCCTGCTGGGCCTGAAGCGCGCGCCCGAGTTTGATGCCTGGCTGCAGCGCATGGGTCTGGTCGATGCACAGGGGCAGCTTTTGGAAGCATCCGCTAACCATCGGCTGATGCAGCAATTGCCACATCTGGGCACCGTGTGATTGATCAGCAGCCCTCGGCCACCGCCTTGATAGCAGCGCCGCCAGATCAGATGCAGCGGCACGTGGTGCGCCCTGACCCCTGGGAAAGCTTGCGCCAGCACACCTCGGCCCGCATTGCCTTGGGCCGAGTGGGTGCCAGCTTGCCCACTGCCGAGGTGCTGCGCCTGGGCCTGGCGCATGCGCAAGCGCGCGACGCAGTGCACACGCCGCTGGACTTGGCGGCGCTGGCCGCGCAGTTGCAGGCAGACGGCTTGTCAAGCCTGCAAGTGCGCAGCCAGGCGGCCCATCGACAAAGCTATTTGCTGCGCCCGGACCTGGGCCGGCGGCTGCATGTGGACGACGCCGCGCTGCTATCAGCCCAGCCCAGAGCCACCGAGCTGGTCATTGTGGTGGCAGACGGCCTGTCGTCCGAGGCGGTGCGCCTGCACGCCCAGCCACTGCTGGCGCAGTTTCGCGCCTGCTGGGCAACAGATCTGCAGTCAAACCCGGTGATTCTGGCCGCCCAAGGCCGGGTGGCCATTGGTGACGAGGTTGGCAGCTTGCTCGGCGCGCGCCTGGTGGTGCTATTGATTGGCGAGCGGCCAGGGCTTAGCTCACCTGCGAGTCTCGGTATTTACATCACTTATGCGCCGCAGATTGGCCGCATGGACAGCGAGCGCAACTGCATCTCCAACGTGCGCCCGGAAGGCCTACCGTATGACCAGGCGGCGCACAAACTGGCCTGGCTGTGCCGCGCGGCCTTGCAGGGCGGTGTCACCGGCGTGGGGCTGAAAGACGACAGCCCGGCGCTTGAGCACACGTCGCCTGAGCGCCTTCATCTGGATTGACTTGCGCCGTCTTGGCTGAGTGGCTGGCATCACGCCGCCAAGCCTGCCCGACAATACGCGCATGCTGAATTTCGACCTTCTCAAAACCGACCCCGCGCAAGGCGCCTACGCTGGCAGCCACGCCCGCCGCGCCGCGCTCACCCTGAGCCACGGCGTGGTGCAAACGCCCATCTTCATGCCGGTCGGCACCTATGGCACCGTCAAAGGCGTGATGCCGGCCAGCCTGGAAGACATGGGCGCAAAAATCATTCTGGGCAACACTTTTCACCTATGGATGCGCCCCGGCCAAGACGTGATGCGCAGTTTTGGCGGCCTGCACGGTTTTGAGCGCTGGGACAAACCCATCCTGACCGACTCGGGCGGCTTCCAGGTCTGGAGCCTGGGCGCCATGCGCAAGATCACCGAGCAGGGCGTGCATTTTTCTTCTCCCGTCAATGGCGACAAACTGTTCATGTCGCCCGAGGTCAGCATGCAAATCCAGACCACGCTCAACAGCGACATCGCCATGCAGCTCGACGAATGCACGCCGTATTTGTCGGTCGAGCCCAAAACCAAGGGCCAGATCACCACCGAGCGCGAAGCCCGTACCAGCATGGAAATGAGCCTGCGCTGGGCCAAACGCAGCCAGGACGAGTTCGCCCGGCTGGAAAACCCCAACGCGCTGTTTGGCATCGTGCAAGGCGGCATGTTCGAGCACCTGCGCCAGGAGTCGCTGGACGCGCTGGTCGCCATGAACTTCCCCGGCTACGCGGTGGGCGGTGTCAGCGTGGGCGAACCCAAGGACGAAATGTTGCGCATCATGGCGCACAGCCCACACCGCCTGCCCGCGCACAAACCGCGCTACCTGATGGGTGTCGGCACCCCCGAGGACTTGGTGGAAGGCGTGGTGCAAGGGGTGGACATGTTCGACTGCGTCATGCCCACCCGCAACGCCCGCAACGGCACGCTGTTCACCCGTTTTGGTGATCTGAAAATCCGCAACGCGCGCCACAAAACCGACCACGGCCCGCTGGACACCAGCTGCACCTGCTACGCCTGCAAGGGCCAAACCCGGCCTGACGGCACGGTCAGCGGCGGCTTCAGCCGCGCCTATTTGCACCACCTGGACCGCTGCGCCGAGATGCTCAGCCCGATGCTCTCCAGCATCCACAACCTGCACTATTACTTGAACCTGATGACCGAAATTCGGGCGTCACTCGACACCAGCAGCTTTGGCGCCTTCCGGGCACAGTTCAAGGCAGACCGGGCGCGCGGGGTCTGAACCATGCGCTGTGGCCGTAGCGCCTGGCACTGTTTTGACCTCGCCTGGCCACATCTTCAGTTCGCGCAGATAAGTTGGAAAAATTCTTATTTTTATAGCTAGAAGCGCAATATACACAAGGGCTAGAAGTCGATTTCTTATATAACTTCTTGATCTTCATGAGCATGCCCCAACCTCGCCCCACCGCCCTCTGGCAGCGCCTTTTGCGCTGGCCAGTGCGGGCGCTGCGTGGCGTGTTTGGCGCTGTGCTGGCGCTCATCATCCTGTTTGAGGAGTGGGGCTGGGAGCCACTACAGCGCGCACTGGCGTGGGTGGGGCGCTTGCCGGGCCTGCGCTGGCTGGGGGCGCGCATCCAGACGCTGCCACCGTATGCCGCGCTGGCGCTTTTTTTGCTGCCGACACTGCTGCTGGTGCCGGTGAAGCTGCTGGCGCTGTGGGTCATTGGCCAGGGCCAGGTGCTGCTGGGCACGCTGGTGATTCTGGGTGCCAAGGTGGTGGGCACGGCGATTGTGGCGCGGCTGTTCACCCTGACACGCCCGGCCTTGCTGCAACTGGCCTGGTTTGCACATTGGCATGCGCGCTGGATCAGTTGGAAAGAGGCGTTACTAGCGCAGGTCCGCGTCAGCTGGCCGTGGCGCTATGGCCGGATGATGAAAACGCGACTACGCCGCGCCTGGCAGCGCACCCGGGCCCGCTGGAAGCTGGACTAGCGCGCCCAGCCGCTCCCTACAATTTTGCCTGTCCGCCAGCCCTTTGAACGTACACCGTGACCCAGCGCAGCCTCCCGTTTCCGGATGATGCATCCAATCCACCCAGCGCAGCCAAAACCGGCAAGCTGACCGCCCTCAAATTTGAAGCGGCCAAGATGTCGCCGGCGCAAAAACGCTTCAACCAGTTGATTGACCAGACCGAGTCCTTGGTGGCCAAAATTCAGGCGGCACAGGCACTGGCTGACAGCCACCGTGTGAAGTCTTCCACCGCACTGACGCCCTTGAAAAACGAGTTCGACACGCTGGTGCGCAAGATGGCCTGGTGGCTGGATGAGCGGCTCACGCAAAGGGGTTGAGCGCCAAACTCAAAGCCATCGCAGCCGAGATGATTTGCAGTCTTTCGGGCAGCCTGGCCATGGAGGGCGATGAAGCCATGCAGGCGCTGCACGATACCCACGCAACCCAGTCGTTTGAAGAGCAGGGCAAGGCCGTGACTGGCGACATCCAGTCCTTTATGGAAGACCTTCTGGGCGGAAAACTTGGCGATGGTGATCAAAATTTTGCGAGTCTGGAAGAACTGGTGCATGCCAGCATCGCCAAAATGCAGGCGCAAGCCGAGGCCGCCAGCCAAGCCCGCAGAAGCGCTGGCACTCCCCCACGCAAGAAAACCGCCACGCAAAAAAAGGCCGAACAACAAGCGCTGGACGCCGACGGCGCGCTGCGCACCATGTATCGTCAGTTGGTCAGTGCCCTGCACCCCGACCGCGAAACCGACCCGGTCGAGCAGCTACGCAAAACAGCGCTGATGAAAGAGGCCAACGCCGCCTACGAGCGGCGCGACCTGCTGGCGCTGCTGCAGTTGCAACTGCAGGTCGACCTGGTAGATGAGCGCATGATCAGCAGCATGGCCCATGAGAAACTGTCCGCCTTGACAGCCTTGCTCAAGGAGCGGGTCAAGGTGCTGACCAGTGAGCTGTACAAAATAGAACGGCAAACCGTCGACGAATTTGGCTTGCCTATGTACGCGCCCTTGAGTCCGGCCAGCCTCAAGCGACACCTGACCAGCCAAATGAAGCGCCTCGAAGGTGACATTGAAGCCATGCAGCACGACTTGGCCCAAGTACCTGACGACCGCTACTTCAAGCGCTGGCTGCGACAGCAGCATGACCTGCGGTATGACACATTCGACCCGCTGGACTTTGGCGGTCTGTAGAAAAAAGCCCCCTTTTACGATCGATTTACTATGTAAAATATAGCTACTAGCCCTTATTAAACAAGGGCTTGAGGCTATTTTCTTATTTTTTATCAGTGATGCTGCGGTGCCCAAGAGTGCGTGGCGACGGTGAACCGACATCGGGTTAACGCCAAGGTGTAAATGGGCGATGCAACCGTATACTAATTGAGATAGATCAATTTTTATGCCATACCGCGACTCCTCCAACATCATGAAGAAGCATTTTTTCACCGCTGCGGCCTTGTGGATGGCATTGACGGGCTTGCCACCGGCACAGGCCCAGGAGCTCAACGGGAATGCCGCGGCAGGTGCGGGCAAGATCGCCCAGTGCGTTGGTTGCCACGGCATCAAAGGGTATCACTCGAGTTTCCCGGAGGTCTATCGCGTGCCGATGATCGCGGGCCAGAGCGCCTCTTACATTGTTTCTGCGCTGACGGCCTACCGGCAAGGCGACCGCAGGCACCCAACGATGCGTGGCGTCGTCGGCAGCATGAGTGATCAAGATGTGGCCGACGTGGCCGCTTACTACACGGCGCTCGGGGGGGGTGGCGGTGCATCCGGCGGTAGCGGCTTGAACCGCAATGATGCTGCCACTGCGCTGAAGCTGATCGAGCAGGGCGGCTGCAAGTCCTGCCATGGCGATAACTTCAGCAAGCCGATTGCTCCCGGATATCCGAAGATCGCCGGTCAGCATGCAGACTACCTACTGGTGGCGTTGAAGGCGTACAAGATGGCGGGCGACAGTCCGGTTATGGGTCGCAGCAATCCTGTGATGGGCGGTATTGCCAAACAATTTTCGGCTGATGAATTGAAGTTGCTCGCGAGCTATTTGGGCGCGCTTCCCGGAGAGTTGAGAACGGTTCCTCAAAGCGCGTTCAAGTAGGCGCGGTCTTGTTATGCATGTTGGCCTGAATGCGTTTCAGGTTAAATTTTGTCGGGTTGGGAAGGGCGTCATTCTGCGCAAAGTGATGCGTCTGTCGTGCCCACCGATGACAGGAGCTTGCAAATGGGGTTGTGACGGTGCGGCGGGTTGCACGATGTCGCTGTCATAACCGAATGTGTGAGGTGTTTCGATCTCCGCGTCATGCAGGGATGGAATTTGTTGATCCAAGGATGGAATCTGTGGTCATGATGAGAACATTCAAGAGTAACGTGTTGAACAGGTTGGTGGCTTTGGGCGCAATGCTCGTTCCGTCGTTTGTCCACCTTGCCCATGCGGTCGAGGATCTGCCTGGCGGGCCGGCAGTGCGCCAGTTGAATTTGCACCCCGCTGTTACGCAGATCGCCGAAAGCCAAGCCTGGCTGCATTGGTTCATGCTGATCATTTGTGCGGCTATTTTTGTCGCGGTCTTCTCTGTGATGTTTTACGCCATCTGGAAGCATCGTAAGTCGGTCGGCCATAAGCCCGCCACTTTTCATGAGTCACTGACGGTTGAGGTGATCTGGACGGCTGTGCCTTTCATCATCGTGATCGCCATGGCCTTTCCGGCAACCAAAGTGGTTATTGCCATGAAAGACACCACAAACGCGGATCTGACCATCAAGGTCACAGGCATGCAATGGCGTTGGGGCTATGACTATCTGCGCGGTGAAGGTGAAGGCATTGGCTTCGTTTCTGCGTTGGATCTCAGTCAGCGTGCACTGTCCGACGCGGGTGGCCCCAAGGCTGGGCAGGACGTGCAAGACTATTTGCTGAAGGTGGATCACCCCTTGGTGGTGCCCGTGAACAAGAAGGTTCGAATCATCACAACCTCGAATGACGTCATTCACTCCTGGGCGATGCCTTCCTTGGGAATTCACCAGGACGCCATTCCAGGCTTCGTTCGCGACACCTGGTTCAAAGCGGAAAAGGTGGGTGATTTTTATGGAGACTGCGCCAAAATCTGTGGCAAAGAGCATGCCTATATGCCGATTCATGTGAAGGTGTTGTCGGCATCGGACTACTCTCAATGGGCCGCCACTGAGAAGGCCCTGATGACTGCGCAGCCCGCGCAGGTTGCGCAGTCTGCTGAAATCACCGCGTCAACAAAATAAGTGTTGGTTCATAAAAGACACGATTGAGAAGGAAGCAACGATGAGCGTCGTTTTAGATCACCCCTCCACAGGCCATACTGCCCAGCATGACGACCATTCATCGTCTGGTTGGCGTCGTTGGGTCTATGCGACCAACCACAAAGATATTGGCACGATGTACATGCTGTTCAGCTTGTCGATGCTGATGGTTGGCGGTGTGCTGGCTTTGTTGATTCGTGCTGAGTTGTTTCAGCCAGGGCTGCAGTTCGTCAACCCCGAGTTGTTCAATCAACTGACGACCATGCACGGACTGATCATGGTGTTTGGCGCGATCATGCCTGGTTTCGTGGGATTTGCGAACTGGATGATTCCGATGCAGATTGGCGCTGCTGACATGGCCTTTGCCCGGATGAATAACTTCAGTTTTTGGCTGTTGATTCCCGCAGGGCTTTTGCTGGTGGGTTCCTTTTTTATGCCAGGTGGCGCGCCATCCGGCGGCTGGACTTTGTATGCGCCGCTGACCCTGCAAATGGGACCCAGCATGGATACCAGCATTTTTGCGCTGCACATCCTGGGTGCGAGTTCCATCATGGGGGCGATCAACATCATCGTGACCATTCTCAACATGCGCTCGCCAGACATGCCGTTGATGAAGATGCCGATGTTTTGCTGGACCTGGCTGATCACCGCCTTTCTTCTGATTGCCGTGATGCCAGTGCTGGCAGGTGCCATCACCATGACCCTGACAGACCGCCATTTCGGTACCAACTTCTTTAATGCAGCAGGCGGCGGCGACCCGGTGTTGTTTCAGCATATTTTCTGGTTCTTCGGCCACCCGGAGGTCTACATCATGATTCTGCCGGCCTTCGGCATCATCAGTCACGTGGTGCCCGCCTTTGCGCGCAAAAGACTGTTTGGCTACACGTCGATGGTGTATGCCACCAGTAGCATTGCCATCCTGTCGTTCGTCGTCTGGGGTCACCACATGTTTTCGACCGGGTTTCCAGTCGCAGGGCAATTGTTTTTTATGTACGCCACGATGCTGATTGCCGTGCCGACAGCGGTGAAAATATTTAACTGGATTGCCACCATGTGGCGAGGCTCCATGACCTTTGAGACACCGATGCTGTTTGCGGTCGGTTTTATCTTCGTCTTCACCATGGGTGGCTTTACCGGACTGATTCTCGCGATGGCGCCGATTGATATTCAGGTTCAGGACACCTACTACGTGGTGGCGCATTTCCATTACGTATTGGTGGCAGGATCCCTGTTTGCCATGTTTGCCGGCTATTACTACTGGTCACCAAGGTGGACCGACGTGATGTACAGCGAGACCCGCGGGAAAATCCACTTCTGGTGGTCGCTGATCTCATTCAATGTGACCTTCTTCCCGATGCACTTCCTGGGATTGGCCGGAATGCCGCGACGCTATGCCGATTACCCCATGCAGTTTGCAGACTTCAATGCCATCGCTTCGGTGGGCGCGTTTTTCTTTGGCTTTGCGCAGCTGTATTTCATCCTCTTCATCGTGCTGCCAACCATGCGCGGTGTCGGCAAGCCCGCACCCCAGCGGCCGTGGGAGGGCGCTGAAGGGTTGGAATGGGAGTTGCCCACACCTCTGCCTTTTCATACCTTTGAAACTCCTCCGCGCCTTGACGCAACGGCGACCAAAATCATTCATGAGCCTGCTGTGGCAGGTGCAGCAGTTGCTGCGCATTAAGGTTGTGCCACTATGAATGAGAAGCAAGGTCGGGCCAATCGCAAGCTGGGTCTGACGCTGGCCCTCATTTCCGTGGTCTTCTTTTTGGGCGTCATGTTGCGCGTGAGCGTTTTTAGTCACTAACAGTATGAAACTGTGGGCCAACAACGCGCGGCTGAAAAGTGGATTACTGGCGCTTGCGATCGCCATGTTTGCCTTTGGCTATGCCATTGTTCCGCTGTACAAGGCATTCTGTGATGCCACCGGCATCAACGTGATTGCGCAAGGTGACCGTTATATCGAGAGTTCTGGGGATTACCAGCCGCTCAATACGCAGGTGGACCTGAGTCGCACCATCACGGTCGAGTTTGATGCGAATTCGCGCGGACCCTGGTACTTCAAACCGATGCAGAACAGCATTCAAGTGCATCCAGGTGAACTCACCGTGGTGGTTTACGAGTTTAAAAACCTGCAAAAGCGCAGCATCACTGCGCAGGCTATTCCAAGTTATGCGCCCGAGCAGGCGGGGCCCAACTTTCACAAGGTCGAGTGTTTTTGTTTCACTGAGCACACCCTGGCGGCAGGTGAAAAGAGATCGTGGCCAGTGGCGTTTGTGGTTGACCCCAAGATATCGGATGACGTCAAGACGATTACCTTGTCTTACACGTTCTTTGAAGTGGGTGGCAAGACGCCGGCAGCGCCAGTTGCTGATTCAGGGCTTGTTGTCCCTGTGAAGGCGGGCATATGAGTGGGCCGGATGCCGACCAGAGTGAAGTTGCTGTGAAAGGTTCGTTTTGGCACAGCGCCAAGATGGTCGCCTGGGCTTTCGTTGGCATTCGCAAAGGCAGCGAGTACCGGCAGGATTTTGGCAAGGTTAACCCTCTGCACGTCATTGTGGTGGGCGTGATTGGGGCAGCGCTGTTTGTGCTGGCGCTGGTTGCGTTGGTCAGTTGGGTTGTTCCCGGCTAAATGATGGCAAAACTGGATTGATTAAATTTAAGTGACCCACGTGGAGAAACGATGAGTAACACAGCACACGCTAAAACGCCGTACTATTTCGTGCCCAATCCTTCGCGCCACCCGGCGATGGCTGCATTCGGATTGTTTTTCGTGGTCCTGGGCGCAGGCCAGTGGATCAATGGCGCAGACTGGGGCAAATATTCCCTGATTTTTGGCATGCTGTGGTTTGCGGTAGTGCTGTACCAGTGGTTTCGCGAAGCGGTTGGTGAGAGTGAAGGCGGCCAATACAGCAAACGCATTGATGTATCTTTTCGCTGGAGCATGAGTTGGTTTATTTTTTCCGAAGTCATGTTCTTTGGTGCTTTCTTCGCAGCCCTGTGGTGGATCCGGATGCACTCCGTGCCAGCACTTGGCAATGCTGAGAATGTCTTGTTATGGCCAGAATTCAAGGCGGTCTGGCCGAGTGCTGCAGGTGGCATGACAGCGTCTCCAGCGGGCATCACCGAACCTTTCAAGACCATGACACCGTTTTGGTTGCCCACCATCAACACTGCGCTGTTGCTGAGTTCGGCTGTGACGCTGACCATCGCGCATCATGCGCTGATTGCGGGTCAACGCAGCAAGACGATTGGCTTCATGTGGATCACCGTGCTTTTGGGCACAGTGTTTTTGTTCGTGCAAGGTTATGAGTATCACCATGCCTACAGCGAAATGAACCTGACCCTGGCTTCAGGGGTGTATGGCTCGACCTTTTTCATGTTGACCGGCTTTCACGGCTTCCACGTGTTTGTGGGCATGCTGATGCTGCTTTTCATCACCTTGCGCCTGCAAAAAGGGCATTTCACTTCCGAGCGACACTTCGGCTTTGAGGGCGCTGCCTGGTATTGGCACTTTGTCGATGTGGTGTGGCTCGGCCTTTATGTGGTCGTCTACTGGCTTTGACGTTTTCACGAAAAAAGTCACCAAAAACTCAGGTGCCTTTTCAAAGGTGACGGTTTAAATTAGCTTTTTGCAGGATCATGGCACGCCGGTTGGACTGATATAGCCCAGCTTCCAGGCGACCAGGATGCTGCCAAACAGGACGATCGAAAAGCCGACCCGCAACGCTAACGAAAACGCCATGCGCCGCGCCCGCTCCTGATTGTTGGAGTCGTTCTTCATCATAAAGAACAGCGCCGAAGCCAAACTGCCCAAAATGGCGAAAAAAGCCATGATGACACCATATTTCATGAACAGGATTATCACTTGACTGCGCGCAGTAAATTTTTGTTGGTCAGCGTGGTATCGCTGTTTTTTGTGTTGTTGGGGTTGGCGCTGGGGCAATGGCAGTTAGGCCGGGCAGCACAAAAAATTGCCTGGCGAAATAGCATGCTGACCAACATCGCACTGCCAGTGTTTGACAACCGTATGTTCGAGGATCATTGGCGGCTCGCTGGCAATCTGCACCGTCGGGTTCATTTGCAAGGTCACTGGAAACCGGCCGACACCGTATTTTTGGACAATCGCACGATGACTGGCAGGGTGGGCCTCGTCGTTGTGACACCTTTTCAACTCGAGCCAAGTGGTAGCGTCGTTCTGATCCAGCGCGGATGGATTGCCAGAAACTTTCTGGACCGATCGATATTGCCCGCCGTCACCTCACCAGACGGACTGATTGAGCTGACTGGTGTGATCGCGCCTGCACCGTCCAAGCACTATGCCCTGGGTGGGCCGGAAACCGGGCGTATCAGGCAAAATCTCGATGTCACAAGCTTTTCTGCTGAAAAAGGGCTCGACCTAGCCCCGGTCTCTGTCCAGCAAACCGGAGATTTGTCCGATGGTTTGCTCAGGGACTGGCCTCAGCCGGATGCCAATGTGAATACAAATTATGGCTACGCTTTTCAATGGTTCACGCTTAGTTGCCTGGCTGCTGCCTATTACCTCTGGTTCCAAATTGTCAAAAGATTCCGCCGCAAAACCGCAACCGATAACCGTCAAACAAGTCCGCCCACTGCGTGGGGGATGCCTTTGACCATGACCGTGAGTTCTATGCCGTCACCAGACGATGCGCTGGCATTGCAGTCGCACCAGACCCGTCGTGGACGCAGGTGGATGTTGGTCGTCTGGCTGATTTGCGCGTCTCCGGTGATCGCGTCCTATCTGGCTTTCTATGTGTTTCGCCCGCAAGTGGTACGTAGCTTCGGAGAACTCATTGAGCCGCAACGCGCCTTGCCGGACATGGCAGGAGACACGTTGGACGGCAAGCGGGTCAATTTGAAGACGTTGCAAGGGCAGTGGCTATTGGTCAGTGTGTCAGGCGGAGCCTGCGATGCGGTCTGCCAGCAGCACCTCTACCTGCAGCGGCAGTTGCGCGAAAGCACGGGCAAGGACAAAGAGCGCGTGGACTGGGTCTGGCTGATTTCCGATCAGACACCGGTGTCGCCCGCCCTGTTGCCTGCCTTGGGTACCGCCGATGTGTTGCGTGTGCCTGAAGCTGAGCTCAAGCAGTGGCTCAGTCCGGCGGCTGACCATCAACTTGCCGACCATCTGTACGTTGTGGATCCGATGGGCCATTGGATGATGCGTTTTCCGGCCAACCTGAATCTTGACAATGCAGCGCAGGCCAAACGAGATCTTGACCGGCTATTGCGGGCCTCTACCTCCTGGGACCAGCCTGGTCGCCCGGCGAAGAACTGAGGGAGAGCTTTGGTGCCGCTTTACCCTCTTTCCCCGGTCTGGCAGATGCTGGCGATCTTCGTGTGCCTGTTTGCGCTGCCTGCGCTGCGCCCGCTCAGTGCCGGTCTGAGCAAAGACCATGCGATGGTTTTGCGATTGGCCCTACCTGCATTGCAGGCCTGTCTGCCAGTTACCGTGAGCCAGGCGATGGGCGCCTGCATGGCGTGGAATTCACTCGGGCGCTGATGTCAATGGATGCCTCGCTAACTTATAACCTATCTCCACTTCCCAGCCTGCTGGTGGTGGGCGCCTTGCTGGCTTTTGGACCGGCGATGTTTGTCTGGTTGCGTGATGGCGGACGGACACCAGCGCAACGCGTCCAGGCGCTGCGTGTATTGACCTTGTTTTTGACCTTTGACCTGCTGCTGTTTGGTGCCTTCACGCGCCTGACCGATTCAGGTCTGGGTTGCCCGGACTGGCCGGGTTGTTATGGTCACACCAGCCCTGTGGGGGCTTCGCCGCAAATTATCGATGCGCAAAATAGGATGCCTGAAGGGCCGGTTACTCACGCCAAGGCATGGATTGAAATGCTGCACCGTTACCTGGCGACTGCGGTAGGTGCGTTGATCCTGCTGCTGACGACATTGAGCTGGCGCGATTGGCGCCGCAATCGCGAGAAACTCCGTGCGATGCCATGGTTGCCCACACTGACGCTGGTGTGTGTGTGTGTGCAAGGCGCGTTTGGTGCGCTGACCGTCACGATGCGGTTGTTTCCGGCCATCGTGACGCTGCATTTGCTTGGCGCGATCGCGTTGCTGGTACTTCTGTGCGTGCCGGTCGTGCGTGGCGAGGAGAGTCGTCGTGCGTGGCCGCCGTTGTCGGCTGGCGCGCGTCGCTTGCTCGCCTGGTCATCGGTTTTGTTGCTGTTGCAAATCGCGCTGGGCGCCTGGGTGAGCAGCAACTACGCCGTCCTCGCCTGCAGTGACTTCCCCACTTGCCAGGGCAGTTGGTGGCCCGACATGAATTTCTCGCAAGGCTTTGAAGTGTGGCGCGGACTTGGGGTAAACGCGGCGGGCGTGCCGATAGACTTTTCTGCGCTAACCGCCATTCACTATGTGCACCGGCTGACAGCCTATGGCGTGGTGCCGCTGCTGATGCTGCTGGCCTGGCAATTGAACCGAACCAAAGCATGGCGCGTGCAGTCCCGAGTGCTGGCGGCGCTAAGTATTCTCCAGCTGGCCACCGGTGTAAGCAACGTGGTGCTGGGTTGGCCGATGCTGGCCGCCTTGCTGCACACCGGGGGCGCTGGTGCGCTTGTGCTGACGCTGACCTGGGTGGCTACCAAAGCCCAATGGCGTGCGGATAAGTCGCCGGCAGCTGGGCGTGGTTCTGTGCACCCGGGAGTTGGCCCATGAGCGCGTCAGCGGGTCTGCGCCTGGAACACGGTGTGTCGGTTTTCCGGCAGTTTTATGCGCTGACCAAACCGCGCGTCATCCAACTCATTGTTTTTTGCGCGCTCATCGGCATGGTGATGGCGGTTCCGGGGTTACCGACCTGGCCACAAGCGGGGGTGGCTGCCGCAGCCTGTCTGGGTATCTGGCTGGTCGCCGGTGGTGCGGCGGCGTTCAACTGCATTATTGAGAAGAACATCGATGCCAAGATGAAACGCACCGCGTGGCGACCCACCGCACGCGGCCAGCTGGACGACCGGCAGACCCTGGTGTTTGCCAGCATGCTGTGTGCTCTGGGCTCCGGGCTGCTGTATTGGGCGGTCAACCCACTGACCATGTGGCTCACCTTCGCCACCTTCATCGGTTATGCCGTGGTCTACACGGTAATCCTCAAACCGCTAACGCCACAAAACATTGTCATCGGCGGCGCCTCCGGTGCCATGCCACCGCTGCTGGGCTGGGCCGCCATGACCAACCATGTGGGGCCTGAGGCTTTGATCCTGTTTCTGATCATCTTTGTGTGGACGCCACCGCATTTCTGGGCGCTGGCGCTGTACCGTGTTGAGGATTACCGCAAGTCCGGCTTGCCGATGCTGCCGGTCACCCACGGCACCGCCTTCACGACGCTGATGGTGTTTCTCTACACCCTAATTTTGTTGGCTGCTTGTTTGTTGCCGTTTGTTTACGGCATGAGTTCGTGGCTGTACCTTGGGGTTGCGCTGGGCTTGAGCCTGACCTTTTGCCTGTATGGCTGGTGGCTGTGGCGCGACTACTCTGATCTCCTGGCCCGCAAGGCGTTCCGGTTTTCACTGATCCATCTCAGCGGGCTCTTTGCGGCCCTGCTCGTAGATCACTATGTGTTTTTCTGACACTGTCGTTGCAGGCAGTCAATGTAGGCGGGCAAGCTTGACGACCACTGAAAGCTATATATTGGATAGCTGTCTGTGCTTATTGCAAAAGGGCTAGCGCCTAATTTCCCGTAAAAACTGTGAGCACGCCGGTGTAGCCGTACAAGTGGTTGCGGGCAATCTCGCCACCGGCAAAAAAACCGACCAGCGGCACATCGCCCAGTACGCGGCGGATGATCTGCAGCTCGGCACTGGGGCTACCAAAATGCTCACCACCGCGCCCTGCGCAGCTCACATAAATTGCCCCGGCAATGCCGCGTGCCGGGTGTGGCGCAGACTCGGCCTCGCTGGCGGCCAGCGCGGTGGCAGACTCCAGCGCCAGCTCTAGCGGCTCGAGTTCTTCACGGATTTCGGCGCAGATGCGCATCAGGTCGGCACGCGCGGCCTGCACGTTGCGCTGGCAAAAAGCCAGCTCCATACCCTCTTTCACCGGCGAAGCTAGCGCAATGCCGTAACGCGCAGGGTCCAGCCCGATGATGTGGCGAACCAGCACGTCGCTGCCAAAGTTGCCGGTACGGGTGATGGCGGGCAGGTCGCCAGTGGCACCTGAGAGGCCACGGCGTTCGGTCAGGCCGACCAGCGTGGCGCGCACTGCCTGCAGCGCTTCATGCGGCTGCTCCAGCGTCACATCCAGCTCGCGCAGCAGTACATCCAGCGCGGGCTCGCCGTCCAGCGCCAGCACCACGTTGTGCTCGGCAGCTGTTACCTGGTGTGAGCGCGCCACCGGCAGGCAGCCTTGCGTGACGCGTGACACCATGTGAACGCCCGGGCCAAAAGCGACCCCACTCAAACCGCCGCTGAACACCCCGCTGGCAGCGCCCTGGCCTTTGACGTTGCCGTCGCCCGCCACCGCAAACTGCACCGATTTGCCCCGGCTGCTTGAGAGCCCGCCGAACAGGTAACCCGAGTCGGTGCGGTCGGCCAGCTCGGCAATCAGGTCTGGCAGGTCTGGCGTCTGCGGGTCCGCATGCACCAGCGCGGAGTGCGCCTCAAAGGCCAGCCCGAGCGGTGCCACGCCGGAAAAAACTCGGTATTGGTCGGTTGGCAGCTCGCACAGCATCACCGCCAGCGCGGGTTCGTCGACATATTCCACATTGTTGGCGGCTATGCCCACGCCCACGGTGCCGGCCCAGTCGGTGATCTCGGGCAACTCGCCGCTGAGGTGCTCCAGAATCTCTTGGGCGTAAGGCACGTAGCGATCAGTGATGTAGAGCAGCGCCAGTGTCGGGTTGGGGGCGTACCCATGCAGCGCCATCTGCGCGCGCAACTGCGCCAGCACCAAGCCAACAGCCATTGACCACTGCGGGTGCGTGGCGTGCGCATAGGGAAACAGCTTCATGGCGGCGCCGCGGCGGGGCTCACGGGGGTGTCGTGCTAGCGCTTGGGGCGAATGGCTCTGGGATCATCTGCATCGGCCTTCTTGGCCGCGGCCTTTGCAGGCGCACGTTTGGCTGGCGGCTTCTCATCCGTCGATGACGAGGCGGTTTTGGACGATGCCTTGGTCGCCGGCTGGGCCACACTCTCCATCATGTTTTTACCCATGTCCATGGCGGTGGCCTTGCTCGCCTCGGCCATGGCGGTGACCTTACCTGCCTCGGCCATGGCGCTGGCGGCGATTGACTGGAATTGCTGGGTGAGCGCACTCCACATGTGCATCGGGTCCACCAAACCAGCCAGCGAAGCGGCTGGCGTGGTGGCTTCGGGCGCTTCTTCAACCGCCTCGGCCACCGGCTGGGCCGGGGCTGCTGTCCTTTCGGGCGGCCACTGGAAGCCGGTAGAAGTTGCGGCGGGTGTCGGAGCGGCTGCCTTGGGCATAAAACTGTTGGCCATCTCGGAGAAATTCAGATTCATGCCTTTCAGCGTGGACAGAGTCATTTTTTGCACCTCGAGTGCCTGCACGGTGGCGGCCAGTGCCTTGGCGTTTTGGTCCAGCCAGAATTGCACGGTTTTCAGCTCATTGATACGTTTGTCAAGCTCCTCCACGCTCAGGGTGGGGGCGATCCAGTTGGCCACGTTGGGCATGTGCGGCACGGCGCCAGACGTACTTTTGGCCAGGTTTTGCAAAAAGTCAAAGCCGGGAACAAATTTAGCAAAGTTGGATGCTTGTGAATCGCTCAAGGGGTTCTCCTGTAGTTGTGGTGGATGACGCCCCCACAGCTTACCCCAATGCGTCGACGCTTGTGCGACGTTTCAAGCGCAACTTGCTTGCACCGTGCGCGTGGCCAGCACGCCCGGTAGGTTGACCACATGTTCCAAGGCGCTCAGGGCCTGACGGCTCAGGCGCGCCTTTTGCGGGTGGCGGGCTTCCAGAAAGTTACCTTCGCGCATACTGCCAAATACACGTGACACGGTCTCGGGCGCCACGTCCAGAATGTCGCTCAGTTCAGTCAGGTGGGGCACGGCAAAGTCTTGCGACACCAGCCTTGCTGACGCACCAGGCACCACGCCGTTCTCCGCAAACATCAGCAGCAGCGCCTGGATGCGACGCGCCGCCGGGCCGGTGCGCAGGGTCACCACCTCGCGGCAGCGCTGGTGCGCCACCACCACGCTCTCCATCAGGATGTGCATCATCGCGTCACCATCCGCCCGCACCGGCGCGACCTGGCTGGCGATCAAGGCGCGTTGGCTCAGGGCGTCGTGCGTGCCCGCCCACTGCTCCACGCCGATCACGTCGCCGGGCAACGCCAGGCGCACAAAGCGGCTGGGCTCGCCACCCGGTGCGCTGTCGATGCGCAAGGCGCCCGACTGCACGCGCCACAAGAGCTGGGGCGCAGTGGGCACAAAACGCTCGCGGGCTGCAAGCTGGCGTGTCGTCAAATCAAAGTTTTCAGAGTGCATGATGGCCTCCAGAAATTTATAAGAAATTGGCTTCTAGCCCTTTAGATACATGCGCTGATAGCTATTTAATTCATAGTTACCAGCGCCAATACACAAGCGCTCTATCAGAACTTCACGTTCAGGCCGACGTAGACCGAGCGGCCCATGCCGGGTACGGCTGTGCCGTAAGGAACGCCGGTGATGCTCATGGTGGTGCCTTGACCGGTGTACGCGCCGCCGGTGGGCAGGTAGTAGAACTTGTCAAACAGGTTTTCCACGCCCAGGTCAAGGCGCACCGTCTTCCAGGCATAGCTGGTGCGCAAATTCACCAGGCTGTAGCCGGGGGTCTTGATCTCGTTTCGCACGGCAGACACATCGGTTTTGGCCTTGACCGCCACCAGCTCCAGGCTATTGTCCCAACCACCCATTTTTTGCGTGATGGCCAGCTTGGCGTTGAGCGGCATGATGTTGTACAGGTTGTCGTCAGTGTCCTGGTTGGTGCCCTTGGTGTAGTTCAGCAGGCCTTTGAGGCCAAAGTCACCCCAACTGGTTTTGGCCAGCGGCAGGTGGCCGGACAGGTTCACGCCGTAGAGGCGGGCCGACTGGTTGACGTACTTGAGCACGCTGAACTTGTTGGTGGCCAGGGTGACAGCGGGTTTGTTGTTGGTGGCATCCCATTGAACGGCATCAATGTAGTCGTCCACCTGTGTATAAAACGGCGTGACTTGCATGCCCCAGGCTTTGTCGGCAGCATGCCAGTCAAACGTGGCAGACAAGGTGTTGGCTTTTTCGGGGCTCAGGGCCAGGTTGCCGATGTAACCGTTGCCGTCACCGACAAAGTTGTTCATGACCGCCGCCATCGTCCAGGTGGACCAGGTAAAGCGCTCGTACACATTGGGCGAACGCACCTTGTGGGCAAAGCCGAACTCGATGTCGTAGTTGGGGTTGGCGGTGTATTTGGCCAGGGCGGTGAGGTCGACGTTGGTGTCGGTGCTGGCGTGGCTTTGGGCGTTGAAGGCCAGTGAATCACGCGACTGGAACCCCATGGCGGCAACTGCGGTGTTGTAACCCTGCACCTCACTCGCATCCATCTTCACCTGCTCCACCCGCACACCCACCAGCGTCATCCACTGCGCACTCTTGGTGGCTTCCCATTCGGCAAACAGCGCGGTGCGATCCCGCTCACCATCTTTGATATTCCAGAACGATCTGCCAGGCTGGGCATAGGTGGTGGTCGTAGGCGACCACATCATGGCGCCTGACGCGGGCCACCAGTCATTGATGCGGTATTGCTGCAATTCGCCGCCCACGCGCAGCAGGTCCTGCGGGCTAAGGATCACATCGGCCTTGACGCTGACACCGGTGGTTTTGCCTTCGGTGTACATCGGCATGCCTGCGGCGCAAGTCATACTCAAAGGACTGCAAGGTGAGCCGTTGACCGCCGTCGGACCGCCTGACCCGGTTGGCGGAGTCCCATTGCCATACCAAAACCGCTTATCCGCCCCAAAATCCATAAAGTGGTCCACAGTCTCCCGATAGGCCCGCGCTTCGAGCTGGCCCCATTCAAACTGGCCCAGGTAGCGCAGGTTCACACTGTTCTGGTCGTTCTTGAGCATGTCCATGCGCTGATTCGGATAGAGCTGAAACGGCATGTCCTGAATGCCGACCTTGACTTCAAACAAATGGTTGTCATTTTTGAACGCCAGCCCCAGGCGGTGGTTCAGGGTGTCATAGGCGCTGGAGCCCACCTCGTCACGCGCCAGCGTGTGGCCGATGCGCCCGGTGAAGTCGTAGGTTTTGAAGGCGCCGCCAGCGACTGTGTTGTCGGCCTTCGCGGAGGCGCCGCTGTAGCTGATGTTGAACGCTTGTGTGGCGTAGCTGGCCGACAGGTTCAGGCCACGGGCGTTGTTGTTGCTGCGGTAAAAGGTGCCTACCTCGCCTTTGATGAGGGGGCTTTCGCCGGGGACGGCAAATTCGGGGGCGCGCGACTCGGCAACGATGCTGCCACCAATGCTGTCACCGCCAGCGCTGACCGGCGTGATGCCGGCGAAAACCTTCAAGACGCCCACCTGGGTCGGGTCGATGTATGACAGTGCCGGATTCATGTGGTTCGGGCAAGAGGCGATCAGGTCCATGCCGTCTACCTTGATGCGCAGCCGGTCATCAGCCAGGCCGTTGATCGCGGGCAGGCTGGATACACCCCCCGCGCCATTCAGGCTCAGACCGGGAATGTCTGACAGCAGGTTGGCGGTGTCGCTGGTGGCCGGCAGGCGGGCTTTAAGGCTGGCTGGGTTCAATGGTGTGGCACCGGGCGCAGGCGTGACGTTGTCTTGCGTGCCGGTCACAGTCACAGCGGGCAGCGTGCCAGTCACGTCGGCGGCCTGTGCCTGGCTGCACAGCAAGCACAGTGCGGGCAGCGCCAATGCCATGGCGTACGAGAAAGTGTGAAGTTTGGGGGATGACATGGTGATTTCCTGGGTCAAATAAGTGTGTTCAATGTCTGCTGCACGGGCCTAACCCGTGACGGGTGCAGACGGGTCAATGGTCTGCGTGGCTGTCTGATGCCGCGCGTGGGGTTTGCACCCAAACATGCACGGTCTCGCTGCCAGCGAGTTCAAAGTTCAGCGTGAGCTCAAAACGGTCACCGTCTTTGAGCGGTGTTTTCAGATCAATCAGCGTCAGCTGGTAGTCGCCGGTGTGGCGCAGGCGGGTGGTCGTTTTGGCGGGCAGATCAATCGCCGGGACCGGTGTCGCGTTCAGGCCTTGTGCCTCGGGTGTCAGGCGATACAGCGTCACCCGGCTGGTCAGGGGCGTGCTGGCGCCCAGCAGGCGCTCGGCATGGTCACCCGAGTTTTTGATGCCCCGAAAATAGACTTTGCCCAAGGACTCACCCGGCACGCTGGGCACCGCGTAGGGGTGGTCGATCAGCAAGTCGCCCTTGCTGACACCGTGCGCAGCTGCCAACAGCGGCAGGGCGCAACACAGCGAGCAAACTGACCAGCGCAGCAGCTGGCGACGCAGATTCATGGTCTGCAACGAAGAAACCAAACCTCTATGGCGTACAAATGGGAACATAACGGCCTCCTGAGTCCATAACAAATATGCCTGCAGCCCTTATGTGGATTGCGCTAAGCACTATGAAATTAGAAAATCAGGGAAGCAGGTGGGCCGCGCGGTAGCGGCGCAAAGGCAAAAACCGAAGGGGCAAGACATGTCGGCCGGGTCACCGGTGCCACGACCAACCCCGGCACGGCGCAGGACGGCATGCTCACCGGTGGTGGCGGTGCGGCACGGTCAGCAAATAGCAGGCAAAACGGGCAGTCGATCAGCATCTGAGTCGATGCAGGGGCGCCAGTTGCCGCTGAGTCGCTAGTGACGCCGGCCTCTGAAGCCGCCGCCTGTGGCGTCAGTGCCACCCAGCGCTGCCCGGTGGTGGTGCAGATTTCCACCGGCGCCGCATCCCCGCGCGCCCACACCAGCGCATGGGACAGCGTCGGCACCAGCGCACCCAGCAGCGCGATACACAGCGCCAGCCACACCGCGACCGGGCGGCGCAATGCTTTCATCATCTGGCTGGGTGAAGCGTGCATAGTCAATGCTGGGGCGATGTGCGTCAGCGACCTGCCTTAAGGCTTGGCTGTTGGCAGGGTACGTTTGGAATAGTCCATGAGATTTCCTTCGGGTCAAGAAGGGCACGGTGTGCCAGGTTGCGATTGCACTCAGGGGGAAAAATGCCACATCGGAGTCAGCCGGTGGGGCTGCGGTATTCACATACCAATACTGACTAAATCAGCCTCCAGCCCCTATGGAATATGGGCTGATAGCTATAGATTTAATAGTTCAAGAGATGCTGGGAGGCCCGCGTGAGGGCGGCGGTGCTGCCGTGGCGGCAGCATGTCGGGCGGCAGGAATGCTTTGCAGCACGCGGCCCAGGGGTTGCGCAGGGGGCGCGATCACACTGACAAAACTCGGCGGCGCACCACCCACCACGCACAGCGGGCAATGGGCCTCAGCACTCGGACTGGTGCTGATGGTGCCGTCTGCATTGAGCACCACCTTGACCATGCCCGCCGTACTGCAAATCACCAGCTCTTCTTGCGGGTTGACCATGGGCGAGGCCACCGCCACACCCAGCGTCATGGCAAACCACAGCATGGCCATGCGGGCCAGCCAGGGTGTGTTGCGAAGGGTTTGGAAGAGCGACATGGGCGCGATTATTGCATTGCCTTGTTTGAGTTGACAATGGTCAATATTGACTTCCAACATCGCATGAGCCCCACAGATGAGCTTTTTACCCACCTGGCCGCTCGCGTCCAACACCATTTTCTTTTTTGGCATTCTGTTGTTTTGCGGTGCCATCGGAGGCTATGTCACCCATCGCCGACCCTGGCTGCCGAGCATCACCGGCTTCATGCTGGTAGGTTTCCTGGTGGGGCCCAATGTGCTCAATATCGTGAGCTACCAGTCGCTTGCCGACTCACGCATCATCATGGATGTGGCGCTGGCGCTGATTCTTTACCGGCTTGGCCTGTCGCTTGACATCAAACGGCTGCTGCGCGATCGTCGGCTACTGGGGGTGTCGCTGGTTGAGAGTGGGCTGACCTTTATTGCCGTATGGTTTTCCATGCGCTTGTTCGGCATGGACGATTTGCCCGCCGCAGTGATTGCCGCACTGGCGGTGTCATCGTCACCCGCCGTGCTGATCCACGTGACCCATGAAATGGGCGCCAGCGGCCCGGTATCTGACAGCGCAAAAACCTTGGTAGCACTCAACAATGTGCTGGCTTTCCTGATCTTTTCTGCGCTTTTACCCTTGCTGTACAACCGGGCGCAAGCCCCCTTGAGCACGATTTTGGGCGGGCCTCTTTACGCCGTGCTGGGCTCTGCCTTGCTTGGGATTGTTGCCGGCTACGTTTTGCACCATGCTGCGCGCTTTACCAAGGCGGCGCACCAATACCACTTGGCACTGGTCGTAGGCGCTGTCACGCTGACGCTGGGGGCGACCATCTCGCTCAATTTGTCACCGTTGTTTGCCCTGTTGGTGCTGGGGGTGGCAGTGCGCAGCTATGAAAAAGAGGAAGTGGTCGCCGAATTGGAGTTTGGCTCGGCGTTTGAGCTGTTTTTCATCGCCCTGTTCGTCTACGCTGGTGCCAATCTGCACCTGGATGAAATGATCAAGTACGCCCCTGCAGCCGGGGCCTTTGTGCTGGTGCGTGGGCTGGCGAAATGGGGCGGTGTTTGGGGCATATCCAGGCTGCAGGGCTTGCCAATGCGCCAGTCGGCCACCACCGGCTTGCTACTTATCCCGATGGCTGGGCTGGCGATTGGGCTGGTCAACACCACGATGCTGTTGTTCCCGGATCAAGGCGTTGCGGTGAGCTCTGTGGTGCTGACCGCTGTGGCGGTGCTGGAAACCATCGGGCCGCCCATTTCGGTGAAGGCGCTGCGACTGTCGGGCGATAAGCTCAAACCAGATGTTGCCTTCGAAGAGCCACCCATAACCAAAACCTAAGCAACGGAAACCACGCCCGTCAGCGCGCTGGCGCAGCGTGGTAGCGGGCAAAAAACTGTTGCGTAGCGGCTTGTTGGGGGTTGTCGATGACCTCTTTGGCGGGGCCGCTTTCCAGCACGACGCCGTCACGCATGAAAAATACCTCGTCAGCGACCTCGCGGGCAAAGGCCATCTCATGCGTGACCAGAACCATGGTCATGCCCTCGGCTGCGAGCTCGCGAATTACCCCCAGCACTTCGCCCACCAGTTCGGGGTCAAGCGCCGAGGTGACCTCGTCAAACAGCATCACCTGCGGCTGCATGGCCAACGCCCTGGCGATGGCCACACGCTGCTTCTGGCCGCCCGAGAGCTGCGCCGGGTGTTGATCAGCCTTGTCCTGCAGGCCCACTTTGACGAGCAGCGCCAGAGCTTCTTCGCGCGCTTTCGCCTTGGGAGCGCGCAGCACGGTTGCCGGGCCTTCCATGACGTTTTGCAACACGGTCATGTGCGGGAACAGGTTGAAGTGCTGAAACACCATGCCGGTGTTGGCGCGAAAGCGCGCCAGCGCACGGTCGCCAGGCAAGCGGGTGGCGCTGCCCGAATAAGTCATCTCATGGGTTCCAACGCGAATGCTGCCCTTGTCAGGGATGGTCAGCAGATTCACGCAGCGCAGCAGTGTGGACTTGCCCGAGCCTGACGGCCCCAGCAGCGCCACCACCGCACCTTTGTCGATGTGCATGTTGATGTCTCTGAGGACGACGTGGTCGCCAAAGCTTTTCTGCAGTCCTTGGATGTCAATCATGGCATGGCGTCTGGCATGTTTCATGGGTGGGCTGTAACACCGGGCTACTCGACGCGTTGCGACTCAAGGCGGCGCACCAGCTTGCTGGCAGGCAACAGGATCGCGATGTACATCAGTGCAATCAGCGTGTAGGCTTCCAGCGGGCGGTAGGTTTCGTGCGCCACCGCCTGACCCTGGTAAACCAGGTCAGGCAGCGCCAGCACCGACAGCAGCGAGGTGTTTTTGAGCTGCATGATGGACTGGTTCATGAGCGGCGGGGTCATGCGTCGCAAGGCTTGGGGCAACACCACCCGGCGCATGACCTGAAAACGCGTCATGCCCAGGGCGCGCGCGGCATCAGTCTGGCCTGGGTCGATCGAAATAATGCCGCCCCGAATAATCTCGGAATAGAAGGCGCCACCGTACAGTGACAAGGCCAGCACCGCCGCCACCGATGCCGTCATCGCCACGCCAATCAGGACGGGTAGCGCGTAGTAAAACCAGATGATCAGCACCAGTACCGGTGTGGCGCGAAACAGCTCCACATACCATTTGAGCGGCAGCGCGATCAGCCTGGTTTTGGCCAGCCCGCCAATGCCCGCCACCAAACCGACCATCAAGCCAAAAACGATGCACAGCAGGCTATAGCCGACCGTGACCATCAAGCCGTTGGCAAAAAGCTGGCGGTATTGCCACAGGTAGCCAAAATTCCACTCGTACACGCTGGCCTCCCCGGTTCAGTGCTGCATCGATATTGCCTCAACGCTGCGCATCAGAAGCTCACGTTGGCCGGAATCTCGTCGCGCTTGATGCGCATGAGCTTGTCAAGGTTGGTCAGCACGATGGGGTTGATGGCATCGGTTTTGCGCAGATCGGCAATCCACTCGTCCACATAAGCCTTCCAGCGCGGGTCTGATTCCATGCGCAGGCCGGCATTGGTGGACGTGCCTTTAACCGGCTGGGGTACCACCACATGGCCAATGCCCGGGTTCTTTTTCACAATGCCCGCAGACAGGGTGACCACCAGCGGCTGCACATCGGCGCGCCCCGTCTGCACCGCAAGTGTGGCATCGGCAGACTTCTCAAAACGCAAAATCTTCGCCTTGGTGTACATGGCGGTCACCAGGTTGTCGTAGGAGGAGCCCACATCCACCGCTATGGTCACCTCGGGCGTGTCCATTTCTTCCCAGGTTTTGGGGCTGTAGCCCTTTCTGGCGATCAGGCTGTAAGCGTTGTTGTACAGCGGCAGCGAAAAGGCGATGACCTTCTCGCGCTGCGGCGTCGGGTTCAGGCCCAAGAAGATGTCGATCTTGTTGGTCTGCAGGTCCAGCACCGCGTTGCCCCAGGTGGTCTCGGAAATGACCAGCCTGGCCCCGAGCTTGCCCGCCAGGTTTTTTGCCAGGTCGACCATGATGCCGCTCCACTCGCCGGTGGCCAGATCTTTATGGTAGTTGGGCGCGCCACCCGCCACCGCCGCAATGCGCAGGGTTTTGCTGCTGGCAATGCGGTCCCAGGTGGCCATATCGGCTGCACCCTGTGCCCAGGCGGGTACGCCCCAGGTGCCAGCGGCCAGCACGGCGGCACCCAGAACAGCTCGGCGTTGTTGGTTCGTCTTCATCGCTTTTCTCCTTCAAAAAAGGCACCTCAGTGCCGGGGGCTTTCCAGGTTACACAAGTTGTTCATCGGCATAGGCCGCCAGCGCCGTCAAGGCGACCGGGCGCATGGGCCAGCGCTGCACATCACCATTGAGCGCGCCGGGGTCAAACTCAATGCCATGCTCATGCGCCAGCGCGCTGACCGCTGACGCGCAGTAACGGCCCTGGCAGGCGCCCATCCCAAAACGCCCCACCAGACGCAGCTCACGCGCAGATCCTGCCACCTGCAGACGCTCAAAATTGGCGCGACGCTGACCCTCGCAACGGCACAGCACCGTATTGGCGGTAGGCACAATGGGTGGCGCTTGAAACAACGTGGCCAGCGCGGTTTGGGTGCGCCGGGCTGCGGCGATGGCCTGGTCCAGCCGCCGGTCATCCGCAAACGGCTGCCCCAGGTAACGCATCACCTGGCGTGCCGCCCGGCGGCCGTCGTTCACGGCAGCGGCAGCGCCCAGCACCTCACGGCAATCCCCCGCATGCACGATGCAGCCCGCCGCACCTTCACCGGCCACCGGTAAACCGGTGGTATTGGGGCGCAGCCCGTCATGCAGCGCCAGATGCTGCACCTGAAATTGGCGTTGCAGCCCGCTGTTGTGCTGCGCAGTGACGAGCAGGCCAGTGTCTTTGGCCTGCACTGACGCCACTTGCCAGCCCATCAGGTACGGCACGCGGGCATGCAGCAGTTCCCGGGTGTAGAGCGCGGCCTCCAGCAGATCGGGCCAACTGCGCAGCGCCTGGAGCACCGCGCGACCCTGCCACCACATTGACGACAGGGGCTGGGCGCGCTCCAACACCGCCAACGGCGGGTTACCCGCTGCAGCCAGTTGGGCTGCCAGCGCCAGCAGCAGTGGGCCGCCGCCCGCAAGCACAATCGGGCCCGTGGGTGCCCTGCCGGTTTCCTTGAACTGCACTTGCATGCCACCCGCCGTGACCACACCTGGCAGTTCCCAGCCCTCACGCGGGGTCACCTGCTCCACCGTGCCCACCGCCAGGATCACCGCTTTGGGTCGCAGGCTCTGCACCCGCCCCAAAGGTCGGTTGTCAATCAAGAACCGGCCATCGCGGTCAACCCCGATCAACACCGATTGCAGCATCTGCTGAACCTGCCCGCCGGCACCCGCCAACCCTTGTATCAACAAGTCGCGCCTGCGGCGGTGGTGCTCTGGCATCACCAGCGTGTAGCTGCCGGTGCCAACATGATGTCGATAAATAGCGCCGCCCACTTGGTCGCGCTGCTCAACCAATCCACTGGTCAAACCGTGGCGCGCCAGCTCAACGGCAGCAGACAGCCCGGCGGGGCCGGCTCCCACGATGAGCACATCAGGCTGACGGGTCATGTGGCAACGCCAGGTGTGCTGCTGGCCTGCAGCGCGGGTGTGAGGCACATGCCGGGCTGCGCCGGCGTCAGGCAAGCCTCAACCGGGCTGGCCCCGTCAACACTTACCAAACACGCCTGGCAATTGCCAATGCCACAGAAGTAGCGCCCCTGCATGCCACCCGCAGCGTCGCCAAGCACCACAATACCGGCGCGCAACAGCGCAGCGGCGATGGTTTCACCTAGGTGAAACGGCACGGCCTGCAAATGCCAATACAGTGTCTGAGGCGGATTTTCTTGCATGTTTATTTGTACAAATACACTTCGAAGAATAACAGGTCATCGCCGTCTGTGATCAGGCCCAGCCCGCGCTGCGACAGCCCCAATATCGGTAGAGAGCTAACGCCCAGTTAGTTCTGGCCTGCCAGCGGCAAAGAGCCAAACCGGCTTGGGTCCAACGCCGAAATATCCACATCCACCGGCAAGTCCAACACCATCTGGGCCACTGCCGAGCCAATCACCGGTGCCAGGCATATGCCGTCACCCTCCATGCCCGTGGCGATAAAAAGGCCGCCAAGCGTAGGGTGCCGACCCACAATCGGCAGGCCATCCTGCGTGCCAATGCGAATACCGGCAAAGGTGCGAATCACCCGCCGCTGTGCCAGCGACGGGACCACGGTTAACGCCTCGCGCAGCAGGCCGGAGACGGTGAGGATGTCAGTCTGACGATCGGTAAACCCCGTCTCGCGGCTGCTGCCAATCAGAAACTGACCGGTGGTCAGCGGGTCAATCACCAGACTGGTGCTGCTTTGGCCCAACACCATGCGGCGCTTGGCCGCCAGATAACCTGCCGACATCAACGGTCCGGGCAAGGCAGCCCCCGACAAGGTGGCGCGGTCGGTCACGATGAGCTGACCCTTGCGTGGGATCAAAAGGTTGTTCAGGCCCACCAATGAGGCGCTTCCCAAACCGGCGGCAGCCACCACAAAGTCAGCCACAAGCGGGCCTTGCGGGGTCATGACACCCACCACACGACTGCCTGACAGGACCAAACGCTGCACCGGTGTGAAGCGACGGATGGGCGCATTGACCACTTGCAAAAGGCGGGCAACCACTTGGTAACCCAGCGCGTGGCCGTCATCGGGCACCTTCATGCCAGCCAGCACATGCGTGCCCAGGCCCGGCACACGCAGCAGCAGCTCGGCATGCGTGAGCGGCAAGATGCGTTCCCCCAGCGCCATCAGGTCGGCGCCTTGGCGGGCGATGACCGCCACCTCTTCGTCGGTACGCGCAAAGAGGTAAGTCGGACGAGGGTGGTAGATGTCGCCGAGTACACCTTGCTGTACCAATTGACGGTAAACGCCACGCGAGGCACGCGCCAGCGCCATCATCGGCCCCGGGCGTTTGCTGGCCACGGATACCGCGCCGTCCGACGCACCAGACGCGCCCGCTGCGGGCGTGCTGGCATCGAGCACCGTCACCCGGGCACCAGCGCAGCTCAAAAAATAAGCGATGGCGGCGCCCACAATTCCGGCACCAATGATGATGACATGCGGTGCGCCACGAGATCTTTGAATGTCAGGAGTCAACACAATGCTTGAAAACAATACTGCTCGATTGAGTTGGGGTTATTCGGACCATCGGCGTGGACGAAATCGCCTATGGCAAGGGGAACGGATATCTGACCCTGGCCTATCAGATCGAGGCCGGTTGCACGCGCTTGCTGTCGATTGGCGAGAAGCGAACGAAGGGGTCGTTTCAGAAGTTCTTCGATCTGATCGGCAAGGAACTGGCCAGCAAGATCGAGTTCGTGTGTCAATAATAAGCGCCTCCAGGCTCAGAACTTCCCCACCTTCGAGTCTGCCACTTTCTATCTGTTGCGGTCATGCCAGCTGCGTTTCCCTTTTGACAATGTCATGTGTCAGCCGGATATGGGCTTCAAGCGCAAGGGCTGCGCGGGCATCTTGACGCCTGATGGCAGCTTGGTAAATGGTGTCGTGCTCCTCATGCACGTGCCGGTCAATGGCGTGGGCGGCGGTCAGGCGCCAGTTGATCTTGCGGTAGCGCTCGCCGTGACGGTACAAAATCGCCAGCATGTACCTGGTCCAGGGAGATGGGTAGCCGGCAATCAGCGCGTCATGAAACGCCTTGTTGCGTGTTTCCCAGAGCAGGGGCTCGGAATCACTGGACTGGCTCTCTGTTTGCGTTAGCAACTGGTAGCTGGTGGTAACCTGTGCCTCCCAATGAGCATCGCCGTTGCGAATGGACTGGCGCAACGCCTCCGTTTCCAGCATCACACGGGTGTTGGTTACGTCTTCCAGATCGGTCAGCGAGATCGGTGCCACCCGAAAACCTCGCTGCCCCTCGGCGCTGACCAGCGCGTCTGAGACCAGCAGAGAAAGCGCCTCGCGCAAGGTGCTGGCGCCCACTTGATACTGGTCTTTGAGGTGCTCCACCCGCAGCTTTTCGCCGGGGACAAGCTTGCCGCAGATTACATCGTTGCGCAGGCTCAGGTAAGCGCGCTCGGCCAGGGTGCGCGGCGTGGTGATGTCGGTCTCCACATGGCTGGCTACACGTGACTTTAAAGGGCTCATCGTGCGACTCCCCGGGCTTCGGCAGGTATTGTGTCGGGTAGGTCGAGCGCACCCAAACCGCGCTTTTGACGATAGGCCAGCTGCGCCCGGCTCAGGCCGAGCAGGCGCGCGGCCTGTGACAGGTTGCCCTTGGAACGTGTCACCGCCTGGGCCAGTACGCGTGCCTCCACATCGTCGAGCGAGCTGCCGCTGTCGAGAATGCGCGCGCTCAGGTCGTCTTCCTGCGGGGTGCTCAGCGGTGCCAGCAGGCCGAGTGCATTCACGCTGGTTTGCCGGGCGTCCAACAGGTGTGGGAAGAGATGTTCCATTTCAATCATGCCGCCCTGGCAAGCAAGAATCACACCGCGTTCCACCAGGTTTTCCAGTTCGCGCACGTTGCCCGGCCAGTCATGTTGCTCCAGCGCCTGCAGGGCGCGCGCGGCAAAACCCGACACGCGTTTGTCATGCAGTGCGCAAAAGCGAGCCAGCATCACTTGGGCGATTTCAGTGATGTCGGTCACGCGCTCACGCAGAGGCGGAATACAGATCGGGTAGACATTCAAGCGGTAAAGCAGATCCTGGCGGAAGCGCCCTTCGCGCACCGCCTTTGCCAGATCCACATTGGTGGCGGCGATCAGGCGCACATTCACCTGGCGTGTGACCTCTGCACCCACCCGCTCAACCTCACCTTCTTGCAGCACGCGCAGCAGCTTGGCTTGTGCAGGCAGGGGTAAGTCACCCACTTCATCGAGCAGCAAGGTGCCGCCGTGAGCCCGCTCAAAACGCCCGGCACGGGCCGCGTGGGCGCCGGTGTAGGCACCTTTCTCCACCCCAAATAACTCGGCTTCGATCAGTTCGGCTGGCAGCGCAGCGCAATTGACGGCCACAAATGGCGCACCGTGGCGCGGCGACATCTGGTGCAGCGCCCGGGCAAAGCGCTCCTTGCCGACGCCAGTTTCACCGGTTAGCAGCACCGTGACCTGTGTTTTGGCGGCCTTTTCCATCAGGGTATAAGCTTTGCGAAAGGCACTGGATTTGCCGATCAGCTGGCTGTCTTGGTGATCGGGTTCGATGCTGGACTTGAGCGCTTCCACCTGAGATTGCAGTGCAACCATCTTCTGTACCAGAGAGTCGTCACTGAAATAGATGCGGTGTGCCTCTCCGTCAGGCCATTCTTCAATGGGTTTGCCAACAATTTGACAGTGATTGTCACCACAGGCGGCGCATTGCGTTTCCTTGAACAGGATGAGTTTGCCCATGAAGGCACTGGTGTAGCCGCTGGCGTAGCCCAGCAGCACCCAACAGACGGGGTGATCCACCTGACCAAAGCGCTGGCGATGGGCATAGGCTTCCCAGGAGTGGTCCCAGCGGAATTCACCATAAAACTGGCCTTTGGCCACAGCAAAAGTCAGCTGGGTGGGTGTGACGCGTGCAGCGCCTTCGAGCATATGTAATTGCGGCCCCACCAGAAAGCGGCTTTCAAGTGACTCGGTGGGGCGTTGTTTGATGGCGTATTCGGCATCGCTCAGACCTGACGCATAACCCATACGCGTCAGGATGCGCCTGGCGTGCTCAGCCCCGACCGAGTTCATCAAGTCCTGACGCAGCGCCGCCAGCGCCGAGGTGTGCATTAGCACCATGCGCGTGTCGCCTAGCCAGATGGCACCACTGTCAGGCTCAAAACGCAGCAGGCGACGTAAGTCCTGGTTGGGCGGGTATTTGAAGTGGGATGGCATGGAGAATCCTGACGATATTGAATTAAATCTCGATATTTTTATATCGCTCTTGAAAGTGTACCGTAAGCGCTCCGATTGCGAAAGATTTTAATCATTTGAGTAAATCAACTCAAAAAAAGTGATCCAAATCAGTAAATCCGACCAATTCAACGGTGGAAATAGGCGTTTAAATCAATTTGATTGATAAAAATTACAGTGTCATTCGGGACGTTTTGACCAGATTTTCTAGGGATTAACCCTATAAATCCCGAGATTTTTGGATATCGCGCCCATTCTGGCAAACAACTTGCAAGGGATGTTGCATCAACGTCCCAAAAGCCATGACAACCACCTCCCAATTTGATCCAGCCAAGAAATTTGTGCGTATCGTCGAAATACATCCCAATGGGCTAGTTGAATTCGAATTTGCAGTGGGCGAACCTGAATTGTTCGTCGAGTTGCTCATGGGTCAGGCGGCATTTGATGAGTTTTGCGTCATGCACGCAGTCACCCCAACCCAGGGTCGGCTACCGCCCAAGCAAGACGACGCAGAGCAGGAATGGGACTGGAGTCTGCACGCAGCCCGCGTGCAGCAACACCGTCATGACAACTAGGCCTGAGCAAGGCACACCACCCGGCAACAACCCTGAGGAGACACCCCCAAATGCAAATCGACCTTCGAACTGTCAGCATCGAGCCTTTACGGCAGACTTTTGACCACGTCTCCGCGCGTATCGGCGCTGACAAGGCTGCCTCACGCTACATGGAAGCGACCATGGACATCCAGCCGGAGGCTAACCCGCACTACCGACCGACCTGGGATCCAGAGCACGAAATATTTGATGCATCGCGCACTGCCATCACCATGAAGGACTGGTACGCCCTGAAGGACCCGCGCCAGTTCTATTACGGCACGTACACCGCCTCACGCGCTCGCATGCAGGAAACCGCCGAAGCCGACTTTGACTTCGTTGAAACACGGGGTCTTGCCGACGCTTATGACGACAGCGCGCGTCGCACCGCCCTTGACTTCTTTGTCCCGCTGCGCCACGTCGCCTGGGGCGCCAACATGAATGGCGCCTCCATGTGCGCCTATGGCTTTGGCACCGCCATTACCCAGCCTTGCCTGTACCAAGGCATGGATCAGCTTGGTATTGCCCAATACCTGACCCGCATGGGCATGACGCTGGGCGACGAGGGCGAAGTTCAGTTCGCCAAGAAGGCCTGGCTAGAGCAGCCCCAGTGGCAAGAGTTGCGCCGTCTGGTGGAAGACACGCTGGTCATCAAGGACTGGTTTGAGTTGTTCGTCGTGCAAAACGTCGTGATTGACAGCCTGCTGTCCGGCTTGGCCTACACCGAAGTTGACCAGGCGCTCAACGCCAAAGCCGGCCCCACCGTGTCTTTGCTGACGCGTTTTCAAACCGAGTGGTTTGCTGACAGCAGCAAGTGGGTCGATGCCTGCGTGAAAATTGCCGCCGCAGACAACCCGCAGAACAAGGCGCAGTTGCAGCAGTGGCTGACCCATTGGCGTGCACGCGCCATGACAGCACTGCAACCCCTGGCCGCCATGGCGCTGGGTGAGCAAGGCGATGCGGCGTTGGCCCAGGTTTCTGCCCGCCTCGATGCCCGCCTGGCCAAAGCCGGTCTAGCTGCCTGAACGTCCTGGAGAACCCCCTATGTCAAACGTCTTTATTGCCCTTCAAAGAAACGAAGAAACCCGCTGCATTGTGGATGCCATCGTGGCCGACAACCCGACCGCCATCGTCAACATGCAGCCCGCCATGGTCAAAGTTGATGTGCCCAACGAGATGGTGATCAAGCGCACCTCCGTTGAGGAGCAGATTGGTCGCCCGTTCGACCTGCAAGAACTGCACATCAACTTGATCACCTTGACCGGTCACATTACCGAGACTGAAGATGAATTCACGTTGAGCTGGAAGCACTGAGCGCACAGCATTTCAAGACCAAGACCCAACAAGCCAACTGGAGATACCTCATGGACATGAAAGTCAAAAAGAAGCTGAACCTGAAAGATCGCTACAACCTGATGACGCGCGATCTCGACTGGGAACCCACCTACCAGAAGAAGACCGACATCTACCCGTACCTGGCGTACGAGGGCATCAAGATTCACGACTGGAGCAAGTTTGAAGACCCGTTCCGCCTGACGATGGATGCCTACTGGAAATACCAGTCGGAAAAAGAAAAGAAGCTCTACGCCATCATTGATGCGTTCAACCAGAACAACGGTCACCTGCAAGTGACAGATGCGCGCTATATCAATGCGCTTAAGCTGCTCCTGACCGGCGTGTCGCCACTGGAATACATGGCGCACCGCGGCTTTGCCCACGTCGGCCGCCAGCTCGCCGGGGCCGGACCACGGGTCGCCTGCATGATGCAGTCGCTTGATGAAATCCGCCACAACCAGACACAAATTCACTCGATGTCGAACTACAACAAGTTCTACAACGGCTTCCAGAATTTCCGTCATCAGCATGACCGCGTCTGGTACCTGTCGGTGCCCAAGTCGTTCTTTGACGACGCGGTCACGGCCGGCCCGTTCGAGTTCATGGTGTCGATTGGCTTCGCGTTTGAATACGTGTTGACCAACCTGTTGTTTGTACCCTTTATCTCGGGTGCTGCCTACAACGGCGACATGGCGGCGATGGCATTTGGCTTTTCGGCGCAGTCTGACGAAGCACGTCACATGACGCTGGGCCTGGAGATGATCAAGTTCATCCTGGAGCAAGACCCAGACAACCTGCCCATTGTGCAAGCCTGGATCGACAAATGGTTCTGGCGCGGTTACCGCGTGCTCACCCTGGTGGCCATGATGATGGATTACATGCTGCCCAAGCGCGTGATGAGCTGGAAGGAAGCCTGGGAAACCTACGCTGAAGACAACGGTGGCGCCCTGTTTGCCGACCTGGCACGCTATGGCATCACCGTACCCAAGGGCTGGGAACAAGCGTGCAAGGACAAAGATCATCTGTCGCACCAAGCTTGGGCAACCTTCTACAACTACGGCATGGCAACCCCGTTTCACACCTGGACCCCGTCCGAGTCAGAAATGGAATGGTTGTCGGCCAAGTACCCGGACACCTTCGACAAATACTACCGGCCACGCTTTGAGCATTGGGCCAAGGAAGCCGCCGAAGGACGGCGCTTCTACAACACCACCTTGCCGATGCTGTGCCAGACCTGCCAGATTCCGTTGGTCTTCACCGAGCCAGATGACCCCACCAAGATTTGCTACCGCGAGTCGGACTACAGCGGTATGAAGTACCACTTTTGCTCAGACGGCTGCAAGAGCATCTTCGATCACGAGCCAGAAAAGTACATCCAAGCCTGGATGCCGGTGCACCAGATTTACCAGGGCAACTGCTTCACCCCTGAGGCTGACCCGACGGCACCAGACTTCAATCCGCTGGCGGAAGTGCTGAAGTGGTACCGCATGGAAATGGGCCGCGACAACCTCGACTTCGAAGGTTCGCAAGACCAAAAGAACTTCAAGGCCTGGCGTGACCTGGCTACCGGCAACTAAACCGCGGACCCCTCAGGAGAACCCTTCATCATGACGACCCTATCTGTTCGCCCCTACCCCCACATCCAGAAGGACACCGTGGACAAGTTCCCGGCACCGCTGCTTTACATCGGCTGGGAAGACCACTTGATGTTCTGCGCGCCATTTTGTGCGCCGATGCCACCTACTTTGAAATTTGGAGACATGTTGGCAGGTGCTTTTCCCGGCATCTTTGGTGCTCATCCAGACTTCGCCAAGATCGACTGGACGAAAGCCGAGTGGTTCAAATCCGGTAAACCGTGGCAGCCTGATTCAGAGAAGACGCTGGCAGAAAAC
>Ga0105048_10001784_pt1 | contig 34835 bp, 25 predicted proteins | sample MAT05_FD_78382 | JGI IMG/M metagenome (GOLD analysis project Ga0105048, IMG submission 78382) | Freshwater microbial communities from Lake Fryxell liftoff mats and glacier meltwater in Antarctica - MAT-05 | ecosystem: Environmental > Aquatic > Freshwater > Ice > Liftoff microbial mat | place... | reverse complement strand
CGGCGACGGGCGAGACCGTCGGTGCCGCGCTCGAACGGCTCGAAATTTGGCTGAGCCTGTCTGCTCAGCTCTGCTCTCTCAGCTCTGCTCTCTCAGCCCTGCTCTCTCAGCCCTGCTCTCTCAGCTCTGCTCTCTCAGCTCTGCTCTCTCAGCCCTGCTCTCTCAGCCCTGCTCTCTCAGCTCTGCTCTCTCAGCTCTGCTCTCTCAGCTCTGGGGCTGACGACGAACGCCCGAGGCCACGAGTGAAAGGAGTTCGCCCGCGAAGGCCATGATGTCGACGTCCGACAGGCCAGAGGTGCGGAGCTCGTCGTAGGTGCTCTGGGCCAGCATGCCGGGCGTACTCGGAGCGATGTTGGCGGGGCTCGAGGAAACGTAAACGGGGGTCGGATTGAGGTTCAAAGGTGCGCTCATGAATCCTTTAGATTGGTAAAACCACTGCCCGTTGGGGCATGTGCCGAGACTTGCTCTCGTGATTCATCAATACAAGAAGGGTGCCGGAGCAGCCAAGGCGACCCGAGCCATCACCTAGCCGGTAAAAATGAACCCAGCACGCACCACCTCGGCCGCGATCTGGCTCCAACTGCGCATCCGAATTCGCACTTATCCGCCCGAGCGGACGAGCCGTTACGCACCGCGCTCGCCGACTGGTCGGACCACTGCTCAATTGGCGTAGCTTTGAACGAGCTCTTTGGCAGGTCGCTCAACGCTGCACAGCACGCTGGTGATCAGTTCGCGACCGTCGGCCGAAAAATAGAGAGCTTCGCCGACCTGCGGCGCGTCGGGCACCGGAATGGCAGAGCCGTTGGGCAACACGCGGACGCCCCCGCTCAGGCTGCGGCCAAGGGCGAGGTGCCCGTCCAGCCAGCAGTCCGTTCGACGGTCCCGCACGGCCACGCAAACGCCTTCGCGCAGGTGGTATTCGGTGTTTCGCGTCACGAACATCAGATTCCTGCGGCGCTCATGGCCGGAATCGTTGGTCCTGGAATGAGGCGAGGTGAGACTTGGGTACAGCGATGACATGCCCACGAAGGTAGAGCCGACTCTCGGCGACGGAAAAGTTTTTGCCTACATTGCAGCACACCACGGACCGCGGCTCCCGTTGCGACCGAGCGAGCCTTCGTCGTTGAAGGCGACTCCGGAGCCCTCACGAGGGCCAAACGAAAGGCGGCGACGTGTCCGTCCGTCCGGACTGCGCTTGGACCCTCATCGGGCCGACCGCTCACGCGCCCTCGTTCACCCGCGCTGAGACCTCGTGAGCCTCCCGCGCCGGCCGCGGCCCTTGTGCCACTCGTCGTCTGGGGCGGCCTCCCGGCGACCGTGAGCGCCACGACGTCGAAGGCTCGCGACCGATCGGGTCGCGCTCGGCTTGGGCGGTTTCCTTGCACCGTGCGCCCTCCACGCGAATCCACCAAGGCCTGTCTCTCATCGATTCATCATCTTGCCGTCGCGGCAACGACTCACCTGTGTCCGGCACCGATCAGCAGCTCGAGTCGACTTGTCGCTCGACCGTAGCGCGCACTCTCGCCATGCCGAGGACACACGGCGGCGAGCACGTACTGTCCGCTCCGCACTCGGCTACTTTCGCACCCGGGGGCAGCGTGCCTGCGCCAAGAATGACCCACCCCGAGGCCTCGGGCCCCGCCCGATGATCCCTTGATGAAGCACGTCAATACGGATCGGCTGAGCAGATGCCGCCCTGCTTCGAAACGCGCAGATCTAGCGCTCCGCGCGGAACGCAAGATGGTGCGCGTGACGAAGCGCCGCGCGCCGTTGACACCCCGGTGGCTGACGTGGATCCATGCGCCCTCAGCCTGACCGATCCGATGAGTCGCAAGAAGAAGTCACAGGACAAGATCATCCACGTCGTGTTCGGCCCTGGTGGTGGACGCGTGGTGGGAGGCGCCGGCGTTGCTCCGAATCCGAGCCCAACCGTGGAGACCATCCCGCGCGAGCCGGTGACTGACGTCTTCACGCGCGGCGAGATCGCTCGCCTCATGGGCATGTCTGTGGCGCGACTGCGCACGCTGGACAAGGCCGGCATCGTCTCGCCCAGCGCGCGCAGTCGCGGCCGCCGCGCCTACGACTTTTCGGATCTGATCGCGCTGCGCACGGCCAAGGCGTTGCTGGACAAGAAAATCCGGCTGCGCGACGTCACGCGTGCCATCGCCAGCCTGCGCCTCAACCTACCGCGCGTGCACAAGCCGCTGAACGAACTGCGCATCGTTTCGGATGGTCGCAAGGTCGTCGTGCAGTCGCCGGAAGGTCACTTCGAACCGCTGACTGGCCAAATGGTGCTCGATCTCGATGTGAAGAGCCTACGCGAAGACATCGTTCGCGTGCTGCGACCGAGCGCGGGCCGCGAACGAGCCAAGACGGCCTACGATCTCTACCTCCGCGCCAGCGAGCTCGACGAAGATCCGGCCACCATGGGCGAAGCCATTGCGCTGTACGAGAAGGCGATTGAACTCGATCCCTGGCTCGCCATCGCGCATACCAACCTGGGCAACATCGCCTTCCGTCGCCAGGACACCGAGCAGGCCGAGAAGCACTACCAGAGGGCGCTCGAGATCGACACGCGCCAGCCCGAGGCCAAGTACAACCTCGGCTACCTGATGCTCGAGCGCGGTGAACCCGAGAAGAGCGTCCTTTACTTCTTGGGTGCGCTCGAGGCCGATCCGCACTTCGCCGACGCCTACTTCAATCTGGCCATGGCCTATGAGCAGCTGGGCGACGCCGACAAGGCGCGCCCACTCTGGCAGAGCTACATCGCGCTCGAGCCGCACGGCACCTGGACCGACATCGCCCGTCGTCATCTCTGAGAGGGGGCGCCGCCCCGTCCCGCCCGAGCGGCTCAGACCAGCCGGCGGTGCGCCGCGATGGGCATTTGCGCGCGCACCGACTCGATGCGTTCCAGCGAGATTTCGGCCGTGGCCAGACCGACGCCCTCACCCCATTCGGCGACGATTTCGCCCCACGGATCGACGATCAGCGTGTGTCCGAAGGTGTGTCGGTCGCGCGGATGGCTTCCCCACTGCGCGGGGGCGACGACGTAGCACTGCGTCTCGATGGCGCGCGCGCGGAGCAGCACGTGCCAATGCGCGCGTCCCGTCGTCACCGTGAAGGCTGCAGGCACGGTGAGTACGTGCGCCCCCGCCTGGCGTTCTGCCGCAAACAGCTCGGGGAAGCGCAAGTCGTAGCAAATGGACAAGCCGAAGATGAGCCCCGACAGCTCGACGGTGCGCGGCACATCACCCGCCGAGTTGCCGGCCGACTCCGTCAGCTTGGTGCCGTCCGAGAGTTCGACGTCGAACAAGTGGACCTTCCTGTAGCGCTCGAGCACCGAACCGTCGGGACCGATGACGACGCTGGTGTTGTACGGTCGCTCGGGCACGTCGCTCCTTTCGGGCATGCCCCCGGCGATCAGGGTCAGATCGAGATGCGCGGCCGTCTCCTGCAAGAAGTCTTGAATCGGCCCGCCCGCGCCGAAGGTCTCGGCGTGACGCGCCTTGTCGACTTCCGAACCCAGGAAAGCGAAGCCTTCCGGAAGCAGCGCGACCGATGCGCCGTCCGCAGCCGCTCGGTCGAGCAGACCCCGAACTCCCCGCAGATTTTCGGAAACGTCGGCTTGGCTCGACAACTGCAGTGCGGCAACGCGGACCATGACCCGCCGAGATTGACAGAGAAATCCGCCGCGCTGAAGGACCCTTTCCGTCACGCGCGGAAGCGTGCTCTGTTTTTCGCGGGGAATCGGCCGAGCATGAACGACGCGAGCACAGGCGCGATGCAGAACTTCCGCAGCGGTGGCGGGGCTCCGGGCGCAAGCGATCCGACTGCCGGACTGGTCGTGCTCTACGCCGAGGGCTTTCGCGCCATCCCGCCCGTGTTCGTCCTCGACAAGAAGGAACTGGTGATCGGCCGCGAACCGACCGTCGACTTGCCGCTGCCGGTCAGCGCCGTTTCGCGACGCCATGCAGAGTTGCGCCACGACCGGGGTCAATGGAGCGTGCGCGATCTCGGCTCGCGCAATGGCACGTTGGTCGACGGGCAACGCATCGAGGAGGCCCCTCTCGAGCCGCTCGCCGAGCTGCGCATCGGCGACGCTATCTTCAAGTTGGTCGAGCGCGGGGCGCTCGGCTACGGCGCCTATCACCTCGACGGCAGCATGGAGAGCCGCAAGGCACGCGCTACCGAGCACGGTACGGCGCTCGTCGGTGGGTTGCAGATGGACCGCATCGCCGCCGCTATCGAGCAAATCGCCCCGAGTTTGCTGTCGGTGATCGTGCTCGGCGAAAGCGGCACCGGCAAAGAAGTGGCCGCGCGCGAGCTCCACGACAAGAGCGGCCGCTCCGGCGGGTTCTGCGCGGTGAACTGCGCGGCGCTGCCCGAGAACCTGATCGAGAGCGAGCTGTTCGGCTACAAGAAGGGCGCGTTCTCCGGCGCCGATCGTGACAAGGTCGGGCTCGTACAGGCGGCACATCGTGGCACGTTGCTGCTCGACGAAATCGGCGACATGCCCCTCACGGCGCAGGCCAAACTGCTGCGCGTGCTTCAAGCACGCGAGGTCGTACCAGTGGGCGCCACCAAGCCCGAGGCCGTCGACGTACGCGTGGTTGCCGCAACCCATCGCGATCTGACACGCCTGCAACAAGAAGGTCGGTTTCGGCGCGATTTGTTTGCGCGGCTGAACGAGTTTTCCATCGTCTTGCCTCCGCTGCGCGATCGCAAAGAGGACATGCTGCAACTGGTGCGCGCGCTGCTCGATCGCCACGGTCGCCCCGAACTGGCACTCAGCTTTCCATTCATGGCTGGCCTTTTGCACCACGATTGGCCGTACAACGTGCGCGAGCTCGAAGGCGCCATCAAACGCGCAGCCGCCTTGTGCGAAGGTAACGTGTTGCTCGAAGAGCACCTGCCCGAGAGCGTGCAACAAGCCATCGTCGACTATGCGGGCGCCGCACGCTCGCCCAGCGGCCGCGGCGACGCGCCTTCGCAAGAGGAACTGATCGAACTCCTGCGCGAAGAGCGAGGCAACGTGGCCGCCGTCGGCCGACGACTCGGCAAGGCACGCATGCAAATCCACCGCTACATGCAGCGCTACAACATCGAAATCGACGACTACCGCTGAGGCTCGCGATGAAATTCACCTCGTTTGCTTTTTTCGCACTCGCTTTCGCCTGCTCGCCCCGCGCCCCGCGCACCGAAACTCCGATAGCGCCGCCGCCTGCCCCGACGAGCGCGCGGCCCGCGCCCCGCTTGGTGCTCTGGCTCACGGTCGATCAACTCGGCAGCAATGTGCTCGAGCGGCAGGCGCGCCACCTGCCCGGCAGCGCGCTGGGGCGCCTGTTCGACGAAGGCCTGTGGTTCTCCGAGGCAGCCTACGGCCACGCGGTCACGGAAACGGCTCCCGGACACGCCACATTGTTCACCGGCGCCCCGCCATGCATTCACGGCATCGTCGGCAATGAATGGTACGATCGCGCCGCCAAGCGCCTGACCATCTCCGTCTATGACTCCGAGGCGCCGCTCGTCGGCCCGGGCGCGCCAGCGACCCAAAAGCCCGACGCCGGACGTTCGCCTCGCCTCCTTCGCGCGCCGACAATCGGTGACGCGCTGCATCAAGCTCACGGCCCCGCGGCGCGCGTCGTCAGTATCTCGATTAAAGACCGAGCGGCCATCTTGTCAGCTGGCAGGAGTGGCGAGGCCTATTGGCTGGGGCCCGACGGCTGGGTGACCAGCACCTATTATGCCAAGAAAGCGCCGGTTTGGCTCGAGCGCGCTGCCGCCGAAAAGCCGGTTGAGAGCTACGTCAAGGATGGCTGGCCGCTCCTTCTTGCCGTCGACCAGTACAGCGCAAAGCCGGCCGCATCGAGCTATGCGCCGCATTGGGGGCCCGGCTTTCCGCATCGACCGCCCGAATCAACCAGCGCACGCGAAGCACTCAAGCTCTCGCCCTTCGGTGATCGCGCCGCCTTCGACTTGGGTCGGGCCGCATTGGTGTCCGAACGATTGGGTGAGGACGACGTCGTCGATCTGCTAGCGATCAGTCTGTCTGCCACCGACTACGTGGGACACTACTACGGACTCGACAGCCTCGAGGCCGAGGACTCTTTCGTGCGCCTGAACGACGAGCTCGGCTCTTTCCTTCGCTTCGTGGAAGAAAAGGTCGGCAAAGAGCGACTGCTTGTCGTGCTCAGCGCCGACCACGGGGGGTCCGAAAGCGCGGAAGCGCTCAGCCAGCTCGGCCTGCCCGGACGCCGTCTGACCATCGCGGCTCTCACCGAAGCCGCCCAGGGGGCTCTCGTCGCCCAATCGGGCAGCAAGGAGTGGTTGAGCGCCGTCGTACCGCCCTACGTCGTGCTCGATCGCGCGGCCATCTCCGCCCGGGGCAAGGAATTCAACGAGATGCGGGCGGCCGTACGCGCGGCGCTGGAGCACGTCGCGGGCGTGCACTCCGTGGCCGTCGTCGGCGAGCCGAGCGACGATGGCGAGCTCGGCCGACGCATCTCCGAGAGCATTTTTCCCGGGCGGAGCGGCGACCTCTACGTCGTGCCCGACCCGCACACGCTACTGCTCCAAGAGGACGTCCTCGGAGCAACGCATGGCAGTCCCTGGAGCTACGACAGTCGCGTGCCCATATTGCTCCGGGGCGCAAGCGTGCCGAGCGGCCGTGTGCGTCGCCCCGTCGCCGTTGCCTCCTTGGCCCCGACCGTGGCTCGGCTCTTGGGCGTTTCCCCACCGGCCGGTGCGACGCGAACCCTGCTGACCGAAGCCCTTGTGCCCTAAAGGCGCGCGCTATCGGGGCGCCGTTGACCCGGCGCCGCGCTCCAGGCTACGGGCAGGCCCCGGAAAGCCCGTTCAGGGTCTTCCGCCAAGGAGAGCAGTTTGGCGACGAAGCAGGGCCGAGAGAACCAGAGCGCAAAGGCTTCGGGCGAAAAGGGCGGTGCTGCCGCAGGCGGCGGCGGGCGTGGGAAGGGCCCACCCGTCGACCCCTTCGAGAACGCCAGTGGCGATCCTGCGGCTTTGCACGAAATCGCCCGCTCGCGTTACCTGAACTACGCGCTGTCGGTCATCACCAGCCGTGCCCTGCCCGACGTGCGCGACGGCCTCAAGCCGGTGCAGCGGCGCATCCTCTATACGATGTATCAGCAGCGGCTGACATCGGACGCCAAGCACCGCAAATGCGCCAAAGTCGTGGGTGACGTGATGGGCAACTACCATCCGCATGGCGATTCCTCGATTTACGACGCGCTCGTGCGCCTGGCTCAACCGTTCTCGTTGCGCCTGCCGCTCGTCGACGGTTCCGGAAACTTCGGCTCGCTCGACGGCGATGCGGCCGCCGCCATGCGTTACACGGAGTGTCGACTGACCCCATCGGCGGGACCTCTACTCGAGGAGCTCGGCCAGGATACCGTGCCCTTCCGCGCCAACTACGACGGTACGCGGCAAGAGCCGGTGGTGCTGCCGGCGCGTCTGCCCAATTTGCTGATCAACGGCGCTACCGGCATCGCCGTCGGCATGGCGACCAACATCCCGCCCCACAATCCGGAAGAAGTCTGCCAAGCCAGCATTCGCCTGCTCGATGCCCTGCTCGAGGACCGCGAGCTGTCGAGCCGTGAACTCTGCCGCACGATCAAAGGTCCGGATTTTCCCACGGGCGGGCAGATCATTTCCTCACCCGAAGAGATCAAGGCCATCTACGAGACAGGTCAAGGCACGATCAAAGTGCGCGCGACCTGGACTCTGGAGCAGAACAAGAAGGGCGCCGATCTCCTGATCATCACCAGCGTCCCCTACATGGTGAACAAGTCGACGCTCGTCGAACGCATCGCCGAGGTGGTCACCTCGCGCAAGATGCCGTTGCTCACGGACGTGCGCGACGTGTCGGCGGATGACATCCGCATCGAGCTCGAGCTCAAGCCGGGCGCCGACGCGCAGAAAGTGCTGGCCTATCTCTACAAGACCACGCCGCTGCAAACGAACTTCTCGGCCAACCTGACGTGCTTGGTTCCGACCGAAAATCCCGAGGTCGGTCGACCCGAACGCCTCGATCTGCACGCGCTGCTCTGGCACTTCTTGCACTTCCGGTTGGAAGTCGTCACCAAGCGCCTCGAGTACGAGCTGGGAGCTCTCGATCGCCGCATCCACATCCTCGAAGGCTTCGAGATCATCTTCGACGCGCTCGACGAGATCCTGAAGATCATCCGCGCCAGCGAAGGCAAGGCCGACGCCGCTCAGAAAATCATGAAGCGCTTCGGTTTGGATGCCGAGCAGACGGACGCCATCCTCGAGCTGAAGCTTTACCGCCTGGCCCGCCTAGAGATTCAGGTCATCCAGAAGGAGCTCAAGGAAAAACGCTCTCGCAAGCGCGAGATCGAGAAGCTGCTGGGCGAGAAAGCCGGCAAAGGCCGCTGGGCCATCGTGCGGAGCGAACTCGAGGACATTTCGTCGGCGCTCCGCGTCTCGGGCGGCAAGCGCCGCACGCTGATCGCCTCCGTCGAAGACGAGCCCGAGTTCACAGCCGAAGATTTGATCGTCGACGAAGACGCCAACGTGCTCTTGACGGCCGACGGTTGGCTCAAGCGCCAGCGCGAGATCAAGGATCCCAACGCTTCCCGTCTGCGTGAAGGCGATCGCGTACTCGCCTGCTTCGCGGGCTCGACGCGAGCCACGGCTGTGTTCTTCTCGAACTTGGGCACGGCTTACACGGTTCGCATCACCGACATTCCGGCCACCACCGGCTACGGCGATCCGATCCAAAAGCTGTTCAAGCTCAAGGACGGCGAGCGCATCATCGCCGCTCACTCGCTCGATCGCCGCGTCACAGGCGATCTGACGGAGCTGGAAGGCTACTTTCCCGAGGCCTTCGGCTTCGCTGCTGCCAGCGACGGCATGGCCGTGACCTTCGGCCTGGGCGCCTTTGCCGAGCCTTCGACCAAGGCCGGACGCCGCTACGTCAAGCTGAGCGAAAACCAGGAGGTGGTCAGCGCCCAGCTGGTGAGCGGCGACGAGATCGTTATCGCTGTCACGACCGACCGACGCGCCTTGCTCTGCAAGCTCGAAGAAGTCAGCTACGTCGCCGGCCCGAGTCGCGGCGTCACTTTGATCAAACTCTCGCCCGAAGACCGCCTGCTGGCAGCCGTGCCGGTCCAAGCCAAAACGGGCTCGATCACCGTCCGCACGTCGCTCGGCGGCGAGCAGGTAGTCGACCGCAGCAAGTACACGCTCACGGCGCGTGCAGGCCGCGGTCACGAAGTCGGCAAGCGCGGCAAGCTCAGTGAGCTCGTGCCCGAGCCCATCTCCGCACCCGAGTTGCTCGAATCCAAACCCGCCTGAGCCGGACCACCATGGCAAAAGAGTCGAACTACAACGCCGAAGACATCACTGTCCTCGAGGGCCTCGAACCGGTCCGCAAGCGCCCGGGCATGTACATCGGCGGCGTCAGCTCGGCCGGCCTCCACCATCTGGTCTGGGAGATCGTCGACAACTCGATCGACGAGGCCATGAACGGCCACGCCAGCGAGATCAGCGTCACGCTGCACAAGGACGGAAAATCGATCACCGTGGCCGACAACGGCCGCGGCATTCCGGTCGACATTCACCCAAAACTCAAACGCCCGGCGCTGGAAATCGTCTATACGATCCTGCACGCCGGCGGTAAGTTCGAGGGTCAGAACTACAAGACTTCCGGAGGTCTTCACGGCGTCGGTGCGTCGGTGGTCAACGCGCTCTCGAGCAAGTTGTCGGTGCGCGTGAAGCGGGAAGGCGCCGAGTGGGCGATGGATTTCGCCCGCGGCGTGCCTGACGGGAAGCTGCGCAAGCTCGGTCCGGCCAAGGGCACCGGCACCAGCGTGTTCTTTCACCCCGACCCCACCATCTTCCCGCGCACGGATTTCAACGCCGAGACGATTCGTGAACGTTTGGAAGTCGCTAGCTTTCTGCACCGCGGCGTGACGATCCATTTCGTGGACGAGCCAGCCAGCACGCGCTCGAGCTTCCACCACGAAAATGGCATCGGCGATTACGTGGTCAAGTTGCGCAACGAGCGCCACGCCAAGCAGATCCACGACACGCAGTTCCTGCTGGAGAAGGACGGCGACATCACCGTTCAAGCCGCGTTCTTGTGGACCGAATCTACCGACGAGCACCTGAAGAGCTACGTCAACGGCATCCCCACGGGCTCGGGCGGTACGCATGAGAGCGGTCTGCGAGCGGGCATGGGCAAGGCCATCCGCAACTACATGGACACGCACAAGCTCACACCGCGCGGTCTCACGGTCACCGCCGACGACATTCGCGAAGGCCTGATCTGCGTGCTTTCGGTGTTCGTGCCCGAACCGCAGTTCCAGGGTCAGACCAAAGACCGCCTGAACAACCCCGAGGTCCAAGCCTTGGTCGACACGGCCGTTCGTCCGGCACTCGAGCAGTGGCTGCACAACAACCGGACGGTCGCGGAGCAGATCATCACGCGCATCGTCATCTCGGCGCGCGCCCGCGAAGCCTCCCGCGCGGCGTCCGCTTCCGTATCACGCAAGACCGCGACCAGCGGTCGCCTGACCCTGCCCGGAAAGTTGAGCGACTGCAGCCAAGGCGATCGCCGCAACTCGGAGTTGTTCATCGTCGAAGGCGACTCCGCAGGTGGTTCGGCCAAACAAGGGCGCGATCGCACGAAACAAGCCATTTTGCCGCTCCGCGGCAAGGTACTGAACACCGAAAGCTTGGCGCTGGGCAAAGTGATGGAGAACCGAGAGCTGACGGATCTCGTCACCGCGCTCGGCTGCGGCATCCAAAAGTCGTTCGACCTGTCGAAGCTGCGCTACGAGCGCGTCATCCTCTTGGCCGATGCCGACTCGGACGGACATCACATCACGACACTCCTGCTCACTTTTTTCTATCGCCATCTGCCGGAGTTGATCCGCGAAGGCCGCGTGTACGTGGCGGTGCCGCCGCTCTATCGCATCGACATCGGCAACGACACCTACTGGGCCGCCGACGAGGACGCTCGCGTGCAGATCCTGCGCGACAAGAAGACCGGTAACAAGAAAGCGGATATCACGCGCTTCAAGGGACTGGGCGAAATGATGCCCAAGGTCTTGTGGGAGACGACGCTCGATCCGAGGCGGCGTCGGCTGCTGCGCGTCGAGGTGAAGGACGGCCTGGAGACCGATCGCGTCATCAGCGACCTGATGGGCAAGGACGCTTCGGCGCGCTTTCACTTCATCATGGACCGCGCCGAGCAAGCAGAGGCGCTCGACGTCTGAGCAAGTGGCCGACCGAAAAACCGCTATCTTTGCGCCGACCCTCCCAACAAACCCGCGGATCTGGTCAGAATTTCCCGAAGCTGCGCTTGAGACGCACCGCGCGTTGGGCTAACGCCGTGCCTCCCGGGCCAGCGGCCCCCACTTTCGCCCTGACCCCTCCCTGATGTTCGCTCCTGTCACCGTGGAAAAGCGGTGCCCCGAAAGGTGGCACGAAGCGCGAACTCGTCGATGGCCGCGTCGGCTGTCGTTGGCCCGAACTGCCTGGACCCTGGTGCTCCTGGTCTGGTGTTCGAGTGCATTCGGACAGACGACTGCGCCGACCGACCCCACGGCTGCGCCGGTCGTTGATCCAGCGGCGCCCCCGACCGAGCCCCAGGCCGACGCTCCGACCGAGCCCCCGGCCGACGAGCCCGGCGACACCCCGCCCGCACTGGACGAAGATCCGGACAAGGTTCCCATGCCGTCGCTGCCCGCCACGGATTTGGATGCGGCTCAGGGCCTGCCTCTCGTGCTGATCGAGATCACGGGGCTGCGGCGCATCGCACCTGCCGACGTTCAGGGCTACATGAAGCTCAAGGTCGGTGCTCCGTTCGATGCGGCGGGCCTCCGTGCCGACGTCCGCGCCTTGTGGCGCTCTGGTTCGTTCGAAGACCTCGAAGTCGATCTGCACACGAACCCCAACGGGATTTCGCTGCGCTTTCACGTCAAAGAGCGCGCCACGGTCAACGTCGTCGAATTCGAAGGCAACGAAGAAATCGACGACGACGATCTGGCCGAGGCGCTCGAGGTCAAGGTCGACAGCGTGCTCAGCCGGCCGGCTCTGGGCCGCGCCCTGCAGAAGATCCGCGATATGTACGCGGAAAAGGGATACTTCCTTGCCGAGGCCACGCACGAGGTCGTCGCGGGCAAGAACAACGTGGTCACCGTCCGCTTCATCGTCAAGGAGAACAGCCAGGTCTCCGTGAAGCGCGTCACCTTCATCGGCAACGAGAGCATTTCGACCTCCGAGCTGAAGGGCGTCATGATCACCGGCAACCCCGGGCTCTTGGCGTTCGGTTCGGGCGGTCCCTTCCGCCAGGACGCGTTCGAGCGCGACATCGCCATGATCAGCGCGATGTATTACGACCGCGGTTTTCTGCAGGTCAGCGTCAGCACGCCGCGCGTCATGCTGACGCCAGACAAGAGCGGAATCGAAGTTTCGGTGACCATCGACGAAGGTCCCCGCTTCAAGATCCGCCAGCTGCGCGTTTTCGAGATGGGCCCCGACGGCACCGAGGTCGAGCCGATTGGGGGCCGTCGTGCGCTGCGACTCATGGTGCGCGCCGAGTCGGGCGACTATTTCAACCGAGCGCAGCTGCTGGAGGACCTGGGCTTCATCCGCTCACTCTACCGCGACGAAGGCTACGCCAACGTCGTGGCCGAGCCGCAGACGAGCGTCGATGCCCAAAGTCGCGAGGTGGACGTCGTCATCCCGATCGTGCGGGGACCGGTCGTGTACTTCGAGCGCATCGAGATGCGCGGCAACCCCAAGACGCGCGATCGGGTGATTCGACGCGAACTGGAGATCGTCGAAGGTCAGAAGTTCAGCGAGACAGGCATGAACCGCTCGCGAGCCCGCGTCACAGCGTTGGGCTATTTCGAACGTGTCGACATCTCGACGGAGCAGGGCTCGGCTCCCGACCGTCTGACGGTTTACATCGACGTCACAGAGAAACCGACCGGCACCTTCCAAGTCGGCGCCGGTTTCTCCAGCATCGAAAACTTCATCGCCACGGCGCAGGTCCAGCAGGCCAACCTGTTCGGCAACGGCCAGAACATCTCGCTCCAGGCGCAGCTCTCAGGCATTCGCCAGTTGGTCAACCTGCGTTTGGTCGAACCGTATTTCTTGGAGAGCAAGTTCAGCGCCAGCGTCGATCTGTTCGATCAGTTGCGGGCATACAATGACTTTTCGCAGCGCAGCCAAGGTGGCGCCCTGACGTTCGGCTATCCATTGGTCACGCCCGAGGTCAACGTCGCGTTGACCTACAGCGCCACGCTGGACACGGTGTCTACCGGCGGCAACTCGACCCTGCTGGGTGGCACCTCCGGCCGTATCAGCGCGTTCTCGCAGCTACCGCTGGCCAACCTCTTCAACTTCGGCGTCACCTCCAGCATTCGTCCATCCATCAGCTTCGACACCCGCGACAACCGCCTGTTTCCGACATCTGGCGTCTTCATCAATGTCTCGACCGAGTGGGCTACCCGCGTACTCGCTTCGGAGAACGAGTTCGTGCGCAACAAGTGGACGGGCCGTTTCTACGTGCCCATCTGGAAGGGCTTGGTGCTCAAGATGAACACCGAGGCCGGCATGGTGACGAGCCCCAAGGCCTCGGGCGTGCCAATCTTCGCGCGCTTCTTCCTTGGCGGCATCCTGGATCTGCGCGGCTTCCTCTTCCGCAGCGTGGGTCCGCGCATGCCGCTCACCCAGAGCACCGATCCGAACAGCGCGCCCATCACCAACGGCGCGAACATCGGCGGTAACTTGATGTACTACCAGAACGTCGAGCTCGAGTTTCCGATTTTCGACGCCGTGGGCCTCAGGGCCGTGGTCTTCACGGATCTGGGTAACGCCTGGAACCTCGAGGGTAACTACTGCGCGGCAGCCGGTGGCGCGACCCTCTTCGCCGAGGTGAGCCCGTGCTTCACCATCGACTCACTCCTAGCCGTGCGCACGTCCTGGGGCTTCGGTTTGCGCTGGTTTTCGCCGCTCGGGCCACTGCGCTTCGAGTGGGGCTTCCCGTTCAAGCCGCTGCCGTACGAAGAATCGAGCCGCTTCGAATTCACCATCGGCAACTTCTTCTGAAAAGTCGTAGTCTCGTCGCCGATGACGAGGCCCCCCCCAGCGGAACCTCCGGCGGCACCCGATCCGCCTGACACGCGGCGGACGGCGCCGCCGACGGTCTCGTACCGTCATGCCGAGTTCACACCCGGAGCGATCCCCGAAGTCGAGGTCGACGGCGCTCGCCCCCCCGGGGCCGCGCTGCCCGAAGCCACGGCCCGCGTGGCGGCATCGTTGACTCAGCTGAGCATCGCGACCAAGAGCACGACCAACCCGATGCAGGATATGGTGGGAGGCGACATCAACACGACGCAACGCTCCCCGGACGAACCCATTTCGACTCCGCGGCTGCGACGCGACAATGGGCGCACGACACGCCTCGAAGAGCAATTCACGCTGCTCGATGCGCGCCTCCGTCTCCTGCAAAAGGTGCACGACCGGGTCGAACGCTTGGCTTGGTCGGCCCTGATTTTCGCGCTGCTCGGGCTCGGCTGGACGCTGTTTCGCTGACTTTCTTGGCCCCGGCGGCCGAAGGGGCGCAACGGGGTCGCGATCGCCTCCGAAACGCCCCCGTAATTACTCGATATTACTTGGTTTTTTAGCTCGACAAATCCCACTGAAAGGGTTGTCAGCAGTGGGGTTGTTCGGTAGCGATGAGTCTCCCGACCCATGGCTGACGAACCGACGATTCCCGCCTCCGATTCCGCCGAACCACCGAGCGCCGGAAACCCGCATTTGCAGCCCGTGAGCATCCAAGAAGAGATGCGCACGTCGTATCTCGACTACGCGATGAGCGTCATCATCGGACGCGCCATCCCCGACGCGCGCGACGGCCTCAAGCCCGTTCATCGCCGCATCCTCTACGCGATGCGCGAGCTGAACCTCACGCCCGGCACCTCGTACTCCAAGTGCGCCAAGGTGGTCGGTGCCGTGCTCGGCAACTACCACCCCCACGGCGACGCCAGCGTGTACGACGCGCTCGTGCGCATGGCCCAACCCTTCGCCATGCGCCACATGCTCGTCGACGGGCAAGGCAACTTCGGTTCGGTCGACGGCGATTCAGCGGCTGCCTATCGCTACACCGAGTGTCGCCTGGCCAAGCTGAGCATGGAGCTGCTCACCGACATCGACAAAGACACCGTCGATTTCGGGCCCAACTTCGACGAATCGCGCGAGGAGCCGCTCGTTCTGCCGGCGCGTTTCCCTCACCTTTTGGTCAACGGCTCGGGCGGCATCGCCGTCGGCATGGCGACCAACATTCCGCCACACAACCTGCGCGAAATCGTCGACGCCACCATCCATCTGATTAAAAATCCCGATGCGCTGATCGAGGATTTGACTCAGTTCGTGCTGGGCCCAGATTTCCCGACTGGCGCAAGCATCTACGGCCGCGCCGGCATCCATCAGGCCTACACCACCGGTCGCGGCTCGGTCGTCATGCGCGCGCGCTCCGAGGTCGAAAAAGTCCAAGGAGCCGAGCGCGAGCAGCTCGTCTTCACCGAGATCCCCTACCAGGTGAACAAGGCCAGGTTGGCGGCCAAAATCGGCGAACTCATTCGCGACAAGCGCATCGAGGGCATTCGCGAAATCCGTGACGAGAGCGACCGCGACGGCATGCGTCTCGTGGTCGAACTCAAGAAGGACATCTTCCCGCAGGTCGTGCTGAACCAGCTGTTCCGCCTGACGGATCTGCAGTGTTCGTTCGGCATCATCAATCTGTCGATCGTCCACGGTCGCCCGGCCGTGATGAATCTCAAGGAGACGCTCGAAGTCTTCGTCGAACACCGCCGCGAAGTGGTCAGCCGCCGCACGCGTTTCGAGCTTTCGCGTGCCGATGGTGCTCGCGACTTGGTCGAAGGTCTGGGCATGGCCATCACCGAGGTCGACTTGGTGATTTCGACCATCCGCCAATCACCCGACCCCGACACGGCGCGCGAGCGCTTGATGGCGTTGCCGCTCCGCGGCCTGGAAGCCTTCGTCAAACGCGCCGGCCGGCCCGAAACAGAGATTGCGGCTGCCGCAGCCGCTGGCGAATACCGCCTCAGCGAACGCCAAGCCAAAGCCATCCTGGAGATGCGTCTGTCGCGTTTGACCGGTCTCGAGCAAGAGAAGCTGGCAGCAGAGTACGGCGAGCTCTCGGACGAGATCATCAAGCTGCGAGCCATCCTCGCCGACGAGACTCTGCTGATGTCCCTGATCGTGACCGATTTGCTGGACGTGCGTGAAAAGCACGGCGAAGACCGACGCACGGTGATCGAAGACAACGAGGCCGAGATTCAGATCGAGGATCTGATTCAGGAGGAGGACATGGTCGTGACCATCTCCCACTCGGGTTACATCAAGCGCACGCCGGCCTCGGTCTACGAATCGCAGAAGCGCGGCGGCAAGGGCAAGAGCGGCATGAAGGCGCAGGAGGACGATTGGGTTAGCCAGCTCTTCATCGCGTCCACCCACGCCTATGTCTTCTTCTTCAGCGATTTGGGCAAGGTCTTCGTGAAGAAGGTCTACCAAGTGCCGCAGGCGGCTCGAAACGCCAAGGGCCGCGCTATCGTGAACTTCATCGGACTCGAAGAAGGCGAGCACATCGCAGCCATCGCGCCGGTCGAGGCCATGGTCGAGGATCGCTTCGTCATCACAGTGACCAAGCAGGGCAAGATCAAGAAGACGCCCTTGCTCGACTACAAGAATTTCCGAGAAAAGGGTGTGATCGGCGTTCGTATCGAGGAGGATGATCGTCTGCTGACCGCCGAAGTGACCGACGGTAAGCAGGATTTGTTGCTGGGCACGCGCAATGGCCAGAGCATTCGCTTCGACGAAGGCCAGGTCCGCCCGATGGGCCGCAACACCGCCGGTGTGAAGGCCATCGAACTGGAAGAAGGCGACGAAGTGGTGGGCTTGGCCATCAGCGATCCCGAGCGGACCCAGGTATTGGCCGTGTGCGCGCGCGGTTTCGGCAAGCGCACTCCGCTCGAAGAGTTCCGCAACCAGAATCGCGGCGGCAAGGGCATCATTTTAATCGACACCTCCGAGCGCAACGGCCCCGTGGTTGGCATCGCTTTGGTGCGCGCAGAGGACGATCTGGTGCTCATGACGGATCGCGGCCAGACCATTCGCACGCGCATTGCGGAGATCCGCGAGACGGGTCGCAATGCTCAAGGCGTCAAGGTCATGAACGTGGCGGACGGGGAGCGCGTCGTCGCCATCGAAACGCTCAAGGTTCGCGAAGATTCCGGCGACTCCGCAGATGCGGCAGACGGCGAGCTGGCAGCCGATTCCGGCGACGACGAGACGAACGAGACGGCAGCCGATGCCAGCGACGACGAGACGGACGAGACGGACGAGACGCAGAATACGGATGAATCGGGCGACGACGTGAACTGATGGCCCGGAGGGCGAGCGCCGCAACAACGGCCAAGAAGAGTCCCTCGATGTCCGCAACCGCAACCGAAAAGACGGCGCCGAAGGTTGCGACCACGAAGGTTGCGTCCCCGAAGACGGCGGCAGACGGGGCACCGAGCAAGCAACCCCGAGCCGGAAAATCTCCTGCCAAGAAGTCCTCTCCGGCTTCGATTGCGCCCGTCTACCAAGCGCTGCGCCAGGCCCACCCCGACGCGCATTGTGAGCTCGATCATCGTTCCGCCTTCGAGCTCATCGTCGCCACGGTGCTCAGCGCGCAAACCACCGATGTCGCCGTGAACAAGGTGACTCCCGAGCTGTTTCGGCGCTTCCCGACGCCGCAGAAGTTGGCTGCCGCAAGTCAGACCGAAGTCGAAAGCTGCCTCGGCAGCCTGGGCATGTTCCGACAGAAGTCGAAGAACGTGATTGGGCTCGCTAACCGGCTGCTCGCCGAACACGACGGTCAGGTGCCGCAAACTTCGAGCGAGTTGGTGGCCCTACCCGGTGTCGGACGCAAGACAGCCAACGTCGTGTTGGGCGTCGCCTTCGACAAGCCCGAAGGTGTCGTGGTCGACACGCACGTGCAGCGCATCAGCCAACGTTTGGGTTGGACCGACGAAACGACGCCCGAAAAGATCGAGCAAGTTTTGATGCAGCTCTTGCCCCGGAGTGAGTGGGACATGCTGAGCCACACGCTGATTTTTCATGGCCGACGCATCTGCACGGCGCGAGGTCCGAGCTGCTCGACGTGCCCCGTCAACTCGCGTTGCCCGTCGGCGTTCCAGGCTGAGCTGGTGGGCCGAAAGCCGGCTCGTCCGCGCTGAGCGTCAATCGAGGGGCGGTGCACCGACCGTCGGGCAATCGACCAGAGTCTGGCCATCGGCTACGTCGACAACGATGTTGACCCACCACGTTGCCATGGCCACCAGTTCGAAGTTCTCGGGCTTTGCGCCGGTCCCCTTGCTCGCATTCGACTCGTCAGTGGCCATGAATGTCAGCTGCTGACAGCCGTCGTCTGGGAAATTCCGACGATTGATCTCCATCTGGTAAGTCAGGGTCGTCACGTCGAACGCCGCCAATTCCCAATTGATGGAGTCCGCTCCTTGCGTCGACAGCGTCCAATTGAGCCACCACGCGTAGTAGATCGCCTCCGTCCCGCGATGCTCAACCGGGATGGTGAACTTGATCGACTGACCCCGCTGGACCACCAGAACCTGGGCGAGCGGAGGATCCGCTTCGGACAAACTCAGGTTGGGTCGCTCGCGCTCGTCCTCGTCGACTGGGGGGAGCGAAACCAAGCAGCCGTGCGCCGACAGGCACAGGCCAAGGGCCATGCAGTGCCGCGCCGCCATCCAGCGCGACTTCGACCCCAGGGAAAGCAGCTGCACCGACTCCAATGTCGCTCTTCTTAACACGGCGACCTTTTGCCAGCCATCCCGGCAGGGAGCCCGATTTTAGCCGCGAGCGGCGCTTCGTTCGCTCAGGATGCGTTCCAGCGAAGCCGTCGTCATCGTGCCGGCCACGAATTCGCGGTCGGCCAAGAGCATCTTCTGCAGCGGGATGTTCGTGCGGATGCCGCCGATGATGTACTCGTCCAGCGCCCGCTCCATGCGTGTGATGGCCTGCTCGCGCGTCGCGGCGTGCACGATCACCTTGGCGAGCAAGGAGTCATAGGTGGCGGGCACTTTCCAGCCGCCAAACACGCCCGAGTCGACGCGCACACCGGCTCCGCCGGGCGGGTGATACTCGGTGATGAGACCGGGCCACGGCGCAAAACTGTCCGGATCTTCCGCCAGCACGCGGCATTCGATCGAATGACCACGGAACTTCCACGCGCGCGTATCGGGCAGCGACAGCTTTTCGCCGGCCGCGGCGCGGATCTGCTCCATGACCAGATCGACGCCCGTCACCATCTCGGTCACGGGATGCTCGACTTGTACGCGGGTATTCATCTCCATGAAGTAGAGTTTGCCGTCGCTGTCGCGCAAAAATTCGAGCGTGCCGAGGCCGACGTAGTTGGTCTCGAGCAACGCCCGGCGGATCGCTTCGCCCATCTCGGCGCGGATTTCCTCCGTCATGCTGGGACTGGGCGACTCTTCGATCAGCTTCTGGTTCTTGCGTTGTAGCGAGCACTCGCGCTCGCCCAGCGTCCAAACTTGACCGTGCTTGTCCGACAGCGCCTGGAACTCGATGTGCTTGGGGGCCTCGAGCAGACGTTCCAAGTAGAGTTCTGGATTCTTGAAGGCCGTCGTGGCCTCGGCCGTGGCCGACTCGAATCCCCGCCGTGTATCCTCGTCGTTGCGCGCGATGCGCAAGCCGCGCCCGCCGCCACCGCCGCGCGCCTTGATCATGACCGGGTAACCGATGCGATTGGCTTCGCTGACGGCGTGCTCCGCGCTATCGAGCGCTTCGCTGCCGGGCAACACAAGCAGACCGAAACGCTCGGCCGCCTTGCGGGCGCTCAACTTGTCGCCCCAGATCGACATGGCTTCGGCGGACGGACCGATGAAGTGCAGGCCGCACTTTTCGACGACGCGAGCGAACTGCGCGTTCTCCGACAAGAAACCGTAGCCTGGATGAATCGCGTCGGCGGCCGTGACCTCGGCAGCGCTGATCAAGGCCGGTATGTTCAAGTAGCTGAGCGCGGGAGGAGCCGGCCCGATGCACAGCGCTTGGTCAGCGAAACGCGTGTGCAGCGCTCCGGTGTCGGCCTCGGAGTGGACGGCCACTGTCTGGATACCCAACTCGCGGCAAGCACGGATGATGCGGATTGCAATCTCGCCCCGGTTGGCGATGAGGACTTTCTTGAACATGACGGGTTCAACCCTTCTTGATCTTGAAGAGCTTCTGACCGAACTCGACGCTGGTTCCATTGGACACGAGCACCTCGAGCACGGTTCCGCCGATCTCGCTCTCGATCTCGTTCATCAGCTTCATGGCCTCGACGATGCAGAGAACCTGACCGGGCTTGACCGATTGTCCGACCTCGGTGAACGAAGCGGCGTCGGGCGAAGGCGAACGATAGAACGTACCAACGAAAGGCGAAGTGACGAAGCCGACGTTGACCTCTTCGACGGCCGCAGCTGCGATCGCGGGCGCAGGACCTGCGGAGCCAGTGAGGGCGGGTGCAGCCATCGATACGACCTGGGGAGCTTGGCCGATGTGGCCGAACGCCAAGCGGATGCGGCTCGTCTCGTCCTCGTATTCGAACTCGCTGACCCGGCCCTCTTCGAGTGTCGCAATCAGCTTCTTCAGTTCTTCGAGCTTGATGTTCATCGTCGTTCTTTCTCGCGGCGAGCGGCGAAGACCGTGCACTCGGAGACCGCGGAGCGGTCCCGGCGCTGCGGCCTGCTGTTCGGGCGGCGGGAACCTAGCTCAGCCGTTCGATCCCGTAAACGGACCGCGAACCCACCGAGCCGACGAACCGATGTCCAAGGTGCGCAGTGAGTTGCGCGCCGAACTACGCGACATTCGGTACCGCCGTCGGCCCCGAAGCGAGTGGTCCAACCTGTTCCGGTGCACCGCTTCGAACGGCGTGCTCAAGCCGAGCCGAGGTGGTCGAGCAGACCGACCAAGCCCAAGCGGTACGAGGCTGCACCGAAACCGGCGATGCGACCGAGGCACGCTGGAGCCAACTTCGATTCACGCCGAAATTCTTCGCGCGCGTCCGGGTTCGAGAGGTGCACTTCGACCACCGGTAGGCCACAACCCCGAATCGCGTCGTAGAGCGCATAGGAAGTGTGCGTGTAAGCGCCGGGATTGAAGACGACGCCCGAGAAGCCATAATCTTGTGCGTCGCCTAGCCAATCGACGAGCGTGCCCTCGTGATTGCTCTGCCGGCAGTCGACCTCCGCATCCCGCGTTTGGGCCAACGCCGCCACGTCACGGTGGACCTCGTCGAGGGTTTGGTGTCCGTAGATCTCGGGCTCTCGCTTACCGAGCCGCTGGAGATTCGGTCCACTGAGTACCAGGATTTTCACGGTTCGACTTTCGAACGAGCGCGGCTCAGGACAGATCGACCCGGAACTGGGGGACCAACAAGCGCAGCGCGAATCGGCCTTTGCCTGCGTTGCCGCCGGGCGCCATCGTCATGGCCACGAAGTATGTCTGGTTGATGACGCGCACGAGCGTCATCATGCGATCGCTCTTGAACGAGACCTCTTCGGTCTCGCCGGCTTCGAGCATGGTCGTCGTGCGCTGGATCTGTTTGACCAGCACGCTGATCTCCGCGCCGACCACTTCGATGTCGTACGGCGACGCTGGAGCGACGTAGCTCTCGACCGGGATGCCTTCGAAATCCATGAGGAGTCCGGCATAGCTACCGGTGCTTTCGACGGCTGACTGGAGAGCTTCCTTGAACATGTTGGTGTCAGAATAAGCCAACTGCGCGCGTCCGCCCAGATTTCGCACCCGGGGCTCGCGACAATCATCAAATCGGCCTCGATTGGGCCGGATCAGAAAAAGATGCGAGGGCGGCTTGCCCCCCGATTCGGCCGGGTGAGGTCTCCCCGGTCGTCCCCTCGAAGGCCATCCTTGACCCCGTCGTGACCGAGCGGGTACTTTGTTAGATGGGTCGGGGGACCCGAGGCGGGGGGCCACGGATGAGGACGAAGTCAGCTGATTCTTCGCGCACCATGAGTCAGAAGATTCTGGCTGGGCACGCGGACGAAGAGCACGGTGGGGGCGACTTCGTCGAAGTGCGTGTCGACCAGGTCGTCTTGGCGAGAGAGCCCAACCGTGTGCTGGGGCGCGCCGTTCTGGACGGTCTCACGCAGAGTCGGGTCGAGGTGAGCATCGCCTATCCCCCGCACTGCATCGCCCTTGGTGCCGCGGACGTGGACCCTCGGGCTCCGCACCTGGTGTCGCACGACGCGCTCGATCTGGGTTTCTTGGTGGCCCAGCCCGGCGCCGGCTTCGCCTCGGCCATTCACCTGGAGCGCTTCGGCAGTCCGGCGCGCCTCGTGCTCACCGACGAGCCGCGCCTGTCGAACACCGGCGGCGCTGGCATGCTGAGCTTGCCGGCATCGGTGAATCAGTTGTCGGAGGCGTTGCGCACCGGCAAGACCTGGGTCCGACCGCCGCGCAGCGTGCAAGTGCTGTTGACCGGTCGCCTGCGTCCGTTCGTGTGCATGCGCGACGTGGCACTCGACATGCTGCGCCGCGGCCTCAAAGAGATCGTGCAGATGGTCGACGCCGAGTACCACGCCCCCGTGGTGCTCGAGATGGGCGGTCCGAGCGCACGTTTCCTGTCGGTCGCCGAGCGCGCAGTGCTGTGCGCCATGGCGCCGCGGTTGGGTGCAGCCGGCGCCTTGTTCGGCAGCGACGAGAAGACGGAGATCTTCCTGCGCGATCAGAAACGGTCGAAGGCGCACCGCACCCTCTCGGCGGACGTTGGCGCTCCCTGGGACCAAGTGTTGTCACTCGACCTCGGAGCCGTCGATCCGTTGGTCATGGATGAAGAAGGCCGCATCCGTCCGGTGCGCGACTTCGACGGTAAGCCAGTGAGCCAAGTGATCCTGGGCGGCGACTCGGGCGTCACGTTGCGCGATCTGTTGGCCGCAGCGGCTCTGCTCAAGAGCAAACGTGTTCCGCCGCGCGTCGAGTTCTTGTTCTCTCCACCCTCACGCCAGATTCTCGAAGTCCTGGCGCGGAGCGACGCCCTGGTGGACTTGATCGCCACCGGAGCTCGCCTGATCGAGCCCGACAGGCGCGCTCTCTCTGGCGAGCTCTATCCGCCGCGTCCCGGGGGCGTTTCGCTGCATTCGTCGGACCCCGAAATTTCGCAGCGCGCATCGGTGGGGTTGGTCGCCTCGGCCGAGACGCTGGCGTTCGCCATCGCTCACGGCGAAGTTGGCGATCCACGCAATTTCAAGCGGCCCGTGCGGGTCGCGGTTCCGCGGAACCTGCCCACCGACGACGTGCTCCTGGCGCGGGGCCCCGAGCAGCGCGGGGGGGCCAAAGGCAAGGGCCGCGTCGACAAGAAGGCGGCACGAAACGGCGTCGCGCCGTCGAGTGAACGCTTCGGCGTCGGTTCGAATCGGCCCACCTGGGAAGGCAGCACCGAACTTTCGGTCGTCGGCGCTCGCACAACGCCGACCGGACCGAGCGCACTGGTCACCGAGAGCAGCGAGGACATTCAGTGGGTGGTCGAAAACGCGGCCGTGTTGCCAGGTCTGCGCGCCGTGATTGCCCCCCATGTTCCGACGGCCGTGGTCTCCGTGCTGTCGGGACTCGGCATCTTGGTCCTGCAGGCGGACGCGAGTTCGCTGGGCTTGCTCGAAGGTGCGCGGGTGCTGCAAGTGCCAGCGCCAGCCTCTTGGCGCGACGGTCCCTTCGTGCTTGGTGCGGGCAATGCTCAGGTGCCCGTGCGTTGGCTCGCTCTTGGCCCCGAACGCGAATGGGCGCTCTGAAGGACAAAGCTCGACATCGTGCCGCTCCGCCCGGGCGCAAACGCGTGGGCTCGATTCGAAGCCTTCAAGGTGCGGGCGCGGCTAGCGCGGCTGGCGCGGGCTGAAACTGGTAGACGACCTCGGTGCGACGGACCAGACCGAGCTGGTCACGCGCCGAGCGCTCGACGGCATCGGGCTCCGACTTCACGGCCGACGCGCGTGCTCGTAGCTGCTCGATACGTTTAGCGAGCCGCGAAATTTCGCGCTCTACCGTTCCGCGCTCGCTACGGAGCTCATCGAGGCGTCCCAACCCGCCTGAAGACACGAGCAGGATGGGCGTGCCGATCACGCCGATCAGAAGGACCGCTGCTGGCATGAGTCGCTGAATCACGGCGCGTCGCTTGCGCGAAACGGCGCTCACCGACGTCGCGCGCGAGACACTGCGGACTGATTCTGCCATTGGATCGAGCCTATCGAAGCGCGCGGCGGTTGGGCAAAGAAGCAGCAGAACGGACCCGTTGACTGACCGCGGAAAAACGGCTCGAGCCGAATTCCGTGGGTGCTGTTCGAGAACCTCCGCGCTATCGTCCGCGCGCCTTTCCCGCCTTTCGGCCCCAGTGTAGGGCCCTGTCGCACTGACGCGCCCCTGAACCGCCCCTCGAAACAGCCCCTCGAAACAGCCCCCGGAACCAGGCGCCCCCCACCCTTCCCGCGAGCCTCGGCTCACGGGATCGACCCGCAGAATAATATGAAGCATCTCGAAGTATTGCGTGCCGAGTTGGAGCGTCTGTTCGTACTCGATGAACTGACGACGTTGAGCCGTGACGTGCTGGGCTTCGATCCGGAGCTCGTCGGCGGTCAAGCGACGCTGGGTTCGTTCGCGGGCGCCCTGGTCGCTCAATGCACGCGCGAAGACGCCATTGATGCACTGGCCGACGCGCTGCGTGCCACAGGCCGCGAACTCAGCCCCGCGGCTCTTTCACTCTCCAGCGCCGAGCCGAGCGACGATGCTGGACTGAGTGCCGGCACCGAGATGGGCCCCTTTTGCGTCATGCGGAAGCTGGGCGATGGCCGCTTGGGCAGCACTTACCTCGCGAAATTCGAGGGCCGGGACGTGCGGCTCAAGGTCCTGCATCCCGAGAGCGCGCGCGATCGTCGCGGGCTTGCTCGCTACCTGGTGCTGACGCGCCTGGCTGCGCAGCTCGAAGACATGGGACTGGCGCCCCTGGTCTTCGCCGGACCGATTCCCATGCCCGTCGGCGAAGACCGCGTGATCGTGGCCCACGAGTACGCCGAAGGTCAGCCCTTGTCCGCGCGCATCGCGCGTAGCGGACCGATGCACGTCAACGAGGCCCGCGCTCTGCTCACGTCGGTCGCCGAGACTCTGCTCAGCCTCCACGACAAGAAACTGGTGCACGGCGCACTCTCACTCGACAATCTCGTCGTCTACCGCACCCCAAACGGTGAAACCGCCGTCAACGTGCTCGATGCAGGTACCGATCGCTTGCGCACCCGCCAGAGCCGCCATCGCACCGGCCTGAGCTCGACGGGTGGCAATCCCAGGACGGTGAGCCCTGAGCAAATCCGCGGCGCCGACGCCGATCGCCAGAGCGACGTCTACTCGCTCGGCGCGGTGATGTACGAGCTGCTCACGGGCAAGCCGCCGTTCGACGGCGACATCCTCGAGATCGCCTACGGCCACCTCACGAAGCCCGCGCCCGCGCCGAGCTCGGTCGCCCCGCGCGGCTGGGTCAGCGCCGAAATCGACGAGGTTCTGGCGCGTCTGCTCGCCAAGGCCCCGGCGGACCGCGGTTCGATCCGCGAGTACTTGAGCGTGATCCAGGATCTCGGTCGCCCGCGCAGCGCCGATTCGCTGAGCGAGGCACAAATCGAAGAACTCGAGCAGCAGCTGCTCGGCGATCCGACGGCCATCGAGGTCGCTCGCGAACTCGAAGCGGCGGTCGGCCGCGGCGCCACGGCTGATCGCGTGGGACAAGCGTTCCGGTTGGCGGCATCGATGATCGACGATCCGGTCGACTTCGAAGAACGGAAGCTCCTCTTGCTGCGCGCCGCGCGTCTGTTCGAGACCAAGAACGTCGGTCTCGACAAGGCCGAAGCGGTCTACGAAGAGCTGCTCGGACTCGCCCCGGACGACGAAGTCGTCTGGGCTGGTCTCGAAGAGGTGCGTCGACGCGCGGGAAAGCACGACGAGTTGATAGAAATGCTGCTCGCTCGCGCCGAGGCAGCACCAAATTCGCAGAAGCGCGCGCGCGCCATGAGCGAAATCGGTCGCATCTACCTGCGCGATCTGTCCGACCAAGAGCAGGCAACCGTCGCCTTCGCTCAAGCTTTCTGCGACGATCCCAGCGAAGAGAATGCAGTCGACGTCGAGCGCGCAGCCGGCACGTCCGAGCAGTTGTGGGCCGAGGCCTTGGCGTCGATTGGCGAGGCCACGGAGGATGCGACCCTGAGCCCCGAAACGCGCTCGGCGCTGCTGGTCAAGGCGGGTTCTTGGTACCGCACCAAGGTTGCTCGCCCCGACCTTGCACTGCCCTGCTTTCAGGCCGTTCTCGCAGGCGAGCCTTCGAACGAAACCGCGCTGAGCGGTCTGACCGAGATCTACAAGAAGGCGCAGCAATGGCAGGAACTCGGCATGATCCTGACCCACCGTGCCGACGCGGCGGCCACTCCGACGCAGGCGCGCAATCTGCGCGCCGAAGCCGCCGAGGTGCTGGAGCAAAAAATCGGTGACCTGCAGGGCGCGCGCAGCGTCTACGAGCACGTGCTTTCCGAGGATCCTAGCCACGAACGCGCGGTGGAGGCGCTGGCGCGCATTCTCGAAAAGTCGGGTGACTTTGCTGCCCTAGTCGGTCTGCTCGATCGGCGTCTGAGCGCGCAGCCCAAGGCCGACGCCATTCGCACGCTCTGCCGTATCGGTGAGATCTTCGACGACCGCCTGAACAACCCCGACGAAGCCAGCGCACGCTTCAAGAAGGCGTTGGATTTCGATCCAACCAGCCTCGATGCGCTGCGCGGCCTCGAGCGGCTCTTCACCAGGCAAGGCAAGTACCGCGAGCTGGTCGAAAATCTCGATCGTCAGGTCGAGGTGGCGGCCACACCCAAGCAGCGCATCGCCTTGTTCGAACGCATTGCCTCCGTCTACGAGGAAGAGTTCCTCGACCACAAGGCGGCAGCTGAGGCTCTCGAGCGTGCGCTGGAGGCCGATCCAGGTCGCGTGAGCGCGATGGCAGCATTGATTCGCCACCTGCGTGTGCTCGAGCGCTGGGAAGAAGCTTCCAGGCTCTACGAGCGCCAGCTGGCTATCGTCGAAGGCCCCGAGCGTGTCGCGCTGGCCCTGGCCTGGGGCCGTCTGCTCGCCGAGCAGCAGGGCTTCTCCGAGCGCGCTGTCCATGCCTACGAGTTGGTGCTCGAGGTCGAGCCGGACCACGCCGTCGCTCTGGAAGCGTTGGCCAAGCTCCAGGAAACGACCGGTGATGCCGATCGCGCCTTGGACGCTATCCTGGCCATCGCCGATCAGGCCGAGACGCCGCAAGCACGCAGTGAGCAGTACGTCCGCGCCGCCAAGTTACTGGAGGCGCGCGGCAACCGTGATCTCGCGATCGGGCACTACCGCAACGCGCTCGACGCCACCCCCGAGGATCGCAGCATCGCGGCTGCCCTGCGCATCGCCTACGTGCGACGCGGTGACATCAATGCCGCCGTCGAGCTGCTCGAACGAGAAATCGAGGTGGTCGAAGGCGACCGTGCGCAAGCACGCTTGGCTGGCGAAATGGCCCGTTTGCAACTCGAGCGTCTCAAGGACGATCGCCGCGCCGAGCAGAGCGCCGAGCGCGCCCTCCGGCTCGATCCAAGCAACACCGACGGTCTGCTCGTCTTGGGCGACATCTGTTTCAAGGAGCGGCGCTTCGTCGAGGCCAGCGCACACTACGGCCGCATCGGCGACCGCATCGAGTCACTCGGTCCCGAGGTGGCGGTGGGCGTGCTCGAGCGCTACGTCGACGCCATGAGCCAGTCAGGCTCGACTGAAGGCGCACTGGCGGCGGTCGACACGCTGCTGCGTTTGGCTCCCAACGATGCGCAGGCCCTGTCGAGAGTCGCTCAAGTCACGTTCGAACATGGTTCGCCCGGACGCGCGGCCGAGCTCCTGGAGAGCTACCTCGGCCGTTTCGGGGCCGAGATGACCGACGAAACGCGCAGTCTGGTCACCTACCGGTACGGCGAGGCTCTGCGCAAAACGGGCGAGAACCAGCAAGCCATCGCCAAGCTCGAGGAAGCTGCCGAGCTCGATCCGAGCGCCACAGCCCCCTTGGTCGCGCTCGCGACTGCCTACGCCGATGTCGAAGACTTCCATGCGGTCCTAGGGGCCAAGACGCGCCACCTCGATCTGGCCGAAGGCGACGATCGCGTCCAGCTGCTGCTCGAGATCGGCGATCTTTGCGGAGGTAAGCTGGGCGATCGCGCACAAGCAACGCGCAGCTACGTCGCCGCACTCGAAGAGCGTCCCGACGACCGCCGCCTGCTCACCAAACTGATGCAGCTCTACAGCGAGGACAAGGATTGGAACAAGTTGGTCGACGTCGTCGTCAAGTTGGCCGACTTCGTCGAAGACCCAGGTCAGAAGGTGAAGTATCTGCAGACGGCAGCGCTGGTGGCTGGACGTCACATCGGCGATCACCGCCAGGCGGCCGGCTTCTTTACGCAGGTGCTCGAAATCGAGCCCGAAAACGACAAGGCGCTGCTCGAACTCACGGAGTTGGAGCGACAGTCAGGGAATTTCAGCTTGGTCGAGGACTTGCTCAAGCGGCAGCTGGTACGCGCCGAGACCAGGAACGATGTCGTTGCCAAGGTTTCGGTCTGCGACCAACTGGCCGAACTCTACGAAAAGCACCTGGTAGCGCCGCACCTGGCAGCCCAAGCGCTCGAGGCCGCCTTCGAGCTCGACCGCGACAACAAGCAAAGGCTGGATCGCTTGGTGGCGCTCTACTCCTCCGATCCCGAGACCTTCAAGGAGAAGGGAATCGCGCTGCAGGAGTACCTGCTCAGTCAAAACCCGTTCCGCCAAGACGCCTACAAGGCCCTGCGCAAGATCTACACAGTAGCGCGCGACGCCGACGCCAGCTGGGCTTTGTGCCAGGTACTGACAGTGCTCAAGCTCGCCGAACCCGATGAAGAGCGCTTCTACGGGCGCATGCGGGCCGAAACGGCTGCGCCGGCGCAGGAAGTGTTCAACGAGGAGGATTGGCACGTACGCATCGCGCATCCGTCGCTCAATCCGTTGCTCACCTCCGTGTTCACGTTGATCGAGCCGGCCGTGGTGCGCGCTCGCGCGCTGCCAATCGAACAACTCGGGCTCAGCGAGCAATACCGTATCGAGCCCAGCCAGCACGAAGCACCTCTCTCGCAGACGCTCTACTACGCTGCCGGCGTGCTCGGCGTGGCGCTACCTCGCGTGTACTTGAACCCCAACGATCCGGGTGGGCTCGGCTTCTTGTTCACGGCCGAACCCAGCCTGTCGATGGGTCGGGTGGGCTTGAGCTCGCAGGTGCCGCCGCAAGTGGCCGCGTTCGTGGCAGCCCGCCAACTTGCCTACACACGCCCGGGCCTGTATCTGCGCCACTTCATTCAGACCGGCACCGCTCTCAAGGCCTGGTTGTTCGCAGCTATCAAGCTGAGTTCGCCTCAGTTCCCGGTCGCGGCCGACATCGAAGGCTCGGTCAACGAAGCGTTGGCGGCGCTCAAGCAGTTCTTGCCGTCCGATTCGCGCGATCACCTGGGCTCGATCGTCTCCAAGCTCATCCAATCGGGAACCGCGCTCGATTTGAAGAAGTGGATTGCGGCCGTCGATCTCACCGCAGATCGCGCGGGCTTCATCGTGTCCCACGATCTGGACACCACCACACAAGTCATTCGCGCGTCTGACGACTCGACAGCTGCCGTGCCGAGCCAGGAGCGCTTCAAGGAAGTGGTGCTCTACGCCGCCAGCCACAACTACTTCACCATGCGTCGGCGTCTCGGCATCACCGTCGAGAACTGAGGGGCGGGCAGCGCCGCTTCTGCGGCGCTGCCGCTGACCGTGCCTCGAGCTCAGCAGCCGGTGGCTTCGCCGATCTTGCCTGTGTCGCAGCCGCTCGTATCCTCGCAGACATCGAAGGCAAGCTCGCAAATTTCCTTCTGGGTGCCTGCGGTGCAGGTGCCACATTGGTTCTCCTTGGTGGGAGTGCTGCCGCAGCCAACACAGGCGCCGACGATGATCAAAAGACTGAGGACGAAGAGGCCCCAAGCTGCACTAGCGTTTCCTCGAGAGGCTGGTCTTGCCTCAGCTCCAGTTCGCAGACCGAGTGGGAGCAGAGCACCCCGCGCACGGCGTCCGGGGCGCCGCTGGCCTGGAGCCAACGCGCGATCCCAGTCGCTGCGGCCTCGTCTTTTTTTCCCTGCGCTAGCTCGTTCGAGAGTTGGGCGCGGCGTTCCTCGTAGAGGCGCAGATTGTTGTCGAAACGCTCGATGGTGTCGTGGCTGGCGCTCTCGACCTCGCGGTCGACCTCGGCGCTGTTGATTCGAGTTCGGGCGTCGGCTCGAGTTCCGCTCTCGACCACGGGCGAAGGAACGAGCCGAGTTTGCGCTTGACTGCTTGGAAGGGAGCTGGGTCGCTCGAGCTGCGGCTGAGGAAGCGAATTCTGGACTTCTAGGGCGGCCACATGGGTGCGAATTGGGGCCGAGGAGGAGCGAGTTTCGAACCAAAGAATGGCTGCCGCGACCGGAACCAGGGCGACCACGACCGGTACGAACACCCAGCGATTTTCACCTACAGCGCCCACGGAAGGTGCCCGACCACCATTGGGGACTAGAACTGTCAGGTCGAAATGGCGGCCGTCCGGGGCGCCGCTATTTCACGAGGGTTGCGCCTGGGCTTCCATGGTGGTTCCCGATTCATTCTTCGAACCACTGGCTGACGAGGAGCTGGATGGCTGGCAATAGCGGCGACTACCTGGCCGATACCCATGCCCTGCTCTTCTTCTGGGGCGAACCCAAGCGCCTGTCCAAGCGCGCTCGAGGTGTCCTGCGCGACCCAGAGAACCGAATCTTCGTGAGTCCTGCAACTGCTTGGGAGCTCGCTACCAAGGTTCGTATTGGCAAGTTGCCTTGGGCCAGCCGATCCTAGACACCTTCGGACATCGCCTGCTCGAAGACGGCTTCGTCGAACTCGCCATCACGACGGCTCATGCGTTGCGCGCCGGATCATTACCTGGACCTCATCGCGATCCGTTCGATCGAATGCTGGCCGCACAATCGATTCTGGAAGGCATCCCGATCTTGAGCGCTGATTCAGAAATCGAAGGCTTCGGGGCCGAGCGCATTTGGTAGCTACTGTCGGTGTCTTCGCTGAGGCGCCCGCACCTGCCCGCGATTTCCACAGTGCGAAATGAGAGGTTCCCTCGCGGGGGGAGCACATTGCGCGCGCAAAGCTCACGCGACGCCTGCGAGGCCTCCGACAACGCCCGGTCGCACGTTCTTGCCGATCATCGTCAAGCAGTTGTGCAGCTGCCTATGGTCTCGACCAGCTATCCTTTTTTCCTTCAGGGGGCGTCCAAATACATTGAGAATGGCGAAAGTACTCTCGTCTTCTATGCCCAGATTCTTCATGAGCGAGAACAGCTCTCCAAGCGCACCGAGCCCTGCGATGGTCTGGATCGATTCGGCCTCCAGAGCGGGCAGCGGAAAGTTCAAGCCATCGCCCAAGATGATCCCCATCTGTTTGAGATAGAGTTCGAAACCCTTCCCCGAGATGAACGGGTCTCCGCCCTTCACCTCGGCAAGGCTCGGGTCGTCGGTAAAAAAGCGCATCTGAGACGCTTGTTCCGCTGCAGAAATCTGGCCCGCAGTTCGTCCTCCGTTGGCACCTGCCCGGACAGCAAGTTCTTGACCTTGACCAGCGACTGCCCGGGGCTCAGCGCCGCGAAGGGCGCGCCCAAGACGGGCGGGACCTCCTCCAGAGGCGTTCGGCGCGGTTGGTTGCCGAAAAGTGCCGCGTTAAAGTCTTGGGGTTTCGATCGAAAAGCGCGCCCAAGCTGGAATGGGGCCGCTGCCGAGAGGATCTGCGAGGCGCAGTCGCGCGAGTCCGAACCCGTCAGTCGCTCGGATTCATGACGACCTCCGCCGGCATTGCTAGTGACGCGAGCGTTTGCTCGAGCCAGTTGGGAGGCGGCGCGAGGCGCGTCGTCATCGACGCCTCGTCGAAGAGGAGGCCCAGCCGAAATGCCCCCCGTTCCACCAGCACCGCGCCAAACAACGGTGCATCGGGAAGAAAGAGGCTGCCCCGTGCGGCCATCGATGACGCCGTGAGCGCGATGCGCTCGAAGGACAACATCGAGTGATCGAACGCGACGTGCGAGCTGACCTGGAACGCTTGCCCACGAAGTTCGTCCAGCATCAGCCGCGCGCCTGGTCCCGGCTCGAAGAGATCCAATAGGAAACCAGCGTTCTTGCCGTGACCGTCCAGCTTGCCGGAGATACGCCAGTCGTCCGCGCTACTCCAAGAGCCAGCCTCGAGAGCGATGGTGAAGTCAGGGCGTTCGCCAGCAGGGGTCTGGCCTGCGATCTCGACATGGCGCGCCGTCAAGTCGCCAGAAACGATACCCAACGCGTCCGATTCCAGTTGCTGTTCGAGCGTCGCGGCAAGCTCCAAGCCGAAGCTCGTGCGCTGCGTGCCATCATGGCGCGCAAGCGTGGCGCGGCCCGCTCGAATGCTCAGCTGGAATTGAATCGTCTCGGCCGTGGCGTTCAGCACCTCGGCAAAGAGATCCAGACCCTGGGGTGCAGACCAAACCAAACCACCCAAACGACGGTCTGCGGCGCTTGCTCGAACATCGAGGCGGCTGCCGGCGAGCAGAGTCCCCCGTTGGACATGCCAGCTCGCGGTGAAACGGCTGTCTTGAGCAGAGAACTCCGCTGGCTGCCAATCCAGCAACCGCGCGATATCCGAAACCGTGCCGCGCGCTGAGCCGTTCATCTCCAAGTTTGCCCACCGCGTGCGCGCACGCTGTCCAACGTGATGTTTCCAATGAAAATCGAGCGCGACCGCGCCTTGCGCTACCGCTCTCGTTGCCCCGGCGCGTGTAACTGTGAGGTCGGTGCATGAAGCGTTGCCCTTGAACGTGAGTTGACCCTGAACCAGTCGAACGTTCTCGAGCGAAAGCATTGCGTCACCATGCCAGTTCATCGACGCGCTGGCCGGCGAGGCTTCCAGCTGCTCTTGCGAAGCGGGCTCGTCCAAGCTGGGCAATGATAGGGTCGCCGCCTGGACTCGTAGCCATTTCAGCTGCAAAGCAGCACCCGCTAGGCTCATCACGTTGAAGCGAGCAGCAACGCGTCCCGTTGTGAGGACCGCGCCTCGGGCCGGCTCGCTGAGTCTGACGCTGGCTGCTCGCAAATCTCCTGGGTACCAGGAACGAAGGCGCTCAACTTGCAGTTCAAGCCCGGCCGCGGCGGCTGCCGTCGTTAGCTTGCGGTTTACGACGAGGGGGATCGTGATGATGTACAGCAGCTCGATCAGCACCAACGCGGCGGCGCTGAGCGCTATGGCGCGCAGGACGCGATGATGCCTGGGGATGGGCCGCGTGTGCGTTCCTGATTGCAGCGCCACGCGGGTCGAGGCACGCGTGCTCATGTAGAGCCTCGATTCACGTAGAGCCTCATTGCAAGCCGCAGTCCATTCGCCGCTGGGTGTCGTTCTGAACGCTGGAAACGGGGAGGCCAGTTTGGCATGGATGATGCAGACCCCACATCAGGCGCAGCAGTGAGTTTCGCTTTCCAAAGGAACGAAGACCATGAACCCGATTCGATTGAAGTCCCGCCGCATTTGGCTTCCCGCGAGCTGCGCCTTTCTTGCGCTGTGGGGCGTGGGCTGCTCTCACGAACCAAAAGTGGCGGTCGCTCCAGACCCTGCGCCGGCGCCCACGCAGGCAACTCAATCGGCAGCAGCAACCCCAACGAACCAGGACTCCATCGAGGTCAGCGCAAGCTTACGCCAGCGCTGTGACTTGCCGAGTACGCCCACCGAAGCCCCCCGATTCGACTTCGATGACGCGGCGCTGCGCCCACGTGGACGAAGCATTCTCGATGGACTTGCGCACTGCATGCTCGAGGGCAACATGAAAGACCAGAGCGTCACCGTCGTCGGACATACAGACCCGCGCGGCAGCGAAGACTATAACTTCTCGCTGGGGGCGCGACGCGCGCAAGCTGCCGCCAGCTACTTGTCCGGTCAGGGCGTGTCGGAAAGCCACGTTTGGGTGAAGTCGCGGGGCGAGCAAGATGCGACGGGTGATTCCGAGAAGGAGTGGCAGCTCGATCGCAACGTGCAAATTGCCGAGAAAGACGCGTCGCCCGCGACCAACTGACCGCACCGAGGCATTACGCGCCAGGTGCGGCTTAGTGGGCGCGCGATCGGTGCGTCACACCTATTCAAATTGGAGTCACGAAATCATGATAAAGAGTCGATTATTGTTCAGCGTCAGTTTTCTCGCAGCCCTGGCGTGTGACGCAGAGCCCAAGCATGAGGCAACCGTCTCACCCGCAGCGCCCGCGCAACCAGCGCCCGCGCAGCCAACCGACGCGGCGCCCGCGACAGACGAGACGCCCGGCAGCGGTGTCGCTATCCCTGGCGTTGCCGCTTGTCAGCCGAGTCAGAACGTCGAGACGGCGACCCGTCGCGCAATGGAACTATTCGACTCGAACCAGGACGGAAAGCTTTCGCGCGTCGAAGCGACTTCCGCGGTGAACTTCCTGCTTGGAGGATTCTTTTTCCGGGCAGACCAGAACGGCGACGGCACGATCACGCCTGAGGAAGGCAAGCAAGAACGCGCCGATTTGGCTCAACGCTACCCGGCGGCGGCCGATCTGCTCGCGCAAGTGAAGCAGGCTGCAAGCGCGACGACCGCGTTCGACTCGCTGGCT
>Ga0105048_10001782_pt1 | contig 34841 bp, 25 predicted proteins | sample MAT05_FD_78382 | JGI IMG/M metagenome (GOLD analysis project Ga0105048, IMG submission 78382) | Freshwater microbial communities from Lake Fryxell liftoff mats and glacier meltwater in Antarctica - MAT-05 | ecosystem: Environmental > Aquatic > Freshwater > Ice > Liftoff microbial mat | place... | reverse complement strand
GCCGAGACGTAGGCGGCGTGGAGCGGGTCGTGGCCCGAACGGAGCAGGCTCTCCACGCTCTTCACGTCCGGGGGAAGCGGAGCGAACTCCGCGGCGGCTCGACGCAGATCGCCCGTCTGCTTCCGGGCTCGCCGAAACCGTACCGCCAGCTTCTTGCTGATCGCTCCCATTCCCCACCCGATCTCGGTTGACGGTTCACGAGCGAGGGCTCATCCGCACCACTTCCGTGGGGCCTCCGCTACCCGAAGGAGAAGTCGTCTCCGGACAAGTTACACGACGAGTTGTACCGCCGCTACTTGAGCGGTTGAGGTTCATCGCGGCTTCGAGTGGTCTTGGGGCCAGTTACGTCTCCATCCCCGTCCTCGTCGCCCCTCGCAGTCCATACGTCCCGCACGACCCGACCGGCACAACTGACGAAACCCGCAGAATCGTCAGATCCTGTGTTGTCGCGGTTTGCCATGGCGGTAACAACACCTTGACGCCCACTACACGATCCCACACCTGGAGTTCTTCATGGCCGAACTATCCGTCAGTGGCGTCGTCCGCGAGGTCTTGACCGGCGATCCCGAGATGCCGTCCGACGAGGTGATCCGTCGGGCCAAGGTGACCGGGCTGCGAGCGACCGACGAGCAGATCCGGAAGTCCGTCCACAACCAGCGGAACCCGATCCGAGCGAAGGTTGCGGCCATGAAGGTCGCCCCGATGGCGGCCCGCGAAACGGCCCCGCCGATGACCGCTCCGGCCGTGTCGGCACCCGCGGCGATGACCCCCGTAGCCCCCGATCTCGCCGGTGTGCTCGGCAACGTGGCCCTGGTCAACACGGTCGTCGGGCTGTGCGGCGGCGTCGAGAACGCTCGCCGGGCCGCAGCGGCCGTCCAGGCGTGCGGCGGCCTGGAGGCGTTTCTCCAGCACGTGGAACTCGTGTCCGCGATCCGTTCAGCGGAATCAGTGAAGTGAACCCTCGACCGATACATGGGCAGCAATCGTCGCAGGCGTTTCCGGGCGGAACCTCGGGGAACCGTTGAAGAAATAGCCTGCCAAGAGGTCGGGCACGAGGAAAACCTCGCGTTTCAAGCGGTTTCGCATTGCCGCGTTGACAAGACCCCTCGAAACACCTAAGTTTCGGCCGTTCCAGGCGGCCCCACTGTTCGGGGCCGCGACCTCATACCACTCGGGCAGGAGTTTTCAACCATGGCCAAGTCCGCACCCAAGCCGGCCCCGAAGAAAGCCGCGGCCCCGAAGAAAGCCGCAGCCCCGAAGAAGGCGATGACCAAATCGCAGTTCGTGGCTCATCTCGCCACCAAGGTCGAGATCACCAAGAAGCAGGTCGATGCGGTTCTCGACGAGATCTTCGAGGTCGTCAAGGGCCAGGTTTCGACCAAGGGGGCCGGCAAGTTCATCTTGCCGAACCTGTGCCGCATCACCGTCGTCCGCCGGGACGCGGTCAAGGGCGGCGAGAAGAAGATCAACCGCCTCACGGGTGCGGAGTACATCACGAAGCCCAAGCCGGCCTACAATCAGGTCAAAATCCGCCCGGCGAAATCGCTCAAGGACGCACTGAAGTGATCCGAATCTCGCCGCACCTGAACCGCTCCGGCGGCGAGAAATCACATGGCCGCTGACCAGTGGGACGCATCGACCTCGCTGGAAGAGTTGATCGAAGGCTGCGGTCTTGCCGAGGGCGACCGCCGGCTGCGTCTGTTCAACGCCGCGTGTGCCCGCCGGGTCGCGGCCCTGATGCCGGACGACCACGCCCGCCGGCTCGTCGATCTGGCCGAGCAGCGTGCCGACGCGACTCTCGCGGACCCGGACTGGCTCCGGGCGGTGGCCGAAACGCTCGACCCGTACCTGGGTAACGAGGCGGCCCGCGACGGGGCCGGCGGGGCCACGTTCGGCGTTCTGATGCACCTCCACCAGACCGACCCGCGGTCGATCCTCCGGCTGGCGGAGTCGGTCATCGAAGCCCGTGCGTTCCTCGCCTACACGGGCGGGTATCCGACGGCGGTCGGGGCGGACGAGTGGGTGCGGCGGGCGGTCGAGTCCGAGGGTGCCGACCTGTGCCGCCTCTTCCGCTGTGTGTGCGGCAACCCCTTTCGCCCTGCCACGCTCGATCCGAAGTTGCTCACATCGACTGCCCGGTCGCTCGCGGAGGGGATCGACGCCGAGCGGGCGTTCGACCGCCTCCCGATCCTGGCCGACGCGTTGCAGGACGCCGGGTGCGAGGACCTGGAACTGCTCGGCCACTGTCGCGGGCCGGGACCGCACGGGCGGGGCTGTTGGGCCGTCGATCGGGTGCTGGGAAGGCAATGAGCGGGCGGGGCGTCGCCTGACCCCGGTGTCGGTGACAGCCCAACTGACAGCATGTTCCGCTACCTCACCGCCGACCATGCCATCGGCTGAACTCGTGGCCGCTGGATCGCCACCGGGGCCGTCCGGGTGATCCGCGGCTTGAACTTTCGGACCAGACGCCGCGTGAGGTCCTTGCATGAAGGAATCTTTGAAGATGGCCTCTGCACAAACGGAATCCACCCGTCGCCAAGACTCTCGCGGTAGCTGATGTACTCGATGAAGGTCTGCATGTCGTATCTACGTCTGGCAGCGGCACTCTCCGTATGTTGGTGACATTCGTCCTCAACCACGCCCCAGGCACGGGAATGCTCGCGTGACTCGACCGGCCGACATCCCGTTCCTCTCCGCCACCCGCCTGGCCGCCGAGATCAAGGCCGGGAGGCTGCGATCAGTTGATGTTGTCGCCGCGTTCCTCGACCGCATCGCCAAGTATGACAACCGCGTCCGGGCCATCGCGGACCTCGACGCGGCGGGTGCCCTTCGTCAGGCACGAGCCGCCGACCGTGCGGTCGAGGCGGGCCACCCGCTCGGCCCGCTCCACGGCCTGCCGATGACGCTGAAGGACGGGTTCAGGGTTGCCGGTCTGCGGTCCAGTTTCGGCCTCCCGCACCTCCGGTTCTACCGCCCCGGAACCGACTGCGAGGTCGTTGCCCGGCTGCGGAGGGCCGGGGCCGTGCTGCTCGGCCGCACGGCAGTACCGTTCGCCTGTTTTGACTGGCAGTGCCGGCCGCCGCTGGCACGCGAATGCCTGAACCCGCTTGATCCCACTCGCACGCCCGGCGGGTCGTCCGGCGGGGCCGCGGCCGCCCTTGCGGCCCGGTTCACGCCGCTGGAACTGGGCACCGATGTGGCGGGCTCGATCCGCTACCCGGCCCACTGCTGCGGTGTGTTCGGATTGCGAACGACCGTCGGCCTGGTGCCGTCCGACGACATCGGCCCGCCGCCCGGCAAGCCGATGTTGCCATCTGTCATTTCCGTCGGCCCGATGGCCCGGTCGATCGAGGACCTCGGCCTGCTGCTCGACGCCCTGCTGCCCGACCGCGACGCCCGCGAGGTGTCGCAACCGGCCGGGTCACGCTTGCGGATCGCCGTCACGCCCGCGGTCGAGGGGTGCCGGCCGGATGAATCATCGTCGGCCGCAGCCGCCGGGTTCGTCGCCCGGCTCCGCGACGCCGGCCACGAGGTCGCGACTCTCGACCGGCCGCCGTTCGACTTCGAGGAAGCGTACTCCCTCTGGGGATTGCTGGGCGGCTTCGAGATGAAGCAGCAGTTTCCTACGGTGATGCGGGGCCGGCTGGCCATGCGGGCGTTCGCGGCATGGTTCCTCCAGTACCGGCTCGGGAGCGGCCCGCTGACGACGCACTTCCGCCGCGGCCTGCTGGCGTCCGACGCCGAGTACCGGGATGGGCTGGCCCGACGGGACGAGTTGGTGCGGGTGGTCGATGCGTTCTTCGGCCGGCACGACCTGTGGGTGCTGCCGGCGTCGCCGGGCGTCGCGATCCGCCGGCAGCGGCCGGGGCTCCCGATCCGTGCCGCCAGCGGGGCGGTGCCGTACTCCCGCTACCTCGGCCAGTACCTGTGCCCGACCGCGACAGTGGGCACGCCTTCGCTGGTGCTGCCGGCCGGGCTCGGGGAGGGCGGGATGCCGGTCGGGGTGCAGGTCCACGGCCCGCGGTTCGCGGATCGGTGGCTAATCGGCACAGCCGGCCCGCAGCTGGCGACCGCCGGGATCGAGACGCCGCTGCCGTCGTGGGAGCGATGACGGTCGGGGCAGATCGAGTCACCGGGGCAGCGACTACACTGACACCACGTCCGCCGAGCGGGCGGCACCCGGCACGGGAGGGCTTCGCAGGTCACGCGGTCCCGGCAAGAAGAAGTAGCGGTTGCCGCCTGACACACGTTCGTTGCGGCCGTCATTCCTCCCATTGCCGCAATGGTATCCCGGTCGGCCGTCGTGAACTACGTCTCACCATCACACGTCGGTAGAATGGCGACCAGCCGCACGGACAGATAGGGGATGTCATGAACTGGGGGAATAGACCGATCGACGAGGCCCTGACCGCACGCGAGGCGTTCGAGAGGCTCACCCTCGACGACCTGCGGCCGCTGGCGGCACTGGTCGCGGCCAATTCGTCCCAGCGAAAGACCGAACTGGTTCCGCTTCTGGCCGGTGTCATGTCGAACCCGGAGCGGGTCCGCGACCTGTACGGCCGGCTCGATCCGCAGTCGCAGCGTGCCGTCCGGGTCGCCGCGTTCGACCCCGCCGGGAGGCTCGATCGGAAGAAGTTCCGGGCCTGGTTCGGCGAGGTGCCGCCGTTCGACGACGCCGACCCGGCTCGCCAGTCGTCCGGCTACGCCGACCGGCGAAAGATCAAGCCCACGCTGTTGCGGCTCTTCTTTCCCCGGTTCGACCACCTCCCGACCGACACACGCGAACTCCTTCGGAGGTTCGTGCCGCCGCCCGAAGCGTTCGCCGTTCCGACCCGCGACACGCCGCCCGAAACCCACACGCTCGACGAGACCATCTGGTCCGGCCGCGAACGCGAGCGGAGAGAGTGGGAGGAGCCGGTTCGCGTGCGGGAAACCGCCCTGGCGGCCGAAGCCGACATCCGAACCGTGTTGCGGCTGATCGAGGCCGGGAAGGTCCGCGTGACCGACAAGAAGTTGGTGCCGACGGATGCCACCCGGCAAACGGTCGCGGGGGTCCTGGCCGGCGGCGACTTCTACGCCCCGAGCGACGCCAGCGAGTCGAAATGGGAACCGGCCTTCGACATCGGCATCCGCTCGTTCGCGTGGCCCGTGTTGGTGCAGGCCGGTGGACTGGCCGAGAAGGGTGGGGAGGTTCTCAAGCTCACCACGGCCGGGAAGCGGGCCCTGACGGCGGCTCCGTCGGAGGTCCTCCGCAAGGTGTGGGCGTCGTGGCTGAAGACGCGGCTGTTCGACGAGTTCGCTCGCGTGGAGGCGATCAAGGGCCAGGGCCGGGCGAAGATGAGTGCCGCCGCGGCCCGCCGGGCCGTTCTGGTCGAGGCACTGGCCGCGTGCCCGGCCGGGCGATGGATCGCGGTCGATGACTTCTTCCGTTTCCTGCGAGCGACCGACCGCTCGTTCGTCGTGGCCCACTCGGAGCACGAACTGTACATCGCGGAACACAACTACGGGAGCCTGGGCTACGGCGATGAACACGCCTGGGAGCAGCTTCAGGGCCGATTCGTGCTGGCGTTCCTGTTCGAGTCCGCCGCGAGCCTGGGCCTACTCGATGTGGCATACGTTCCACCCCAGGGGGTCCGCGGCGACTTCCGCGGCCGATGGGGAACGGACGATTACGACTGCCTGTCGCGTTACGACGGGCTGCTCTTCTTGCGGGTGAACCCACTCGGGGCCTGGTTGCTCGGGCAAGCCACCGAGTACCGGCCGCCGGTTCCCGCCCGAGTGGAGACGCTTCGTGTGTTGGCGAATCTGGACGTGGTCGCTGCCCGCAACCTTCCGCCCTCCGACCACCTCGTGCTGGAACGGTTCGCGGAGGCGGCATCCGAGGGCGTGTGGAAGCTGTCGTCCGGGAAGGTCCTCGGTGTCGTCGAGCAGGGCGGGAATGTCGATGAACTGGAACAGTTCCTGTTGTCGCGAACGACCGGAACCTTGCCGGGAACCGTGGCCGCGTTCCTGGCCGACCTGCGAGCGAAGGCGGGACGATTGACCGACGCGGGTTCGGCCCGACTGATCGCGTGTGCCGACGAGCACGTGGCGGCCGAACTGGCGGCCGACCGGCAGCTGAAGGGGAAGTGCCTGCGGGCGGGCGATCGCTTCATCGTGGTTCGCGATGCCGACCTCGACGCCGTGCGGAAGGCCGTTCGCAAGCTCGGCTACGTCTGGCCGGTTCCCGGTGATTGAGGGTGTCCGACGAGAAGCTGGTTCCGCGAGTCCGCAAACTGTGCCTTGAGTTACACCTCGGCACCGGGATGGGGACGCGAGCGGAGGTGCTGCCGCTGCTGGCCCACGGGCCGGAGTCGCTGTCGAGCGACGACCCGGAACAGCTGGTGAAGACGCTGGCCGAGATCGCGGGGTCGAAGAAGTAGAAGTGGGGCCACCGTCGGAGAACCATCATGTCGCGAAGCCCGAAGCAATCGACCCGACGCCCGGCGACCAAGTTCCCGCACCTCGTGAAGAAACTCCAGAAGGCCAAGGTGCGGAAGCCGACGGGCAAGAAGAAGTAGCCCGTGAGGGCTGAAGTCGTTCGTCGCTGAATAATCGGAGAAGGTACTCGCCGATACCGGATGGCGGCTCGCGATGGCTCCGTCTGAGATTGCCCCGGCCCCGCGTTCGGTGGTATCACGGGCGTTTTCTCACCGCGACGCAAGGATAGCCGTTGACCCCACCCACGGGTATCACGCTCACCGCCACCGACCTCGGGGAGTTCGTCCGCCACCACTCCTGCGACCGCCGGTTCCATCTGGCCGTCCACGAGGGGCGGGAGGTCGCACCGCTGCCGTTCTTCGACCGACTGCGGGACGCCATCGACCCGGTGCTGGCGGAGGTCGGCCGGCGGCGGGAAGATCAGTGGGAGGCGGAACTGGTGACCGCCGGGTTCCGCGACCTGGCCGCCGACCTGCTGAAGGGCAAGCGGGATGAGGTCACGTGGGCCTCGCTGGCGAGCGTGCTTGCCACACTGCCGCACGGCGTCGGCGGGTACGCCCGGCAGGTCGCGGTTGGCGGCAACATTGGAGCGTTCCGCGTCTACGGGCTGATCGACTTCCTCGTCGTCCGCTGGGACGGCGGGCTGCCGCGGCTGGTTCTGGTCGAGTGCAAGGCGAGCCGGCGGGATCGTACCTACCACCGCGTCCAGGTGGCCGTCTACCGGATGCTCCTTCGCGGCCTGCTCGGCGGCGAGCCGGTCGCGGTGGGCGACGGGCAAGTCTCCCCCGCCGCGGTCGAGTGCGTGGTGGCCCGGCTGGACCCGGACCGCAACGCCACGCAGTCGATCCTCGCCCTCCCGCCACTTGATTTGGACCACGAGGAGGCCGACCTCGCCCGCCTGCTCGCCCCCGGCGGCCGGCTCGACGCCGCCGCCGCCCGACCGCTCGACGAGATCGGCTTCCAGATCGACACCAAGTGTGACGGCTGCACCTACGCCCCGCACTGCATGGCCGAGGGTGCCCGCCAGCGGCGTGTCGAGTTGATCGGTATCGACCCGGTGACCGCCCGACTGCTCCGCACGGCCGGCCTCGACACGCTCGACCGGCTCGCCAACCCGCCGCTGTTCGACCCGAAGGTCGAGGCCCTGGCCCGCGACCCCGGATTCGTGGAGAGCCTCGACGTGCTCCGCCTGCGGGCACGGGCGAGATTACATACCCTTCCGCTCCTCCCCGGCACGCGACCCGCTGTCGGCTCCGCCGTGGAGCCTGTTCCGAACACCGGCGTCGGGCACCTGCCGCCCCACGAGGCGAACGGTGTCCGACTGCTCCGCGTCTACCTCGCGGTCGATTACGACTACACCGAGAACCGCATCGGGGCACTGGCGGCCCACGTGACCCGCAGTCGCGGGCGGCTCGATACGGCGTTCACGGACGGTCATCCCGACCCGGCCGTGCGGGAGCAGTTCGAGGCCGGGAAGGATCGGCTGGGAAAGCCGCTGTACGACGACCGTCCGCTCCCCGACGGCCGCGAGGTGGTGGAGTACAAGACGACCCCGTGGAGTGGCACCGACTACCCGGCCGACACGGCCGCCGAGGGCGAGTTGATCCGCCGCTTCTTCGACCGGCTGGCCGGGCTGATTGCCCGCGAGGCCGGAACGGAGTCCGTCCCGGTCCACTTCTACGTCTGGTCCCGGTCCGAGGTGCGGCACCTGATCGAGGGGTGCTGCCGGGCTGGCCCCGAGTTGCTCGGCCCGGTCCGCCAGCTGTTCGGCTGCCGCGAAGGCCTGGAGCAGCAGATGTACTCGGCCGTCCGCGAGGAGGTGGACCGGCGGTACGCCCTCGGGTGGACCGGCCGCGGGCTCGGGGTGGTGACTTCACTGGAGTGGTCCGGCCGGCGGTTCCACTGGGCTCGCGTCGTCGAGGGTGACGAACACGACCTGTCGGCGGTGTTCTCGCAGGGCGTGTTCGACTTCGCGGCGGACCTCGGCATCAACCCGGACGGCACCTGGGCGGCAGACGGGAGTGGGACGCAGCACGCTTTCGAGGTGCGGACCCGGTTTGCGGACGGTTTGCCGGCCCCGTACTGGCACGCCGCCTGGGGGACGCTCCCGAATGCGGGACCGGACGGCGACCCGCGGACCCGCGAGTCCGTCGAGCGGTATCGGGCCGCCGGGGCACCGGGCCTGCTGGATGCGTACCTGCGGGCCAGGGTTCACGCCCTGCGGTGGGTCGAAGAGGGCATCACCCCAAAGAACCCCGGCATCGAGAAGTCGCCGCTCGACACGGCCACCCTCCCGACGTTTCGGCTGGGCCGCGACGGCGTGGCACGAGCCGCCACCGACTTCCTGCGGCTCGACCAGCACGTTCGTAGGTCCGACTGGGTGGCCGCCCACCTCGTCCCGCCGGTGGCCCGCGTCCGGGCCGGCCGAACGCTGCCGCTCAAGCAGGTGAAGGTCGGCAATGATAAGAGCACCATCACGGCCGTGATCGAGTTGTTCGCGTTCGGCGGGCTGACGCTCGCGGACCTCGAAGCCCGGTGCCAGTTCGGCCCCGGCTCGTTCGCCCGCCTGTCCCCGTGGAACGGCGACCCCAAGCAGGGGCAGGCGGTCGGGCAACTCACCTCGGCGGTCGGGCGGACCTGTGTGGTGCGGGAGATCGACTGGGCGAGCGGCCGGGTGACGCTCGACGCCATGTATGCGGAGGAGGACCGCTACCTGCTGTCCAGCGGGGCCAGCCGGAAGGCCGAGGTGCTGTTCGAGAAGGGCTACGCGACGCTCGACGAAAACGTGTCGGACTACGTCGCCGGGCGGGTGGACGACCGGCTCCAGCGGCCCAGCCACGTGTTCGGGTGGTTCGACCCGGTCGAGCCCCGACCGCCGGCCGTGGCACCGTTGTCGGACGCCGAGACCGCGGACCTGTTGCGGCTGGTGGACACCTTCCTGCTGCCGCCGGCGAACGTGTTCCCGGCGTCTGCGGACCAGGCCCGTGCAGCAGTCGAGGGGCTGGGCACCCGCGTGCAGCTGATCCAGGGGCCGCCGGGAACTGGAAAAACCACCACCACCGCGTTGGCGGTGCTGCTCCGCGTCCTCGCCGGTGGGCGGCCGGGCGACATCGTCCTGCTGTCGGCCCACACCCACACGGCCCTCGACAACCTGCTGGAGCGGATCGACCGCTACCTCGAACCGTTCCGCCGGCATGTGGCGGCCGCGGGGCGGCGACTGCCGACCGTGCGGCTGGCGAAGGTTCACACCAACGACCCGAGCCAGCACGTCGTCGGCGGGTCGGTCGAGAACCTGCCGGCCGCCCTCCTCGGGGCCAAGAAGAAGCTGACGGAACTCTCCACCGGGGGCGTGCTGGTGGTCGGCGGGACGACTGCCGGGCTGCTGAAGCTGGCCGCCCAGGTCGAGAAGCTCAAGACCTGGAACGCGGGTGCAGGCCTTTCGGCGTCGCTACTGGTGGTGGACGAGGCCAGCATGATGGTGTTCCCCCACTTCCTGGCCCTGGCCACGCTGGTGGCCGCGGACGGGAAACTGCTGCTCGCGGGCGACCACCGGCAGCTGGCCCCGATCACGGCCCACGACTGGGAGGCCGAGGACCGCCCGCCATCCGTTCTGTACCAGCCGTTCGCCAGTGCCTACGACGCCGTCCGGCGGATCATCGACACGACCGACGCCGCGGGAGATCCCGTGGTGCCGCCGTCGGCCGCGAGGTGGTCCGGGCTGCGGCTGACATTCCGCCTGCCGCCGGTGGTCCGCGAGTTGATCGCCCGCATCTACCGCCGCGACCGGATCGAACTGACCGGGCTGGATCGGCAGGCGAGTGCCGGCCCGACGACCGGCGGGTCGCCGTGGGCCGAGGTGTGGCGGTGGAACGTCGGGCTGTTCCTGGCGGTCCACGACGAGGACGGGTCGCGACGGAGTAATCAAGTCGAGGTGGCGACCATCGAACAGCTGCTCGCGGCGGCCCCGCCGCTGCCGGCCGGGTCGGTGGCGGTCATCACCCCGCACCGGGCCCAGCGGAGCCTGCTGGCCAGCCGGCTTGCCGCTCACACGCAACCGGGCGGACCCGTCGGGGTGATCGACACGGTCGAGCGGCTCCAGGGCGGGGAGCGGCCCACCGTAATCGTGTCCGGCACGGTCAGCGACCCGACCGCCGTGGCGGCGAACGCCGGGTTCGTGCTGAACCTCAACCGGGCCAACGTGGCGTTCTCGCGGGTGCAGGACCGACTGGTCGTCGTGTGCTCGCGGGCCCTGCTCGACCATATCCCGGCGGAGGTCGAGCACTACGAGTCGGCGGCCCTGTGGAAGGCCCTGCGGGACCTGTGCAGCGAACTGATTGTCGAGACCCAGGTGGGCGGCCACCGGGTGCGGCTGTACCGCCCGCCGGCGGGCCGGGAGGCCGCCGGGTGACGAACCACCGGGGCACGAGCGAACCCCTGGCGTGCCGACCGCGATCCGTCTGCCGACGATTTTCGCCGGGGAGGTGCTCGCCCCGACGGCTTCGGCCCCGTGCAGGTTGTCGCGGAGATGATCGCGAAGAGAGTTGCAACAACTCCGGCACCTCGCCGAACACACACGCACGTGGATGTAGGGCTTGGCCCGCCCCACCGGCGGACCGGGAGCCCGACCCGGCACACTTCACGGTCCGATTGATTTCAATTAAACCTGCAACTCGGCCGCCGAAAAGTCGGTGGCGACCCCCGTGCCGGTCGCACCGCTCGCCTCGCCGGCCGGGCCTGGTTTCATATCCGGCGTCTCGGTCACGCCCGGCCCGACGACAGTCTTATGAAGCGGAGCCAGAGGATGTGATCAGTCCGCCTTCGACAGCCGCGACAACAACTGGGCCAGCAGCAGAAGTGTGTCGCGGTCGGCCGACTCCAGAAGTCCCGCGGTCAGCCGCCGGATTTCGGTCCTGAGCGTCCCGTCGGTGTCGGGGGCATCCTCGGCCGGCACCAGATCCGCCACCGTGCTGCCGAGGGCCGCGGCCAACCGGGCCAGCAGGTCGAGGCCGACGGCCCCGCCGGTGCCGGACTCCACCCGCGAGATGTAGCCGACCGTCACCTCGGCGAGTTCCGCGAGCCGTGCCTGGGTCATGCCGCGGGACCGCCGCACCTCGCGGAGCCGCTCCCCGAACCGCCGGACCACATCCTCGTGCCGTATCGCCCGCGTTCGTGCCATTGAAGCCCCCGAATCTGGCGATGATCGCCCGGCAGGGGTTCTCGGCCTATTGCACACCCAAACCAGTTGACTGGCACGGAAGTAAAAGTACACTCATAGGGCTTCCGTCGGCGGAGCGACCCCGCGGGGGTGGCGAACGCCCCGATCATTCCCGTCGCGAGTCGGCGTCGTGAGCGAGTTCCTGGAAATCATCGGCAAGCTGTTCGGCGTCATCGGGGCGGCGGCCAGTGCCGCTCTGGGCGTCGTCAAGCTCTACCGAGCGGTGAAGAACCCGCCCGAGCGGGATCGCGGCCCGGACGACGAAGCGGACCGCCGGCCGGGTCGCCGCGACGACCCACCCCGGTCGGGCGGCATGCCGTGGTTCGGCTGGGCACTGGCGGCCGCCGTCGCGGTCCTCCTCCTGGGCGTCGCGATGCTCGTCGTCGCAGCCCGGCTCGGAAAGGTCGGGCCGCACGAGGTCGTCGAGAAGCCCGACGCCCAGAAGTTCAAGCAGGCCCGCGAGCGGTTGCAGTTCCGGGAGGGCGTCCCGATCCCGGCCAGGAACCTCCGCGACGGCATGTGGGACCTGATGTACAGCGGAATCATCCAGAAGGAGTACGGGGGCAAGGTGATCCTCGTCGCCGGCCCGGTGGACCACGTTTCCGACGTGCTGAACACTGTCTGGCTGGAGGCCGGCCCCTCGTCGGCCAGTGTGACCTGCAAGTTCGGCGTCCGCCACCGCGACCGGATCAAGACTCTCCGCGAGGGCCAGATGGTCACGATCCGGGCGGAGATCCAGACGTACCGCAATGGGAGCGGCGGCGAGGTGCTGGAACTCGTGGAGTGCGAGTTGGTGTCGGCCGAGGGCGGGGAGAAGGCCGACCCGAAACGCCCCCGGTGACCACGACCCGGCGTACTTCCTTCCGCCAGACGCTGGTCGAGGGCCAGCAGCAGGTTGCCCGGTTCGACAAGCACAACGACTGCCCGGCAGTTCTGGTTCGAGCGGGTCGCGGGCGTGGTTCCGGGCGGAACCGAGAAGATCGTCAGCCGCACGCGGCTGATCGAGGAGTGATGACCACGGTCGGCACCAGCCCACGGAGACGGTCATGGGGCAAGAATGGTACTACACGCGGGGCGGAGAACGGCACGGGCCGGTATCATCCGCCGAGTTGAAGCGACTTGCCGCCACCGGCGAAATCACGCCGGACGACCCCGTGTGGAAGGACGGAACGGACGACCGGGTGCCGGCGAAACGGGTGAAGGGGCTGTTCCCGGTAGACCGGACATCCGCTCCAGCGGTCACCCACAGCCCGAGTCCCTCCGAGGCGACCGCGACCGCCACGGACTCGGCGGATGACGCCGAGCCCGATCGGGCTGGGCTGATCAAACTCCTGTCCCGCGTCGGAGCAGCCCACGACCAGTGGGACGATGCCCGCCGTCGCCGGACCGGGCTGCGGACGGCCGCCTTGGGGGCCGCCGTGGTTCTCGGGCTGCTGGCCGCAATCGGACTGCCGGGGATGTGCCTGTTGAGCACGCTCGCCGTCGGGCGGTCGGTTTCCGCCCGCGGCGGCTCAAACGTGTCGGTGTCGCCCGCCGGCATCGCGGTGTTGGTCGTCGGGATGGCCGGGCTCGGGATCGCAGCGGCCGGGATCGGAATCGTGGGCCACCGACGCCTGCGGGGCGATCCGCCTGCCCCGCCGGAACTCGATGCGGCGATTCGGAGGTTGACCGATCGACACCCGGCGGCGGTGGCCCGCTGGGGCGGGGCCGACGCCCTGGCCGACCCGACCACCGTTAGGGAACTCCTCGACCAGTTGCGGCCCGAGCCGGAGCGGGCGTTCCCTTCGAAGGAGCCCGACGTGGCTCCGCTGGCCGATCCACCGGAGCACCTCCCCTCGGACCCTGCGGAGGCCGAGGAGCCACGGCCCCGGAAGCGGGATCGCGGCGACGAGCGGTCCGAGCCCCGGCGGGACAGGAACGCCGCCCCGCCGCTCCCCTCTCCCTCATCAAGCCTTCCCGTGCTGGAGATCGCGGGCGTGTGGGACGGAATCAAGGCCGAAACCGCGAAGGGAAGAGGGCGGGGACCCGGTCAACTGTTTTGCCGCGGGTGCAGCACGCGGCTCAAGATGCCCCCGAAGGAGAAGGGGCGGCAGGGCACCTGCCCGAACTGCCAGGGGGTCGTCAAGTTCCCCATGTCCGGAACGGCTGCGGAGATGTGTGCCGAGGCCGCCGCGATGCTCCGCCTCGACCTGTCGAGTGCCACGATCCGCCACGCCCTCGCCCACGCGGTCACGGTCCTCCACCCGGTGGCCGGCACGGGGGGCGAGTTACTCTTCCTCCAGATGAAGGTCGTCTGCGACCAGATACGCGAGAACAGCAGCAACAACATACGGGAGATGTTGAACGGGATCGCCAGGGAGGCTGGCGTTCCCACGCTGCCCCCGATGCCGACCGTTGCGAACCTGGAAGACCCGCTGGTCGTTGCGGCCGGCACCCCGTGGAAGCTCTTCCTGTGGCTGACAGCCGAGTTCGGCGGCTATCACAAGACGGCGAGGCTCCAGGGAGGAATCGGCCATCCGAATCCGGATGTCAACCTCGCGTACTTCATCGTGAAGAACAACGCGGCCTATCCGGACGACCCGTGCCGGAAGTACAGCGACGACATGCTGGCCAACCTGATGGAGATGGCGAAGCAGCACGCGGAGGCCCTGGGCAGGGAAATGGAACACAGGAGGGAGCTATCGACTCACGGCCGGAGGTGTTCGTCCTGTCAGGGGAAGGGCTGGTTTATGATCGGGACGCCGAGCGAACAGCGGTGCAGCGTCTGCGGGGGGCAAGGGGTGGTGAGGCAGTGATCGACTCCGTTCGCCTTCACCCTCTTGACGGTCAGTACCGAGTCAAGGCCAGGAACTGCTTCCCACACCGGCAGCAGTCAAGCAACCGCACCCAGCCATTACTACACGGCTCCCACCGCGATCGCGTGATCATAACAGGGGCCGGGCTTATCATCCGCACGGATATGAACGCGATGTGGCCGCACCTTCGCCACTGCCGCTGGCACCGAGCCGCGATCCGAGTATCGTGGTTCGCAACGGGCCGGGCCGGGATCGCTAACCGAACTCCGCGTTATGAACGGCCGCTCGACTTCATAAGAGCCACCCGACCGGACATCACGACCCGACCCGTGTGAACGCGATCTCGCCCTCTTGGTGGTACGACCGGACCCGCCACCGTTCCACCATCTGGATGCCCGACGCCTCGCCTTGATAGAGGCCGGGCCGCTCAACGGACCCGTTCGGCTCGGGCGGGGTCGCCCGGCGGGGTGGCGAGCCCGGCGGCCGCGAGCCGGGCGGCGGCGAGCCGCATGAGGTCGCCCCGCGGGTCGTCCCGCTCGTCGAGCCAGTCGGCGTAGACGAGGTGCGGGAGCGGGTCGTCCGGGGCCGCCAGCAGGGCGTTCAGGAAGCCGATGCGGCCCCGATCCGCTCACGCGAAAGTGCCAGATAGGCCGGGTTGAGGTCGATGCCGGTGAACGTGCGGCCGCCACGGACCGCGGCGACGCCAGTCGTCCCGGACCCGCAGAACGGATCCAAAACCGCGTCCCCCGGCCGCGAGGTTGCGGCCAGGCAACATGCCGCCAACTCCACGGGGAATACGGCGAAGTGGGCCCCCTTGCAGGGCGTTCGGCGGATCGACCACACGCTCCGCCGGTTCCGCGTCCCGCCGTTGACCGCCTCCTCCTTAACCGCCTCGTGGTCGTAGTAGTACCGCTTCGACCGACTCAGCAGGAAGACGTACTCGTGGGACCGCGTCGGGCGATCCGACACCTTCTCCGGGAAGCAATTCGGCTTGTCCCAGATGATGTCGCCCCGAAGGAACCAGCCATCCTCCCGAAGGGCGAACGCCAGCATCCACGGCACGCCCACGAGGTCCTTCGGCTTGCAGCCCCGCGGGACCGGCCTCCCGCCGGGCTTGGCCCCGCGGTTCGTGGACTGCTTGCTCCGCAGGTTCGAGGGGGCACCGGGGCAGTACCCGCCGCCCCCGGCGAACGTGTCCCCCATGTTGACCCAGATCGCCCCGTCGGGTCGCAGCACCCGGCGGACCTCGCGGAACGCCGCCACGAGGTTCTGAACGAAGTCCACCGGATCGACCTCCCGGCCAAACTCAGCATCGCTGTAGTAGTCGCGAAGCTGCCAATACGGGGGCGATGTGACGCACGTCTGAAAGTGGTCGCTGGGCAGTGCGGAAAGGACCTCCCGCGTGTCGCCCTCCAAGAGTGTGAATCGCTCTCGCATGCCGGCCCGGCTCGCGGCCGCCGGGACATCGAGTCGTCCGGAAGGCGTGGCAAACGTGAGCGACCCATCCACCGACCGCCCCCGCCCCCACCGGCTCGGGTGCAACCGGCCTGGTTGGGGTTGCGTTCTCGCCGCTTGATTTCCCTGTGGAGCAGGGAGCGACAGGGTCAGGTTACCCCCGGCCTCCTTGTGGGCGAGCGTCAAGGCAGCCGAGAGAGTTCGGTACGCATACGCTGCCACCAGAGGCACGACGCCGTTGCCGAGTTCCGAGTGTCGGTCAACCCAATCGGACTGCCCATCAGCCACTCCACGAACTGTGGGTTCAATCGGAACCGCCGGGGCGAGGTCGGGGCGTTTTTTGATGACTTCCCGCCAGCGGTCGATGTCGTCCGGTCCGGGCGGGAACGGGAGAGCCTCTCCATCAGCGTCCGGGTCGCCACCTTCAGGCTCGCCCCGCTCTGCCTCCCGTTGGCGGCCGAGCCGCCCCTCTGCCCGTGTCCGTTGGGCGACAGCCCCGTGTCCGGCGTGGGCCAGGATGAAGAGTCGCTCCCGCTTCTGCGGGAGGCCGACTTCTGCCGCACTGAAGAGGCCTGCCGCAACGCGGTAGCCCATTCGCTGAAGGTCGTCGTGGACTTCTTCAAAACCCAGACGTAGGTGTCCGGGGACGTTCTCGAAGAAGCATCCCCAGGGGCAGCACTGCTCGATGATTCGTCGAACTGCCGGCCAGAGGTGTCGCGGGTCGTCGGCCCCTCTTCTTCGCCCGGCGACGCTGAAGGGTTGGCACGGGTATCCGCCCAGGACGAGATCCACCCCCCCACGCCACGGCCCGCCATCGAAGGTTCGTAGATCCGACCAAACAGGGGCGTCATCCAGAAGACCCTCTTCGATCTTTGTGCCCAGTACTGCGGCGGCATGAGCCGATACCTCGACGTAACAGATCGTGCGAGCAGCCGGCTCCGCCAGTCGCAGTCCGAGATCGAGTCCCCCGACGCCGGAACATAGGGACAGAACCCTTTTGGTACGTGAAGCCACAAGACGAACCTCCCACTTACTTGTTTCGGAGCCGCGAACCGGCGAACAAACTCGCCACTTCTGCGGGCCGTCTCGTTGGGCCGGGGACCTCGTCCATCGGTCTGCCATCCGTTCGTGTATGCTCCCTGGGCAAATGGCATGGTAGCCGGCCCGGCGGACCGGCCGTGATCGGCGGGAACTGCTTGAAAACGAGGGGAATCCGCACCTGACGTGGGCGTTTCCGGACGGAAGAGTCGAAAGGGGGAACGGTTCGGCACCAGCCCGACCCGTCAGGCACGGGCGGCAGTGTGCGACGGCTCACCGAGTAGTCGTTGCACGACCTCGGCCCACCGCCACGCGAGCAGCGGCGGCACCGCGTCGCCGACCTGCTCGAACGTGGACATGCGGCCGCCGGCGAACTGGTAGGTGTCGGGAAAGCTCTGTAGCCGGGCGGCCTCCCTGACAGTGACGCTACGGTTGGCCCGCGGGTGCAGTACCCGGTCGGCTGCGGTGGCGGGCACGGTGGGGCTCGGGCGTCTATTGTGTAGCCGAACCCCGCTCTGCTTGAACGGCACGTTGGGGAGGATGCCGACGCCTTTGAGCCCTTCCACGACCTCCGGCGTCAGGCGGTCAAACAGACCGGCCACCCGTCGGCCCGGCCGCACGAGCGAGTACCGAGCCACCTGGGCTGCTGTGGCGGATCGAGGATCGTGGTGAGTGAGGTACTCGACCCCGGCAATCCGCCAGAAAGCGGCGTCACGCATCAAGTCGGCGTACCGGCTCGACTCCGCTCCGTAATCCACCTCACCCGGCTCCGGCAGGTCGGCGAACGCTTCCGCGACCGTGACCGGATGGCCGGAGGTTCTGGGCTCGGGTGTCCGCAGTGACAACTGCATGTCGCTCGACGCCAGCATGAACCACCTCTTCCTCAGTTGCGGCACGCCGAACTCGGCGGCGTCGAGGAGAACTTCAAGTTGGTTGCGGTAGCCGATCGCATCGAGGTCGCGACGGAGGCGATCGACGACGAGTTCGTTTGCGGCTCGTCTGGTTGTGAAGCCCGGCACGTTTTCGATCAGCAGCACACGTGGCCGTACCGTGGCGGCCAGCCGGACGGCCTCCAGGCACAGCCACACCCGAGGGTCCTCTCGATTGCGGGCGGGGCCGCCAGCGGTGGAAAACAACACGCACGGCGGCGAGGCGGTCATGAGGTCGGGCGGCCGGTAAGCCCCACCGCTTCGCGGAAGCGTGCGGATCAGGTGCCAGCCCGATACCTGCCGGATGTCCGCCCCGATCACGGCGGCGTCGGGGTGGTTCAGCTTGAGCGTTTCGACGCGGTGCGGGTCCTGCTCGACGGCCGCGACGGTGCGGAATCCGGCCGCCCGCACTCCGCAACCGAACCCGCCCGCTCCCGCAAACAAATCAACGTGCAGCACGGGTCGCCCTCCGATCTTGGTTGTGTTTCAGCAGTCGGGTCACGAGAGCCAGCACGTCGGGCCGGCCGAGGAACTCGGCCTTCAGGTCCTCGTCGGCCTGCTCCCACGCTCGGTGCAGGTCCGGCGTCGGGAACGTGGGCGTGGCCTCGCCGGGCGTGGCCGTTTCCCGCAGGGGTTCCGCCGGCCGCACGCCCACCGGCCGGGGCGAGTTCCGCTCGCAGACCATTTGCCGCTGCTGGTCCGCCGGGCAATGTGCAAGTTCCATCACGTCGCGTCGGGTGAGTCGTGCCTCCCTGCTCAGTACCAAGCCTCGGAACTCGGTGCCGAGCGTGGCCGCGAGGCTGTCGAGTGAGCGGGCGAACGCGGCGTCGCGGGTCAATGTGCGACGCGGCACGCCGTAGCGACGGCACAACTGGTCCGACATGCTCACTGACCCCGAGCCATTTCGGCTCAAGGTCAGGTCCGTCCGGCTACCGGGCCTCTTCACCGACTCGAACAACTTGCCGCGGTAGTAACTGGCCTGCATGGGCGACAGGTTCCTGCGGGCCAGCTGGGTTGCCAGCCGCCACTCGACCGCCGCCCGACGGTTCGCGAGCGACACGTACCGAACCTCGAACGGGATACCGAGCCGGCGGCAGATCGCGTGGCGGTGGTGGCCGTCGAGCAGCAGGCCCTGCTCCTGCCATACCACCAGCGGGTCGCGACACCCTTCGGTGGCGAGGCCGTGTTCCAGCAGGGCCGCCTCGACCTCGGTCAACGGCGTCAACAACGAGGCCAACTCGGGGTCGATCGTGATCGTCGTGGTCATGGGGTTCTCCGGGGGAAGAACCCGAGTTTACCTGACTGCGACCGCCATGTCTCGTCAGAACATCTGCTCCTTGATCGCCCGTGCCAGTGCCTCGACGGTCGGCACGTGGACGCTGTTGCCCAGCAGGTCCCGTGCGACACCCGGCCGGGGCCAGACGAAGTCGGCCGGGAACCCCATCAGTTGCGTCCACTCCTGTCGGTTCAGCCGCCTGACCCCGGCGTCGGTCCGCACCCACAATCGCCGGCCGGCCCCCTGGCAGGTCAGGGTCGGGCTCGGCCCGTCGGCCCCGAACACCCGGTGCAGCGGACGGTGCGTCCGCGGGCGGTGCAGCGGGCCGTCCGGGAACCAGAGCGTCTTGCCGGTCAGATAGCCGGCGAACACCGGACCCGACCGGCACTGGTGCGGTCGGTCGAGCAGCCGGTAGGCCGCCGGGTCCAGGTATTCGTCCTTCGGATCGGCAACCAGCACGTCGCGGATGCGGCCATGTGGCTTCGTGTCGAGCCCGTCGAAGTCGAACGGCCGGCCTCGCGAGGCCACCAGGAACAGCCGCTGGCGGACCTGGGCACCGCCGAACTGCGTCGCGTCGAGGACCCGCCATGAGGTCCGATAGCCCGCCGCCCGCAGGGTGCCGAGCAGGAACCGAAGCGACCGGCCGCCGTCATGGTGGACCAATCCCTTGACGTTCTCGACTACCACGACTTGAGGCTTCTTGCGGGCGACGAGCTTCAGGGCCGAGTACCAGACGGCCTCGCGAGCGTCACCGAACCCGAGCCGCCACCCCAGGCACGAGAAGCCGACGCACGGCAGGCCGACGAAGCACACGTCGTGGTCCGGCACCCGGTCGGGTTCGAGCCCCGCGATGTCGCCCGCCGGGCGGTGCCGGTGGTTGGCCGCGTAGGTGTCGGCCGCGGTGGTGTCGATTTCGCAGGCGAACACCGGGCGGTAGCCGGCACGGCCGAACGCAAGCGAGGCACCGCCGATCCCGGCAAACAAGTCGCACACGCGGAGGTTCATGATGCGGTTCCTTTCAGGTTGGAGGTCGTGGACACGTCGAACAGTTGCTCCCCGATCGCGGCCGCCAGGGCACGGGCGGTCGGGACGTGAACGGAGTTACCAAGCAGGCGGGCGAACTGCCCCGGATGCGGCCAGCGGAAACTGTCGGGCAGCCCTTGGAGCCGCTGGAGTTCCGGGCGGGTCAGCCGCCGCACCCGGCCGCCGACCTCGGCCCAGAACAGCCGGCTCGGGCCGCAGGCCGTCAGGGTCGGCCACACCCCGGCGGCCGAGTACACGCGGTTGACGTGCCCGTGGGTTTCCACCAGCTGCCGGCTCCCGTTCGGAACCCGCAACCGCGGTGCGTGCCGGTAGCCGGCGAACACCTTCCCGCCCGGCAGGACCCTGGGCGGCACCAGCGTGTACCGGCCGGGGTCCAGCCACCCGGCCGGGTTGTCGTCCAGGAGGTCCGCGACCCGCCCGGCGGGTTCGGACGGCAGGCGGTCGAAGTCGAACCGCCGGCCGCGGGACCCGACGACGAACAGCCGGGGGCGGTGCTGGGCCCCACCGAACCGGGTGGCGTTGAGGACCCGCCACGTCACGCGGTAGCCGGCGGTCCGCAGACATCCGGTCAGGAACCGCAGGTTGCGGCCGCCGTCCTCGCGGGCCAGGGCCGGCACGTTCTCGACCACGACGACCCCCGGCTTCTTGCGGGTCAGCACCCGCAGGAAGCTCCACAGCACGGCCTCGCGGTTGTCGTCGAACCGCCCTCGCCGGCCGGCGGTCGAGAAGCCGACGCAAGGCAGGCCGGCCACGCAGACTTCGTGGTTCGGCACCGCGTCGGGGTCAATGCCCGCGAGGTCGCCGGCCGGCCGGTGGCCCACGTTGGCCGCGTAGGTATCGGCGGCCGCGGAGTCGATCTCGCTCGCGAACACCGGGCGGTAGCCGGCCTGGCGGAAGCCGAGCGAAAGCGTGCCGATGCCCGCACAGAAGTCGGCAACACGGAGTTTCATCGGAGCATCTCCTTGATGGTGAGTGCGAGGTGGTACGCCAGTAATGGCGGCACCGAGTTGCCGATCTGACGGAACAAGTTCTGCTCGGCAGCGTCGTTGGGCGACACGAGGCGACCCGCAAATCGGTACGCGTCCGGCCATGCTTGAAGCCTTGCGGCTTCGCGAGCCGTGATCCCGCGGTTGGCCCGCGGATGCACCAGTTCCTCGCCGCAGTGCCCGGTGACCGTCGGGGCCGGGCGGTCGGGGTGGAGTCGCTGGCCCCGCTGGCGGTACTCGGCTCGGGGCAACACGCCGGTGGCTTGAAGCCCCTCGACCGCATCGTCGTTCAGTCGGTCGGGTAAGTCCGCGACACGGCGGCCGGGCCGCAGGAGCGAGTACCTCGCGATCGTGGCGGCCCGGTGGCCGGGTGCGTCGTGGTGTGTGAGGTGATCTTTTCCTGCCGGAAGACACCAGAACTCGCCGTCGCGGAGCAACCGTGCGTAGTCGCTCGTCGGCCCGATGTACTCGTCGCCCCCGGTCCAGACCGGGAGTTCCGCGAACGCAGCCCTCACGGCTACCGGGCGTGCAGCCGTCGGCTCGGGAAACCGAAGCGACAGGGTGTTGTCGCGTGAGCCGAGGAGGAACCATCGACGACGCCGCTGGGGCACGCCGTACCGCGAGGCATCCAGCACGGCCTCGACTCGGTTCCGGTAGCCCGCGAGGTCGAGCTCCCGACGGAGGGCGTCGATCACGAGGGCCGGGGCGTCCGAAGCGAGTTTTTTAGTCCGGACACCGGGAACGCATTCCAGCAACACGAGCGTGGCCTGTACCTCGGCGGCCAGCCGCACCGCCTCGCGGAACAGCTGCTGGCGATGGTCGAAGGACGCCCGCGATTTGGTGCCCGCATGACTGAACGGTTGGCACGGGATCCCGGCCGTGAACGCAACTACCTCACGAAACGGCCCGCCGGGTGTGTGCCGCAGCAGGTCGGCTCCGCATACCTGGCGGATGTCCGCCTCCAGCAGCGGCACCTCCGGGTGGTTGTGCCGGTGGGTGGCGGCCGCGGCCCGGTCGATCTCCACCGCGGCGATCGTGGGAATGCCAGCGGCCTTCATCCCGGTGGAAACGCCACCAGGCCCCGAAAATAGGTCAACGTGCGTCAACATGGCTTGATCCTCCTTTCGGTTTCTTGAGTCGCGTGTCAATCAACTGGAACCGTGGTGCGGATTCGTGAGTGCCGCTCCCGTCCAACAGGTCCGCTACCGCTCGACCGCACGCCTCGCCGAGCGGCACCGGCACGGCATTGCCAACCTGCTCGTAACGCTGAGTCGCGGTGCCGCAGAACGGCCAGTCGGTGTCGAACCCCTGCACCGCGGCACACTCGCGAACGCTGAGCGGGCGGTTTCCCTCCGGGTGGCACAGCGAGGTCGAGGCGTGGTTCGGCAGGGTCAGGACCGTCGGGCAAGGGCGGTCCCACGCGAGCCGCCGGAACCACCCGGTGCGGCCGCCCTTCCGGTGGTACGCGGCCCCCATGGCCTCGCGGGCGACCTCGGGCGGAAGGCTCCTCCAGTTGCCGCCCTGCGGAACCTGTTCGAGAACCCGCCGCTTCTTCTCGCTGAAGGGCAACACCACCGGGTGCGGATCGACGAGCCCCGCCAACGCATCCGCGAGGGTGCGGTGGGGCAGCAAACCCGAGCCCGGCGGCCCGTGGGTTGCTGGAGGGAAGGTGGCCACCCGCCCGAGCCGGTTGCCGATCAGGATCACGCGGGTTCGGTATTGCGGGGTCCTGTGGTCGGCGGCCTCGACCACGAAGGCGTCGAGGCGGTACTGTCGAGGCACATCGCGGACGAACTCGCGGAGCAGTGAGCCGGGCGGGTCGCCCGGCCGCAGCGGGGCGGACAGGAGTCCGTGGACGTTCTCGATGAGAAACGCCTTCGGAAGTGTGGCCTCCAGCCACCAGAGGAATTGCCACCAGAGCAACCCGCGGTGATCTGCGGTTCCGCCACGCCGGCCGATCGAACTCAGGGTTTGACAAGGAACTCCGCCGCATAGCGTGCCGAGTTCGCCCGCCCGCAACCCGAGGTCGGCCAGCACCCGCTGCGGCTCCAGGGCCGCGACATCGGCCTCGTACAGTCGGAAGCCGGGGCCGCCCAGTCGGGTGGCCGCGTGGGCCGCCCGCAGGGTTGCAAAGGCCGCCGGGTTCTGCTCGACCGCGGCTCTGAGCTCGAAGCGTTCGGTTCGCTGAAGTCCGAAGTCCAGGCCGGCGGCCCCGCTGAAGAGCGAAAAGGTCGAGTACTTCACTTGCGGACCTCGCTGGAGTTCAGCCGCTGCACCGCGATTTGCACGGCCGGCTGCCGGAGGAATGAAATCCTCGTCGCGTGGTTCGCCTTCCGCCAGATGGCGGTCAGCTTCTCCAGGACGCCCTCGTCCGCGGGCTCGGTGTCAACCGTCAGCCCCGCCGGCGTCGGGTTGGCGAGGCGGCACGCAGCCTCGACGGCGTGCTTCGTGTCCGGCGAGGGGCCGTTGGGCAGCGGGGTGAGTGCCGGCATCTGCGTGACGGGAAGGGGCTTCGGCGACGCGGCTTCCTGGCGAACCGCTGGCGTATCGGCCCCGGAGTTGCGGTCGGGGGTCGTGGGCCGCGAGGGGGCGGGCGGCTTCCGACGGGGGCGGGTCTGACGGTCCTCCCGCTCCCGCTCCAGACGGGCCAGCAACCGCTGCTGCTCGACCCGGCCCATGCGGGCCAGCTGGAGGATGCCCCGGCGGGTCAGGTTGGTGCGTCCGGCCATCAGGAGTGCCGCGAACTGCGGCCCCTGCTGCTCGGGCGACCCGAGCAGGTCCACCGCCTCGGCCACCCGACGGTCTCGCCGGATGGTTCTTTCGCTGACCGCGAAGCGGGCCGCGATTCCCGCGGCGGTCAGCGTGGCCCCGGCCTCGTGGCCCGGCAGGTCGGTCCGCTCCCCCTGCCGGCCGCCCACGAGGAGGTGCAGCCGGCCCCTCAAGACCGCCTGGGCGAGCATCGACAGGTTCCGCCGTTCGAGATGGGTGACAACGCGGTAGGCGATCGCGGCGTTGCGGTCGGCGAGCCGGATCTCGGTGCAGCGGACATCGAGTCCGAGTTCGCGTGCGAGCGTCAGCCGGGTGTACCCGTCGACGAGTACCCGGCGGCCCCCAGTCTTCCAGACCAGCAGGGCGTCCCGCAGCCCCTCGGCACGGATGCTCTCGCGGAGGTGGGTCAGTTGGGATTCGGTCGGTTGCGGAAAAAGTGAGGCGAGTTGGTCGTCGAGGTGGATGTCGTTCGCGGTCATCTTCGGACTCTCGTGTCGCCTGGAGCGGGATTGCTCCGTCGGCACAAGTCAGTCCGTCTCGCCGGGCCGGGGACCTTAGTCCGGTAGTCCGGACGGTTGGACAATTCCCCGTCCGGGCGTTCGCGGTGTATGTCCGGTTCCATCAGTCACTTGCGACTTCTCCTCTCAATTTCTGCCGTCGGTTGAACGGAATCACACCTTGCCGCATTCGTGCCGAATGCTCGCGGCATTTTTCCCGCGGCTCCTCCGACGGTCCGTCTGACCGCATGTTACCACCGGACCGCCCCTTGGACAAGCTGCCGGATGTCCGGTCAGGGGTCCGGCACACACGTCCGGAGCCACGCCGCTTCCTTTCACGAGGCATTCCGGGTTTGATGGTCTAGCCCAAACATCACACCCGAGGTGGCGATGCACCACACACAGCAGGAACTCCACGAGGCACAGGACGAACTGGCGGCCCTCATGCACTTGCCGCTCAACGCATGGGCCGAGCAGGTTCACGCGATGTGGCCGAAGGCGGATGAAAGCAGCGAGGCGAACTGGGTCGGGTTCGTCCTCGCGGTGGTGGGCTGTCGGCTCGCCACACAGGCAGCTGACCCGACTGCCGCCGTTGCCGCAACCCGGCAGTTGACCGACGCCCGCAACCACTTGAAGGGAACGATCTATACCGACCGGGCGGGTGACATCTGGACCGTGGTCATGGAGGTCGAGGAGGCGGACGACTCCGCGGTGCTGCTCGTTGCGTCGGAGGAAATCGCCGCCGCGGCCCGACGACTCATCGAGCGGGAGCCGATGTACCGCCCCGTGCTTTGGCCGCTGACGGCGTCCGTGAACGATCAGATCGAGTCCGCCCGACAGCGGCTCGCACAGGCAGAGCGAGAGGCCGAAGGCGTGCTCGTTCAGCTTCGGATCGCCGTTGCCACGTCGGTCCGTCACGTGGAGAGCCCGTTCCTCACCCTCCCGGAAGCGGCTCTCTACAGCCGCCTGGAGCCGGGAACGATCTCAAACGCGATCTACCGCGGCCAACTCAAGAAGCAAAGCGGTTCCCGCAAGGTCGTGATCCGACGCGACGAACTCGACCGCTTTCTGAACGCACAGCCGGACAAGAAACGCCGCCCACGCCGGGGCAAGTGAGCCGACACGTCGGTGCGGCTCAAGTCGGGCCGGGCGACCGACTCTGTTACGACAACCACCAAACAGGAGGGAACGACGATGGGACGCAACGCGGCATACGAGGTTCGGCTGGCGGACGGGCGGGAGATCGGGTTCGGACTGCTCCAGAGGGCTGGCTCGGCCGTCTACAGTGTTCAGTTCCCGGCACCCGACGGCTCGGGCTACGTCATCCGCTCGACGAAGGAGAAGTCGCGGCCGCGTGCCGTATCGGCCGCCGAGGGGATCGTCCGCGACAACTACCGGCCGGCCGAGTCGGCGGCGTCGCGGATGACGTGGGACGAACTCCTCGTCGAACTCGACCGGCACCTGGGGGCCGACGGGGCACGGCCGGCCACGATCGGTGATTACATGGACACAATCCAGCAGGCCCGGACGGCGGCCGAACTCCCGTCCGCAGTCACCACCCCGGCGGCCCAGCGGTGGTGCAACGCATACCTGTCGGGCACGTACACCCGCAAGAAAGGGGAGGGGGCAAAGACCTACACGCGGAGCCCGCGGACGCTCCACGCACGGGTGCGGAAGCTGAAGGCCATGTGGGGGAAGTACGTCGTCAAGCGGTTGAAGATCGCTGACTCGAACCCGTGGAAAGAGGTTGATCTCCCGAAGCTCGACGAACTGCCGGTCCGCACGCTGACCGCCGAGCAGGTTACGAAGTTCTTCGCGTGGATCAAGGAGCGGTGGCTCGGGTGGGAACTGCCGACCCTGTTCTGGGAGGTGAAGGCGATCACCGGGTGTCGGCTCGGTGACCTGTGTTCGATCCCGACGTGGGGATCGCAGGACGGGAAGTTGGTTTTCGAGGCCACCACCACGAAGGCCCGGCGGCAGCGGGTCGCAGTCCTGCCCCCCGACCTGTTTGCCGCTTTGCAGCGGCTCGCCGGACCGAAGTACCTGTGGGAGCGGTACGCGACAGAGATCGTGGGCTACTTGGAGCGGCGGGACGTGCCGACCCACCGGGTGAACCCGGTGTTCGACCCGCAGCGGCTGGCGTGGTGGGCGAAGGACGAGATCGACGACTTCAACCGGGCACACCCGGACGACCCGAAGATCAAGTCGCATGACTTCCGCAAGCGGGCGGTGACGGAGGCCCACCGGGCGGGGCTGGATGTCGATACCGCGGCCGCGGCGGTCGGGATGTCGGCCGCGACGGCGAGGGGGTACTACCTGTCGATTGATCAGGAGAAGGCGTCCGCGATCCTGTCGGCGAAGCTGGCCGGCACCCTCCGCCCGCAGCAGAAGCCCGAGGGAAGTGGAGCGAGTTCGGCGGAAACGCCGGCCGCGTGAGGTCGGTCGGTTCACCCGGCTTCACCGGGTTTCACCCGACGCCGAAAAATACTATGCGGGATTCTATGCGTCGGGGGCACATTCTGACGGCGGCCGGAAAACGAAAAAGCCCCGCAAGTGCTTATCCTTGCGGGGCTTCTGTCAGCGAGGACGACGGGACTCGAACCCGCAACCACCGGATCGACAGTCAGAAGACGACAGCGCGTAAAACCCAGGAAATCAAGGCGAACGAAGCACACCTGCCGTCGGCTTGGGGAAAAAGTCCGCCCACCGACCCCGGTTTACTCCGCGTTGTGGAGTTGTGGGAGTTGCTTCCCGAGCCGATCCGGCGAGCGGTGCTGGCATTGGTCGAGGCTACGGTGAAGGGGTAACGCCGTCTGAGTTGTCGTGGGCGGTGGGTGAAGTATCCCACCCATCCCCGCCATCCCCCCCGACGCCAGCACTCACCAGCGATGGACGGAGCGGATGTAACGCCCAAAATCAGCGATCTCCAACGTTGTTCCGCCCACGAAAGTTAGTGCTTCACGTGAGGATTTCGCCGAACCGGACGCCGTTTAGGAGCGAATATGTGTGCGACACTCGCACATCGCCACACGGTGCGGAATGCCTTCGAAATGCTGCGGCCGCAGCGAAAACGCCCGCGTTGGATGTGGGAGTCTAGCAAATGATTTCGGAGAATCTGGGCGATACGGAGGGCTGGCGATGGGCGGGACGTGGAGTGGACAACAGCGGTCGAAGAAGCCCATCGTCGAGAACTGCACAAGTCTGGACACGGCCGATCTCAAGCGGTTGGAATTGCTCGTTCCCGGAATAGCCGACCGAGTGGGTGCCCTGCACTGGCAACGCGGGGAAAAACGTGAAGCTTCGGTTGGCTACACACTGACCGTCGGTGAGAAGGATGGAACCTTCCGACTTCAGTACCGCCTCGAACAGAACAAAGAATCGCTCGATTACTCAGTTCGTCTTGTGACTACGGGTTGTCACCTGGGCGGCGTCCGCTGGTGGTTCATCTGCCCACTGGTGAAGGATGGAATCGCTTGCGGTCGGCGGGTGCGGAAGTTGTACCTGCGTGGCAAATACTTCGGGTGCCGACATTGCCACGGGCTGACTTACAGCAGTTCCCAGCAGAGCGACAGCCGAGTGTACGCGGCAATCCGCAGTGACCCTCATCTCACCGCGTTCAGCAACCCGAGCGGCATGTCAATCTCGCAACTGGGCTTTGCTCTGAAGGTGCTGACGTTCGGGCAGAAACGACTCGACAGACTCGGCAAACGGCTCGACAAGTATGCCGGAGCCGACGACCCCGACGCGGACAAGTCCCGACCCCGGAACGACGCTTGAGGACAACAACCATGACGACGCTCGCCAAGATCGAAGCCAATCAGCGAAACGGAGAACTCTCGACCGGACCGCGAACCGTCGAAGGGAAAGTCATCGTGTCACGCAATGCCACCAAACACGGCATCTTCGCGGCGGTGCCCGTCATTCCCGGCGAATGCCCCGCGACATGGGAATCACATCGGGCTGGGGTGGTTGATTCGCTGGCACCGGTGGGACTGCTGGAAGTCAACCTCGCCGAGCGAGCGGCGTTGCTGCTGTGGCGGTTGCAGCGACTGGCCCGATACGAAGCCGAGTCCATCGCAGCCAGTATCGAAACACTCGACATTCCGGCGTTGCCCCCGCCAGAAGAGGAGTCCGGTTTTCCACGCACTCGAACACTGAAGCAAAAGACCCGTGAGGAGCAACTGCAAGACATTCGCCGCGAGTTGCGAACTGCACGGGAAGAACTGGCTGAAGTCGTTCCTGCTCGCGATTCCTTCCAATCTCTTCCCGAGATGAGTTCCGAGGAATCCGTGTCGTTCGCGGTCGCCGAGAGCATCTTCGAGACTGCTTGCGGACACACGGAAGCCGTCGAGGAACTACGCTCCGATCCACCAGCGTTCGGCAGCAAACCGTTCCTGCGGAAACTCGGTCTTCCAGGAGCCGACCCGAAGAATGTGGTCTGGACGGCGGAACTGATCCAGCGTGGATTGAATCTCTACGCCACGTGTGCCCAGGAACCGCCCGAGCAACTTCGGGATGCGGTGCGAATCGACCTGGAGGACTGGGCCGAGGATTGCGCCCGGAAGGTTCGCCGTCTGGAACGAGAAGCTACAGCCATTGCTCGACTGCTCGACGAAGGAAGCACCCGGAAACAGACCTCCAAGTTACTGCCTGCCGATGGCCGAGATGAGCGAATCGCCAAGTATGAACGGCATTTGCACAACTTGTTCACTTCAACATTGCACGAACTGGAACGCTTCCAGGCTCGCCGTGAAGGGGAGGCCGTTCCCCCGCCTGTGGTGGCAGATATCAACCTTCACATCGGCACCGGAACAGCGTGATCGAGTTGGCTTTGTTTTGGCGGTTGCCCATCACAATGTCGCAAGGGCCGAACAGCCGGGGTCCTTCCAAAGTCGATTGTGCGGGCACCCTCTGCGGATCAGTCGCGTGTGTAGACACAGTTGGTTGGTTGGGTTCCTGGTGGAGTCCTCGGGTCCTTCCCGGGGCATCTACAACAGCACCGATCCGGGAACCGTCGGGCACCAGGGTAGGGTTTGTTTTGTCACGCGAAGCGAGCATGAACACGAAACGTACGTACCGCCATGATGAGTGAGCGTTTCGCCCGCCGGCTGAGTGCACGGTGGACCTCGCTTCGTGACACATGGAAGGGAACTCCCCGAGAACTAGCAGACGAGTTGGAAACGCTTTGCGAATCGGGCCGCTTTTTCGCGTCGGTCCCAAGTTCAGGTTGGCCCACTCTACTTGAACGGCACGCAACAACGATCACGAAAGGCGGTTGGCGAGCGACTGTTCGACGCACAGCCGCTGCCCGACTCGTCACTTTCACGAAGGCAGAACGCTCGCCGTTGTGAACCTTTCACATCTCCGTCCGAGAACCGGATGTGATATTTGGAAGAAGAGCTATTCTCCCGCATCGCCGTTCGGTGGTGCATCAATAACGTGATATCACTTTGCCGATCTCAAGAATGATATCTACGAACAGGAATTCACCTGCGGGGTCACGCATGACCTCCGCATTTTCTCAAAATTCCGAGCGAACTAATTTGCTCGATTAGTGATCTTGTGTATACTTAATCGCCATCAGCTACCCACAACAACCATCAAAAATGAAATTTGACTGCCTTCCTTGAGATAACACAACTCAAAACACCACGAGAAACGACCATGTCCACCCTCTCCCGTCGATTTTCCCGTTTGAACAAGCTCCGCAACTACCTCTTCGGACATCCCAAACGAACCCGACGAACGCCCAATCTATCAACTCGGTTGATGGTGACTCCCCTTGAAGAACGGCTCGCTCCCGCCACTGATGTTCTAGTGAACACCTACACCACGAACGTCCAATCAGTTCCAGCAGTTGCAATGGATGATGCCGGAAACTCCGTCGTAGCTTGGGCAAGTTACGGTCAGGACGGATCGTTTGATGGGGTTTACGCGCAGCGGTATGGGTCGGATGGTGTGGCAATGGGTTCCGAATTTAGCGTCAACACGTACACCACCGGTGGCCAAACTCTGCCCTCAGTCGCAATGGACTCGGATGGTGACTTCGTTGTCGCCTGGCAAAGTTCGGGACAGAATGGAAGCAGCTGGGGAATTTTTGCTCAACAGTTCGCATCAGATGGAAGCCCAGTTGGGTCTGAGTTCCTGGTCAATAGTTTCACCTCCAACCAGGAAACGCCCTCGGTAGCGATGGACGCGGCGGGAAACTTCGTTGTAGTCTGGGCAAGCGATAACCAGGATGGGAACGGTTACGGTATTTTCGCTCAGCGGTATGCCGCCAACGGAAGCCCGGTTGGGTCCGAGTTTCAGGTCAACACCTATACCACCAATCACCAGTTTCAGCCGTCAGTTGCGATGAACGGCTCTGGTGCTTTCGTGATTTCCTGGGCGAGCAACGAGCAAGATGGGAATTCGTTAGGAGTCTTCGTCCAGCGGTATGCCGCCAACGGAAGCCCCGTCGGGTCTGAGTTCCAGGTCAACACCTACACAGACAACCTTCAAAGAAATCCCTCAGTGGCGATGGATGAAAAGGGAAACTTTGTCGTGACTTGGGCAAGCTACACCCAAGATGGAAGTGCTGAGGGTGTTTACGCGCAAATGTACACGGCTGGTGGATCGCCGTTGGGTTCGGAGTTCAAAGTCAACACCTACACCGCCGACTTCCAACAGTCACCTTCTATCGCGATGGCCGTTTCGGGAGAGTTTGTTGTCACCTGGATGAGTAACAGTCAGGATGGGAGCAGTTGGGGTGTGTTTGCCCAGCGATATTCAGCTCAAGGAGCAGCGATCGGGCCGGAGTTTCGAGTCAACTCACAGACGAGCGGCTACCAAACTTTCCCAGCAGTCGATGTGGATGCTGCGGGGAATTTCTTGGTCGTTTGGGGTGGTGATGGTCCTGGCGACACTGATGGTGTGTTCAAAGCGGGCGAGACGTTCTCGATCAGCGATGAAACACCGGGATTCTTCTCCCCGAACTATCCTTGCCCGCCAACCCTCGTAAACACCCCTGACGGTGCGGAAACCAATACCACAGACCAGGACAGTTCCAAACCCGTGCGGTATGCCGATGGCGCGGCCTTCCTTGCCTCCGCTGATCTCGGGTCGGCCGGTGGTGGTGTGCCGTGGGGCCAAACTCGAACGTGGAGTAACGCCCCAGGCTATTCAACAGGCCAGTCCAATGGAACGGGGTGGGTTGTTTCACAAGCTCCGCGATTGCTTCAAGTCGATGGACTGACCACACTCGCGATCGTCGGCGATTCTCAGACCGCTTGGTTCTTCGATCTGTCCGGTGGACTGTACACTGAGCGGTTCGCTGGCGTAGAGACTCTCGACTACGATTCCGGAAGTGACACCTACACGCTCACGACCGGAACGGGGGATGTCATCACCTTTGGTGGTTTTTCAAACACGCTCCGCGCCCGTCGCGGTCAGTTCGAGTCTTTCACCACTGCCGCCGGGGAAACCGTCGCGGTCACGAGTTGGACGGCCCAGGGTTCCATTGCCGAAATTCAAACTGCTGCGGGCAGCGTAATCGAATCATACCTGTACGCCTACGTCTCGTCTGGTTCGAATTTTGGGCTACTGGCCTCCGTGACGCATCGACGCAGCTTCAACGGCGGCTCCAGTTGGTCGCCGGTCGATTCCGTCGAGTACGCTTACTACGACGGAACAACTTCGGGCGGAAATGCACGGAATTTGCAAACGGCCAAGGTGAAGGATGGGTCCGGTGCGGTCGTCTCAACCGATTACTACCGTTACTACGTCGCGGGTGAGGTGAATGGCTACATGCACGGGCTGAAGTACGCCGTCATGGGTTCGGCGTACGACCTTTTGCGGACAGCAGCGGGTGGAACCGATGCGGCAGTACTCGCGGCGTCGGATTCCCTGGTGGCGACCTACGCCAACAACTACTTCGAGTACGATTCGTCGCGGCGAGTGACAAAGGAAGTCGCCAGTGGTGCGGGGTGTTCGGTATGTACGGGTGGGCAAGGGACCATGCTCTTCTCATACACCACGAGCAGCAATAGCCCTGGCACGAACTCTTGGGCCGTAAAGACCGTCGAGACACTCCCTGACGGCAACACGAACACGGTTTACACGAACAGCCTTGGCGACGTAATGCTCAAGGCGTTCACAGACACCACCACGAGCGACACCTGGATCAACTATTACAAGTACGACGCGGATGGGCGCATGATCCTTCATGCGAACCCGTCAGCCGTCACGGGCTACGACGACACCTACGCCGACCTGGTTCACTTCGTCAGCGGAAATGCTCAATATCTCAGCGATTCCGACGGGCTGATCTCCACCAACGAGTATGCGGCCACGACAACAGCCATGCCTTCGACAGCCGGTGATGTCGCCGGATATTTGAAGCAAGTTGTTATCATGCACGGGGAAACGGGAACCGCTATTCCGCAGTTGTCGATGAACTACTTCCAGCGCCCCACGACAAGCGGGGATGACTTCTTCCACGTCGCTTCAGACACGGTTTACCGCAACGACAACGGCACAGGTGCGCAAACCACAAGTTACGTTTACACGTTCGCGACGGGCACCAATCAGATTCTCTCGATCACGACGACGCTCCCTACGGTTTCCACGGGTCAGAACGGTTCGGGGAGCGCCGACTCGTTGACCTCGGTCTTCAACGACCAAGGGCGGTTGGTCTGGTCGATGGATCAGGCCGGATTCATCACCGCCATTGAGTACGACCTTTCGACCGGTGCGGTTGTGAAGATGATTAGTGACGTGGACACCACGCAGACCTCAACATTCTCGAACCTGCCGAGTGGCTGGACGACGCCTTCAGGCGGTGGCAAGCATCTCACCACAAGCTACGAGGTCGATGAATTCGGGCGCGTCACGAAGGAAACGACGCCGGAAGGTCGCATCAACTACAATGTTTACGATAACGCGAACCACGAAGTCTGGTCTTATAATGGCTGGAATACCTCCACGAACACGCCGACTGGCCCCACGGTGGTGACACGCGAGGATCGGGCCAGAGGTTACGCTGAAACACTCACCATGTCGGCGACACCGAACCTCAGCAGCGGTCGGCCCACGGGAACCGAAGCAATCTCGAATGTGGAGTCGCTCTCTCGCAGTTACGTCAATGAGGCCGGGCAGGTCACCCACAGCGATGCGTACTTCGATCTCACGGGGGTGACATATTCCACGGCCGCGAATATCGGCACCGAGGGAACGAACTTCTATCGAACACGCTTCCAGTACGACGACAAGGGCTTGATGAACAAAGTGACAAGTCCACAGGGGACCATCACGCGGACGGTTTACGATGGGCTGTATCGCCCGGTGAGTGAATGGGTAGGAACAGATGACACGCCGACGACGGGGTTCTGGTCGCCGACGAATCTGGCTGGCACGGACATGGTGAAGGTTCGCGATTACGAATACGACAGTGGCGGGGTTGGCGATGGCAACTTGACGATGGTGACCGATCATCCTGGCGGTAGCGCGGCGGATCGCGTAACACAATTCTGGCAGGACTGGCGGAATCGCACAGTGGCCGTGAAGTCGGGGATCGAGACAACGGAATCAACCGATGTGAACCGGCCATTGACGTACCTGGATCACAACAACCTGGGCGAAGTCACGAAGACCCGCGTTTACGATGCCGACGGCGTGACACCCACGATCACCAGTGGCGTTCCGCAACCGCTGAGCGCGAGCTTGCTGCGGGCGCAATCCACCAACAGCTTCGACGACCTGGGCCGCGTTTATCGCAGCGACGTTTACTCTGTCGATCCCACGACGGGTAGCGTTTCCACGGACACTCTGCACTCGGATGTGTGGCGCGATAGCCGGGGTTACGCCATCAAGATGGCCTCGCCCGGCGGTCTCGTGCAGAAGGAAACTTACGACAGCGTTGGCTGGAATGTCGCGAGCTACCTGACCGATGGCGGCGGCGATTCGAGCTATGCCGATGCCGACGATGTGACCGGCGATGTCGTGATCGAACAATCGGAGCGCACGTTCACCGACGACGGATTCGTGATCGCCACCACGAGCCGGATGCGGTTCGCTGGTGCCACGGGCACCGGAACGCTGGGCACTCCGTCGTCGGGTGTTCCGGCTCGCGTCAGCTACGCGGCGGCGTACTTCGATGCGGGTGGCCGAATGACCGACAGCGTGAACGTGGGCACCAACGGAGGCACCGCCTGGACGCGGCCTTCAACGGTGCCGTCTCGTTCGGATACCGTGTTGGTGAGCAGCCAAACCTTCGACTCGGCGGGCAACGTGTTCGAGACGACGGACCCGCGTGGGTTGGTGTCGCGGATGCTTTACGATGACCTCGGCCGCACGATCACGAGCATCGAGAACTACGTCG
>Ga0105048_10001780_pt1 | contig 34849 bp, 33 predicted proteins | sample MAT05_FD_78382 | JGI IMG/M metagenome (GOLD analysis project Ga0105048, IMG submission 78382) | Freshwater microbial communities from Lake Fryxell liftoff mats and glacier meltwater in Antarctica - MAT-05 | ecosystem: Environmental > Aquatic > Freshwater > Ice > Liftoff microbial mat | place... | reverse complement strand
GGTTCCGGTCAGGCCCAAACCGCCCGCAAGAGTACAACGCCCAGGCTCGTTCCTGTTATTTTCGACACCGACATGGGCCCGGACTATGACGACGTAGGAGCCATAGCCATGCTACACGCTTTTGCCGACAGCGGTCGGGCCACGATTCTGGCAACCATTGCCAGCACAAATTACCAAAATGTAGCGGGGGTGCTGAACGTACTGAACACCTACTTCGGCAGACCGAACACACCCATTGGTGTACCCAAAAACAACGCTATCTCTGACAAAGACAAGCAGCACTGGTCAGACACGCTGGTGGCCCGCTACCCGCATACGGTTCGCTCAAATACCGACGTACCCGATGCCGTAAATCTTTATCGGCAAATCCTGGCTAAACAACCCGACCGTAGTGTTACAATTATTTCGGTGGGTTTTCTGACAAACCTGGCCAGTCTGCTCCGGTCCGGGCCAGATCAGTACTCCACTTTATCAGGTCAGGAACTGGTCCGTCGAAAAGTGAAAAAGCTGGTCAGTATGGCCGGTAAATTTCCGAAGGGACGTGAGTTTAACGTGTTCATGGACACGCCCGCGTCGAAAATAGTCTATGCAGGGTGGCCCACGCCGATGTTGCTGAGCGGTTTTGAGATTGGCGAGAAAATTCATTCAGGTTTGCCGCTTGTGCAGAATGACAGCATTCAGAATAGTCCGGTAAAAGACGTATTTCGGATCAGTATGCCGATGGACGCAACCGATGCCGGGGGGCGCATGAGTTGGGATCAGACCGCTGTACTGGTGGGCGTACTGGGCCACCAACCCTATTATACCCTAAAAACCGGGCGGCTTACGATGAACGACGACGGTTCTAATGGCTGGGATGGGACTGGCAAAAATCAGGCGTATCTGGTCGAGAAAATGCCGGTGTCGCAGGTCGAAAAAATCATCAATGATCTCATGCAGCATCAGCCACGGAAGTAGGCTGGCCGGACAAGCGTGTCCAGCCTACTTCCGCCTGTTCAGCGAATGATGCCAACAACTCGCGGTAGGTTTCTACCTGCTGCCTGCAATGGGCGTCGGTCCAGCCCAGTTCAGTGGCCATCAGATCGGCAACGGGTTGGGCCAGCCGGGCCGTTAGCTGCCAGTCAGACAGTTCAACGCGCCACCGGCGGGCCAGTACATCGCGCAGGGTTACGGCCATTTCTTCGCGCACCTGATACACCACTTCGGCTCCGATAAACGGTTGCGCACCAGTCAGGCGATTAGCCAGAGCAGACTGTATTAACGTTAGTTTTGCTACGCGGTCAGCGCGGGTGCCGTAGGTTTGCATCAGGTGCTGGCACACATCGGCGGGTAGGTTGTAACGCTGTTGTAGTTTTTGCCAGTCCGTAAAATTATACAGCTCGCCACCCACCAGAAAATGCGTTTCGGTCTGGCCCGGCACCGTCTTTTTCAGTACCTCGCCCACGCGGTCAACGGCATCCTGCGCCATGAGCCGGTACGTGGTCCATTTCCCACCGAGTAAACTCAGCAAGCCTGATTCGGCATCGACTTCTACTTCGTGATCACGTAACAGTGTTTTCGTATCGGCGCGGCTACTCACAATCAGCGGGCGGATACCACCAAAACCCGACCGGACATCGGCCCGGCTGGGTGTTTTAGCAAGATATGGCTCCAGCGTTTCGAGCAGGTAATCAACCTCGCTGGTTTCCAGCACGGGTTCCTGTTCCAGTTCGGCATAGTCGGTATCGGTCGTACCCACAAAGACGCTGTCGCCAAACGGAATGGCAAAAACCACGCGCCCGTCCGATGTTTTCGGGATCAGGATGGCCGTATCGCTGTTGAGGGTTTCGCGGGGCAGTACAATATGCACGCCCTTGCTGGGCCGGATGCGGGCATCGAGCGCAGGGTTGGCCAGCAGCCGCACGGCGTCGGCGTAGGGGCCGGTGCAGTTCAGAAATACCGTCGCCCTGATCTGCGTGGTCTCGCCGGTTAGTTCATCGCGCACGGTGGCGGTGGTGATTTTGCCGGTTTCGTCGTGGCCAAAATCGGCCAGGGCAGTGTAGTTAACTACGACGGCTCCGACTTCGTCAGCAGCGTGGGCCAGAGCCAGAGCATAGCGGGCGTCGTTCAGCTGACCATCGTAATACAGCACCGCACTGTGCATTTTCGGCGTCAGTGTCGGCATCCGTTTCAGGGCGTCGGCCTTGTTGAGCCAGGCACCGGACGGAAAGGAGTCATGTCGGGCAAAGAGGCCATACAACGACAGGCCAATGGACATATACAGCCCTTCGAACGCGCTGAAAACCGGCGTCAGCAGGGCCAGCGGGTGGGCCAGGTGTGGGGCGTTGCGCAGCACAGTACGGCGTTCGGCCAGGCCGTGCCGTACCTGCTTAAGCTGCGCCAGATCGAGTTTTTTGATGGCCTGTTCCAGATACCGAACCCCGCCATGAATCAGCTTGGTGGAGCGCGACGACGTTTCGCCCGCAAAATCGCCCCGGTCAATCAGCACAACGCGGTAGCCACGCAGGGCCGCATCCAGAGCTGCTCCTGCTCCGCTGGCTCCTGCACCAATGATGCACACGTCAAATGTTTCCTGTTGTAATCGCTGCTGATTCCGGTTCCGATTCATACTCCAAAAGACAGGGAAAGGGCTTACTAAGTTCGGCCACTGGCGCGTAAGCGGTCAATCCTAACAATTTGTTAACCACTTGCCCCGGACAGCTGTTCTACGACGAAAACCCCCGGCTCCGTCCGCCAAAAAAGCCACTGCGTCCGCCCGATGGCCGGGTGGTGCGCGTAACGCGCGACGAGCGAACGGTCTCGCCAATACCGCTGGCCCGGTTATAGACGCCCTGATTGGCATATACGCCCGACCCGTACCGTCGGGCATCACCAGAAAACTGCGGACCCGACCGCCGACCGAGCATATAGCCCAGACTGCCCCACAGCAGCACGTTACTCAGGCCACTGTGGTGGTGTTGACCGTACGAGTTGGGATTGTTGAGATACGTACTGGTCGATGAGTCGGTCTCGACCAGCCGACGGGCGGCTTCCACGCTCAGCGAGTCGCGACGACCGTCAACGTAACTGACAATGGCCCCGGCCCGGCTGGGGTCAGCGGGTACTTCGTCGGTGATTTTGAAGGTGCCGGGTGCTGTTTCGGTGATATACGTCCGAACGCCTTTGCCAAACGTGGTTTTGGTTTGCTCGGTCTGTTCATTCTGCCCGTTGTCGGAGCCGCAGCTTTGCAGCATTACGGTACCGTTGAGCAGGGCCAGCCCCAGCGTGGTGCTGAGGGTAATGTCTTTTACGCGCCGAAGCACAGTATGTTTACGAATGGGAGTCATAGCCGGTAACGGGAAAGTATATTGGCTAAACTACGGGAGTTGTTGTTGGGTTGCAAACGGTTCGGGATAAGCTGATTTTAATACCCACAAACGGCCATCAGAACGGACGGTTGCCATTGCCAAACAGAAACACTACGCCCACCGAACCACTCACAACCTCTACTACACGACTCCCGTTGAACTGCGACGTTTGCGAGCGGCCCGTGTTGCTGCTCCAGACTTTGGTAGTCAGGTTCGTAAACGCAAGGTCGGCGCGGCTGTAGTCGCCGGTTAGTTGCAGGGATATACTGCGGCCCAGCCGGTACTGGAGGGCTAGCCCGCCACCCAGCGCGAGGGCCGTACTTTGGCCCCCCGTATTTTCGACGGTGTTTTCGGTATTGCCAAAGTTGCCGTGCATATACGTGTTGGGCAGCGTGGCCCGTGCCTGACCCGCCAGCAGCCGCACATCGACTGACAGCCGCCCCATTGGAATGGTAACGTAAGGCCCGGCCATGAAGGTGGTGGTGGTCCATTGGGCGGGCGAGGCTACCCAGACATCGGTTTCGTTGCGATACAGGCTTTGGAGCATAGCATCGGTATTGATTGGGTTGTGGTGTTGCTCGGCCCGAACCATCAGCCCCACCGGCCCGGCCACTTTATACCCCGCCGAAATGTTTACGGAGAAACCCGGACTGGCAAAACCCGACTGCTTATCGACCGATGAAACGCCGGCAAATTTCCCGAGGGGCAGGCTACCACCACCCGATACGGCCAGAAAACCGTTCTTTACCTGGCGAGACAGAATAAAGGTTTTTTGCGAGAAGGCAGCGGTTGATACGCTGATTATCAGTATGGTTGTGATCAGATTTTTCATGGCCTGATGAGTTGTCATTCCCTGTTTATGGTTAGATCATCAAAATCAGTGCCATGTTTGTCCGTTCTTTGGCAAGCTGCAAAAGGAGTATCTTTGGCTCAATGTCCTGAACCGCCCAACTATGACCCGACTATCCGTTTTTCTGCTGCTGCTCATGACCGCGCTCCGGGCAACTGCACAGACGCCAACGCCCGTTTTTCTGCAGCCGCTCAGCCCGCGAATTGCCAGTTACCAGATCGACGTATCGCTCGATCCGGTAACCAAAAAGCTGAACGGGCGCGAAACCCTGACCTGGCGCAATACCTCCAGCGATGTTATTCGGGAATTGCAGTTTCACCTGTATCTCAACGCCTTCCGCAACGAGAAAAGCCAGTTCATGCGCGAGTCGGGCGGGCAGTTGCGGGGTAACGAAATTGATCGTGACGCCAAAGACAATCCCTATGGCTTCATCGACGTAACGAGTATGAAACGGCGCGGGGGCAAGGCCCTGGCGTGGCAGTTTATCCAGCCCGATAACCCCGCCAACCCCAACGACCATACCGTTATCCGCGTACCGCTCGACAAGCCCCTCACGCCCGGGGAGACCATTGTACTGGACATTGGCTTTGCCGCCAAACTGCCCAAAATCTTTGCCCGCACGGGGTTCAGCCGCGACTATTTTCTGGTGGGGCAGTGGTTTCCGAAAGTTGCTGTCTATGAACCCGCCGGGACGCGCTACGCTAAAGTGGGCGGCTGGAACGCGCATCAGTTTCATGCCGATTCGGAGTTCTACGCCGATTACGGCGTGTACGATGTGAGCATTACCACGCCGAAGGAGTACGTAGTGGGAGCAACGGGGCAGTTGGTGAGCGAAAAGCCCGGCCCGAAAAATACGAAAATCAGCCGCTGGTACGCCGAAGATGTCGTGGATTTTGCGTGGACGGCTTCCCCCCATTTTCAGGTCATCAACAACGCCTGGAAACGGCCCGACGGTGGCAGCGTGGCCATCCGGTTACTGATGCAGCCCGAACATGCGCACCAGGCTGACCGGCACCTGGACGCCGTAAAGGCCGCTTTTTCGTACTTCGACAAACACCTCGGCCGCTACCCATTTCCTAACCTGACCATTGTCGATCCGCCCCTGCATGGCAGCGGCTCGGCGGGCATGGAATACCCCACGTTCATTACGGCAGGTACGGCCTGGTTTGTACCCCAAGGCATCCGCGCCCCCGAAATCGTGACGGTGCATGAGTTTGGTCATCAGTATTTTATGCAGCTTCTGGCCAGCAACGAAGCCGAGGAAGCCTGGCTCGACGAAGGCTTCAATCAGTATTACGAAGGCCGTATCATGGATGAAACCTACGGCCCGCGTCAGTCACAAATCGACCTGTTTGGCTTTCGGATGGGTGATCTGGAAAGTTCGCGCGATGGCTACGTACACCAGGACAATCCGGCCATTGGCTCGTCGTTTGGCAACACGTGGCAGTTGCCCGCCGGGCAGTACGGCGTGCTGACGTACATGAAAACTGCCACCTGGCTGCGCACGCTGGAAGGGCTGGTAGGCCGACCCGTCATGGATGAGATCATGCAGACCTACTTCACGCGCTGGCAGTTCAGACACCCCAACGCGCAGAGTTTCATCGACATCGTAAACGAGATTGTGCCGAAACGATTAGGGAGAAAATGGCCAGCTTATGGCCCCGACATGAACTGGTTCTTCGACCTCGCGCTCTACGGCGACGCCGTTGTGGATTATGAACTGGTCAGTCTGCGCAACCGGAGAGACAAAGTCAGCGGGCAGCAGGAGCAGCTCATCACCGTTGACCGCAACGAAGACGGGCAGATGCCGGTCGAAATTCAGGTACGCTTCGAGGATGGGAAAGAAAAAACGCTGTACTGGGACGGCAAAGGTCGTCGGCAGGTGTTTACACTGACCGGCAGCAGCGACGTAGTCTGGGCTACAGTGGATCCAGCGCATAAAATTTACATGGATGTGAATTTCAATAACAACAGCCTGACGCTCGAACCATCATCGGCCCCGGCGGGTAAGTATGCGGTAAAGTTCCTGTTCTGGGTCGAGAATTGGATGCAGTGGCTGGCCTGGCTGGCGTAAAAGGTGTATCTTTCCTTTAAGAAAACAAGCAAGACGATGAGCATTCAACAATTGAAAAGTCATATCTGCGAACTGGTTGAAGACACTGAAGATGAAGCGCTTCTCAAAGCCGTAAATCGAATTTTGTCGATGCCAGAAGATGCTGATATGGCAGAAGATTTTACCGATGAGCAGGTAGCGGCCATCAAACTGGCCGAAGAGGAAGTTAGTCGGGGCAACTACGTTACACTGGCCGAGCACAAACGCAAAATCGAGCAATGGCTGATAAACCGCAAATAATTGTCTCAGCGCCGGCAGAAGCTGATTTGCAGCAGGTGATCGATTATTTGGCAGATCAATGGTCGGTAGAAATGAGCATTAAGTTTATCGACCGTTATTTCCATAAACTCGACCTCATTGAGTCAATGCCTGGTTTTGGGATTCTATCGAGTAAGGTTCCCAATGTTAGAAAGGTCAAAATCGACAAGTACAATGTCATTTGTTACAGGGTAACTGACGCCGAAATTACGATACTTCGGATTCTTGACACGCGCAGCAACCCGGCTGATAATCCATACTGATACGTGACTTTCCCCGAACTGACCGAGTACCTGCAAGCCCGCTTAGGCGACGACGGTCAAGTTCCTGTTCTGGGTCGAGAATTGGATGCAGTGGCTGGCCTGGCTGGCGTAAAAGGTGTATCTTTCCTTTAAGAAAACAAGCAAGACAATGAGCGTACAGGAAATCAAACAGCGCATCTACCACCTGGTTGACGAAAACGATAACGAAGTGGCTTTGGGGCAACTACTGCAAAATGCAAATGAACTGCTGACCGATCAACCAGCTACATTAGCCGATCTGACCCCTGAGCAACGTACCCGGCTCGACAACGCTATACAGCAACATAGGGACGGAAAGACGGTATCGAACGAAACAGTTCTGGAAGCGGTGAACCGAATCCTGTCTGTTTCGCTGGATGCTGATGTACGGGAGGATTTAACCGACGAGCAGATTGACGGTATAGAAAAGGCCCGCCAGGAGTATCGTCAGGGCGAAGGAATTTCAGTAAATGATATGAAGCACAAACTGGAGCAAAAGTGGCCGCAATTAAAATCACGATAACGCCATCTGCCTACGCTGATGCTGACCGAATTGGCACGTTCCTGGACGAGAACTGGTCCCCTGAGATAGCCATTCGCTTTTTTAATGCATTCTACCGCATTCTGGATATGCTTGAAACCTCTCCCGAAGTTGGTACGCCTTCTTTGAAAGTGGCGGGCATAAGGCGAAAGATGATTGACAGATACAATGCGTTATACTATGATTTTCGGGATGGCGAAGTAGTCGTTCTCAGATTATACGACACGCGCAGCAACCCGGCTGATAATCCATACTGATACGTGACCTTTCCTGAACTGACCGAGTACCTGCAAGCCCGCTTCGGCGACGATGCGTTTGGCGTTGAAACCGCTAATTACCAGCCGTACCTGACGCTGTCGGCAGACAAACTGGTTGGACTTTGCCAGTTTCTGCGCGACGATGAGCAGCTTTTCTTCGATCTGCTGGCCTGCATTACGGCGATTGATAACGGCGTAGATAAGGATACGATGGACGTGGTCTATAACCTGACGTCTATTCCCTACGAACACAACCTGATGCTGCGGGTAACACTACCGCGCAACACCGGAACCACCGCCCAGCCCACGCTGCCCAGCCTCGCTCATCTCTGGCGCACTGCCGACTGGCACGAACGCGAAGCTTATGATCTGCTGGGTATCTATTTCGATAAGCATCCTGACCTCCGCCGAATCCTGCTCCCCACCGATTGGATAGGCCACCCCCTGCGTACCGACTACGTAGAACCGGAGGAGTATCATGGAATAAAGACGAAATGAGTTTATTTGTGTTTCGTAAGCAATGACTATGTATCACCATTGCTTACCCGCCCAAAAACTGTCCGTCCATCTATGCGTCTGCTACCCCTGTTTTGCCTCTTTTCCTGTTCCGCACTTGCTCAATCCGTTGATTCGGTGATTGTGACGGGGCAGATCAAAAACCTCTCGGCCCGGTTGTACCGCGACGCACCAACGGTGTTTGTAAGCCGCAACAATATCCTGAAAGCCAGTCGGGAACTGGTACGTCCGGCTCCGCTCAGCATTGACGGTACATTCAGGGTGGCCATGCCGCTGATTTACCCGCAGGAGGAGATGTACTTCAACTACGGACGCATCTCAACCGCGTTTCTGGCCTCGCCCGGTACGCTGCGCATCGACCTCAACGCCGACTCGCTGTTCACTGCCGCCGTACCCTTCCGGTTTGGGGGCGTCAATGCGCAGATTAACCAGCAGTACGCCCGCTACAAAGCCACCGAAGCCGCCCTGCCCGACAAGCCTAATCCGCAGCTACTGTCGGAGGAGGTAGCGAATAAAAGCCTGCCGGAAACGTATCGCACGGTGCTGTCGGCCTATCAAATGGCGTTTCGGAAGTTTGCCAGTCAGGAGCCGCCCTTTCCGCTGCTGTCGCGCTGGGTGCAGTCGGCCAATCGGTATAGCGCGGCTGCATTTCTGTACGACAAAGCCGCATTTGACGGTCAGCCAGTACCCAAATTACTGGCTGACTCGCTGCGCCCGGCCAACGATCAGCTGCTGACTGCCGCCCGCGCCCAAGCCATGAACCGCTTTGGCGACTACGCCATGCAGCAAAACAACCGGCCCGAAGCCAGCCGCGAAGACAATGGTATCGCCGTTCGTACTCTGTCGTCGCTGCTGCTGCGCTATGGCCGTAACCTCTCGCCCGATGAGAAAACACGCCTTGAAACGTACCGCGAAAATAACTCGATGAAGCAGTCGGACCTGCGCTTTCTTCAGAAACTCATCAGCCGCAGTAACGATACCATTCAGCGGCTGGTAACGTACGAAAACATTCTCCGGCGCAGCCGCGAACAGTTCGACAAACCGTCTGTCGATTACCTGACGGCCTACCTGGTGGCCGATGCCCTGCCCAGCCTGACGCTCGACTTTGCCAAACTGCTGTACAGCAACGCCCGCCCGCAGGTAACAAACCCGCAACTGGCGCAGTCGCTCAGCGAACTCTACCGGCTCGAAGTGGGAGATAGTACCCGTATCCGGCAGGCAGTGCAGCGGCTTGAAAAAGCAGGAAACCGACCCGAACCCGTTGAGATTACGACGGGGGTATTCGTTACGCGGGATGCGGCTGCCAGTGGTCAGGACCTGTTCGATAAGGTGATAAATGCTAACCGGGGCAAGCTGGTTTACGTGCTGCTGATTTCCGCTGCCGAAGAAGCCGGACGGCAGGCAGCTCTGGATGCCCAACGGCTCCGCAACATATATGGCAGCACCGACATAGCGATTGTTTATTTACCCATCATCGACACGGAAACAAATTTATGGCCGGAATTTGCCGCAAAAACGAACCTCTACGGCGATCATTTGCTGATGCCCTACGCGCAGCTTTCCGATGTTCTGAACCGACTGCGGCCCGATATGAACTTCTCTGCTACAATTATTGACCGGGTAGGGAAAGTCAGGAAGCGAAATGCACCGTTGCCGGGCGAGTATGAAGAAATCAGAAAGGCGATCGAGAAGTATCTGTAATCTCAACGTTTCAGCACCTTTACCGTCTGCTGCCGGTCGCCCTGTTGTAGGCGCAGGAGATAGGTGCCAGCAGGGAGGGCTTGCACGTTAAGCGATTGACGGAGTTGAGGGGCCTGTTTTTGCGCCTGTATCGTTTGCACACTGCGACCCGATACGTCGAGCAGGGTAAACGTAACAACGCCCCGGTACGCGCTCACGAGTGAGATCGTTACGTCGCTTTCGGCGGGGTTGGGCAATACGGTGACGATACCATCCAGCGTGGGTTCGTTGGCCGTAACGGGCGCGGGGACGAGACCAAACGGCAACAGACCGGCAGCGGGCGTAGGCAGCTTTTTTCTGGTGTACAGATGAAACGCGCCCGGCTCCAGCGTAACGCTCAGATTGGCGTCGGTAATGCTGATTTCCTGTCCCGTAAAGTAATGGTACCACGTACCTGCAGCCGGAAAACCCGCGCTGATGGTCTGCGCCCGCAGATCGAAGTTGCCCAGCAAAAAGGCTGTGTCCTGCGCTGTGCGCATGGTCAGCCGTTTTACGGGCGTGGTGAAGTCGGTTGTAAAATCGGTAGTTGAAAAGACCGGCACGGTGGTTTTTAGCTTCGCAAATTCAGCGTAAATGCCATAGAGTTTCCGGCGGTCGGTGTCCTGAAAATACTCCCATTTTACGGGTTTGGAGTCGGTGCGGCAATTGTTGCTGATGGTACCGTCGGGGCAGGTGTTGATACTGAGGTCGTAGCCGAGTTCGCCAAACTGCCAGAGCATTTTCGGACCCGGCGTGGCCAGCATAAAAGCAGCCGCCAGTTTGGCCCGTTCCAGTGCCGTAGCCAGCGTTTTGACGTTGTAATTACCCTGCACCTGCCCGTTTTGCTTCATGTCATAGACCAGCCGTTCTTCGTCGTGACTTTCGGCGTAACCCACCAGATTCGGCGTCTGGAACCCCCGGTCGCGGTAGGAGAGACCCGTAATGTTGCCCTGTCCCGAACGTAACGCACTTCTGAAATCGCCGTTGTGATTGCCCCAGAGCAACATGCCGTAGTCGGATAGTTCGCGCTCTTCCTGGGCGTCGGCAAAGTGTTCGAGAATGACGTAGGCGGTGGGGTCCACTTTGCGAATCTGGTCATAAATACGTTTCCAGATGGCCACGCGGCTGGCGTCGTACTGGCCCCAGGTGGCTACGTCGTTGCCGGTGTTTTTTTGGGTAAATCCTTTGGAGAGGTCAAACCGAAACCCGTCGAAGCGGTAACGTTCGAGCCAGTATTTGCAGACCCGGTCCACAAACGTCTGGGTGTTGGGGCTTTCGTGGTTGAAGTCAAAAAAGACGCTGAACGGGTGCGTAGCCTGCTGATTGAAATACGGACTGTCGGCAGACGGGCGGTCGCCATCCCAGTACATTTTCACGTAGGGAAACTCGTAATCGGCCTGGTTCAGCACCATGTCCAGCACCACAGCTATGCCTTCTTTGTGGGCCGCGTCAATGAGCCGTTTCAAGTCGTCTTTGGTGCCGTAGGCCTTATCCGGCGCGAAGTAATAAATGGGATTATACCCCCAGGAGTTGTTACCCGAAAATTCCATTACCGGCATCAGTTCGATGGTGTTGATACCGAGCCGTTTCAGATACGGCAAACTGTCGATAACGCTCTGGTAGGTCCGGCTGGCCGAAAAATCACGCACCAGTAGTTCATAGATCACCAGTTTATTAACGGCGGGCCGCTGAAAATTGGTGGTTTTGAACACAAACGGCGACTGTCCCGGCTGCATAATGGATACGAAATTTCCCCGCGCTTTTTCGGGAAACGGTTTCAGATTAGGGTAGGTCGAGGTTGGAATGAATTTGTCGTTGGTACGGTCCAGCACCTTATCGGCGTAGGGGTCGCCCACGGGAAGGGTGCCATCAACGAGGTACTGAAACGCTGTTTCGCCCGGCGTCAGGGCCGACAGTTCAATCCAATAGCGATTACCGTCGGGCGTGCGGTTCATGAGGTAGGCCGGGCTGATGGTCCAGTCGTTAAACTCGCCGAGCAAATAGACGAAACTCTTTTTGGGCGCGTACAGCACCAGCGTGGCTTTGGTTTCGCCCCGGTTAGCGGCTGTGTAGTTGATACCATCTACAAGGCCGTTGGGCAGTGGGGCAATGATCGGTTGGGGTTTCACGGTGAAGAAAAATGTATCGGTAACGGTCTCGGCGGGCGTTGCCAGCGTACTGGCCCGCAACACAACTGTGCGACGAACCCCCGCCGAGGTGCTGGTCGGCACGGTGGTTTGCAGTGAGTCAGCGTTGGCAGCGGTTGTAATGGACTGGCCGTTCACTGTCAGTGTAAACGCGGCTGGTTTCGAACTCTTGTAGTGAACGGGCAGGTCGGTATTGGCATCAACGTAAAACTCTTTCTGTGTCGGCAACAACCGGGTCAGATTAAATGAGTTGTCGAACAGTGTCACTATTATATCCTCGGTCTGCGCTTTACCATCGCCGTTTTTGATCAATACGCCCAATTTAGCGATGGGCCGACCGGCAGGAACGCCGAAATAAGCGCGGGGTGTCAGTTTAATTTGCCAGCGGTCGTTGCCGAGCGCCGTCATCTTGCCCGGCGCGAACGGCTTGCCGAAGTCGGTTTGTCCGGCGGGCTGAAACTCAAAGGCGTTACCGGCAGCGGTACTGCCCGCTCCCGACCACAGAAACACGTCGTCGGTTTTGCCGAGCAGGGCTTTTGCCCGACCATCTTTAGCCAGTTTAAGATCAAGAATCAGCGTAATTTCCGCATCGGCGGTTGGGAAAGCGGGCTGGGTAGTCACGACCTGCGCAAATACCGCTGTACCGGTAAGACAGGTCAGAAAAGAGAGGAGAAGCAATTTCATGGCAGGGTAAAGAGAAGTCAAGGTATAGATTATTTATCGCTCATCATTCTTTTCAATGCCTGATAGACTCGGTGCGTGGGCAGACCCATGACGGTGTAAAATGAACCACTGAGCCGTTCGATGGCAACCAGACCAATGAAATCCTGCGCACCGTAGGCTCCGGCTTTATCGAAGGGCTGGCAGGTGCGAATGTAATGGCTAATTTCGTTGTCGGTAAGGTGCGCAAACTGAACCGTTGTTTCATCCGTAAATGACTGCATACCATCGGGGCTGAGAATAGCCACGCCCGTTCTGACTCGGTGCGTCCGGCCCGACAGCAGCCGCAGCATGTTGTAGGCGTCGGCTTCGTTTTGGGGCTTGTTCAGGATTATAGTGTCAACGATCACGACCGTATCGGCGCAGAGAACAATGCAGTCCAGTGTCTGGCCGGGTTTGGGTAAAAACTGTTCGGCTTTCTGACGGGCCAGGTATTCGGCCACGTCGTTTACGGGCATCGTGTCGGGGAATACCTCATCGGTAGGTCGGGTCTCGACAGTGAACGAGAAACCGGCGTCGGCCATGAGTTGTTTGCGTCGGGGGGAACCGGAAGCGAGAATAAGGGGATAGTGAAGTGTGAACATGGGTAGGGAATAATGGATTATGAATTATGTTTCTACAAAGGTCACCACTGAAATGCTAACCCAGTCATCATTCATCATTCTCTTGAACATACGTACCGCTACCGTTGCCGATGCGGCCCTGCTTACCGACCTGTCGATTGTTACCATGCGCGAGGCTTTCGGACCGCCCCACAATCCTGTCGAACTGGTGGAAGAATACACTGAATCGGCGTTTTCGGTGGCGCAGATGACCGCTGAACTGAGTGACCCGCGTTCGGTATTTTTTCTGCTCGAACAGAACGGTTTGGCTATTGGTTACGCTAAAATGCGCTGGACCAAACCGCCCCGGCAATTGCCCGCTGTGTATCGCCGGACCGGGGCTGTCGTCGAAATACAGCGTATTTATCTGCTGGCCGCGTACACCGGGCAGGGGCAGGGGCGTTTAGCAATGGACCACTGTCTTGCCTGGGCGCGTCAGGGGTCATACCGGGCCGTGTGGCTGGGCGTATGGGAGCGCAACGAACGGGCGTTAACGTTTTATAGAAAAGCTGGCTTTGAGCGGGTTGGCTTTCATTACTTTATGTTTGGTTCGGAGCGGCAACGTGACTATTGGATGCTTAAACCGTTAAACGAACCGGAGTAATTTACGTCTAACGTTCAGACTGCCCCGTTTCTGTCCAGCCCATGAAACACCTGTTTACCCGTGTCGTTTGCTTTTCCATCCGCCTGTGGCTGGTTGGGTTGCTGGTGTGCGGGCTGGTGCAGTCGGGTTTTGCGCAGACCGACACGCTGCGAAAAAAAGAACGGCGCGGAACGAGCGACTCTCTGGCCACGCCCTACTCAACCGCCGTGGCCGACAGTATGCTCATGCAGCGCGACAGTGTGTTTTATTCGCGTCTGAAAACAAAGATGTACAAACGGCTGCTTACCCGGCAGATGTACGACGTCTTGTTTCAGGACGTTTATAACAGCCGCGTGAAAACCGGCGAGGTTGCCCAGATCGAGGTCAATCCGTTTCGATCCTACGAAGGGAAAATCATTGGCGACATCTACATACGACGGCTGAACGTGTTCGGGCAATCGGTATATGATACGCTCCGCAAACCGGGCAACTGGTTTGAGCGTACCGCCAACCGGCTGCACGCCAACACCCGCGAAAACGTGATCCGAAGGTCATATTTACTCTTTCGCGAGGGCGACGCCGTTGACGCCAACGTCATGCGCGATAACGAGCGGTTGCTGCGCACCAACGCCAACGGTATTTTCGTGGATGCCCGTATCATTATCGAACCCCGCGACGGAAGCCGTCAGTTTGTGGACGTCTATGTCATTACGCAGGACGTCTGGTCACTGCTGCCGACGGGGGGCGTGGGTGGGCTGGATAATTTCAGTCTGGGTTTCGAGCAGAAAAATTTCCGGGGCGTGGGGCATCAACTCCTCGCTCAGGTAGCTTACGCGGGCAGAGATCCCCGCCAGAAATGGGAGTATCGGGCGCGTTATACCATACCGTTTATCGGGAAAACGTTTGTGACCGGTCAGGCCGAACTACTTTACCTGCGCGATCTGAAACAGGCTGCCATTCGGCTCTACCGTCCGTTTCTGACGCCCGATACTAAATGGGCCGGAGCTATCGAGATCAATCATACGCAGGTGAATAACCGGCTCGTGACCCGTACTGACAGTGTGTTGCTGGTGCCGCTGCGTTACAATTACTCCGATGCCTGGATTGGCCGTTCGTTCCGACTGTTTCAGGGGAAAAATAACGACGAAGAGAAAGGGCGTACCCGCCTTATCGTTGCGTTGCGCAACACTAACTACGAGTACATTAGCCGCCCTACCGTAACCGCCGATACCAATCAACTCTACCAAAACAGCCGGACTACGCTGCTAAGTGTGGGCATTTCCCGGCGTAAATACGTGCGTGATGTGCTGATTTACGGCTTTGGCCGTACGGAAGACGTGCCGGTGGGCGAGTCGTTTGCGGGGGTGGTAGGGTTTGATAATGCCGAATTGGGTCAGCGACTTTATACCGGTCTCAACTTCTCGCGGGGTAAGTACTACCCAAAAGTTGGCTATCTGTATGGTCTGGTCAACGCGGGTGGCTATATCCGTACCAAAGGCATTGAACAGGGCGTACTGTCGGTAGAAACCAACTACTTCAGTCCACTCGTAAAAACGCGATGGGGCAACACGCGACACTTTCTCAACATGCGTTATACCACCGGCATTGGCCGATTCCAGAACGAATACATCACGCTCAGTAGTTCGGGCGCGGGCATCAACACCGACGGTATCGGTATCAACAATGATGCCCTGCTTGGTACCAAACGCTGGCTTATCAACTTCGAAAACATCCTGTTTTCACGGCTTAATTTCATTGGCTTTCGGGTAGCGTTTATCTCGTTTGCCAACCTTGGCCTGGTTAGTTTTTCGGATCGGTCGTTGTTGCGCGGGCCGTTGTATCAGGGCTATGGCATCGGGTTTCGGTTCCGCAATGAAAACCTGACGTTTCAGAGTTTTCAGATTCGGCTGTCGTACTATCCCAACATTCCCAATAATCGGTCGCCCTTCCGGCAGTCGTTTGAAGGTATTCCGACCCTTCGCTTCCGCGATTTTGACCTGTCTGCTCCGCAAATCGTACCGTATCAATAATTTTTTCAAATTAAATGTTGTTACATTAAATTCAATTGTACTATATTTGTATCATGACAATCGAAGCCGAGATTAGACAGATTAATCCGTTCAGGACCCCATATCACCGGGTCATGGTAAATCTGATTTATACCAGTAACTGGATGTCTGATAGTCAGTCGAAACTCCTAAAACCGTTTGGACTCACCCTCCAGCAATACAATGTGTTGCGCATTTTGCGGGGGAAGTTTCCCGAACCAGTCAAGGTCAGTGACATTACCGAACGCATGCTCGACAAGATGTCGAATGCATCACGTCTGGTTGATAAACTGCTGCTAAAAGAACTCGTATTGCGAACTGAATGTCCTGCTGACCGCCGGGCCGTTGACGTAGTGATTACGAATGCAGGCATGGCCCTGCTCACAAAGATTGATGTGCTGCTGGGCGAATGGGAACAGGAGCAGCGCAGCAAACTCACCGAAGCCGAAGCCATTGAACTCAGCTACCTGCTCGATAAGATGCGGAGTTAATCAATGTAGGATGAATAATAAAAATTAACAATTAGTTGATTGTCAGTAGCTTATTAAGTTTGACTTTTTTGTTGCACACTATTTTTTTTACATTGTCAATTTTTCATCTAATTCAAATCAAGTAAATCGCATGAACACACGTCAATTTCTGGCCGGCTTTGTTGCCGTTGCCATCGCAGCCGGCGCATCGGCTTTTGTAGGACCGGGCAAAACCGCGCCAGCCACGTACAAAGTGGATACGCAGAAAAGCGTTATGAACTGGAATGGCAAGAAAGTAACCGGCGAACACTCCGGTACGGTAGCACTTCAGGGTGGTACTATGATCGTAGAAAACGGCAAGATGACCGGCGGGCAGTTTACCTTCGACATGAACAGCATCAAGTGTACCGATCTGACCGACGCAGGCTACAATGCCAAGTTCATTGGGCATATGAAGTCAGACGATTTTTTCGGTACGGCCAAGCATCCTACGTCCATGTTTACCATCACGAAAGTGACACCTAAAGAGGGCAATGCCGTTGAGATTACCGGCAACATGACCATCAAGGGTATCACCAATGTCGTTACGTTTCCGGCTACGGTGAAAACCAATGGCAACATGATCGAAGCTGATGGCAAAGCTGTTCTCGACCGCACCAAATACGACATCCGCTTCGGCTCGAAGTCGTTCTTTGAAAGCATCGGCGACAAAGCCATCTACGACGATTTCACGGTCGAGATGAAGCTGGTTGCCAAGAAATAAGTAGTTACTTTTCACGTAAAAACCCCGGCATCCAACGATGCCGGGGTTTCTGCATTTTAAGGGCTGCCAGAATCCACTCGCCTGCGTCTAACGAACCGGATCGCCAATGCGCACAGGACGCTTGGTTTGCGTAAGTATGAAGGGTACACAAATATTCGCCGGACAGATACATATTGTTGGTGGTACTGTCACGATCTGATCTACATAGCAACCCGACGAGTTATAGACCCGCACCGTGTATGACTGACTGACCGCCGAGCTGGGTAAGGTAGTGGAGATAATACCACCGGCAGGAATAGTCTGGGGTAAACCCGATAAGGAAGCGGTTACATCAAATGCTGCACCCAGCGAGTACTGGTACGTGTGACCAGGTCCAAAATTACTCAATACCAGTTGTCCGTTATTCTGAGGATTACTGCCAACGCAGGTAGCCCCGATGGCAACAGCCTGGTAAGCAGGCAGCGCGTCTTCTTCTACGATGAAGGGACAACACGAGAAATCGGGACATAACCCATTGGCGTTGTCGATGCCGAGACTGTAGCTACCGGCCTGAGTTACGACCAGCACGTTTGTGGTCTGATCCTGAATAAGCAGCCCATTTCTATACCAGCGATAACTGGCCCGGCCAGCCGGTACTGTCAATGTATATTCATCACCGACGCAGAGTTTAACGGGTATCGACGTGCAGACGCTGGCCGTGTCGCCCGGCACCGTAACCACATTATACAATATACCGGTAGCATCTACGCTGACCTGAAATGTCAGCGTCAGGCTCTGACCGGCAGTAATGAGGGGTACATACCACAGGCTGATGGGTTGCCCGGCGGCAAATGACGTACCCGCCGGTGTAGTGGCTGAATTGATTACGTACGTACCACCGGTGCTGAGCGAGTCCCGCACGATTGTCGTTGCTGTTGTTGACCCGGAATTAGTCAGAATTACGCTGTACGTCAGCACGGCGCCCGGTGCGGCATTCGAAGCATTCACATACGTCTGCACAGACAGCGACGGATTAGCAGGAACCGTGTAAGCGGGCGCAACATAGGTAGTACTGACGGGTGCGTATCCGGCCCCGCTCACCACAACCGTGTGCGATCCCGTGCCGGATGCCAGACCCGTTAGGCTGAAAACAACCGATGTCTGACCGGCTGTCACTGATACTGTGGTTGTAATAGCCCCGTCGGTAATAGTAAGCGAGCCAGTCGGTGCTGCCGTCAGCGAGATAATGCCGGTAAGGGCATACTGATTGGTAGCGGTTTGCGAAACTCCCGGTGTAACGCTCACAGATGCTATTGGTGTGGCAGAAGACGCGGTACAGGAGGCTGGTGCCACGTAAGTTGCGCTGGCAATGCTACCGGCACAGCTTACCGTAACAGTATGACTCCCCGTGCCGGATGTCAATCCGGTCAGGTTATACGGGGTTGAGGCATTGCCGGCACCGACTGCCACAGTTGTCGATGCGGTGCCATCGGTAAGTGTGATGGTTGCTGCCGAAGCGCTGGTTGATGAAATGATTCCTGAAATTGAGTACTGGTTCGTAGCAGGCGCACAGGCACTGACCACAACGTTGATCGACAGGGCTGAGTTTGTGGCCGTAACTACGTTGTTATTCAGCATAATGGCTCCCGCTGTTGACAGGCCTCTCCCTTCCAGTGATGCTTCTGTTGCCAGCGAAATGGCTCCTGCAGCCAGTATGGTCCCTTTAAAAGCAGAACCCGTTCCCAGATTTACCGCCCCGTTTACCTGAAAAAATACATTACAGGCCGACGCGCCATTTATCAGTACAATGGTTGAGTTTGTTGCTGTTGTCAGCGCGCTGCTCAGCTTAATGATAAATAGGCCCGTTCCGCTTAGTGTCAGCGTTCCGTTCAGCGATGTAGCATCAGCAGTAGGCTGACAGTAAACGCCTGGGGTAAGCGTCTGCCCCCCCAATTCAGGCAGGATAATCGTACCACAGGTAAGTGAGCTTAATGAACTATACGTAGCCATGACATCAGTGGCTGCCTGATCGGCCTCGGGGCTGCCTGGCAATCGAATCTGGCCATTGACCGTACCCGGTCCACCGGGTGCAAACCCACTAAAAGCTCCCACGTTCGTACCTATATCACCCGTTACCATGCTCGCGCCAGTATTGGTGAAGGCACCATTGGCCGTAAATAAAGCAAAACTGGACGCTGTTCCTAAGTCGGGAGTCTGTGCTAAACTGATTTTCACAAAAATCAATGAAACAGATAAATAGGTAAGTAATGCTTTGATTTTCATAGTTTTAATGATTGATACGTACTATAATCTCACAACTTGATTAAAAAAGATTTCTGTTAATAGGATACAAAATTTGTACCAATGATAATTGGCAGGTCCAGAAGACAATAAGATTACCAGGTAGTGAAGAAGAGTCATATTTTAGAAAATAAATTCTCGAATATGTCACCTAAGATGAAAAAGTACAGCTCTGGTTTATAAAATATGGTTATATTGTACGACAAGAGCCTTTGTAGAGATTACAATCTTTCTGCGTCTGGCAGAATCAAGCGAGCATAAACTATAAAAACACCTAAAACTGTAGAATAAGAAATAGTAACTTACGTGTATATATTAAGGCAATTTATTTTCCCTTATTTCGGTTACGTACTTATTTTTCTCGTATATGGCGACTAAAGGTATCTAAAATATAATCGTGCCAATGATACGTTCACCTCTGCTACAAGCACACTGACGGCCTGACTCCCGGCAATCGAGTTCGTGAAATGGAGCGGTTACTTCATACAAAACCCCGACATCGCTGGATGTCGGGGTTTTGCTTTTTGGAGTTTTCGAAACATAATATGCCTGCTCACTCCTTCCACCGCCACTCGCTGGCAATCTGTAGGGCAGTGCGCAGACCCTGGGCGGTGAGGTAATCGCGGGTTTGGACGTCGGTTTGTCGGCGGACGGGGATGGTGTCGGCGTCGGCCAGGGCGTAGAGGAGCATGGTGCCATAGCGAACGGTGTTTTTCTGCTGATCGGCGTTTACGAGGTTGATCTTGTCGCAGTCGGCATGGTAACAGTCCAGCACCGACCGGTCGAGATGCCCGTTCATACCGATGACAGGAATGCCCTCCAGCATAAACGGCTGATGGTCGGAGTGCAGCCCGGCCTGGTTCATGCTTTCGTTGGCGAAGGCGGGTACAGCCTGTTTCATGGCTGCGCCAACAGTGTTCAGAAACGGCACGGCTTCTGCGCGGCCAAAGGCGTTCAGCCCACTGGGGTCGTTCACCATGTCGAGGTTCATCATATAACGCACCTGATCCAGCTGCTTTGCTTTTTTTAGCTGTTCAACCATTGCCTTCGACCCCAGCAGACCCTGCTCTTCGCCCATAAACAGGACAAATTCAATGGTGCGTTTTGGTTTCAGCTTCAGTGCTTTAAAGGTGCGGGCCATGTCCATAACGGCAAACGAGCCGATGCCGTTGTCGATGGCTCCAGTAGCCAGATCCCATGAGTCGAGGTGGCCGCCTACCACAATTCTTTCGTTCGGCAAACCACTGCCGCGCAGGGTGGCTACCACGTTGCGGGCGCGTATTTTGCGGCTTTTGTTGGTCATCTCGATCACCGCCTGGAGGGGAGACGCTTCTTCCTGCATCCAGCCCCGAATGGCCTGCCCACTTTCCAGCGAAATACACACCGACGGAATTGCGATCAGCTTACCCGTTACCGAGGCTGTGCCGGTCAGTAAGACGTTACCCTGCACCAGATTGACCATCATCACCCCCGATGCCCCGTACTGAATGGCGAGGGCCGTCTTTTCGGAGCGGTGCAGGTTACGTGCGCCTTTGGTAGGATTTGACAGGCCGATATTAACCAGCACGACTTTGCCACGAATTTTGCCTTTCATGGCCGCAAAATCACCCTCAAGCCCGTTACCGACGTCAATGATTTCGCCCCGGATATGGGCCGACACCGGCGAGTGTGCCAGGGCTACCACCGGCACATCGCGGTAGTTGTCGCTGTTATTGGGTACTACCTGAAGCGTGACCGTATCGCGCGACCAGGCCTCCACCTCGAATGGTTCGTAGCGAACGTTGGTAAAGCCGTATGATTTTAACAGATTAAACGCGTATTCTTCGGCTTTGGCCCCGTTGGTGCTGCCCGTCAGGCGGTGGCCGATTTTTTGGGACGCATCCGCCAGCGTTTCGTAGGCGCGGCTGTGCTGCTCTACTTCCTGGTTGATGCGGGCAAAGACTTTATCGAGCGATGGACCCGCCCCGTGAAAAGCGGTGAACAGCGCGGTAGCACCAACGCTTAGCAAGACAAACCGGGCGCGGGGGGAGGTAAACATTCGGGGCATAGAATCAGGTTGAAATAAACCGTTAAAGATAAGCGAAAACCGATTTGCGACATCTGTTCAACCAGACCAAAATACCCAATATATTTACGAAAAACATAATAACATGAAATCATTCATTTTCTCGCTACTCGCCCTGGCAGCGCTATCGGGCTGTATGCAACAGGCGCAACTCGTTACCCTGCGCGGTAATAATGTTAAACCCATTGACGATGGGCTGGTATTTGACACGGATACGCTAACGCTCAACTATGGTTTTTCGAGTGAACGGGGAAAAATGGAGCTGACCTTAATCAATAAACTGAACCGCCCCCTGTACGTGGACTGGAAGCGGTCGGCGTTTGTGATTGGGCAGGACCAGTTTGCCTATTGGCAGGATGTGTCGGACGTGAACCTGTCGAACTGGAACAGTCAATACGGTCGGTATTCCATTGGCTCAACGGTGGGTACCATCTCGAAAAGCGATCAGGTTGGTTTCATCCTGCCTCAGACCCGCATCGTTAAGCAGCAGTTCGTCATCGTTCCCAACGGGTCGCTTCCGTTGCAGGGGACGTTTAACATTGTTGAGGAAAAGCCAGCCAATGACCCCTACCGCGCAAAACCGGTTAATGTGAACGTATACACCTACTCAGCCGAGCAGTCGCCCCTTCAGTTTCGTAATTACCTGACGCTCTCGACCGACAAAGACTTCAAAACTGAGTTCACCGTCGACACCCGATTCTGGGCGTCCGACGTTCGGGTGTTGCCGCTGGAGCAGGTTAGGCCGGTTACTGTACTGCAACCCAATGGGAGCTATTTGGTGTCGAAGCCGTTTTTTAAACCTGATGGTTTTTACGTTCCGCTGCCGGTAGAATAGCGAGAAAATAGGGGCAATCAGCTTTAGTGTGTTGATAACGTCCCGGCAGTACCAGACCTTTGGGCGTATTTTTACCGGATAAACTTCTCTAATTCATGTCTCAGACAACCCTTACCCTCGGCGATAAAGCGTATTTTCCGTTTATCGATAAACCCATCCAGTACGAAGGTCGCGAGTCCGACAATCCAATGGCGTTCAAGTTTTACGATGCCAGCCGTCCGATTATGGGTACGCCCATGAAAGATTTGTTTCGGTTTGCAACAGCCTACTGGCATACATTCTGCGGCACCGGTGCTGATCCGTTCGGGCCGGGCGTGAAGCATTTTCCGTGGGATGCCAACGCCGGGTCAGACCCGCTTGGTGCAGCCCACCAGAAAATGGATGCGGCTTTTGAGTTCATCACCAAAATAGGCATGGAATACTACTGTTTCCACGATGTGGACGTAGCTCCCGAAGGTAACTCGAACCATGATTTCGAGAAAAACTTTCGCGCTATTGTCGATTATGCCAAACAAAAGCAGGCCAGTAGTGGCGTGAAACTGCTTTGGGGAACGGCTAACCTGTTCAGCCACGAGCGATACATGAACGGTGCGAGTACCAACCCCGATTTTCACGTGTTGGCGCACGGCGGCTGGCAGGTTAAAAACGCCATCGACGCTACCATCGAACTTGGCGGGCGGGGCTATACCTTCTGGGGCGGTCGCGAGGGGTATATGTCGCTGTTGAATACCAACATGAAGCGCGAACAGGAACACCTCGGTAAGTTCCTGCAAATCAGCCGCGACTACGCCCGTAAGCAGGGCTTCAAAGGGGCGTTCTACATCGAACCCAAGCCGATGGAACCGACCAAACACCAGTATGATTTCGACGCGGCCACGGTGGTTGGGTTCCTGAACCGGTTTGGCCTGCAGGACGATTTTGAACTGAACATCGAGACCAACCACGCCACGCTGGCCAGTCACACCTTTGCGCACGAGTTACAGGTAGCCGCCGACCACAACATGCTTGGCAGCCTCGACGCCAACCGGGGCGACTACCAGAACGGCTGGGATACCGACCAGTTTCCGGTGGATGTCTATGAACTGACCGAAGCCATGCTGGTGATTCTGGAAGCGGGCGGTCTGAAATCGGGCGGGGTCAACTTCGACGCCAAAACCCGCCGGAACTCCACTGATCTGGAAGATATTTTCATTGCCCACATTGGCGGCATGGACACCTTTGCCAGAGCCGCTATTGCCGCCGAAGCCATTCTGGGCAAATCGAAATACAAACAAATGCGTACCGACCGCTACGCCAGCTACGATACCGGCGAAGGCGCACAATTCGAGAAAGGCGAACTGACCCTGGAAAACCTCCGCGAATATGCCATGACCAACGGCGAACCGAAGCAGCGCAGCGGGCAGCAGGAACTGTACGAAATGATTGTGAATCAGTATATTTGATCTTCAGAACGGGCGGGGTTTTTAACGTCCTGCTGGTTCTTCACTCGTTAAACGTACTAATCGGATGTATGCATTCATGGGTTTGGGCGGGCAGGAACTTATCCTCATTATTGTCGCGCTCTTTATGCTGGTGGTGGGCTTGTTAGTACCTATTATTGCGCTGATCGACATTATTCGGAGTGATTTTCGCGGCTCGAATGACAAGCTGATCTGGGTCATTGTGGTTCTGTTTCTGAACATCATTGGGGCCTTACTTTACTGGGTCATTGGCCGTAACCAGCGTGTTGCATGAAAGTCGTATTACTGTTTTTCTGGGTTTTATCAACCATCCCCGCTCTCGCCCAATCTGGCGACGAAACGGCTGTGCGGGTTACTATCAGCCAGATGTTTACCGGTATGAATAAAGCTGATTCAACCGTATTGAAGCCGCTATTTGCGCCGGGGGCCAGATTGCAAACGGTGGAGAACAAAGAAGGAAATGTGTCGGTGAAGGACAACCCAATTGCCGGTTTCATTACGTCGGTTGGCAAAGCGAAGCCTGGCTCGCTGGACGAGCGATTCGGCAGTTATGTGGTACACGTTGATAGTGATCTGGCAACGGCCTTTACGCCTTATCAGTTTTACTACAACGGCCAGCAACGCCACTGCGGAGCTAACGCTTTTACACTTGTGCGCATGGGTGGCTTCTGGAAAATCCAGAACATTATCGACACCCGCCGGAAGTGCGAGTAGCGCCAGCCTGGTTGCGTCATGACCACTTCGGCAGTCGTTTTTCCAGGAACGCGGCTATGCCTTCTCTGGCGTCGGGGGTTTGCTGAAGTTGCTGGAACTGGTCGTGCATAAAGGCCTGCTGCTCAAGGGGTGGCAGGCTTTTTAATTCCTGCGCGGCCCGGAGTCCAAACTGCATGGCAGTGGGAGAGAAGAGCCGCAATTCCTCAATAATAAGCCGCATTGTAGCATCCAGGCCGTCGGCGGGAACAGCGTAGGTAACTAAGCCGAGGGTTTTGGCTTCGCTGGCAGGGATGGTGCGGGCGCGCAGGCAGAGGTCGATGGCCTGCCGGTAGGGCATAATGTCAAGCAAAACGGCCAGCACCTGAAATGGAAACAGGCCGCGTTTTACCTCCGGCAGGGTAAACGTAGCCGACTCAGCCGCCACCACATACGTACTACCCCCCACCAGCAAGAAGCCACCCGCATAGACCGGCCCCTGCACCCGTGCAATGCAGGGTTTGTGCAGCCCGGCCATCAACTCGCCCAGCCGTACCGGTCCCGATGGGTCAGGTACGGTAGCGGCTTCGGTGCTGCCCTCGGCCAATGATTTCAGGTCCATACCCGCGCAAAACACGTTGCCCGTTGCGGCCAGAACCACCAGCCAGACATCGGGCGTATAGTGCGCGTAGGCCAGCGCAAAAGCCAGTTCGGCCAGCATGGGCGGGCTGAGCGCGTTTTTCTTTTCGGGTCGGTTCAGCGTGATAGTCAGTACGTGATCGTTGCTGGAAACGAACAGATAGCGAAAACCCGAAGCGGGTAACTGGGCGATCTGATCGGCGGTGTAAAGCATGGTGCAAAATTGGTGAAATATACCGCTTACGGAATATTGACGGGCAAACATACATAACAACGGCTTGTGCAAGTTATGGTTACAAATAAGGCTTTCCCGATTTACTCTCCGGTTATGAAAACTAAACTCTTTTTGCTGTTTTGCCTGCTCCTCAGCGGGCAGACCTACGCCACTCACCTGCGGGGCGGCTACATTCAGGTCAAATCTGTATCTGCTCTGACCTATGAGATCAGCGTTTACGTTTTTGGCGATGAGACAAGTTCTATCATTATAACTGGTAACGTAATCCTCTGCTTTGGAGATGGCAGTAGCCCACAGCAGCTAACCAGTTCGTCGAAGGTGTTTAGTCCTGATAAAAAAACCAGTATCAGCGTATATCGTACCACGCATACCTACACCGGGCCGGGAACATATACGCTTGCAACATCACTCGTTAACCGAACGAACGTTTTGAATCTGCCAACAGCATCCCAACTTTCTATGACGCTTACCACTACGTTCGTGACGGGTACCGTCCAGACACCAACGCTCCTGATTCCCGAAACTGGGTTCACGGCCCCGTTAAACCAGCGGTACGTGTTGCCGTTCAGCAGTGCTGATTTCACCGGCGACAGCCTGAGTTATTCGCTGGTAAAACCGCTCACCAGGCAGAGTGACAACGATTGTGCAGGCACCGTTGCGCCGGGCTATCAATACCCCAACGACCTGGCCCGGCAGGGTACGTATGTTCTCAACAATCGCACGGCTATCCTCATCTGGGATGCACCCACCCGGCAGGGCTATTACAGCGCGGCCATTACCGTGCGCGAGTACCGCGACGGAGTTGTTATCAGTCAGACGCAGTTCGAGTTTTTTATCACCGTTATCGACACCCCCGGTACGCCCGCCGTTATTCCGCCTTACCAGCCAGCCACAGAAACCGGCATTATCACGGCAATTCCCGACTACCGCGACGAAGCCGTTACGCTGACCACCTTTCCTAATCCCGTTGAAGACCGGTTACAGGTAATTATCCAGAGCAGTAGCCCCGCCCCGGCCACCCTCCGCCTGACCGATGTGAATGGTCGGGTTCTGCACGAACTGACGTTTAAGAAAGCCGCCCGGCAACATGAGCAGGTCATTAGCCTGGTGGGCGTTTCGTCCGGCATCTATCTGCTCCGGGCCGAGGTCGGCGGGCGGTCGCTGGTGCGGAAAGTGGTGAAGAAATGAGTTACACCAGCTGTTTCCAGGTGCCTTTTATCCAGTTGTATTTGAGCGTGCTGGGCAGGGCTTTCCAGAAGTACTTACTGGTTTCGACTGCAAAAGATGGCTGCATGTAGCAGTTGATGGCGCAACCCTCGCAACCCGGCATCCGGCCTTCCAGCAGGACGAGTTTCTGCACCGCATCGGAGCGGTACAAGCCGTAGAGGTCATTGTCAATGGGCAGTTCGTCGAGGCCCAAGTGGTAGCAGGGGAGGACCAGCTTGTTTTCGGGCGAGATGACAATCGTAGTGCTGGCTGCCCGGCAAACGGGATCAGCTACGTGGTTGCCACCGTCGCGCCGGAGCTGTACGAAACCGTCGTTCAGATACACGTTTTTCTGCTTACCCCAGGCCGTCAGCTCGCGCAGCGCGTCATCGGAAAGCTGCCCGCCGGTATCGACCGTATTGTACTCAAAAACGGGATTCAGAATCAACACCAGATCATTGGGCAAACAGATTTCTTCGTGTACGGCTCGAATTTGGTGTACGTTCCGTTCAAATACCGTAAACAGAATATCGGGCCGTTCACCCAGTTGCCGGGCCAGGGCAATGGACTCCATCACGGTATCGAAACACCGCACCCCACGCGACGTATCGTGTTCAGCCGCCACCGGCGAATCGAGCGAAAAGTGCAGCATATCGACCAGCCCGCGCAGTTGCTCGGCCCGTTTGGGATACAGCAGCGCGTTGGTCGTGATGGTGGTGATGAACCCAAGTTGTTTGGCTTCGCGAAGCAAATCGGGTAGCTGGCGATGCAGCAGTGGCTCGCCCCCCGTAAAATCAACGACCCGGACGCCGAGTTTTTTCAGGTCACGCAGGTTAGCGCGGGCATTGTCGAGCGTGACGTAGGGCGATGGCCGTTCCCAGATGTCGCAAAAACTACACGTTGCATTGCAGCGATACGTAACGTAATAATTGCAGAGAACCGGGTGTTTAACAAGGCGCATTACGTCAACATCGTAAACAGGCTCGATAGTTTGTCTTTCAGATCTTTACGGTCCACAATGAAGTCCAGAAAGCCGTGTTCCAGCACAAATTCGGCACTCTGAAAGTCTTTGGGCAAATCTTTTCCGATGGTTTCGCGGATGACGCGCGGTCCGGCAAAGCCAATCAACGCCTGTGGTTCGGCAATGTTAAAGTCGCCGAGCATGGCGTAGGACGCCGTAACGCCCCCCGTTGTCGGATCGGTCAGGAGCGAAACGTAGGGTAGTTTAGCCCGCGACAGCAGCGCGAGTTTGGCCGATGTTTTGGCCATCTGCATCAGCGAATACCCCGCTTCCATCATCCTGGCTCCGCCCGACCGTGAGATCATCAGAAACGGTGTTCGGCTGGCAATGGCGTGGTCAATGGCGCGGGCAATTTTTTCGCCTACGACGCTGCCCATCGAGCCGCCGATAAACGTAAAATCCATACAGGCTATCGTCACGGTCTGGCCATTCATGGGGCCGTAAGCGGTGCGAACGGCGTCTTTGAGTCCGGTTTTGCTCATGGTAGCCTTCACACGGGCTGGGTAGGCTTTGGTATCGGTGAAGTTGAGTGGGTCGGCAGAGGTCATATTGGCATCGAGTTCGGTAAACGTATCATCATCGAACAGGATAGAAAAGTACACTTCGGAACCGATTTTTTCGTGGTAGTTGCAGTGAACACAGGTATAGGCATTGAGCCGGTGTTCACGCGTCTGCATGGCTTTTTTGCAGTTCGGGCATTGGTACCACAGGCCATCGGGAGCCTCCCGCTTCATTTCGGTGGGGGTCAGAATCCCCTTATCTTTTCGGACAAACCAGGACATTTCTCAGTAGGTAGTTAGCAGTTGCCAGTAAGCAGCGAGACGAATCGTCTGCGTTGCAAAAAGGCTTGCAAAGTTACGAAGAAAACGAGGGATAGCAGGAGACACGCTTCCTATAAGCCGAAGCGTTTACCGAAACGCCCTTGCTTCCCGAATCAAGGATTTATACTCCGCCGTACTTAATACTTTTTTGTAATAATGCCGGGCTAAATCACGATTCCCGGCGCGGGCGGCAATGCGGGCCAGACCCGCGTAGGCCATGACCTTATACTCTTCGGTATAGGGTTTGTTGGTGGGTAATTTCAGCGCGGTCTGGTACGCTTGGGCAGCGGCTTTGTCGTCGTGGTCGGCCTGTTCGGCCAGAATACCGGTAAACGTGGCAATGGCCAGCGGTACGATTTTATTGGGCAGCTGTTTGAGCCGTTGCAGGGCTGGGCGGGCTTCAGCGTAGCGACCTGACAGCAGCAGCACCTCGGCGTCGAGCATGGCAAACAGTGGGTTGGCGGGATATTTATCGGCAACGTAACGAGTGTAAGGAACCGCGCGGGCTGGCTGCATTTCGTATTGTATCAGCACGTGTGCCAGGTAGTAATTCGCTACGTTCCGCATGAATGACGCCCGTTTGGTAGCTACGTCCATCTGTTTCAGCCCCAGCGTCATATCGCCACCGCTGAAAAATACCATGAACGGTTTTACAATGGCGTGGTCCATTGGGTAACGTTCAACGTAATAGTTGTACAGCCCCGTAGTAAAGTAAAAATCGGGGTTTTTGTCCAGCAGTTTCATCCCGTCTTTCAGGTAGCCGTAGCACCGGCGCGACTCACTTACGGCCTTCAGCGTTTCGCCCTCGTTATGGTAGAGCGCGGCCAGATAACTATGGGCGGTCAGGGCAAAGAAAACGGCTTCGGGATTAGTTTCGTCTCTGTCAAGCATTCGTTTGGCCAGGTCTATTCCCTCGTTAACGGCCTGCACAAACTGCGCTCTTGCCGCTTTATTTTCATGAACGGGCAAGTATTGTAGCTCAAACTTGGTAGCCAGCAGAAGGGGCCCGAGCGGGTGCTGGGGGTAGCGGGCGCGGAGCTGCCGAATCTGAACATCGGCCTCGGCAAAGTGCATCCCGTAAATATCGTCAAGTGCCCGCTGAACAAGTTGTCGGGTCACCGGGTCGGTAACGCCCTGCGCGGGGGTCAGGAGGGGCAGGAAAACAAAGACGAAAAAGGCGAATGCGCGAAAAATTACGGTCGTTGAGGTCAAAGTGTATTGGTTGATTCGGCACGGTCGGAACCGTACTTTTGTTCATTGCGTCTTATCTAACGAGGGCTATACTCAAAAGTTTCATCTATGATTTCATACGATCAGTTCATACTCGACAACGGCCTGAAGGTGTTTGTCCACGAAGATGCCACAACGCCCCTGGTGGCCGTTAATATCCTGTATAATGTCGGCTCGCGCGATGAGGACCCCAGTCGCACGGGCTTTGCGCACCTGTTTGAGCATTTGATGTTTGGCGGTTCCAAAAATATTCCAAGTTACGACGAGCCGTTGCAGCGCGTAGGGGGCGAAAACAATGCTTTTACCAGTCCCGACATTACCAATTACTACATCACACTTCCGGCGGCTAACATAGAAACCGCGTTCTGGCTCGAATCGGACCGGATGCTGAGCCTGTCCTTCGACCCGCAGGTGCTGGACGTGCAGCAGAAAGTGGTCATCGAAGAGTTTAAGCAGCGGTACCTCAACCAGCCCTACGGCGACGTCTGGCTCAAGCTGCGCCCGCTGGCGTACCAGCAGCATCCGTACCGCTGGGCCACCATTGGCAAAGACATCGGCCACATCGAAAACGCTACGCTCAACGACGTTCGCGATTTCTTTTTCCGGTATTATGTGCCTAACAACGCTGTACTGGTCGTGGCCGGAAACGTAACCCTTGAGCAGGTGAAGCAGCTCTGCGCCCGCTGGTTCGCGCCCATTCCCGCCGGTGCGCCCTACGTCCGGCAATTACCGCCCGAACCCCGGCAAACGGCAGCCCGGAAACTGGAAATCGAAGCCAGTGTACCGCTCAACGCGCTCTATAAAACCTGGCATATGCCGGGCCGTTTTGACCCCGCCTACCAAACCGCCGACCTCCTCGGCGACATGCTGGGCCGGAGCAAATCGTCGCGGCTGTACCAGCAATTACTGCGAAATAATCCGCTATTCAGCAACGTAGGGGCTTATATCACCTCCTCGCTCGACCCCGGTTTGCTGGTAATTCAGGGGACGCTGAACGAAGGCGTTTCGCTCGAAGAAGCCGATGCTGCCGTAGAAGCTATAGTACAGGATTTCGTGGACAACGCCGTGCCGGACGAGGAGCTGGCCAAAGTGAAAAACCAGGCCGAAGCCACGCTGGCTTTTTCGGAAGTAGAGTTGCTGAACCGGGCCATGAACCTCGCCTTCGCGGCCAACGCAGGCAACCCCGACTGGGTAAACGACGAAGCCGCCAACATCCAGGCCGTTACGGCTGCCGACGTGCAGAACATGGCCCGGCAGGTGTTGCGAAAAGACAACTGTTCCACAATGTATTACCGGCGCACTGAAACGCAAACGGCCTAATCATCATGAACGTTGCCTACGACCCTAAACCGCTCACGGCCAACCAACTGCACCAGCTTTCGCAGGATGTCAAACTTGCCCTGACCGACCTGTACGGCGAGTGGCTGGAGCAGGTAATTCTCTACGGTTCCTACGCACGGGGCGACTTCCACGCCGAATCGGACGTGGACTATCTTGTGGTGCTGCGCGATGAGATGGTGCAGCACGGTGTGGAAATACGGTTTATGAGCAGACGAATTGGCGAGTTAAGTGTTGATTACGATCTTTTCGTATCCGTCAAACCAACTTCGGTGCAGAAATATAGATGTTCGCAATTGCCTTATTATCTGAACGTTCGGGAGGAGGGTATTCTATTATGAACCTGACGAGGGCATATCGGCAGCCGACGCGCTAAATGCAATAGAAGTCGCCACTGAATTCCTGCTGCAAACCGAAGCGTATCTGCATGAGAATGGCTTTGCCTAACCTGAGAACTTATGAAAATTCGCGTTGGACAGGGCTATGATGTTCACAAATTAGTGGAAGGCCATCCGTTTTGGCTCGGTGGTATTCTCATTCCGCACACCCATGGCGCGTTTGGCCACTCCGACGCCGACGTAGTGTGCCATGTGCTGTGCGATGCCCTGCTGGGCGCGGCTAATATGCGCAACATCGGGTATCACTTTTCCGATAAAGACCCGCGCTGGAAGGGCGTGGATAGTAAAGTGCTGCTGGCCGAAGTGCTGCGGATGATTCGCGAAGCGGGCTATGAAGTCTCCAACGTTGACGTGACGGTGGTGTTGCAGGAGCCAAAGCTAAACCCGCACATTCCGGCCATGAAAACGTGTTTGTCGGGCGTAATGAACCTGCCCGAAGACGATATATCCATCAAAGCTACCACCTCCGAACACCTCGGTTTTGTGGGCCGGGCCGAGGGAATTGCTGCGCACTGCGTAGCGTTGATTTATAAACCAATTGCTTAACCTACCCTACCGATATGCACCTGTCTATTCGCTCCGTACACATTTTTTGCCTGTTCGCGTTCTCGCTGACTGCCGCCTGCGGGCAAACTGCCCCGCCCGTTAACCCCACCGATATGCCGCTGGGGTTTGAAGAATACGACCCGGTATCGACGTTGAAAGTGCCGGAACACAAGCTGATGCGGGCTAAGTACCCGTTCATCGACGTGCATAACCACCAATATCAGATGGATAAGGCCGACCTGAACCCGCTGCTGGTGCAGATGGATAGCCTGAACATGAAAATTATGGTGAACCTTAGCGGACGCGGCTGGGGCAGCGTAGCCGAAAACACCCGGTTCTTTACCGACGCCGAAGCCAATATTAACAAGACGAACCCGAAACGACTGGTCCTGTTCTCCAACATCAACTTCGACGACATTGGTAAAACGGGCTGGACCGAAGACGCCGTTAAAATCCTCGAATCTGACGTAAAGGCCGGGGCGCGGGGACTGAAAATTTACAAATCGCTGGGGCAGAGCGTGAAAGACGAAACCGGGCAGCGGGTGCGCGTGGATGACCCGGCTCTGGACCCGATCTGGGCGAAATGTGGTGAACTGGGCATTCCAGTGCTGATTCATACCGCCGATCCTAAATCGTTCTGGGACCCGATGGACCGCTATAATGAACGCTGGCTGGAACTCAAACTGCACAAAGGCCGTCGCAACGCCAGCAACCCCGTTTCGTGGGAAAGTCTGCTTGCCGAGCAGCATAACGTGTTCAGAAAGCACACAAAGACGACGTTCATCAACGCGCACATGGGCTGGTACCCCAACAACCTCGGCAAGCTGGACAGCCTGATGCAGGTGTTTCCGAACATGAACGTCGAGATTGGTGCGGTCATCGCCGAGCTAGGGCGTCAGCCGCGCACGGCCCGGAAGTTCTTCGAGAAGTATCAGGATCGGATTCTGTTTGGGAAAGACAGCTGGATACCGAGCGAATACGCTACGTATTTCCGGGTGCTGGAAACCGACGACGAGTACTTTCCCTACCACAAGAAATACCATGCCTTTTGGCGCATGTATGGCCTGGCCCTGCCCGATGAGATCCTGAAAAAAGTGTATTACAAAAACGCCCTGCGCATCATTCCGGGGCTGGACAAAAGCCAGTTTCCCAACTAACTCAGTTAGCAATCTGCCTTATGAAAACTTTCATCTTCAGCTTATTTGCCCTTATCTCCGCGTCGGTTGTATCGGCGCAGTCGTTGACGCCCGCCGAGTTTGAAACCCGGCTTAAGCAGACAACCACCCCCCAACTTCTCGACGTCCGAACCACCGGCGAGTTTGGCGGAGGGCATCTGCCTGACGCCACCAACCTCGACGTGCGCAATCCGGCCTTCGGCGATAGCCTGGCGCGTTTCGATAAAAAACGGCCCGTGTTTGTGTATTGCCTGTCGGGTGGGCGTTCAGCGCAGGCGGCTGAACAGATGCGGGAGCAGGGATTTTCGGTCTATGAAATGCAGGGCGGTTATCTGAAATGGACCACCCTCCTGAAACCTATTGAAGGCGTTCCGGCCCAGCCCGCTACGTCGGCCAAAGCCATCACACCCGACGCTCTTCGACAAACAGCTTCCGATAATCGGTTGGTGCTGGTCGATTTTTATGCCCCCTGGTGCGCCCCCTGCCAGAAAATGATGCCGATTATCGAGCAGCTCCAGGCGCAGTATGCCGGGAAGGTGATTATTGTCAAAGCCAACGCCGACGCCAGCAAAGCCCTGATGCAGGCGTATCAGGTCGATGAGATTCCGACGTTGTTGCTGCTCAAAGACGGCAAACTGACCGAACGTCTGATTGGCCTGCAAACCGCTGCCACGCTATCCGAACTGCTCGACAAAAACCTGCAATAGGCCACTTGCGGTTGCTACCGCGATACGGCGGCAGGAGTGGGAACTGTAAAGAGAAAATAGTCATATACGGCCCGCGACAGGTGCGCAATGGTCTGTTCACGCTCGGCGGTGGGCTGGGTGGATGGACCAATAAAAACGGCGATGGCTACGTGGCCGGCGTTATCGGGTAATGTAATGTAGCCAACGTCGTCCGTAGCGGTGGCGCCGAGCGAACCGGTTTTGTGGGCCAATGGCGTGTTGGGTGGCAAATACCCCCGAATGCGGTTTGCCCCACTCGCGCAGCGTTCCATGACGCCCAGCAACACCGCGCGGCTGTCCGGCTTAAGGGCCGTTCCCTGATAAATCTTGGTCAGTAAATCAGCCATTGCCGCCGGGGTTGACGTATCGCGCGGGTCGGTGGCGAAGCGGGCCACGGCTTTGGGACGGGCATCGGGCAGGCGTTCCGCTTCGAGTTTCTCGTAAAAACCCGGTGTCCACTGCTCGGCGAGGGGTAGCGTAACGCCCTGCAAGTCGGCGAGTAACTCAATAATGGACCGATCTACCGACATAGCCCCTATTTATTAGCACCAAAGACTGGCTTTGTTGCATGGTTCTTGAGAAGCCAGTTTTGACCTTAAATCAACTCACGAAGCCACTTATCGAAGGCTCTATAAGTAAACCGTATTCAGTGTTTAGAATATTTAATTGAGCAACTCTATGCCCGGCCTAACCGATTTTTCTACCATTTGAGATTCATGCAACAAAGCCGTTTTTCGATCATCATAGGATTGATTCAGGCTATTTAGGTTTTGATAAAAATTACCCTTGTGGGGGGTTTATCGTTACTAGTTAAGTCGAGCAAAAGGCTGCCCTGCCCAGATTCATCCGGCGCGTAGCGTACCCCAACGGTGAAACCTCTAAAAACGGGGCTAATGTACCAGACGATGTGGAACTGTCAGCACCGCTCTGGTGGGATAAACCGTAACGTTGTTAGTTGTATTACGAAATG
>Ga0105048_10001778_pt1 | contig 34866 bp, 26 predicted proteins | sample MAT05_FD_78382 | JGI IMG/M metagenome (GOLD analysis project Ga0105048, IMG submission 78382) | Freshwater microbial communities from Lake Fryxell liftoff mats and glacier meltwater in Antarctica - MAT-05 | ecosystem: Environmental > Aquatic > Freshwater > Ice > Liftoff microbial mat | place... | reverse complement strand
TTTTAAAAAAAATACTATAAATTTTTTTGACCTTTTGCTTGTTTTATCGCAAAAAGACTTACTTTTGCCCAAAAATAAAAACCCCCCAATAAAAAAAAAAAAATGAAAAAAATTTTAATCGCTGCCATAGTTGTAGCAACAGCTTTTACAGCTTGTAAAAAAACAATCTCTTCTAAACGATTAGATGGTACTTGGAAATTAACTTCTGGTACAGGTACATCAAAAACTGATGCTAGCCAAACAAATGGTAGTACTACTACTTCTTACACTACCAATTCTACTTTAACAATGGATGGTGCTAAATTAACCACCGTTACTACTTCAAACATTGCTGGTTCTACAACTACAACTACTACTGGTGTTTTTACTTCGGAGTTTACTTTTACTAAATCTGATGATAAGTTTGTTTCTAGAACTAAAAGTGATTGGTCTAACGATAACAATTGGACAGATTATTATGCTTCAGAAGCTGATTGTAATACTTTTACAGAAGATGACGCAATTTTCCAAAGAACTACTTATTCAACTGATGCAACATCTAACGGTTTGTTTACAGTTTTAGGTTCAACTGGCGAAATTGAAAAAAACTCACGTATCTTAACTGAAACGAATTCTAGTTCTTCAACTACTACAACTGTTATCGCTTACATGAAAGGTACTGCTGTAGTTGCTACACCTTACATGCGTTCATCTACTTTTACGTGTGTATTAGCTCCAACTTCTGCTCCATCAACTTCTCAAACTGACTCAGACGTTGATGATTCAGGTACAATAATCACTGTTAAAGAATCTACTAAATCAGAAATGACTATTACTTCAAAAACAGTTAATACTCAATTTGGTCAAGGTACTGACAAAACAGTTACTTCTACTGAGAGTACTTTAAAATACACAAAAAACTAATCTATAGTTTTTTAAATAAAAAAACAGCCCCAATTTTGGGGCTGTTTTTTTTTGCCCTATTTTTTTTTGATGCAATTTCACAATTTCACAATTCTATTATTTAATTTGTAATAGAAAATGTTTTTGCACTAACTTTATTCTATCCAAAAATAATGAAAAAAACCTATACAATACTCGCAATTATTTGTTTTGCAAGCTTTGCCCAAGCTAACCAGCCTCACAAAACAAGCAACGAAAATTTACTATTCAGCAATTATAATTCTCGCAGCGATACTTTAGATATTTTAGACTATAAAATAAGTTTGAGCATTAATGATTTTGTAAACAAAACTATCAGCGGAAATTGTGAAATTAAAAGTGTTGTAAAACTAAATAATACTGCAAGTATTATTTTTGATTTGCAACAGCTAATAGTTGATTCTATTATTATTAATGGTGTTTTAAATTCTAATTTTTCGCAAGCAAATGATTTTCTAAAAATAAATTTTGCTCAACCGTTTTCACAAAATGATTCTGTTACTTTTCAAATATTTTATCATGGTGCGCCGTTTGCTATTACAAATGGTTTTGGAGGCTTTTATTTTAGCAATAACATTGCTTATAATATGGGCGTTGGCATTGGTGTTGCGCCGCCAAACTTTGGTAGGGTTTGGTTTCCGTGTTTCGATAATTTTATTGAGCGCAGTACTTATGAATTTTTTATTACAACCAAAATTACACACAAAGCATTTTGCAATGGTATGTTGCAAAATGTAATTACAGATTCTTTGAACCAACAAAAAATATGGCATTATAAATTAACACAAACAATACCAACCTACCTTGCTTGTGTTGCTGTTGGGGCTTATGCAACTGTACATCAAACTTTTAGTTCACTAACCGGAAACATGCCTGTAGAGTTGGGTGCATTGCCTACTGATACTACTTTACTCAAAACTTGCTTTACAAATTTAGAAAATGCCTTTGATATTTTTGAAGAAGCATTTGGCCCCTATCGTTGGCCACGCGTGGGTTATACACTTGTACCATTTAACAGCGGCGCAATGGAACACGCAACAAATATTTCATATCCGCGCCCGTTTGTTGATAATGCTGGCACGTATGAAGCAGAGTTAATGGCGCACGAACTTTCACATCATTGGTTTGGCGATTTGGTTACTTGCGACAATGCTAAAGATATGTGGTTAAACGAGGGCTGGGCAACATTTGCAGGATTATTATTTTTAGAAAAAGTGCATGACACGACAACATATATTGCTGCCGTAAAATCTAAATTAGATGATGTTGTACATTTTGCAAATTACAAAGAAGGTGGGTATCAAACTTTATCAAACATGCCCGATAATTATACTTACGGAACACATGTGTATGACAAAGGCTCGTTGGTAGCCCATAGTATGCGGGCATATTTAGGTAATTTATTTTTTTCGTCGCTAACTCAATACATGAATAATAATAATTACAAACCAACCAATAGCATCTATTTTAGAGACCAATTAGAATTGTATAGCGGCAAAAATTTACATTCTTTTTTCGATAATTTTGTTTTTGATGCTGGCTTCTCACATTTTTCGGTTGATAGCTTTAAGGTGCAAAACAATTCGGGTAATTTTGCACCAACAGTTTATATAAAACAGAAGTTAATTGGTACTAGTAATCTATACAATAAAGTACCCTTAGATTTTACTTTTTATGATGCTAACAACAATTCTATTACGCTTACAGATACTGTAAATGCAGGCACTTCCATTCATCAATTTAATTTGCCATTCAATGCAAAATATGTATTGGCAAATCAAACTCAACGCTTGGCAACAGCACAAATTTTGGAACAAAAAAGAATAACCAGTACTGGCACAAATGCATTTGGTTTATCTAAATTAACGACTACTGTAAATACTTTTACCGATACAATTTTCTTGAATGTAGAACACAATTATGTGCATCCTGATGGTTTTAATACTGCAACCAAATATAGGCTTTCACCAAACAGGTATTGGAAAATTTCGGGTATAATACCTACGGGTTCAGTTATAAAAGGAACGTTTAAATACAATGGTAGAACATTGGCTACAACTGGCGATAATTATTTAGATAATTTACTGATTAATGAAACTGAGGATAGCTTGTTTTTGTTTCATAGAGAAAGTGCAGCCACAGAATGGGCAATGGTTACAGATACAACTTGGAGTAGAGGAAACAAGAATGATAAAGTAGGAACATTGTATATCAGCAATCTAAAAATAGGAGAATATACTTGGGCAATGAAGGATGAATTTGCTGGAATAAATACTGTTATCGGAGAAGAAAAAATAGACGTTTTTGTATATCCGAATCCAGCAAATAGTACAATAACAATTGATGCCTCGCCAACTTATAAAACAATAGATTTTATTAATATTAGTGGGCAATTAGTAAATTCAGTTACTATAAATAAAAGTATAGATGAATACGATATTAGCAAACTGCAAAAAGGAATTTACTTCCTTAGATTTATTGGAGAAGACAAAACCTGCGTTCTAAAGTTTGTTAAGGAATAGGGTGTAATGCAGCAACAATTTGAATTTTATTTTGCAATTTTAATGAAATATTTCTGTGATGACAATTGCTTTTTTATTCCTAAAAATTAAGGGTTTATTTTTTGACTATTATTCTGGAAATGTTATGCACCTAAGTATCTTAGTAAAGTTTTCAAAATAACTTCCGCTAATTTAGCTGACTATATTTTGCTCATCAACCCTTTTTTGCTATTGTGAATAACTAGCATCGGTTGTGTGTTTGTCATTGAAGCGGAAGCCGAAATCTCAATTAGATTGCGGTTTCCGCCGCAATGACATGCCTATTAGAAGTATTTCGTCAAATGAAAAACCTCAAGCCTCACTTCGAATTAACTGTGTATAATACTTAATATTGCGTATGTAATTTTGAAGGATTTACTTAACTATATCACATTATTATTGCAGAAATTTTTTTTAGTAGGTAATGAATACCAGCTACGTCAATCAATTTTCTTATACAAATAAACATTTGAATCATAATATTTCATTTGCTTAATTAAACGCCAATTGTTGGCAAAATTAGTTTCATTACTCAACAAGTAATTGCAACTTTTTACATCAAAATTTGGGGTATAAATGCTAATATTTTGGCGGGTAGCAAAATAGGCGAACAAAGAATAAGCCTCTACAAAACTCCCCGATACTGCAAGATTAGTTTCATTGGCTAAATTAAATGCTACTTCATTTACAAGCATTATTTTTTCTTTGTCTATAAAAACCTTTGTAGTTATAAGCACACAAAACAACGGTTGAACCAACTAACATAGAAGTAAGTACATATAAGTGTTTGCTTTTTACCTTTATTTTTTTGATTACTTCCATAAAAATATTAAAGTTTATTGCCGCAAAAAACAAAGCAAAAAAAGGGTAAGCCGCAAGCACATAATAGCCCGATTGTTTTACACTAATAATAATTGGCAATGAAGCATTTAGGGCAATACATAAAAAAAGTTGTGCATCGGTATTTGAGGTTATTTTTTGCTTTAAAATAACGAACGTCTTTTTTCCATTACTAATGTGTAAGAGCATAGTAATTATTAATAATACCATTAATTCTTGCGGCATTTTGGTAAGTATAAATGTACGTCCGTCCACATCACTTTTTCCGTTAAGGCTTGCAAATATTTGTTGGTTTAGGTACTCTAAAATAAATGTTTTAAGTGGTGGGAAAATAATAAAAACAATTGCAAAAAACATAAAAGTATATATTAGTAAAATAGAAGTTTGTATAACCCAAGCTACTTTGCTTTTATTGATAATAATTGAAATTATTAATGGTGTTGCAATAGGAAATAAACCCGTGAAGCCTTTACTTATAAAGGCACAGAAAATAACAGTAGCATTTAGTGAATAATAAGTTATTGAATTAATTGTATTATTTCTAAATTTAAGAATTGACAAGTAAACGCTTACCAAACAAAAAACTGTCATTAAGTTTTCTAGCATATTATTTTTAAAACTCCAGCTTACAACTGGTATTGTTACAAACAATAATATTACGAACCAACTATTTGTTTTTGTTATGGATGTAGCACCGCAAATTTTATGAATAAGAAATATACTTGCAACAAATGAAGCCAAAGACAACATTCTATCAACAAAAAAATCATTACCAAAAACATCATAAAAAAGAAAATGTATAATCATGGAAAGTGGCGGATGTCCGTAAAAATTTGCACCATAACTTTTGGACAAATTAAGTTGGAGTGTGCTTATAGTTTGCCAAGTTAAATGCTTTGCGATACCTGCGTAAATAATACCATCCATAAACATAACTTGCATAAACATACTTGGCACAAATATGAGTAGCAGAACAGAAAAACAAAGGAACTGCCAATGTAAATATGGATTGGTTCTTAAAGTCATTTTGCAATAAAGTAAAATAAATGCAATACTACTTTTTCAAATGCTTTATAAAGTCAATTTTCAAAGCGTCGTGAAAACTATTGTATCATCAGGCGAGTTTTCATTACTCTGAATAGCTACATTAAATATTAAGTTCATTGTTTCATTAGGGTATATTTCTTGCCGCAAATAGTTGTTACCCTTAAAGATATTTTGGCAACCCAATACTTGCCCATCTATTGAATAATACCTCGGATAAATTCGTTTTACAACGTCATCTACATACCAAGTAATTCCATAATTATCCCAAATTATTTTAAACGTATGAAAGTCTTCCTAAAAATCAATACTTTTATAGCTTTCAGCCGATTGATTTTTATTATGATGGACTGTCATTTTATGCACCTTCGATAATTTTTTTGAAGAATAAGAACCAAAGGTTTCTTCATTCCAAAATTCAAAAATATCAATCTCATCATTTACATCAGCAGCATTAGTACCATATAACCAAAATGCGGGAAAATAGCCTTTGCCCTTAGGTATTTTACACCTTATTTCATAGATTCCTTTTCCTTATTCATAATTACTCCATATGTTAGATGATGTAAAATTAAAAGTGCGTAAATTAGCTATTCCATCAGCAAGTAAATCGCTATCGTTCATCCACAAAACCGTTCTTTTAAACACCGTTTCTTTTTTAGCAATAATTTTACAAATGCCATTTTTCACAACAACATTATCTAAAGTATTGTACTCCTGCGAACCACTATTAGTGAGCGTTCTTTGGCTATGCGTTTGCAAATGCCACTTTTTCAAATCAAGCGTATCTCCTTCAAAATTATCTTCAAATACAAGTTGCCATTTTGCTGTATCGCAAACGCCATTATCAATAAGAATAACTTTTTGCAAAATTGTTTGGGCGTTGAGTTTAGTTACAAAAAAAAAATAATTATAAATAGAAAATGCCTACGGTATTTAAGTGACATAAAAGCGAAATTAGGTAAAAATTTAATTAAGTAAAAATTTAATTATTTTAAGCATTTCAATCGTGTATTGTAATTCTAACTAACTTTATTAGTATTGCATTGAAACAAGGTTTTTTTTGGTTTTTTCCACTTAAACCCTATCCCACCAATCAATGCAACAATACCTTAACACCCAAGTTTACTTTAACACCCAAGCAAATCATTTAATTGATTTAGCTAAAAATTATCAATCAGTAATTGTGGTGTGCGATAAAAATAGCGGACAATTTTGCTTGCCAAAATTCAGAGAATTGTATGCCAGTAATATTGAATTTAGCACCATAATTTTTGATGCTGGCGAGGAACATAAAAACCTAAACACAGCAAATTTTATTTGGCAAAATTTATTGCAAAATCATACCAACAAAAAAAGTTTAATCATTGCATTAGGTGGAGGCGTTGTATGCGATATTACTGGTTTTGCAGCCTCTATGTTTATGCGTGGAATTGATTTTGTATTTTTTCCGACAACATTATTGGCCATGGTGGATGCAAGTATCGGCGGAAAAAATGGAATTGATTTAGCAAATATTAAAAATATGGTTGGTACAATTACACAACCAAAAGCAATTTTTATTGATTCAATTTTTTTGCAAACGCTGCCAATTCACCAACTTAAAAATGGATATGCCGAATGTTTAAAACATGCGCTAATTACTGGCATAAATGAATTTGAGAAATTAGATTTCAATGACGCACAATCAATTGAACAAATAAAATTATCGGCAAAAATAAAAATGCAAATTGTAGAAGCCGATGAGTTTGAAACTAATCAGCGCAAAGCATTAAATGTAGGACACACCATTGCGCACGCTATTGAAAGTCATGGATTAGAAAACGCTGAAGTGCCTATAGAGCATGGCCATGCAGTAGCAGTGGGTATCATTTGCGAAGCATATATTTCACTTAAAAAAAATATGCTTACACAGCAAGAATTTGAAGCAATTCATACTAAAATTAAAGCAACATTTGAGAAGCATATTTTTGAAGAATATTCTATTGAAACAATGTTGGAAATAATGCAACACGACAAAAAGAATGATTCGCAAATTAGATTTTCACTGTTAAACGGAATTGGAAATGTTGCCATTAATGAAACTGCAAGTGATGATTTAATAAGAGAAAGTTTATTATTTTACCTGCGCAAATATTAAGTATGAAGGTAAAAATACCGCAACAAAAAAAACATATTTCTGGAGAAATATTTTTGGAAGGTTCCAAAAGTATCAGCAATCGTTTGCTTGTAATAAACTACATAGGAGGCTTAAATTTAACTTTTAATAATTTAAGCAAAAGCAACGATACCATTGTAATGCAGCGTTGTTTAAATAGTTTAGATACTGATATTATTGATGTAGAAAATTGTGGAACCGCTATGCGTTTTATAACTGCATTGTCCGCCTTTAAAACAGGAACACGAATAATTACTGGCGACGACAGAATAAAGCAACGCCCCATAAAACCATTGGCTGACGCACTAATAGCACTTGGGGCACAAATTGAATATTTAGAAAACGAAGGATTTTTGCCAATTTTAATTGTTGGAAAAGAATGTACTACCGCAATAATAAAAATTGACGCTTCCATAAGTAGTCAATTTATTTCGGCTATTTTATTGGTATTGCCAATGCTTAAAAATAATATTGAAATAGAGTTGATAGGCAATATTGTTTCGAGTACATATATAAACATGACCTTGAAATTAATCCAAAATTTCGGAATTAATTATACGTGGAATGGCAATATTATTTCAATTGAAAATGGCAATTATTTTACTACTAATAATATCTATTTTGTGGAAGCCGATTGGAGTAGTGCATCTTATATTTATGCTGCTGTAGCGTGTGCCGATAGTGCCGAAGTAAAAATTTATGGCTTGCATGAAACAAGTTTACAAGGCGATAATATTACCCAATATTTATTTTCATTTTTTGGAGTTGTAAGCTGCTATAAGGATGATTATTTATTACTTACAAAACAGAAAATTACCATTGAGTTTTTTGTCTTTGATTTTAATGATAACCCCGACCTTGCACAAACAGTTGCGGCAGTTTGTGCGGTACTAAAAATACCATGCATATTAAAAGGGTTAAGCAACTTAAATCAAAAAGAAAGTAAGCGAATAGACACACTTGGTAGCGAATTAGAAAAGAGTGGTGTTTCATCAAAATCAACAAACAATTCAATACAACTTTACGACTTTAAACCAATCACAAAAGAGGTTGAAATCGTTACACATAATGACCATAGAATTGCCATGGCATTTTTTGTTATGTGCGTTGTAATGCCTGTTATTATTGACGATACAGAGGTTGTAAACAAATCATATCCTAATTTTTTTAATGACATGAAAGCCATAGGTTTTGAATTTGAAGTTGTTTAAATTTAGTAATCGTTGCCCGAATTTAATTTCTGTACTTCTCAAATTTTTGCTTCATTGCCTTTACAAACAAAATAATTAATTTGTAAAATGAATACAACAACTATAAAACAAAAACACCCCAAAGGCTTATATTATCTATTCTTTACAGAGATGTGGGAACGCTTTGGCTACTACCTAATGATAGGGATATTTGTGCTTTACATGACAGATTTTGAAAAGGGTGGTTTAGAAATTGACCGTGATATTGCTGCCGATATTTTCGGAACATTTATAGCACTAAATTACCTAACACCCTTTATTGGAGGCTTGTTAGCCGATAGATTATTAGGTTATAGGCGTTCAATTATTATTGGTGGTTCGCTTATGGGTGCTGGTTATTTAACGCTTGCATTACCAGGCGTTACTGCCTTTTACAGTGCAATGGCGTTGATAGTTTTAGGTAACGGATTTTTTAAACCAAACATAAGCACATTGCTTGGAAACCTTTATTCTACCCCCGAAAACAAACACATGAAAGATAGTGGCTATAGCATTTTTTACATGGGCATAAATATTGGGGCGTTTATATGTAATTTTTTCGCTGCTTTTTTGCGCAATACTTATGGTTGGGGCGAGGCATTTACAGCTGCTGGTATTGGTATGTTTGTAGGCGTAATTGTTTTTATTATTGGCCAAAAAAATTATGCACATGTTGATGTTGTAAAACCACCAAACCCAGAGGATACGCCGATAGTAAAAGTATTATATCAAGTATTATTGCCAGCAATTGCTACTGGATTTGCAGCTTGGTTTATTCCTGGTAATATTTTTGGAAGCGATAGTTCCGATGCTTTTTTAATTGGTTCAATACCAGTAATTGCATTTTATGCATCACTATATTTTAAGGCGAATGCGCAGGATAAAAAACCAATTGGCGCATTGCTTTCCATAATGGCAGTAGTGGTTATTTTTTGGGCGGTTTTCAAACAAAATGGCACTGCTTTAACAACTTGGGCACAATATTATACTGATAGAGAAATGCCCACATCATTAATAAAACCAACCGATGCGCTAAAGTTAAGTGAAAACTTAACCTATAAATTAGATAGTAGTTTGGTGTTAGACAACAAATTTAGAAAGGTTAAAGACGAAGCAGGCAAACCTATCAAAAGCCTTGTATATCCTGCATATTTCATTAATGATGATGCTAAAAATAAAATAGAAAACAAAGAAACCAAACTCATCAACACAGAATTATTTCAGTCTATCAATCCGTTTTTTGTAATTATTTTAACACCCTTGGTCATTGCATTTTTCACTTTTTTGCGTAGGCGAAGAAAAGAACCAAGCACAGCCTCAAAAATATGTTGGGGATTATTTGTAAGCGCAATATCAACATTGGTAATGGTTGCAGCAGTGTATGCTTGCGGCAATGGTATTCACAAAGCAAGTGCATTGTGGTTGGTAGGCACATATTCAGTAGTTACTGTAGGCGAATTATTTTTGAGCCCAATGGGTTTAAGTTTGGTGTCAAAGTTAAGCCCTGTGCGCATTACAGCATTTATGATGGGTGGTTGGAGTTTGGCAACTTCATTAGGAAATAAGTTGAGTGGCGTACTAGCAAAAATGTGGGACAATTATGAAGATAAATCCAATTTCTTTTTAGTAAATTTTATTCTGCTATTAATAGCAACTGCTTTGTTAATGCTAATGCTCAAAAGGCTCAATAAAGTTTTGGATGAATATGGTGCATAAAAAATAATTTATATGTTTGTATCAATAAAATAATTTAAAAAAAAACAAAATGAAAAAAGTAATTTTGCTATTCGCTATTATAGCGGTAACACTTGCAACATCATGCACTAAAGAAAAAACTATTGCTATAGATAGTAAACAATTAATTTTCAATGTTGACTCTGTGCCAGTGGCTGGGCCTTTAAAAGAAACATCTGTTGCAAAATACGATGTTGATGAATTTGCTAAACAAAACAAAATTAATTTAGGCAGTTTCAAAGAATTCAAATTCAAAAACATCCTTTTTAAAATTACTGCTGGCAATTTACGTTTCGATGATTATAAATTCATTAAAATTTCAATAAAAACGGCTAATAAAAGTGAGAAAGAAATTGTAACGCAAGTTGATATTCCGGTAGGTACAGACAAAGAATTTACAGTAACGGCAATACCGAATGTAAATGTGTTAGAATATGCACAAGATGGCGATGTTACAATGACTTTCTTTACCGAAACGAAAGCTGACCACACACCCGAAGGCACTATTACCGCATTACCAAGCATTGATGCTTTGGGTATCACTGGTGGTTTGTTTAAATAAATTTGGTGGGAGCATTTATATTATTTTGTAATAAGTATAAAGTTATCAATACACCATTTAAACCAACATTTTTAATAGGTATTTGCCACTCAAGTTTACATGCGAATCTGCCGATATAAAAAATAAATAGAATTAAAATATATTTAGCTATCAATTTCGAACACTAAATTTATAAATTAAAATAATGGCCTAAAAGCCTCCCTTTTGGGGAGGTTAAGTGGGCTTAGAATTATGATAGAAAAAAGATACGAAGAGTACGAACCAATGGTTTATAACTCTCAACTAAAACCAATTGTACAGCCCGAATTTGGGCGCAATGTGCAACGAATGATTGATAAAGCGATTGCCGAACCCAACCGCGATACGCGAAATAAAATGGCCCTCTCAATTATTGATATTATGGGCCAACTTACGCCACACCTGCGCGATGTAAACGATTTTAAACATAAACTTTGGGATAACCTTTTTATCATTTCTGATTTTAAATTGGATGTAGATTCGCCATACCCAATACCTACTACCGATATATTGCTAACCAAGCCCGATAGGGTTAACTACCCAAATTACAATATCAAATATCGGCATTATGGCAAAACCGTAGAAACTCTTATTGCCAAAGCCCGAAAGATGGAAGAAAGCGAAGAGAAAGCAATTTTTACAGAAATAATTGCCAACATGATGAAACGTTCTTATTTGGCTTGGAACAGAGACTCTGTAACAGATGATGTAATACTTGAACAGCTATCATTAATGAGCAATGGCGAACTAAAATTAGACCCAAATAAAAAATTAAATTTTATTGATTTTAGATTGAAGAAAACCGAAAGCCCTAATTTTAAAAAGCATAAAGTAACCAAGAAAAAAAGGTACTAAATGGCAGCGATTATTTCGGTGAATATTCTTAACCTATGCTTATATAAATATAGGTTAATTGCGAATCAAGAGTTGTTTAATTAAAACCAATTTCTAACTAAAACCCACCATCTACGTGCCAATTTCTGCCATCCACGAAATAGTTGTAATAAATTCTATTTACCCGCGTAATATTACCAAACAAACATTTTGAAAGTTAATAAACTACAATTCAAAAATAAAAAATAGCACTTTAGAATATAATGTTTGGTGTAATTAAAAATATTCCTAAAATTGCCACACTCAAAAATTAAAACATAATAATTAAAAAAAATAAAAAACAACAAATTATGAGCAATCAAAAAACAACCGAAGAAGGTAAATTTACAATGGCTTTTGCGGCTTTAGCAATTCCTGTTTGTGCAGTAACAGGTTATTTAGTATTCGCATTTTTATTAGGTGCAGGTGGCAATTTTGAAGAAGGTAACCCCGAAAATCATCCAATTAATATGTTGGGTATTGTTTACAAAGGTGGTGTTATTGTACCAATATTAATTGCTGTATTATTAATTATTCTTACTTTTTCGGTAGAGCGTTTTATTACTATTGGCAAAGCAAAAGGAAAAGGCAGTGTAGAAAAATTCGTTATTAAAACACGCGAACTTTTGGCAGCTGGCCAAGTGGACAAAGCGATTGCTGATTGCGATGTTCAAAAAGGTTCGGTAGCTAATGTTATAAAAAACGGACTTACCAAATACAAGCAAGTAGAAGCCGATACTACAATGGACAAAGAATCTAAAATTGTTGCTATTCAAAAAGACATTGAAGAAGCTACATCATTAGAGTTGCCAATGCTTTCTAAAAACTTAGTTATTATTTCTACTTGTGCATCTATTGCAACCCTTATTGGTTTGATTGGAACGGTTGTAGGTATGATACGTGCCTTCCAAGCTTTGGCACAAGCAGGTTCGCCTGATGCAACGGCTTTATCAACAGGTATTTCTGAGGCACTTATCAATACATTTTTAGGAATTAGTGGTTCGGCAATTGCAATTGTTATGTACAATTATTTCTCTACTAAAATTGACTCATTAACTTATAGTATTGATGAAGCTGGATATTCAATTGTAAAAACTTTTGCTGCTAAACACAGCAAATAAAAAGCACTCATAATTTCCCTGCAAAGGAGAAAGAGCAAAACCAATTTAAACTTTGAATTTTAAACTTTAAACAAAATTAGGTATGTCAAAAATAAAAATGCCGCGAAACAGTCCTTCGCTAGATATGACTCCCATGGTGGATTTGGCATTCTTGTTGGTTACTTTTTTCATGCTTACCACTCAGTTTCGTGCCGATGAGCCTGTAATTGTTGATACCCCATCATCTATATCTGAAACTATCATTCCTGATAAAGACATTATGATGATTACCATTGACGATAATGGCAAAGTATTTTATAATATTGACGGACGCGAAGCAAGAAGAAGGGTACTTGAAAAAATGGGCGAAAAATATAAAGTAAGTTTTACTGAAGCCGAAGCCCACCAATTTGAAATATTAAGCTCGTTTGGTGTGCCAATGGCAAACCTTAAAGACTTTTTAAGCAAAACACCACCCGAACGTAAATTGTATTATGTTGCATTAGAAAAAGAAGGTAAAAAGGGGATTCCTGCCGACTCTTTAAAAAATGAATTAAGCGATTGGGTACTGCAAGGACGATACGCAAATCCGAAATACAGGATAGCCATAAAAGGCGATGGCAAATCGAAGTATCCAATTGTAAAACAAGTAATACAAACAATGCAAGACAATAAGGTAAACAAATTTAATTTGGTTACCGATATGGAAGATGCACAACAATAAATAACCCCTCTAGCTCCCCAAGGGGAGAATAAGAGAAAAAATAAAATTAATAATTAACACCTTTTGCCCTCCTTAGGAGGGTTGGGAGGCCAAAATTAAAAAGAAATGGCAGACGTAAATACCGGTGACAGTGGCGGCGGTGGTAAACATGGTGGCAAGGTTAGGGCAAAAAAATCCTCAACCAAAATAGACATGACACCCATGGTGGATTTAGCTTTTTTATTGCTTACATTTTTTATGCTTACAACTACTTTTAGTAAGCCTAAAACAATGGAAATAAATATGCCAGTTAAAGACAAAACCATTGACCCACCAAAAATACCAGGAAAACAAACACTTACACTTTTGTTGAGTGAGAAAAATAGAATTTATTATTATTTCGGTGCTGATGACCCTACGGCTGCACCAACCGTAGAAACTACAAACTTTGGGCCTAATGGAATACACAAATTATTATTGGATAAAAACCAAGAAATTAACGGAACCGTTAATAAAATTAAAGCCCTAAAACAGCAATTCAAAGATGGTGGATTGGATGAGAAGGAGTATAAGAAAAAAGCCAATGAAGTAAAAGGTGATAAAAAAGCCTTGATTGTATTAGTAAAAGCAGATGATGAATCTACATACAAAAATCTTATAGATATTTTGGATGAAATGAATGTATGTAATGTTGGGCGTTATGCAATAGTTGACATAACATCAAGCGAAAAAGAAATGATTAAAAACGTTGTAGTACAATAATTATTATGGCAGAAAAAGATAGTTTACTTGCCGACTGGAACAACGTAGTTTACAGCGGTAGAAATAAAATAGTTTTTGAAGGCAAAAACCAAGCGTATGGTGCATTCGTAATTCGTAAAGATTATAACAAAACAGTTTCCAAAGCCGTTGTTATTTCGGTGCTTTTCTTTGTGTTTTGCTTGAGTGTACCCGCTATTTTAGCTTACTTAGATTCTTTAAAATCAAACGAAAATGTGTTGGTTGAGGACAATAATATTGACTTAATGGATGCGCCTCCAGTAAACCCTGATGAGCCACCACCACCGCCAGTAGAGCCACCACCACCAGTGCAAGAAACAATTAAATTTGTGCCACCAGTGGTTACAAATGAAGAAGTTCCTGAAGATGAAATTCCGCCTACGCAAGATGAGTTAAAAGAAACCAACGCAGGTGTTACAACCCAAGAAGGTAATGATGGTGTGGTTGATTTGCCCATGGAAGAGCCAAAAAACGAAGTGATTGAAGACCCAGATGCAAATAAAGTATTTGTATCGGTTGAGGAAATGCCTAGTTTTCCGGGTGGAGACGAAGGATTAATGAAATACATGCAAAAAAATGTAAACTACCCAGCACTTGAAAAAGATGCAGGTATATCTGGTACCGTTTATGTATATTTTGTAATTAACAAAGAAGGCGCTGTTGAGGACACAAAAGTAGTACGCGGTGTAAAAGGTGGTTCGGGATTAGATAAAGAAGCCTTACGCGTTATAAACAATATGCCTAAATGGAGTGTTGCACGCCAAAACGGACGCCCAGTAAAAGTACAATTTACATATCCCGTAAAGTTTGTTTTGAGATAGGGTTAGTTCAAAGTAAAGTAGTTAGTATACAGTAGTTAGTATAAAGTTTTTAGTATATAGTGGTTATATATAGTGATTAGCGTTTGGTTATTGGTTTATTTTAGAAATTTGCTATTTGTATTTAGTAAGTTATTTCGCAACGGCTTATACGAAAGCAATCTAAATATGATTAACACCATTAAAAATAAAAATACTAATCAACACAATTTAGAAAGCGAATAATTTTTGCATAATATTTATTCTATGCGAAAGAAAGAGTCTTAAACGAAAGTTTAAATTACAAAAATAGGGTTGGTACAATGCCAACCCATTTATAAAATTAAATTCAAAATATATTGAAACATAATTACTAAAGGTTTTATAGCAACATAAAAATAAATGCGCTGCGTTTTTGCGTTTGTTATTTATACTCCCGTTGTACTTTAGTAATGTAGTTTTGTATTCTACAATTATTTCTGGTTCTGGTTTTATACTCTGCATGAGTATTGTTCTACTATTTGTAAAAATATTGGTGCACCAATGTTTTATGCAAAATATTAAAAAATAATAGTGGCTCAAAGTGGTTCACATATTACACAGATTTACATTGATAAAAACCTCCGTGTTTCCGTGGCATAAATTGCTCACAGATTACACAGATTTATATTGATAAAAACCTCCGTGTTTCTCCGTGTTTCCGTGGCATAAATTGCCCACAGATTGCACAGATCTGCACAGATATAAACCTTTGTGTCCTTGTGTCTTAGTGGCTAAAAAATAATTAATTAAAACCCCAAACAAAATGAACTTAAATAAAATATTTTATGATTGGTCAAATGAAGTTTACGTTGACCGCAACCGCTTGGTTTTTGAAGACAGAAACCAAGCCTATGGCGCCTTCCAAATTAGGCAAGCGTATAATAAAATACTTATCAAATCGATGTTTATAGCAACGCTATTTATTAGTAGCCTCATTGCCATTCCTGCATTACTTAGTTACCTAAAAAGTTTGCATCCAATTGCACGAGTGCTACCACCCGATGATGGGCCAATTGTTATTCCGCCTGACGAAATTTATAAAGTAATTGAAAAACCCAAGGAAACTTTAAGTACCATAAAGCCCCAAAATACAGTGGAACATGTAGTGCCAAAAGTTGTAAATGAAGTTGTGAAAACACCAATTAGCATAGCAGTAACTGGCACTTTAGACAGTGCAAATGCTGGAAAAATAACATCAAAAGGAGGCGAACTTTTGGCTTTTGTAAATGTAAAACCAAAAGAAAAGGAGCCTGAACCAAAAGAAGTAGAAGCAACAACGTATGCCGAAATTATGCCCGAATTTATTGGTGGTGATGAAGCCTTGCTAAAATTTATGCGCGACAATGTTCGTTACCCAAATCTCGAAAAAGAAGCCGGTATTTCTGGAACGGTGTATGTTAATTTTATTGTGAACAAAAGCGGTAAAGTTGAAAATGCAAATGTAGTGCGAGGTGTGAAAGGTGGCAAAGGACTTGATGAAGAGGCGTTGCGCGTAATGAGTAAAATGCCGCTTTGGAAACCAGGAATGCAAAATAAGCAACCAGTAAAAGTACAATATACTTATCCAGTAAAGTTTGTGTTGCAGTAAGGTAAATTGCAAATAGTTATAAGGATTAAAATATTATTTAACTTATACCAATTGTATTTACTTTTTAGTGTAGGCTGAAGTGTAAATACAGTTGGCATAACTCTACCTCAAACCATTGGGCAACTTGGCTTTTGCCCAATTTAATGCGGCTTCAGTTTTTTGAATTTTCATTTTTAATTCACACAACTTTTGTTGTGCTTCAATTAACTTATTTTCGCGGCTATTCACCAAAAAAACAGAGCTTTCTCCAATATCAAATTTTGAAAATTCTGCGGTTAACATTCGCTTATAATTTGCAACAGTTTTGTTAAATATATTGAGTTGCAATATCAAATTATTGTATTCGTTTTGGTATGCTTGTATTTTGTTTTTTAAAACAAATTGCTTTTGAGATAAACCTAATTCTGCATTTTTTATTTTGAGTTTTGCGAATGCTATATTGCTGCGTTCAGCTCTTAAAAATAGAGGCATTGCAAACTCAATTCCCACTTTGTAATTGTTACTTAAGTAATAGCTATTTAGTTGGCTAGTGTTGAGATTAACGGCACTTGACAAAAAATTGTAGTTAACGTTCAACTTTGGCTTTAGCTTATCTGTATATAATTTTCTATCAATATTATATTGTAAAATTTTGTATTTGTATTCAACAATATTCGGGTGATTTTCAACTACATTTTCAATATTAATTTTGGCTGAATTCTCCATATTATTTAATATTGTCAGGCTATCTAAATTTGTTGGAATAGTATTTTCCGAAAGTGTGATTGGCAAATTATTTGTGTCCCACAAATAGGTTGAAAGCTCCAACGATTTATTGGTAAATTCTACTTTGGTTTTAAGCAAACTCATTTGTATTGTTTGCAATTGAATTAAGGTTTCTACAGTATCAATTTCGGGTTGTTCGCCAAACTTAAAATTGTTTTTTACACCTTCAAATCGTACCGTTTGCAAGGTTAAAAATTGCTCCAAAATATCAACCTGATTTTTTGCCAATTGCCATTCATAATAAACTACTAGTGCATCGAAAAGTAGGTTATTTATTACATCAATTTTTTCGGCATCATTTATGTTTTTCAAAAACTGTGCTTGTTGAATAGCTGCACGTCTTTTATCTATTAATAAACCCTGCCCAAGTGGCACACTAACACCTGCAAAAGCAAGCCCGCCAGTAGGTGTAATTTCTTCGGGGTTCAAATATTTACCGCTTGCCGTTTGGTAGCCTGCTTTAAAATCAATGCCATAATAAGTAGGTAATTTTATTCCAGTTTCTACACCATCATAATAGTTTTTTTTGTCAAACGTTTTGTTGTCGTAATAGCCATATAAATATGGGTCTAAAGCACCACGTGCATTCATGTTTTGTGATGAAGCAATGTTTGTAAGCAATGATGCTTGTTTGCTAACAGGATGATTATTTTTTACGAGGGTATAATAATCCTCCACGCTAAGTATTTTTTGTTGTGCAAAAATTCTGCTTGAGCATGAAAGAAAAATAAAAAGTATTTGAAAAAAGTAATTTTTTTTATGCATCATTTTACTTTCTTCTCTTTCGTTTTATCATCACCATTCGCATTGTAAAAATCAGGCGGAAACGAATTTAATTTGCGCCACAACTCCCACCAAACAGGCACATCATTGAGCATTGCAATTGTGCTGCAACCGCTACCAATTCTTAATTGTTTTGGCCATGGTTCTTCGTCAGTTTCTGCAACTAAAATTCTATATTTTCCGTTGGCACTTATGTTATTATCAATAGCCACAACTTTGCCACCAAATGTACCAAATGTAACACCCGGCCAACCGCTAAAAATAAGTGTAGGCCACCCGTCAAATTCTATTCTTACAATTTCGCCTGTAGCTATTAGTGGCAAATTATAAGGTTCAATATAGGTTTCAACAGCTAATTTATCGGCAATAGGTGTAATGCTTACTATTGCTTCGCCTTCTTTTACAGTTTCGCCAATGCCACCTGTTATTGCCTTAACTATATAACAATTTTGAGGTGCAGTTATGTAATAAAAACTATTGCGCTGTGTATAATTTGCTAATTGGTTTTTTAATTTTGAGATGTTAGCGCTAGCATCATAAGCATCGGAAGCTGCACTCTGCATGTCGCTTTGCGATTTTGAAACCTTGTCCGTAAAATCATTTTCAATGCTACTAAGTTCTAAATACGAATTTACTAATTCATTCTCTGACGTTAAAAACTTGTTTTCTACAGCAATTATTTTTGCTGCCGATTCCTGAAATTTTAATCTTCTAGCTTCTAATTCTGTCAATGATTTTAAGCCTTGCGCATACAATTTTTCTTGTCGTTCAAATTGCACTTTTGCAATTTGGTAATTTGTTTTATTTGCTACCAAATCAATACTATCAGAGGCAACTTTTAGCCTATTTTGCTTTATTTTATTTTTGGCTTGCTTTAGTTTAAAATCTAAATTACTTTTTAGTGCTTGCGTCTGATTTTGTAATGCGCTTACTTTTTGGTTGTATGCGTTTAGTGAATTTTCTTTTGCAGATACTTGTTCTTGCGTTCGCTGCATTAGCTGCGGGTCAAAATATTCAGTTTTTGTTTCACTCAAAAAAACAATGGTGTCGCCCTTGTTTACCTTTTGCCCTTCTCGCACATACCATTTCTCTATTCGGCCTGATATTGTTGCGTGTATATCTTGTGGCCTTTGTCCCGGTTGTAATGATGTTAACTGCCCTCTGCCATCTATATTTTGAGTCCAAGGCAAAAATAAAACTACACAAAACAGAACAAAAATAATCTTGAAAATATTAATATATTTTCTCCGTACCAACGAAATATTAAAACGCTGCATTGCGCTTAATTTCTGTATTTCGGAATGATTTATTTTATTTTCTGATATGTTTAGCATGTAATAAAACTAATTTGATAATGTAATTTTAGCATCAAATAATGATGACATTAACTCACTATTTCCAAAGTATAAAATACTTTCATTGTGTAATTCATCAATAATTATTTGCACTAATTTTTTGCTTTCAAGTTCATTTAAAAGCAAATGTTTCTCATCAATTAATATAAGTTTTGGCTTTTGAATTAACCACCGTGTAAATACAATTTTTGTTTGCAATTCGCGGCTCAATTTCACAGTATTTACATGCAAAAAAGTGTCGTAACCGTTTACTTGTTTTACAATTAAATCATTTAATCCTGTAAGCAATGCCGCTGCTTTTATTTCGTTTATAGTGGCTTTTATGTTGGCATAGCGCAGGTTGTCTAATATTGTACCTTCAAAAATCATTTGTGGCAAAATATTGCCTGCAATTTGTTTGCGGTAACTATAAATATCTACATTTTTAAATGGTACATCGTTTATTGCAACAGTGCCTTCATAATCATCTCTCATGCCACTCAAAATTTCAAACAGTGTGGCTTTTCCAGAACCATTAATACCGTTAATCATTAAATTTTTGCCTTTTTCCATAGTTATATTAAGATTTTTGAAAATGTATTTTTCAGAATCAGCAAACTTATAAGCAAGGTTCATGGTTTGAAGTTGTATTCCACTTTTTTCAATTTCTTTGCTCACATTTATTGTTCCTGTTTTTTCAATTGCAATATCAGCTACCATGCCTACTTTTTCTAAAGCTGTAAGCGTATCAAAAAGTGTACTCATGCTTAAAATTGCTTTTTCAACAGAGTTGGTAATACTAAGTACAACAAGCTCTACGGCAACAAACTGTCCAATATTTATTTGTTTATTTATAACCAAATAGCTTCCTAAAGTTAGTACCACCAATGAGTTTATTATTTTAAAAACAATTTCGCTTTTAAACTGAATTTTTAAAATATTAAAATGTTTTTCCCTGGCATCAATGTATTTATTTACAATGCTATTTGTTTTTTCTAAAGTATAATCGTCGTCGCCTTTTATTTTAAACATTCTAAAAAGCCTTGCACTTTCCTGCAACCATGCTGCGGTTTGGTACTTATAATTGCTTTCTTGTATGCTTGACTGTAACCCATCGTCAAACGTCATTTTAAAAATAATTATTAAAATGGAAACAAAAATAATTCCGAAAACTAAAAATAACGGATGAAAAAAAGCCAATAAAATAAGGCTAAATAAAACAGTTACAGATGCAGTTACAAAATCCAAAATTATTTTTTGAAGCCCTTTTTGAATATTTATAATATCAAAAAATCTGTTTATTAATTCTGGTGGGTAAAGATTATCAACAGCACTTACTTTGAAACGTGGAATACGGTAAACAAAGTCGAAAGCGGCACGGGCAAAGAGTTTTTGTTGTAATATTTCGACAATACTTAGTTGTTGTATTTGCAAAAAACCACTAATACCAATGCCTACTGAAATTAAAAATATAATAACACCCCACGATGTTGTGATTTGCTGTGATGATATAATACCGATAATTGCCTGAACGCCTAAAGGCAGTGTTAAGGCAATAACTCCGCCAAAAATGGCATACACATAAATATAGTAAACTTCTTTACTATCCTGTTTAATTAAACTTATTAGCCTTTTTATAGAACTGGCTGTATATGATTTATTATTTGCCATATTTTTTGCAAACATAATAATACTTTTTTATAATAGTAATACTATCATTGATATATGTAAAATTATTTTTATTATTGGAATACTATTATGCTAACTGATTTTTGTTATTCTTGTGCAATTAAAAAATACGATGGATTTTAAAGTAAGTTTTAAGGTAAACGAAACCATATTTTTGCGCGACCCAGAAAGCACAGAACTGGGCAAACAGATTGTAAAAAGTGCCATTGACCTGATTTATGAATTAGGTTTTGAAAACTTTACGTTTAAAAAATTAGCCATTGAAGTTAGCACAACCGAAGCATCTGTGTATAGGTATTTCGAAAATAAACATCGTTTACTTTTGTATATCGTAAATTGGTATTGGAGTTACATGGAATTTTTAGTAACTTTTAAATTGCAGAACCTTACAAATATAAAGTCGAAATTAAAAACTATTATCAAATTACTCACACATGAGTTGCCAATAAGCACAGGTACGCTAGATTATAATAAGAAATTTTTGAATCAAATTGTTATTACTGAAAGCAGTAAAGTTTATTTGGTTAAAGATGTGCACGAAATAAATAAAAATGAGGTTTTTAAATCATATAAAGATTTGTGTGGCACAATTGCCGAAATAATTACAGCGTATAATTCTAAATACAAATACCCACGCTCGTTAAGCAGCACGCTTATTGAAACTGCGCATCACCAGCAATATTTCAGTATTAATTTGCCAAAACTAACCGATGTTAATTTAAAAAACAAAGAGGAGTTTGCTACAATGTTTTTAGAAGATTTGTTGTTTAAAGTGTTAGGGTAATACAACAAATTAAATCAATGAATCTTAGCGATTATTTTAAAATTGAATTATACTTTTTCTTAGAATAATTTGTCATAAATTTTCTACTCAAAAAAATCAGTTTCTTTTTTTACTTTCGCGCCTCCAAAAAAAACGCATGATAAGTACAAGCAACATTACACTTGCCTATGGCAAAAAAGTTTTATTCGAAAACGTAAGTATTAAGTTTTCGCCAGGTAATTGCTATGGCATTATTGGCGCAAATGGCGCGGGCAAAACCACATTTTTAAAAATACTTTCGGGCGAAATAGAAGCACAAAGTGGGCAAGTAATTATTACGCCTGGCGAAAGACTTTCCATGCTAAAACAAAACCAAAATCAGTTTGATAATGTTGAGGTTTTAAAAACGGTGGTAATGGGCAATGTAAAGCTATCGGCAATTATACAAGAAAAAGATGCACTGTATGCAAAGCCCGATTTTAATGATGCCGACGGTATGCGCGCCTCCGAATTAGAAGGCGAATTTGCAGAAATGAATGGCTGGAATGCCGAAACAGATGCCGCCGAAATGCTAAGTAATTTGGGCATTAAAGAAGATTTGCACAACAAAACGATGAATGAACTTAGCGGTAGCGAAAAGGTGCGTGTGCTATTGGCGCAAGCCCTATTCGGTAATCCTGATGTGTTGTTGTTGGATGAGCCTACAAATAATTTGGATGTAGAAACCATTATGTGGTTAGAAAACTTTTTGGCCGATTTTCAAAATACCGTAATCGTGGTAAGCCACGATAGGCACTTTATTGACGCCGTTTGTACACACATTGCCGACATTGATTTCAAGAAAATTTCTCTCTTTACAGGGAATTATACTTTTTGGTATGAAACAAGCCAATTGCTTGCAAAACAGAAAACAGACCAAAACAAAAAGACTGACGAGAAACGAAAAGAGCTAGAAAATTTTATTGCACGCTTCAGCGCGAATGCCGCTAAGAGCAAGCAAGCAACATCACGCAAAAAATTACTAGAAAAAATAAAACCAGAAGAGCTTGTTCCCTCAACAAGAAAATATCCGTGGGTAAATTTTAAACCCAAAACAGAAGCACGTGGACAAATTTTAGAAGTAAAAAATTTACAGAAAAAAGTAGATGGCGTAAATTTATTACCGCCCATGCACTTTACAGTTGACGCCGGCGATAAGATTGCACTACTTTGCTATGATGACAATATAATTACACAATTTTTTGATTTATTGGCGGGAGAAGTAGAACCAACAAGTGGCGAAATGAAATGGGGCGGAACGGTTGTTACAAGTTATTTCCCGAAAAACCACGACTCGTTTTTTAATACTGACGATAGCATTGTTACATGGCTTGCACAATACCTCGAAGAAAAAGAAGAGAGCCTTGTGCGTGGCTTTTTGGGTCGTATGCTTTTTAGTGGCGATGAACCGCTTAAAAAATGCAAGGTGCTTTCGGGTGGCGAAAAAGTACGTTGTATGTTATCAAAAATTATGTGCGAATTCCCAAATACAATTTTGCTTGACCAACCCACAAACCATTTAGACTTAGAAGCAATTACATCACTAAACAATGGCCTTTCGGACTTTGCGGGCAACTTAATATTTTGTTCGCATGACCACCAGTTTATACAAACAATTGCCAACCGTATTATTGAAATAATGCCAAAAGGAATTATTGACCGTAGGCTTACGTACGATGAATATATTGTTGACGAAAGGGTGAAAAATTTGAAGTTAGAAATGGTTTAGTAAAACATTTTTGAAAATATTATTAACGAACTATAAAACAAGTTGCGTAATTGGTTTGCAAAGCCATCAAACATTTTTTTTTGGCAATTCAACAAACTTTTTACATTTGACAAATTATAAAATGAACAAAAAATACATAAACATGAAAAAAACAAGTTTACTTGCTTTATTGAGTTTCATCTTTGCTGTTGGTGTTTCTTCAAATGCATCTGCACAAGCACAAAAATCTTCGGAGCTTACTCCGTCGGAGTACCAAAAACAAAAAGTTTCTGGTAATTTACAAAACTTGTTTCCAAAGGAATTTCTGAAGGACGCTTCAAATCCGCAACCATTAATTATTAAAAATGGTAAATCGGTAGCTATACCTAAAGCTGGTGTTGCAAAAACCACGAACAAAAACCCAAATTTTCAAGCTATTACAACTGGTAACTGTAACAATTCATACGCTTACGAACCACCTGTATTAGTGCCTACCGCTGATATTAATGGTGATATGGTTACCGATACAATTGTTCAATTTACAAACGGGCAAGCACCTTTATATCGTAATGATGATGGAAGTTCTATTGGGTTAACTCTACCTTTTCCATTCTGCTTTTATGGCGATACGCTTAATTCTCCTCTTAGTTCTTTTGCAAATTTCTTTGTAAACAATAATGGTAATATTTCTTTTGGGTCTTCCTATACCACCTTTACTGGTAGTGCCTTCCCAAATAATAATTTTGTAATGATTGCTCCTTTTTGGGCTGATGTTGATACAAGAAACCTTTTGTCTGATGTTGTTTATATGCGTCGTATGCCAACTTATGCAATGTTTAAATGGCATAATGTTGGATATTTTTCTAGCCAAGGCGATAAATTAAATTCATTTATGCTTATTATTACCAATGGCACCGACCCTCATATTCCTAATGGTTTAAATGTTGCATTTTTATATGATGATATGCAGTGGACAACTGGTAGCGCATCTCAAGGTACAGGTGGTTTTGGTGGAACACCTGCAACTGTTGGTGCCAATAAAGGTGATGGAACAAACTACATTCAATTTGGATTATTTGACCAACCAGGTATTGCATATGACGGCCCAGATAATAATAATGACGGCGTATCATGGTTAGATGACCAATATTTCTTTTTTAGCTCTTGTTCAAGCACCAACAATGTACCACCTATTTTAACTGGTGTTGGTTTTTGTGATACACTTAATGCTTGCGTTGGTGATACATTGCAATACAGTATTGGATATTTAGCGCCAGAAAACACACAATCAGTAACTTTCCATGTAATACCTCCTCCAAACCCTCTTGGCTTTAGTTATACTTTAGATAGCACAAATATTGCAGCACCTATTATGACTATAAATTATCTAGCTCAAATTCCGGGTTACGTTCAATTTCAAGTATTCGCAACCGACAATGGAACACCGCCTCTAAGCTCTGATACAGTAACTGTAACAGTTGGTGCAAGTGCACTGTTTGGTTCGGCAGTGCATATAGATGCTCAGTGTTTGAGTAATGTGGGCAGCATTACATACAATTTAACGCAAGGTGCAGCACCATATATGATTAGTATTGATGGTGGTAACACATTTGAAAATGGTAGTGATATAGATAGTTTGGCTGGTGGTGTATATGATGTTATTTTGCAAGATGATGCTGGTTGTAGATTGGATACTTTAATAGATATTTTTCAACCAGTAGGTATTGATGCACTTACAAGTAATGGTGGGCCATATTGCCCAAATGATACCTTACAATTAACAGGTGCTCCTTTTGATGCTGCGGCTAATTATTCATGGACTAACCCAAATGGAGTTATTATTTCAACTACTCAAAATTTAGATATTCCTAATGTAGTTAGTAACCAATCGGGGTATTACGGTTTAACAATTACCTTAAATGGTTGCCCTGGATTAACCGATTCAACGGAAGTAATTATTGGATTACCAACAGCAAATGCAGGCGTAAATGCTTCAGTTTGCGCTACATCTTCTGAACAGCTGAATGGTTTAGTTGGTAACTCTGGTGTTAATTACAATTGGTCTACAACCGGTAGCGGAAATTTTGATGATAGTACATTACAAAGTCCAAGTTATTTTCCATCATTGGCTGATGCCATTGCTGGAACAATTCAGTTATATTTAACTACTGGGCCTGCTGGTTGTGAAGTTACTGATAGTTTAACATTAGCAGTGCAAGCCCCAGTTACTGCGACTATTACAAGCACCAATAATGAAGTTTGCGAGGGTTCAACATTGGCTGTAACTGGCGCAGTAAGCCCTAATACTACATTTACTTGGACATCAACTGCGGGTGGTGGCATGTCGGGTTCTACAAGCACTGCATCAACGTTTACACCTACTGCAAATTCAGGTTTTGCAACGGTTACATTAACTGCAATAAGTACCAACACTTGCCCCAATGAAACTTCGACTTTAACAGTTACTATACATCCTAAACCAAGTTATACAGTTATAGGTGGTGGTTATTTAGGAACTAACGGAACTACTTGTCCGCCAACTGCACAAATTACTTATAATTTTGTGGGCACACAACCATTTAATTTTACTTATAGCAATGGTACGTCAAGCGTTCAAGCCACATCAACCAATAGTACTTTTAATGTTCCTTACGCGAGTTTAATTGAAGGTGATTATTCTATTTCTCAAATTGTTGATGGTAACCAATGTTCGCGAACATATACAAATGGTCCGTCTGAGGACATACAAAATATTAGTTTTGATATTACATTTAGTTCAAAAAACTCAACCTGCGGGTTTGATAATGGTAAGCTAATTGCTGTAGTTTCACAAAATATACTTACTCCGCTTGACCTTGTAAAAAAATATACTTGGAAAGGCGAACCACTAGTTGTCGACAGTATATTTCACAACACATTTGCTAACTCAGATACTTTAAAAAATCATTATGATTCGGCAACTACAGTAGTAGCCAACCCATTTAGTTATGGTGGCATATATGCGGGCGACTATACATTAAAGGTAACAAATGGTTATGGTTGTGTTTATTCCGAAACAGCTACTGTAAATCAAACAATAGGTATAATAGCTAACATTGGTACAGACTCACTATCTGGCGAATCTCCATTTACAATTAATTTTGCAAACTTAACGGTTGCCGATACGGTAAGCGAATATGTTTGGAATTTTGGTGACGGAAGTCCGGTAGAAAGTATATTAACCACTGATAGCGTTGACCACATTTTTGAAGCAGATTTAGATACTACTTTTACTGTTATACTAACAGCAAAATCGCCTTCGGGGCAAGCGTGCTACGGATATGATACTTTGGTAATAAATGTAAAAGTACCAAGCGAAGTAAGGCCACCAAATGTAATAAGTACTGATGGTGATGATATAAATGCAATTTTCAAAATTAACCCTTCAGGCGTTTTGGATGTTGATTGTATGATATTTGACCGTTGGGGTAATAAAGTGCATACATTTACCAACCCTGGTGGCAAAAAATGGAACGGCGAAATTTGGGATGGCGGTGCAGAACAAGCGGGTACATTTTATTATATTTTGAAATACCAATCTAAAAAAGACAATAAACGTAAAGACAATACCTTAACTGGTTTCTTACAAATTGTGAAGTAATTTATTTACTGTAAATATTTGAAAGGCTGCTATCTTTAATGATGGCAGCCTTTTCTTTTGTGTGGCATCAAATTCTACCAATTCTTAAATAGTAAAATAGTCTAAACTATTTTATTATTTAATCACGTTGTTTCAAACTTGAGTTATTATGCCTATACTGCATGAAAATAGTAGAATGAGATGCAACCGATTAACGATAATTATCGTGAGGACTATATTGAATATACAACAGGTATTACTAGAAAGTGAAAACATTAATATGTTAAAACTAAAAGGGTTTTCAAATTATTAATAAGTAAAATCCTACACGCCTAAATTTAATTGATTGATTAATAACAACTAATACTCGAGTAGATTCTAATACACTTTTTTGAACACTACTTCTATCATAGTAGTTATGAATAACCCTACCAAAACCAAGCAACTTAGATGCTGTATAGCGTTAACATTCAAAACACGAACGCACCAAAAAGAGGTTATCTTAAAAAGAAATTCTAACAGCTAAGAATTAGATAAAAGAAAATTGTATCAGATAGGTATCCGAATATAATGCACAAAAAAAGAGGCTTTCTATACTTTTAAGAAAGCCTCAAAACATTTCGCATTTATAGGGTTTTTAAAGATTTTTTTGGATTGCTTTTTCTACTAATATTTTACCCCTATTGGGCATAGTATCCTATAAGAATAGTGTTATAAAAGCGTTTTCATATTTGTAACAAATAATTTAGATTTTATTGGGTAGCGGTAGTTACTTAAACGATACTGTAAACTCTACCCTGTTGTTTTTTTCGCGGCCTTCGGCTGTATTGTTGTCGCCGATAGGTTTTGCCGACCCAAACGATTCTGCGTTTATGCGTGTGAGGTTTACGCCTTTGGCAATTAAATATGTTTTTACAGATTCGGCACGCACTTTCGAAAGTTCTAAATTTTTGGTTTCGTTACCCTCGTTGCTGGTATATGATTTTAAATTAAGTATGGCTTTGTTGTTTTTCATCCAACCAGCTAAAGTCTCGAGGGTAGGGTAGGAGCTAGCCCTAATTTCACCATCGTCCTTAAACTTTAAATTGTTTTGTGCCTCGTCCAGAATTTTGGTATCAGATGCTCCAACAGTAGGGCAGCCTTTCGATTTTATGTCGCCAGCTGTAAATGGGCAAGCATCATCTTTGTCGTTAATGCCATCGCCATCAGTATCAGTATCGGGGCAACCATCGTTGTTTTTAACCCCTGCCACATCAGGGCATTTATCATCGGCATCAGCCACGCCGTCTCCATCAGTATCAGTAGGGCAGCCGCGGTTATTTCGTGTACCGGGTTTGTCGGGGCACATATCATCAGCATCGCCAACACCATCACCATCTTTATCAGGGCATCCTTTTAGTTCGGCTGTGCCGGCGTCGGTTGGGCATTTGTCTTCGCTATCACGTATGCCATCATTGTCACGGTCGGGGCAACCTTTAAATTGAATATCACCAGCCACATCGGGGCACTCATCATAGCGGTCAATTATTCTATCACCATCACGGTCGGGGCAACCATTCATTGCTTTTGTGCCATACTCAGTTGGGCAGTCGTCTTCAGAGTCGCCCACCATATCACCATCTTTATCAGGGCAGCCATGCATTTCTTTTTTACCCGGTTGGCGTGGGCATTTGTCCTCATCATCAGGCACCAAATCGCCATCAGCATCATCATTTAAAAAGTATTTTCCATATAGCAAACTAAAGCCTACGCGAATGTTCACATTCTTAGCCTCTTTGTATTTAATGGCGCCAATAATGTTATCAGTAACAACAAATAAATTAATACCACCAGGCCAAAGGGCTATGCCTAAGCCTAAATTATTGAAGCTTTTTTTGTACATGCTGTATGTAATAGATAAATCTACCCACTCTAGTACCGAGCCACTTGCGCCTACGCTTGCACCCATTTTCATTTTGCCATCTTGCATATAACCTTGAAACATAAGACTTGCCGATAGGATTTTTAGGGGTTGGTATGTGCCGCCCAAAAAGAAACGAGGCTGCAATTTGGATTTGTAACTGTTGTATGATTCTACAATTGAAAATTTGCTTAATGCCGAGTCCTGAAAATCTTGTAAAGTCTTGTCAACACTTGCTGCAGAATCGGCAAATACTTGGTTTAGGTTAATACCATCAAATACAAAACTGGCATTTGGATTTTTACTTTTGTATGTTTTGGTATCGCTTTTCCAATTAATAAAACCCCAATTTAGTATGCTAGCCGTAACCCCAATTTCATCGTTAATTTTGTATTTACCTCCTAAATCTAAGCCATAACCCGAATTGTTTTTATTGAAATTATAGGCTGTGTAGGGCTTTTTGGCAATGTCAATTTGGCTAAGGCCTGATGTGTTAAGCTCTACATCCGATTTTGCAGTTATTGCATAATCTATATCAGATGTAATTAATGAAATATCGCTTTTGGCAGTATGTATATTTTCCATACCATACAAGTAATGCACACGCGCCCCAACTATTAAACTGGGGTTGATGATGCGCGAAACCAATAAACCATAATCGCGGTAATGTGATGCCTCTAATCCGAAATTAAATTTTAGGTTTTGCCCTAATAAATCGCCGTTACCAAACCAAACAAACTTCATAAAATCGGCAGGGTATCTAAATTGCGCTTCTAATTTTTCGGTTGCACTAAACATAAAATACATTTTTTTGGTGCGTATGCCAATGTCAATAATATCAATGTTGGTTTTGAAGTTGAGGTAGTTGTTTGGTGCAAGACCATTAATTAGTTTAGTAATATCAACTTGTTTTCCATCTTTACCAGCCAAATCGGCAAACGAAAATGCAGGGTTCGATGCCAATAAATGTATTTGCCCCAAAGCGGGAAAGCCAATAAATATTTGGTCGTTGGGCATTATTGCAGGGTTTACAACACTGCTTTGTGGCACCAAATTCATGTTATACATAGTAAAGCCTTCTTGTGCAAAAGAGGATTTGCTATTTGTAAAAATAAGGGCCGTGAAAATGAGTATTAATTTACGCATAAAAGTCTATAATTTTAATTTGGCTTTTACCCCTAATTGGATATCTAATTTATAAGTATCGTATAGTTTTATTAAACCTTGTTGGTACGATGAATTGCGCGCAGTTATAAAGAATTTGCGCACATTAATTAACTTGGGCACTGTTGCTGCATTCACTTTAAGGTCGGATTGTTTGGCTGCTGGTGCACCAACAACTAAACCTAAATTATTAACGGCTGCCGATGCAATTAATTGTTCGTCAGCTTTACCTTTTACCAAAGAATCTATTACATTATTTAGTGAATCGGCAAAGAAAACCTGCAAATTGGTTTCAAACGGAAAGCCATTTTTTATGTTGGTTCTAAATGAAACTTCTTGCAAAAATTTACCTTGGTCAAAAGTGTAATCTATTGTATCTCTAAAAATAAAATTATTGATACTGCCACTCATAGGCAAATCTATTTGCATTTCAACTTTAAAAATACTCGTATCTACAACAAAGCCACTTTGCGTGGCATTTGTAATTGCATTTATTTGATAAATTACTTTGCGTGGTTGCTTATTAAGTACCGCCACAATGTTGCTATTTACTTTATCTAATGTAAATTGGGTGGTTGCACTTTGCCCTATTACAGTTGGTGAATTTATGGTTAGCGGATTATAAACCGCCGGAATAGAAATGGCGTTGGTGCTCGGAGTTGCACTTACATTCCAGCCTTCAAATCGGGTAAAATTTGCATCTACCTTTATACCATAAGAGTTACGAATAATAGTAGTAAGCCTTGGATTGTCAAGCGTAATGGCACCAAGCCCAGCAGCGTTATCAAATAATGAAATGGCTACAGAATCTGGTTCGGGTGTTAGTTGAAAGTTGCTGAATTTGCCATAAATTCTTTTGAATTTTAAATCTTGTAAAGTTAAGTTTACAGTAAGGCTATCGCTTGTTATGTTGCTTGTTCCACTTTTAATTAGTTGCAATGAGTAGTTAAAGTTCATAATATTATGAACATTACCCATGCTTGATAATGAAAAATTATAGTTGCTTAAATCAACCAATGTGTCAACCACTATTGGTAAGTTACCAGTAAAGTTTTTAGCGAAGGATATGTTAAGAACAATGTTGTTTTTGCGGGCATCGGGCAAGGTTACTTGCAAATTAAAATCGGCAGCAAATGGTGAGTTTAAAATTATGTGAAGCTTGCCCGACTTTAATGCAATGGTATCTAACACCAAACCATTATCAAGGCTAAGAAAATATGACTTGCTTACATTTATAGGTTGCGGTAAACTAGCACCTGGCTGTAAAGCATTAAATACGCTGGCTGTAATTGCATTTATTTTTACTGAACTATTTACGTTTTGGTCAGCTATTATAAATAAATCTTCGGCTTTTTTAGAAAGTAGTTCGGTAGTAAAAACCAAGCTGATAAAACCATCGCTACCAACCACAATATTGTTATTATTATTTTGCTTGGCTAAAATATCTTTGAGGGTAAATGAGCTTTTAACCAATGGCAGTGCAAGGTTTGGGTTCCAATCTAATCCAGGAATACCATCTTTGGTGCATGATGTAATAAGCAAAGCAATAAGTACAGCACATTGCAAAATGTTTGATTTAATATTTTGCTTCATAAAATTATTTATTTTGGGTTAAATATACGTTTTTTTTTAGTTAGAAAGTTCATTGTATGTTTAGATATTCCCAAACATTCAAGCGTATAAAAATGCTACTTCATTTCACTTATTAATTGTCATTATAGAAGATTTGAATCTGAAAAAATTTGAACTCCCAAATTTGAGTTAGAAAAATTTTCAAAATAACTTCGCCCAAATTAGTTGCCGATATTTTGCTAATCAATATTTGTTTAGCAATTGCGAATACTATTTACTAGAAGTGTTTGTTATTGCGGCGGAAGCCGCAATAACAATTAGATTGCGGCTTCCGCCGCAATAACAAACACACCCAACATTCAATACTTTTGTCGCTATAGTGGTTAGCAATTTATTGGAAGAAGGTAGTTTATTATTTGGAGAAAGTTATTTTGAAAGTGTCAATCAGAATAATGTGTGAGTATTTTTGCGGTGTAAAAATAAAGTACAGTTTCTCCTTTTAAAAATTAAGCTTTCACAAACTAAAATTAATTTCAAAAAAATAAACTACGCATTACTAATAGCATACATTTTATGCGAATAAACATAAGAAACTGTTCCTAAAACGAATGGTAACAACATAAACGACATACTTGCATTAATGCCATGTACCGCAATTAATGAAACTATTGCCCCAACCAAATCAAAAAACAAATCAGCATAGGCCCATTCTTTAATTCGCGCAAAACGCGGAACAAGTAAAGCTATTGCACCTGCAACTTTGGCGTAACTAATAAATAGAATAAAATAGATTGGGTATCCCAAATCCGAAATAAATTTCAATGCTTCTTCTTGCTTTAGAATATCTGGAATAGCAGTAAACGCCATAAAAGTGGCAAATAAGATTGTAGATGTCCAGTAAATTATTTTTGTTTTTTTTATATTTTTTTTGAGATTTTTTGATTAAAATTAAACATCCATTGCACACCGTATTTGTCATTACAACTTCCAAAATAAGCATTCCAAGGTATATAAGTTAGTGCCATTTCAATAGTTCCATTTTGAGAAAGCGCACTAAAAAGTTTTTCAGTTTCTTCACGCGTATCTGGTTCCAAATTAATACAGATATTATTACCCATTGATACTTTAAAACCCATCGCTTCAGGGGCATCTGTACCCATTATAACGTGCCGACCCAAAATTGGAAGTGCAATATACATCACCAAATTTTTATCAGCGTCCGACATTGGCGGTACACCCTCATGTGCTGGCATATCACCAAATCTGGCTACACCACCAATAAATTCGCCTCCAAAAATTGATTTGTAATAATTAAAAACTTCCTCTGTATTACGAGGGAAATTGAGATACATGGTTACTCATGCCATAATTATTTATTTGAATTTCGTGAAAATTGACGGGCGAAAATAGTAAATGTTTGATTTGTGAATGTGTAAAATTTAGAATGTAATTCATATTAAAAAATAGTGCGGTACATTTTCATTGATTGAAAATTTCTTTCAAATTTGCACCTATAATTTTCTAAACTATTTTATGAAAGCCTACTTATTATTTGTTCTTCTTTTTTTAATAAATACATCAGTTTTATTTTCTCAAACGAAAGATAGAAACATTAAAACACCTAAAGACACAAGCATTAACAAGTTTAACAATGTTGGAAAAAAGCAAGGCTTGTGGCGTGAAACTGTTCAAGCATTTGAACTAGAGGGTTGTTATATTGATGGTATAAAAGATGGAATGTGGACAAAATTTTTTGCCGATGGAAAAATACAAGCAGTTGAAAATTATAGAAATGGGATGTTGAATGGTCCGTTTTTACAATTAACCAACAGTGGGTCAATAGAGTTACAATGTTATTATAAAAATAACTTGCTTGAAGGCAGTTACAAGGAATTTAAAGGTAGCAAGGTATCTAAGGAAATGCAGTATAAAAACGGCAAATTGAACGGAGAAAAAAAGGTGTTTTATTTTAATGGGAAGTTGATGGAACAGGGTGAGTACATTGATAATAACCGACATGGAAAAGCACGCTGGTACGATGAGTCAGGAAAGGTATCAATGGAATCTAATTATGAAATTGGAAGTTTAAGCGGCATCCAAAAATCGTATGACGCCAAAGGGATTTTATACTCAGAAACCACCTACATAAACAACATGATGGATGGCGAGTACAAACAATATTTTGATGATGGAAAAACCATAAAAATTGTTGGCAATTATTTACGTGATAAAAAAGAAGGAATTTGGAAAGAATTTGACGCAACAGGTAAGCTGCTTAAAAGTGAAAACTTCAAAGCCGATGTGTTGGTTAAATAGGGATAACTAAAACCATTTTGAAATATTTTACCATATAGGCACATAGTCCGCTATAGCTATCGGTATTTAGGTAAAATAGAAGCTTCGCTTTACAAAATGCTATGTGCAAAACAACGTTTCTTTGTAAACTTTTTAAAAATGAAAGCTATCCCGTTGTAACATCCTATCGTGTGGACACAAGAATAATATTTTCTTTGTGTTTATATGCAACAAAGAATATTTAGTAATTTGCCCGACAAGCGTTTATTAAAGCGAGGTAATCATATCATGCGTGATTTATTTACT
>Ga0105048_10001774_pt1 | contig 34876 bp, 23 predicted proteins | sample MAT05_FD_78382 | JGI IMG/M metagenome (GOLD analysis project Ga0105048, IMG submission 78382) | Freshwater microbial communities from Lake Fryxell liftoff mats and glacier meltwater in Antarctica - MAT-05 | ecosystem: Environmental > Aquatic > Freshwater > Ice > Liftoff microbial mat | place... | reverse complement strand
TTGTTGCCCAAACTCATAACCAAAGAAGTGCAATCGAATCTTAATAGCCAGAGAAGCGAGGATCGATTGTTGCTACGCATTGACGACTCGACGGAGACGCTCAATGGTCTACTCGAATCTTTGGATGAAAATACGGTAAAGTTTACCTGGAACGACAAATCACGCTCGATTCCGCGCGAGAGCCTGATTGCGATTTCCCTTGCGTCAGCCATCGAAGCGGAGAGCAAGGATCGCAATTGTCTTGTCCGTTTTTTCGACAATGGGTCAACAATCTGGGCTAAGCTCCAAGGGTTACGCGGTGATGTGTTGGAGTTGGAGGTCGCCAAGAACACGGTTATTCAGACTGAGTTGCGATTGGTGCAATGCATTTCTATTCATTCGGAACTGCTGCAGTTCGTTTCTGATCTTTCTCCGGCTTCCTCGGAACACAAGCCGATCGTGACATTTCATAGACCGTTTCAAAAGGACCGCAATGTCAGTGGCGGATTATTGACCCTGCGCGACCCGTCCATTAAAACATTCGAAAAAGGCATAGGTGTCGCGTCGAACAGTCTTCTGACTTACCGACTCAACAAGCAATTCCAGGTCCTTTGCACGACCATTGGCATCGACCAAGAAACGGCAGGGCGAGGGAATTGCATTTTTGTCGTACGGGGGGATGACAAAGAATTGGCGCGGATTTCGAAACGAGGGACCGAAGTCGCTGAAAAGCTACAGCTCAACGTGGAGGGGATTCAAATTCTGGAATTGATTGTTGAGGCGGGTGACGACCTCGATTTGGCCGATCACGCTAACTGGTGTGACTTGTGTTTGATTCGCAAATAGTTTTGCTAAACCGCATGTTTGGAACGCCCATCGTGGTGGGCTTGGCCGCTGCGCTTTCGCTCGCAATGCTAGCCGCTGAAGTTGCTTCGGGGCAAAGCCCGTTGTCGAGCGAAGAACTGTCAATAGTTCGCAGGTTAGAATCGGAACGCGTGGACACCATCGAACGGGTCAATGCAAGCGTCGTTTCGCTTTTCGGCGACAACAAAGAGGCGGGCGGCTCCGGCCTCCTAATCGATAAAGATGGATTTGCCCTAACGAATCATCACGTCGTGGCAGCCATCGGCAAGAACGGCAAGGCAGGACTCAACGATGGCCATCTTTACGATTGGGAGCTTGTAGGAACCGATCTAGCTGGCGATATTGCACTTATCCGATTGCGGGGCAAGGATACTTGGCCTTTTGCGACTCTTGGCAATTCTAACGACGTGCGCATCGGGCAGTGGGTGATGGCGATGGGAAATCCGTTCGCACTTTCCGAAGACTACGCACCCACGGTCACGCTTGGCATCGTCAGCGGAGTTGAGCGCTACCAAGGTGGTGCGATGGTTTATGGCAACTGCATACAAGCTGATTGCGCGATCAATCCAGGAAATTCCGGTGGACCTCTGATGAACATGCGGGGCGAGGTGATCGGCATCAATGGTAGGGCAGCCTTTGCAACTCGAGGGCGTGTCAACGTCGGTGTTGGCTTTGCCGTTTCCTCGGAGCAGGTCAAGAACTTTATTCCTGAATTGATGTCGGCAAGAGTTGCTCAGCACGGAACTTTGGACGCACAGTTTGCGATGCGTGGTGGTCGAGTCATTTGCGAAGCAATCAATCTGGATTCGCGGGCTGCGAGGGCTGGCCTTCGGCTCGGAGACCAGATCCTTTCGCTCAATGGGACTACCATTGTGTCGTCGAATCAATTGGCTAGTCTGATGTCGATGCTCCCCTGCAACTGGCCGGTTGTTGTTCAGTACGAGCGCGACGGCAAGCCGCTGGAGTTCGCGGTCCGGCTGAGTGCTCTGACCTACGTACCATCGGCTGAAGATGGGCCAATCGAAGAGGACAAGAAACAGGGCGAACCGGACAATGACAAGGTGCCAAGAGACCAAGGGAGGGGCCAACAAAAAACGCAGTTTGCTCGATTGACTCCGGGCTCGCTGTTGTCGTTCCAAGAAAATAGAAAGAATGCAAATCGTCTCATCGATCGCTGGAGAAATCAGACGGAGGCGAACGATATCCATCCTACGAAGGCCATTCGATGGATCGGCAAGATCATCGAAGATGCGCACATCGTCGATAGAGTTTCGTCTGTGATTTGTCGTGATGGTCGATTCCTCGTGACCGAAAAGGACAATCAGATATCGTTTTATCGGGGTGGCACTGGCTTTTTTCGAGCGAATACTGGACAAGAACCCAAGAGCGTGTCATTGGACGAGTTTCTTTCCAATGGGTTTGTCCTGCAATCCGTCGTTCAAGCGGCTCGATATAACGATCATCTATGGTCTGAACTGGGAATTCAAATTGAATTGGATGGCGGCGATCCAATATCTGGCGGTCGAGCGTATCGAATCCGAATCTCGGGGAAGACTTCTTTACCGCTCATAATATGGCTGAGCATGGATGATGTCCCCCAACTGCTCAAGGTTGGCTTCGATGAAGACGGATCACCCGTTCATCCCATGATCATATTCGAAGACTATAAGGATTTCGAAGGGTTCAATATTTCGGCTCGTCGCCGACTCGCAATGGGTGTTCAAGCAATGACGAAACGAGAGTGGGTTTTGGATTCGGCGGAAGCGATTGAAATTCCCAAAGAGTTGGAGGGAGACAAACCATGAATTCCCAGGCTTCTGGTTGCAATTGGAATTATTTGCTTTTGTGGTTGGCAATCCTATCTATTCTTGGCAAGCCAACACATTCTGCGTTTTGCGGTGAGCCAAGTGACTCGTTTGAGCAAGCAGGAAACTACGCGCAAGCAAGGGTCGTCAAGATCTACGGGGCCAAGGTGGGAAGCACTCCTGGCTACGCAAGTGGTTTGGTCGTCTCGGAGGATGGTCTCATTTTGACCGCCAATGGTACTTACCTAAATGGCGATCGAGTGCGGGTGGTGCTGCCCGATGGATCTTCGCATGTCGCGACGATTGTCAGACGCAACCGTGAGCTTCAATTGGCCATGCTAAAAATTAAAGCGAAGACACCAATGCATTTCGATCTTTCGAAGACAAGAAAGACCTTTCGTGGCGAGTGGGTGTTAGGCGTTTCCAACGTGTTTAAAATTGCGGACGGAAATGACCCGACAAGTATGATGTTGGGCATCGTATCGTTGCAAACGAAATTGGAAGCAAAACGAGGCAATGAGCCTTTTCCATTTGAAGGCGATGTACTGCTGTTGGATATGATCAGCAGCAATCCGGGAGCTCCCGGCGGAGCGGTGGTAGATGGTCAATCCGGTCAACTGATAGGCATGATTGGACCGATTCTCGAAAGCCGCTCGTCCGGAACAAGACTTAACTATGCAATCCCAGTTACCCTCCTGGCGCTATTCATCGTGGGCGACGAGATACCTGTCGCCGCTTCACCGCCATCGAAGCCGATGCAAGTGGATCTTGGCATACAAGTGTTCCGACTGGGTGGAAAGGATTCGCCCGCCTACGTTGATCGAATCGACGCTGAATCCTCTGTTTCGGTGCCATTGAAAACGGACGATGTAATTCTCTCCATTGGCAATGAGCGAATCAGGACGGTACGGCAGTACGACGAAGTTGTTGCGAAACTGGTAGTGGGTGAACCCGTCGAGCTGACCGTGAAGCGCGGGTCAGAATTAATTCGCGTTACGATTAAGCCTATGGTCCGAAAGGATGAACAACGGTGAGTTGGCTCCGATTTATTCCCATTTGGTTCCTTCTCGTAAACTTTTGCGTCTTCTGCTTTGGGCAAAGCGACCCTATCAGCATGCGGGGCAACCTTTTGACAGCCAGGGCTTTTCACGAGGCAACCGAAAAGATTTTGCCGTCGTTGGTGACCATCGAAACCTACGGTGGGGCGACGATTGGGGCGAGAAATGGTCGTATTGCCCAACTCAGCCAAGCTGGTGTTGGGCCGACTACTGGCTTAGTCATCTCGGACGACGGCTTCATCATCACGAGTACTTACAACTTTCGTGACAATCCACCGATCATCACCGTCACCCTGCGTGACGGTACAAAGCATGTGGCTAAACTGTTGGGGCGCGATGCTCCTCGTCAATTGTGTTTGTTGAAAATCGATGCAAAGGGCAAACTTCGCGTGCCAATCATAGTGCCTCTCGGCGAATTGCGAGTCGGCCAATGGGCGATTTCCGTCGGCAATGGTTACGGGGATTTCGAGCCTGCAATTTCCGCAGGAATCCTTAGTGCATTGAAGCGTGATCGGAGTCGAGAAGTGCAAACCGATGCAAATATTAGTCCGGCCAACTATGGTGGCCCGCTGCTCGCGATTGACGGCCGAGTGATCGGCATTTGTGTCCCGCTGAATCCCAAAGCGAAAGGGGGCGTGGCAAGCGTGGAATGGTACGACTCGGGCGTAGGGTTCGCCATTCCGCTCAGTCAACTCGATGAATCGATTGAAAAAATGAAATCATCGCCATAACCCAGCTCGTGGCCGAGGCTGCGGCACAACCTGCGGTCTCGAAGTTGCTCCGGGCGTTCTACAAACCGCGGACTACACATTGCAAATGGCGGCCCCAAGCGACAGGTTATTCAATTTTGCTGACAATGGATCCTCGCTTGGCTTCGAGCCGATTCAATTCTGGTTCACTCGCGAGCTACATCGCGAAGAGCTTCTCAACCGTGAAGTCACCAATCTCAGTTTGATCTCCGACGCAATCGCCAGTGGAGCACCGCGCGGCGATGCAAGCCGGATGCTGCCGCTGGCTCTCCTCTGGCGAGATCCATCGCTCAAATCAAAGCCAGCTCCGCCACGAACGCTGAAGTGGTGGAGCCAAGGTGGTTCGCAGCCACAGGCGGTAATGCGATCGGCTTGGAATAATCCGCTCGCGAGTTTTGTCGGAATCAAAGAGGGCTTGGCCGACGATTCGCATTCCCATATGGACATTGGCTCATTCATATTCGAATCCAGAGGTGTTCGATGGGCCGTCGATCTCGGACGCGAGAGTTACCCGCACGCGCGGACCAATGGCATCCCGAACGCGGAATTGTTCGGGACGAAACAAACGAGCAATCGTTGGACGATCTTCCGCTGCGGTCGCGGAAGTCATATTTGCTGCTATTCAACGGCGCTCCGCAACAGGTCGATCGTAAAGCGGAAATCACACCAACTGATAACGGCTTTAGCGTCGATCTTTCGCCGGTTGTCATCGACCAAGTCAAATCGGCTCAACGTCACTTCAAATTAAATCCGGATCGCAGTTTGACAATTCGCGATACGTGGAGCACCGGAGAAACGGCAGCGAACGTCACTTGGCAATGGCTTACGCTCGCAACGGCTTTGAAGACGGATGATGGTTACTTGCTCAAGCAATCGGGAGAGTTCTTGCATCTCAAAGCGAAATCCGATTCGAAGTTTTCCTTCGAGATTGAAGACGTATCTGCGCCCCAAAACAAGTTTGATTCACCCAACCCAGGCTTGAGCCGATTGCGGATCCGACTCGATGCCCTCCCTGCGAGCAATGGTTGGATTGAAGTCACGGCTTCAATACCAAAGTAAGCCCCCAAAGATTCAGAAGTTTTCTGTGTCAGGTAAATTGCTGAAATGACAGGCTGTGCCGCGAAGATTTAAAGGCCGATGAAAAAAAGGTGCCAGGCACGTTGGGGCCGTTCACGTCGGGTGTGGTGTTTATCAATGGTCGCATGACTGTTCTCCGGTGTTCCATTCTTTATTTCTAAACCACGAATCGCACGAATGACACGAATAAAAGAGTTAATTGCCAATTTAGACCGATCGTCGATTTGTCAGATCCTACTTCAAAACGATCGTTTCATTCTCTCTTCTCGTTCTCGTCTTTGTCCTGATTCGTGTGATTCGTGTTTTTCGTGGTTCAAAACGAGCACTGGATTAGATGTGTTGTTATTCTAGTTGATTCTCACGGACTCTAATGACGCTGCGAGGCTTGCCGATTACGCGGGACTCCATCTCAGTCGATACAAAAGGCTGTCGGGAGTATTGAACATCGAGTACATTTCAATTCAGTTTCAGCAGCAAACGGGGCAGGACCTGCCTCTCATATAATTTAGCTTCTCAACGATCAGATGGGCAAGACCATCAAGGCCGCGCGCATTTGATTGGTCATCCCCAATCGATTTCTGCAGTCCGATTTTCGTCCGATGGTACTCGCCTTATTTCTGCCAGCGAAGATCATACTGTCATCGTTTGGGATACGGCCGATTGGAGCCTGCTTTCCACTTGGGGCCTGGGCGGGACAGGGGGCCTGGGCGGGACAGTGACGGCCATGGATTTTTCGCCCGACGGAAAAGACATCGCCTTCGCACGAGAAACGGGAGGCGTGACTGTATGGGATTTCCAGGCCGGTGCAGAACGATTTCAGCTTAAGGGTGAAAGCGAGCGGTTGTCCAGCGTTGCTTATTCACCAGATGGGCTGACGCTTGCAACGGGCAGCGCTCGGAACAACATTTTTACTCTCTTTCCAGGCAATGTGCGATTTCAGATTATGGAACGTCCAAATTTCGTCGGTGTCAAGCTTTGGGATTTAGCCAAACAAACGGAAAAGTGCAAAGTATCCAGCAACACGAGCATTTGGTCGATTGCCATCGCTCCCGATAACAATTCCATCGTCGGCTCGACCGAAAACTGGAAGGCCACCGAGTGGAACTTGCCCGATCTTGCAGTACGACGAACCCTGGTCGCGCAAAAACCGTTCCTCATGATCATCGTATTTGTGTTGGGGCACGGTATCATTACCGCGCTGCTCGTTAAAGCTAAACCGAAAAAGTTATGCACCACAACGTCGGTAAAAGATGCCACGCCATAATCTTGCTATCTTAGGGCTGTGCAAAAAACAAACCGACGGTAATTCGTGGTCGTCGAGATTGAGTACTAAGCTATTCTTTGGGCGAAAGAGCCCCCTGCAGTCTGAAGGGCGGACCTGCGTTGATGCCTCTCAATCAAAAACAACTTCTCCCGAGTTAGAGCCTGACACAAGAAACCGAGCAACAAGAATCTGCCATTCTACTTCGATCCGAAACGGTAGAGAGCATCCTTCGTCCTAATTAGCAAGTCATTACCGATTGGAACAGGACTTGCCATTATCTGCTCACCGAAGTCGTACTTTGCGATCTCGCGATAGCTGTCACCCGCTTGGAAGATTGTTAACTTGCCATCGTGATCGGCAACAATCACGTTACGACCTATTGCGAACGGGGAGGCGGAATACTTCCCACCAAGCCGCTGTCGCCAGGTTAGCGAACCATCGCTTGTCTTGAGCGCGGAAACGATACCTCCATCGCTAATCGCATACACCAACGAGTCAATATTGATCATACTTGGCATTACCGGTCCGCTTCGGCTCTCGCGCCACAGGATGTTCGTTTTCGTGATATCCCCCGTTCCTCGAGGATCGATCGCGACCAAGTCGGGCTTGCCATAACCGGTCGACATGATAACTTTGCAATCCGCGTAAAGTGGCATGGGTGTTATGCTAAAGCCTTTGCCATGATCCAGTCGCCAAATTTCGTGTCCGTCCTCGGGATCGTAAGCGACGCACCACTGCGATGCAGGGACTACAACTTGGGTCTTACCATCGACTTCAATTAGGATCGGCGTGGAATAAGACTTGCGAAACTCCCCATTATCCGCATCTATCGTCGGTCTGGCTGTTCTCCACACTTCATTTCCAGTCTCGATTGACAACGCGGCTACAAACTGTTGATCCATCCCATCGCACGTAACAATGACTTTTCCGTCGTACTCTACCAAACTGCTACCAGGTCCTACGCTGTCGTCGACAACCAACTGACGTTGCCACAGTTTTTCTCCCGTTGCTACATCCAAGCACCAGGTTCCATATTGACCAAAATGCAAGACGACCCGATCGCCGACGATTACGCCCGTTGGGGACGCATACCCGTTCATCGGATGGATTGGGTTCGGAGTGTCGACCGTGCTCAATTGAATGTTGTGAATGATTGCTCCCGAATCGACGTTTAAGCAATACGCAATCAGATCGACCCGACCTGCAACCACTTTCATTGCGGCCATCGAAACCTTAGCGAGTTTGGCTTCTTTTTGCTCGGGCGTAGCTTCGACCATGCGAGCCGCCGTCAACCAAATTCTCTTGCCATCCGTGATAGGGGAAGACCAGCCAGCTTCGGGTGTTCCTGTACGCCATCGGAGGTTTTCGGTTCCGTTTGGATTCAATGCGATGGTCACGTGGTCATTACCTGAAACACCGTTTCCTTGTGGACCTCGAAACTGCGTCCAATGCTGTCCAATCGTTTGGCCGGACAAACCAAGGCAGAAAGCAATGGTCAGAACCAGGAGAGATTTATTCATGTTGTTGAGCAAGGGTTAAGCGAAGCAAGGGGGAGGGTTGAGTAGCAATTAACCCTGAGGCGGTATTCTATAGTCCAATCCCTTTTTTTGCGACTCTTCAATCAAAGATCCATTGGAGGCCGGCAACCGATTGGGAACGTGGCGGATGCTGCCAGCATCCGTACCGACGCTAGCAGCGTCGGCCACGACACAACGACACAACGGCACAACGACACAACGACACAACGGCCACGACACCTCACTCCCCATCGGCAATTACGCAACGCATTTCAAGATCGTAGACTTGACCTGCCTTGACGCTAGTAAAGGCCTCTATTTCCTCCGAACCGGTGGGGCGATCAAAAAACGCGACTTGGCCGGGGCCAATGACTTCCGCTTTACTCTGTTTCACAACCAAACAGGTTCCTTCATCAATTCCAATGCCAAGCAGTTGTGGAAAAGTCTTTTTGAGCAACGCCATATCGGGGAAACGATTTCTCTGACTAAAGTGTTGGTCAATGGCGACCCCTGTTAAAAAGCCCAAGCCTCGTTCGTATCCCTCAGCCATCATCTGAGTGTTACCCATGGGATCGCCTCGAGGCATGTAATCACCTTGGATCGAAGCACCTGCCGAAGATCCACCGATCACACCACCTCGCTCTAGTACCAAATGCATCAGTCGATGCGCTTCCGTGTTTTGATACGAGTCCACCAAGTTCCATTGTCGTCCACCACCAAACCATACGCCTGTGGCTGTAGCAAGCGATTCAATAAACAGCGGATCGTCGGCCAAGATTCGGTCTTTGGTATGCAACCAGTCCACTTGTCCGGCTCCCGCTTTACGAAGCACTCTGAGCATACTGGGCTCCTGCACGATCGTCTTGGCTTCCTCACAGGGAACATAAACGATCCTCGCTTTGTCGCCACCTGCAAGCTGCACGAAGGCATTTAGTGCTTCCGCTGGGAGATTTCCACCACCTGCGATGACAAGGCTTCCGATGGCTACTTTGGGTACAAGAACTTCTTTGCCGGGAAACGCGGCCGTTTGTCGAGCCTGTGCGGCACGCCTTAGCGCAATCAAATCTGCCGTCATGCCACGCTTTAAGACTTCAGTCCGAGCGACGCGATTCTTCGAAGCAGCCATCGTGACCAGGACATTGGACTCTCCGATGACTTCTAGTCGACGACCGCGTACGATGAGTGCCGTTTTCTCGTCGATTCCAAAGCCGACACGGTCTGGATGCAAGTCCACAGCGTAACGGAGTCGGTCCGTTCTTTTTCTAGCGAAGAAATGCTGATCGACGATAGTGCCCGGTAAAAAATCGAAACCGGTTCGCAAGTCGTTGTTTAACAACATTACCTTCGACGCAATCGCTGTTCCCGCAGAGGTTCCTCCGACGACTCCACCGCGAGCTAGCAACTTCATGATGCCCTCTTCGACAATCGTACCTGCGTAGATCTCCATCAACCGAGACTGCTTCCCGCCGCTGAACCAAACCGCCGTCGCGTTGGCGAGTAATGGTTCGAACCCCGCGTTTGCAACTTCCTCTCGCTGCTCGGCATGCAAAACCTCTACGCTTTTTGGCCCATGCTCAATCCAAACCTCGGTCTTTTTTGAGTTCAAGGGGTCGCTTGGGTCCGCCGTAGGAATGACAACGATGCGAGCTTCCTTGCCACCGGCCAATTCGGTAAATCGCTGACGTATTTCTGGGGCCACGACCCCGCCGCCATGCAAAAACAGAGTCCCCTCAGGCGGTGGCAATGGTTCGGCGGCATCGGCGTCGAACTGAGCTTCTGCCACTCCTAGCCATCCCAATAAAAGCATTGCAAAAGCAGCACTGGCGAGCGTCGTTCTGTTTGTCATTGGATCAAAATCTGTTGATGGTTATGTGAGGTAGACTGCGCGATTCAATATTACCAAATGTAGATCCTCGTTCCAAGTCTTCTACCTTGGAGGCTCCGTGGATCTGGGCTGCACGAGAAATAGCAGTTTACGAAAAATGCGTTGTTGCGAGTTTTGTTCCGTTCTGCGACCTGCACTTACAGGTCTGCTATCTAGCCTTTCCGTTCTGCGATCTGCACTTACAGGACAAGCCCCCGCTCAACCAGCGGCATCATTGCTGCATCTCGGCAAGCCAATCGTTACGCTAGCGGCGGGGGGCAAGACCCCCGCTCAACCAGCTGCATCATTGCTGCCTCGCTGAACTACAGTGCTTGCAAGAGTTTCTCTAGGACGGCCATCATCGCAGGGTCCGGTTTGACGCTTCCTGGCCGGCTCCCTTGTGCGATGGTCATGGGGGTCCAATTGTGTTTGTCCTTTCGGTTCCATACGGACGGTTTGGAACCCCTTTTGGCAAGCAGTTCGGCAACTTTGGGATGGGCCCGATAGGCCGCTCCATGCATTACGGTTTCTTTGTTATTGTCCACTGCATTGATGTCGGAACCAAGGGCAAGCAGAAAATCGATCGTTTCGATGACCTCCGATTCGGTACCAGGTTCTTCGCCAACCGAAACGGTTCCGATTCCCGATGCAGCCAACAATGGAGTGCAGTTGTCGACATTGACCAAAGTGGGATCCGCCCCCAACTCGAGCAATACCTTGAGCATCGGAAGATCGGCAGTCTTGCAACCGAGCAAAAACGGAGTCGATCCTTTCATGTTCAATTTGGCTTTTCCGGCTGGTCCTCGCTCTAGTTGCACATTGACATTGGCGCCTGCCGAGACCAACTTTCGGACAAATTCGAGGCTCGAAACATTGCCTGAACCGCGTGGCGAAGGATCGCCATCAATACCGTCGCCGCTAGCCGGTTTTCGGACCCAGCTCAATGCGTGCAATGGTGTGTAATCGCTTCTTTGGTCGTTTGGATCGGCGCCACGCTCCACCAAATAAAGTGCCATTTCAAAATGGCCGCTTTCCACGGCTAACATCAAGGCGGATGTACCTGGTCGTGGCCCTCTACCCTGACTCTTGTCTTGCCCTATAACCGCGTTTCCATCAACACCCGCATCCAACAGCCGCCGCACAACGCCGATGTGTCCCTCGCGGGCCGCGAACATCATCGCGTTGAAGCCGGACTTCAATTCTCGTTTAAGATCAGCACCGGCTTCGATGAGCACTTGAACTGCATCCGCGTTCCCCTCTGCGGACGCCCACATCAGAGCCGTTTGGCCCTTTCGCTCCGCTGCATCGACGTTGGCACCATACTTTAATAGCGTACCAACTACCTCCGCATTTCCATTGCGTGATGCAGTCATGAGCGGGGTCTCGCCCCCTGGCAGTGCTAGATTAACGTCCGCACCTGCAACTGCCAACAACTTTACGCTTGCAACGTCCCCTTGCATGCAAGCAATCGATAGCGGTGTGACATCGTAATGAGTGCGAGCATCGACAGGAGCGCTTGCAGAAAGGAGTTGCTGAACCAGCTCCGTCCGTTTATGAAAGACAGCCCAGTGCAAAGCACTCATGCCGTCAGGCTGTTTAAGGGCTAATTGCTCAGAATCGCCGAGGAGTTTTTCAGCGGTAGACCAGTCACGACTTGCAATAGCGTTGGCGAGCACAGGGTCCGAGCCGAAGGCGGCGGGTGCCATAGCAAATAACAAGATAGCAATTAACGAATGTTGGATGAGCATAACTTGAAGGCAGATTCCTTGGGCCAGCGGCGGAGTAAATCTTCCCGTAGTTGCGATCATTTTACAGGGTCGATCATTTTACAGGGTCGATCATTTTACAGGGTCACAGGATCGAAGAGGTCTTCGACGCGACCATTGCTGTCTGCAAATGTCTCTAGCGGGACACCAACTTTGTTGAGCAACGTTAAATGTAGATTGGAAAGTGGAGTCGGTTTGTCAAATTGAATGTGTCTGCCACCACGCATTTTTCCAGCAGCACCACCGGCCACGAGAATTGGGAGATTCGAATGATCGTGGGTATCGGAGTCACCCATACCGCTACCGTACAAGAACAGCGAATGATCCAGCAAGTTCCCGTCCGCTTCCGGAGTTGCTTTGAGTTTCTTCAAAAACTCCGCAAATAGAGAAACGTGGAATTGATTAATCTTTGCAATCTTGGCAAGTTTTTCCGGATCCTTTGCATGATGCGTGATCGGATGATGTGGATCCGGAACGCCAATCTCCGGATACGTTCGATTGCTTGCCTCGCGAGCCAATTGAAAGGTCGTGACTCGTGTGATGTCCCCTTGGAACGCCAAGAGTTGAAGGTCGAACATGAGTCGAGCATGATCTGCATAGGCGACGGGGACACCAATAGGTCGATCCAAGTCCGGCAGTGGATTGTCTTGGACGGCCGACTCAGCTTGCTGGATGCGACGTTCGACGTCGCGTATGTTTTCTAGGTAGCCGTCTATCTTGTTTCGATCCGAAGGTCCGACTCTCAACTTCAGTCTTTTGATTTCCTTGGTAACTGAGTCCAAGAGGCTGGCTCTCTTTTTCAAAGCGGCTCGGCGTTGGTCGGGTGTTCCGCCTTCGCCAAACAAGCTCTCAAACACAAGTCTCGGGTGCGCTTCGGCAGGGAGTGGATTGCTCGGTGTAGACCACGACAAATTATTTTGATAGACACATGCGTAACCGTTGTCGCACTGACCCACGGTCGCCAACAAATCCATCGATAATTCTAGCGACGGAAGTGGAGATTTTTGTCCGATTTGCTTTGCGGCGATTTGATCGACGGTCGTACCAAGATAGTAGTCCGTGCTTTCGGTCAGTTTGGCTCGAGCAGCACTCAGAAAAGCAGAATTGGAGGTCGCGTGCGAACCTGGATATGCATTCTTTAGATCCATCCCACTGATAACGCTTACTTGATCCTTGATATCCTCAAGTGGCGACAAACTCGAAGGTAATACGTCTAATGAATTGCCACTGGGTATCCATTCCTTTGGATTGCAACCCATGGGGATATAGATGTAACCAATTCTGCGAAGCTGCTCACTTGCGGCCGGCGTGACGGCAGTTGCTGCCATGGCTGGGATCATGGCATCGAGCAACGGCAGGGCCACGGCAGCACCTGTCCCTCGCAACAACGTCCTTCGCGTTAGCGCCCTCTGAAAAATGGTCATTCCGAGTCCCTCATCAAGAACGGCGTGCTTAAAACAATTCCTCGGACGATCGACGAAAAGCGGAAGTCCTGTTCCGCTGCAAAATCTACGATTTTTCGAACTTCGGGGCCATCGCCTAATTCGACGCCACGACCGAGCGCGTAGGTGAGCAACTTTTCTGTCATTGTACCAACAAATACCTTAGGACGCTTCAGAATACTGTCTTCAAGTGTGGCCGCATCATGCACCGGTGACCCGTCGGGCATGGTTCCGGCAGTATCGAGCGGTTGACCATCGTCAAAAGAACGCCATCTTCCCAGTGCATCGTAATTATCGAGAGAAAAACCGACGGGGTCCATCAAATTGTGGCAAGAAGCACACGCTGGGTCGGAACGATGCATGGCTAGACGTTCTCGCAACGATTTCCCGTCCGTATCTTGCTTGTCCTTGAGCGCGGGGACATTGGCGGGTGGAGGTGGAGGAGGGGTGCCGATGATATTTTCTAAGATCCAATTGCCGCGGATGGTTGGTGAAGTGCGGGTTGCGTAGGAAGTAACGGTCAAGATACTACCGTGGCGAAGCATGCCCCCTCGCTGGCTCGTGGAGGACAAGTCTACTCGTCTGAAATGACTACCCGAGACGTTTGGGATTCCGTAGTGTTTCGCAAGTCGCTGATTGAGGAAGGTGAAGTTGGAGCGAATCAAACCCAACACGTTGCTATCGTTTGCAATCACGTCCTCGATCAACAACTCCGTCTCACGACGAAACGCATGCCTTAAATTGTCATCGAAATCTGGATAGAGCCTAAGGTCCGGCGTGATGGATTCCAGGTTTCGAAGGTAGAGCCATTGAGAAGCGAAGTTCGACACCAAGGAATTCGATCGTTGGTCCTGGAGCATCCGTTCTACTTCGGCAGCCAGGACATCGCTCTGACGAAGTTTGTGTGCTTCCGCAAGGGATAAAAGGCGATCGTCCGGAAGGCTACTCCACAGAAAGAAGGAGAGACGTGAGGCGAGTTCCAAATCGCTAATCGCGTAGGTCGAACCGGCTGAATCGCCGGTGGGCTGCTCTTCGATTTTAAACAGGAAGTTCGGATTGACGAGTATCGAGGTTAACGCGGCTTCGAGGCCAGCGTCGAAACCACCTTCGCGGAACGATTCTTCGAAGAACCACATGGGTGACTCGAGATCTTCTTCACGAATCGGGCGCCGAAACGCCAATCTCGCCAATCTACTTAGGATGTGTTTTGCGGTTTCCTTGGTCTTGCCAGTATCCACCCAATCTTGTCCAAAGATTGCCTGACGGCTTTGAGAATTGCCGGCCGACTCGGACTGGAATGGACCGACGATGGAGAGTTCGAAGAGGGCTGGATTGATTCGCGGGTGACGGTGACGATTGTAAGCAGCATCGAACGGTTGACGTTTCGTTTCCACTAAGGAAGCTCCCACTTGCGGGAAGGCAACACCGACTGCATGCTGGCCGGCGGTGACACGGAATCGCATTTTCAAGTGCGAGTCTACGTGAGTGAAGTCTTCGCGATTCGGCGGCGGCTTGACGGTGAATCGGTGTCTTTGTTCTCGATCGATGAGTAGATCAATCGAATGCTGTTGGGTCAGTCCCTCTACTTTTTCATCGCGATCGCGCGCCAAACGCAACTGAAATTCGTAGTCACCATCACGTGGAAAGGTGTGCTGGATCAGTACACCCCCAACGGTGCCTAACGGCAAACCATCGACATGCCTATCTTGCGTTCGGTCGGCAGGAACCCGAATATTGATTCCCATTGGACCAAGCCCTTCTCGACCGAGCGCGATGCGGCTAACGGTCTGGGCGGCGGTCAGATAGCGATTCAAAAGCGTCGGAGAGAGTTCCCCTACGGTGATGTTATCAAAGCCTTGACTTGATTCGTCTTTCGGCAGCAAGGCGTTTGCATCGACATCCAACGCGAGCAGGTCGCGGATTGCGTTTTGGTACTCGGTGCGAGTTAGTCGTCGTAGGGATTCTGTTCGGCCAGCAAAAGGATGCAAGTGACTGCCGTTATCCAACCACTTCTCAATTGCACGAGTCGCTTTGTCGTAGTCCGCTTCATTGGGTCTATCACTATCGGGGGGAGGCATCTGGCCAGCCCGCAATCGCCGCAGGATTCGCTCCCAGTCGCTGTTGTCAACGGATGAAGCGGCAATGGACTCGCGGCTTGGCTTGAGTTTCTCGATAGTGAAGTCGCCAGCAGGTTTTGGTCCGGTATGGCAATCCGAACACGTATTGTTCAAGAGAGATTGAATCGATTCGAAATCGACTTCGTCGGCAAAACCCAAGGCGAAATGCGGTACAAACGCAAGCAACAATACAACGGTTGGCAAACGAACCAGCCGAGAGCAAGTTGGCGATGTGAGCAATGAATGTAATCGTCGCATTGGAGAAAGGTGGGATTCGCTGGCACAAGAGGCAGGAAAAGCGTCTTTGGCTCATCCTCCATATTAACATAAAAGCTACCCGAGGACAAACAAGCGAGTTCGAGAATCACGGCACGGAGAATCACGGCACGGAACGCCGTGCAGCATTGCTTTCGACGTTAAATTGCGGACTTGGACTAGTGGGAGTCCCTTACCAACTGCTAGATTGGAAGTGCATAGTCTCAATCTCTTGAATGTCTTCTCCGGAAAAACAATGTCTAAAACTCTTTCACCCACTGAACAAGACTACGCCAACTCCGGTTGGCTTCAAGCGTTGATGGGGGTGAGCGATCCTTTGATTCAGCAATCGAGACTGAACGCAAAAAAACACTTGGATTGGATCGATTGCATTACTAGTTTGACGACGATCCGGGAAAAGGCGGTCATGTTGGACTCGGCGTTGGAGGGCCTTTGGCAATTCGGCGTTTCCAATGACCTGAGGTGGCTTTTGACCTCGATACCAAGCGCCCAACCAGCCTGGGTTTTGGATTGTACCGACGAATTCTCAATCGAACAGACTGCACCTCCCAAGATCGACGACGCCACCGTTTGGGCCAATGCGATGGGCATTCGCGATTGGTCCACTCAGGTCACCATGAAAATCCTAAGCGGGGACTTTGTGTCGTGGCAACGACGCGTTGCTAGGCAAGGTTCGAATGCCCCAACCGGGTTTACGATGGAGTCTTCGGGCAAAAGCACCTTGGAATTAAAAACGACGGCGAGTTGGAAAGCGAACAATTGGGTAGATGGGACATGGACCTTTGCAATCGATGGTCAAGCGACCATGATCAAAGTCATAGAGGAGCCGATCAGTGTTTACCGACCGGCCTGGAAAGCGACGGAAGAGAATGTGCTGCTGACGATTCAAACCGCGGATGAGCGATTTGGAAAGCAACGCAAAAAGATATCTGGTAACAACATTACCCAAGGTGGCAGCAATCAAGGAAAATGGAGTGATTGGTGCGAATCGGTGCCAGCCCTAAGCGATTTGCACTTGGCCGTATTGTGTGGCGAAGGACTCCAGTGCTCACCGACATTTCAAGGTGTTTGGGCCACCGTTTGGCCAATCATCTATTGTCGTCGCAAGAAGCTCAAACGTGGCACTTGCGGCTTAACCGATCTTCGACAGCGACTCGACCAGTGCTTTCAAGCAGACCCGCAACTTGTAACGTGGTTGCTGGTCTTTGGTGAACTGCTTTGCAATATGCAAATCGGGGATGGACTGGGCATTTCAGCCAAGTTCAAGGACCCTAGCAAAAAATCCTAGCGACGTCAAACCCTGCGAATCAATAAATTGACAGGGTGAAATCATAGTGATCTTCTTTGCAGGCCCAGCCTAACCTTCCCGGGCTAGGAAACAACCATCACCATCTCTGGCGGATTGAATGTGATTCAGGCATGGACGGCGACGAGATGACTCGTATTATCTGGTCGAAAATCAAGGAAAAACTAATCCATCCCTACCTCGATATCGACCTCAAGTATTTTGACTTAAGCATCCAAAGCAGTGATGCCACCAAAGACCAGATTACGGTCGATTCCGCCAACGCAACCAAAAAATATGGAGTAGCGGTCAAGTGCGCGACGATCACGCACGACGAATCGCGAGCCAAGGAATTTGGCTCGCCGGAAATGTTGCGTAGCCCGAACGGTACAATTCGAAATATTTTGATCGGTACCATCTTCCGCGAGCCCATTATTTGCAAAAACGTACGATGGCAGGTTTAAAAATTTATTTCAAGAAATCTTTGAAGCAAACTACGCTGAGCCGTAAAAGGCGGCTGGGTTAACGTACGAGCATCGACTGATCGATGATATGGTGGCAGCCAATTTGAAGTGGAGCGGCGGCTATCTATGGGCATGCAAGAATTATGATGGCGATGTCCAATCGGATACGGTGGCGCAGGGCTATGGTTCGCTGGGGCTGATGACTTCGGTGCTGATGTCGCCGGATGGAACATCGTTCGAAGCAGAGGCGGCACACGGAACGGTTACACGCCACTATCGGGACCATCAAGCGGGTAAGCCAACGTCGACGAATCCCATTGCGTCGATTTTTGCTTGGACTCGTGGTTTGATTCGTCGGGGCGAAGTCGATGGAACTCCAGATTTGGTTGCTTTCGCCAACAAAGTGGAAAAGGTATGTGTTGAATCCGTGGAAGCGGGCCACATTATCCTGGGGGGATAGATACCGTCGCCTCTAGAACGGATGGTCAGAACCGCTGGCGTGAAGCCAGGGCATGCAGAGAAGCACCGAATGGCGTTGGTTTCGTGTTCAAAGTTGCCTGGAATAGGGAGGCGTCTGATCCTTCAGCATTACACAAGGGCCGGTTCTGATTCGAGTAAGGGAGCATTCTCGTGGATGAATTTAGCCGATAGCCCTAGTTCGGGAAGGAGTTGTTTGCAAGTGATTCGAGAGGACTCGTAGATCACTGGAAGCCCACTTCCAGGGTGCGTACCGCCTCCGACCAAATACACTCCGTCTAACTCTTCAAACTTGTTGTGAGGTCGCAAGTGGAGCATTTGGCCGAGATTGTGCGCAAGATTAAAAGTCGCACCACGATACACGGAGAAATCATCTCGCCAATTGGCTGGAGTTACAATTTGTTCGTATTCGATCCTGCTTCGAAGGTCGCTCATGCCCAATTCGGCCAACTTCTTGAAAGTGAGTTCGCGGAATGCTTGTGTTTGGGCTTCGTCCCAAGGAGTGTTCGGATTCAAATGCGGAACGGGAACAAGGATGTAAATGGTGCTCTTACCCTCGGGAGCCAATGACGAATCCGTGACGCTTGGGTTTTGAATGTAGATCGACGGATCGTCCGGCAACACTAGATCTTTCTCGATTTGCCTCAGGTTGCGATCGTAGTCTTTGGAAATATGAATCGTATGGTGCTTAAGGTTTTCGTATCGCCCTTGGATTCCCAGATACATCATGAAAGTGGAACACGAAAATCGCTTCTTCGCGATCTTGCGATTGGACCACCGTTTCCTAAGTTTATCGGGGACTAGTTTTTGCATGGAGTGTGCGAAGTCGGCGTTGATCACAAACGCATCCGCTTCGTAGCGCCCTCGGTCGGTGACCACCGCCGTAACACGCTTGCCTTGAAACTCTAAACTTTCGACCGGCTCGTCCGTTCGGATTTCGCATCCCATTTCCGTAGCGATTTCAGCCATTCTCTCGCTCACTTGTCCGCATCCTCCAATAGGATGAAATACTCCGTATTCGTATTCTAGGAAGGAAAGGATGGAGAAGAGGCTTGGACACTTGAAGGGGGACATTCCCAGATACTTGGCCTGGAAGGAAAAAGCGATGACTAGCCTGGGGTCTAGGAAGTAGGTTTGCAATTCCCTGCCTAGCGTTTTCCAAGGCTTTACCAGAGACGCTGCCGCGAGGACAGAAGGTCGCAACAAATCGAGCATGCTGTTGAAGGGAGATTCCAGGATAGGCCGAAATTTTTCCAATTTCACACGGTTGTGATCGAGATACCGTTTTAGGGCTCCGACGTCCCGAGGCGACAGTTCCTCAATCTGACGGTCCATTTCCGCGAGATCGTTGGTGCAATCCAAATGACCACCAGCACCAAAGGAAACGCGATATTGTGGATCCAGTCGCTTCATCGGGATCTCAACCTCGATGTCTCGACCAACAGACTGAAAAATCTCTCTCAGAATGCGGGGATATAGGTAAAACGTGGGCCCGGTGTCGAATCGAAAGCCGTCAGCGTAAATGCTTGCGCATCGTCCGCCTACTTGCGAACGAGACTCCAAAACGGTGACCTTCGCTCCGCCATGAGCCAATTGAAGCGCCGAGGCCAATCCTCCTGGTCCTGCACCAATTACCACGACTCGCCGTTTCGTCATGTATTTGAACAATCCTAATGACTGGTTTCCTGACGTTTGGAGCCAGGTGAAAAATGAAACGGATCCTCGTTTCCCGTTTGCATGTTATAGCACAAGGGCAAGTCGTGAAAGAACGGCGAAATTGTCAAAACTCAACAGAAACACATCTTGTTGGATTCCGCGTTCGCGATTCAGATTGAATGGTCGCCTGACAAAAGCATTTCGCATTTCAGCGAGCGATAGGAATTGGAAGAACAACATGAAACTAAGATTCGGAACTTTGGCGATCACCGCACTCTTTTGTTTTTTTGCACCTAACGCCCAGGCAGAGGACTTCCGAATCGGAGCGTGGAACATCGAATGGCTCGGCTTCCCGAGCATGCGAGGTCGGCCAGGCAAGGACGTCGAGCAGTCGCCAGAGGATCTCGCCACCTATATCGCTGAAGCCAAATTGGATGTATTGACCTTGGAAGAAATCGGCGTCGAAAAGAATGAAGCTCCCTTTACCAGTAAACCATTACAACGAACCTTCGACGAACTAAAGAATGTCCACGGTCAGACATGGCAATATCTTTTGTTTCCGAAAACAAATTATTCAAAGGATACCGAGGACTTCATTACCCGCGGTCAGCATCTTGGCATCGCGTGGCGAAGTGACAGAGCTAAGTTGATGGGCGAGCCGTACTCGATACCCGTCGGCGAAAATCAGACCTTCGGGGATAAATTTTGGGAACGGCGTGCCACTGCGGTCAAGTTTTCATTCGGTGAAGGAAAGACCGATGTCGTTTTCATCCCAGTCCATCTCAAATCCAATCGAAAAGACCCTAACGATTCGGATCCTTTGTTCACGCAAAAACAACGCCAGGCGGAAGTCAACGTCTTTGTTGCTCAGTTGAAAGCACTCAAAGAGAGATTCAAGGACGAAGACATTGTTCTCCTTGGCGACACAAATATATTGGCTCCCGACGATGCGACTCCCAAAATTCTGGTGGACGCTGGCTTTGTGGATTTGAATGCAAAGGAATTGGGAACAACTGCCGCTTGGGGTTCAGGCTATTCGAGCGCTCCGTTCGATCGTATCTTTGTTCCAAAAAACCAACCAGAGTTTAAAGGCTCCGTTCAAAAAATACATTCGACCAAAAACGGAACCGATGACGAGATTAAGGATTTCAAGAAACGTCACTCCGATCACTATCTCGTATCTTGCGTGATCGAAGTGGGCAACGACGACGATTGATTCTACTCAGGCAGCCGACCGGTTTCGACGGTTGGAAAAGGTCCAGTGAGAGCTTTCATGAACTCGACTAAGTCCTTTTTGTCTTGCGGACTGAGGTCGAGCTTTTTGATCTTGTCGCTTAAGTTAGGATTTGGGTGACCGCCTTTGGCATACCATTCGACGACTTCTTCCAGGGTCTTTTGGCTTCCATCATGCATGTAAGGCTTGCTCTGTGCGATGTTCCGAAGCGTTGGTGTCTTGAATGCACCTTTGTCTTTTTCCACCTTGGTTTGGGCGAATCTACCTAGGTCAGGTTCTTTTGCTTCCATGCCAACACCTAAGTTGTGGTAGAGCTCATCGGTGAAGTTTGCACCAACATGGCAGGCAGAGCAATTCGACTTAACACTGAAGAAGAGCGCGCGGCCCCGTTTGGCTTCGTCGCTCATTTTGTGTGAGTCCGACGCAGCTTTCAATGCGATGAACTTGTCGGCCATTTCAGGATCATCTTTCTTAAGAGCCTGCAAGTCCGAGAGTTCATCGGGAAAGGACTCGAGCATACGCCGAACTGGTTCGTAGTAATCGTATGGGCTTGGTCCGGTAACTAGAACTCTCTCGAAAGCAGCGAGGGCCTTTCCAAGCTGTGCAATATCGGGTTTCCCGCCGAAGATCCTTTCGAATTGAATGCGGTAGCCCTCATTGCGGCTGACCAGCATGACGACAGCTTCGTGGGTATTGGCCATCTCGATTGGGTTAGCAATCGGACCGACGGCTTGATCCTCGAGGCTTGAAGCCCGGCCGTCCCAAAACTGGGCTTTGCTCAAAATACGGTTGAACGAGACCGGCGAGTTTCGATTACCGGTTTGGCCGCGCACACCGACTCCGAATTGAGTATTGGCTCCATAACCATTCACCGGACTATGGCAATCAGCACAGCTAACGCTGTTATCTCCAGACAATCGCTTATCAAAATACAGTTGCCGACCCAGCTCGATCTTAGCCCGGGTCAACGGGTTGTCGGCGGGAATGTAGAGAGCGTCGACGCCTGCTGAAAGTCCGTCGGGCAATTTGACCTTTAGCTCTTCATGGTTGGCTGGGTTGTCCAAATATCTTTTGATTTCTGAGACAGACAACTTCGCGGAACCAGGAATTCCCTTGGTCAATTCGTCTTTTCCCAATACAACCGCATCGGCTGCGGAGGCGCCTGGATGCAGCAATAAAATCGTACCGAAAGCTAAGTACGCCAACAGAGTAAAGTGCCTTCTTGCCATGATTTCGCCTGTGATTTGGAGTTGGGATTGATAACTCCACCTTTGGACCGGGGAAGTCCCACCCAATGTAACAGCGGAATCGACCCCTAGTATAACTCCATCGCAATTCAACAAACATCCCCCGCGATTTATCGGGTGCGTAACTGAACAGACTTGTCCGCTTCGCCATCTCGAATAATCATTTTGATCATCCCTGTTTTACCCGCAACTTCCATCAATTCAGCGAATTCAACGGGCGTTCCGATTTTTTTGCCGTTGATCGATAAGATGACAACTCCCGGTGGGATAATTGCAGCAAGCGGGCTATTTCGGTTGACTTTTTTGACTTCAACCCCTTCTCCTTGCTTAAGTCCCAGCTCATCACGAGCCTCGTCAGAAACGATCCCGACCGTCACGCCGAAAACATCAATTGTTTCCATGCTAGCTGCGGCTAGCGCCTCATCGTCCAGTTCATCCACGGTGATGGTGACTTCCAACCGTTTGCCGCCGCGCAGGTAATCAACCTTCACCTTTGTCCCAGGTTTCGTCTCGCCGATAGCTCGACGCATGCCGGAATCAGAAATGATAGCCACACCGTTGATTGCCGTGATAACATCCCCCTCTTTGAGTCCCGCCTTGGCAGCCGGCAAGCCCTTGGTAACCGAAGCTACTAACGCGCCTCGCGTACCTGCAGGCAATGAGAGTTTTTCGAGCATTTCCGAACGCAATGTTTCGGGTCTAATTCCTATAACACCCCGCGTTACCCTGCCTTTATTAATCAAATCATCGAGTACGCGTTTGGCGGTGTCGCTAGGCACCGCAAAGCAAATTCCGTTGTAGCCACCACTCCGAGAAGCAATCGCCGTATTAATCCCGATCACTTCGCCTCGCATGTTGAGCAATGGTCCTCCGCTGTTGCCTGGATTGATGGCTGCGTCGGTTTGGATGAAATTGTCATACATCGTGATGCCCTGGTCGCTTCGATTCGTCGCACTCACAATGCCCGCCGTCACGGTTTGAGTTAACCCAAACGGACTACCAATTGCGATGACCCAGTCACCGACCTCCATCTCTCCGGAATTTCCGAGTGACGCAGCAACTAAGCCTTTCGCTTCTATTTTTAGAATGGCCAAATCGGTTCGGATGTCTGTACCGATAACCTTCGCATCAAACTTCCTGTCGTCGCTGAGTTCTACCTCAAGAATACTTGCCCCCTCTACGACGTGATTGTTGGTTAAAATGTAGCCATCGGTCCGAACAATGACGCCAGAACCAAGGCCGTTCTGAATCCGTCCCTTAGGTACTTCTGAGCCGTCGTCGCTTTCGTTGTTTAATCCGTCAAATTGCTTTCCGAAAAACTGCTCTAACTCAGGCGGCAAGCCCAGCGAACGCGAACCGCGCGACTTGATGGCTGATCGCTCAACGACGTTTTTGATACTTACGACGGAAGGCCTTAGCGATTTGGCAACATCCCTAAAAACTCTGGAAAGTTGGTCTGCGCTGGCGATACCGTTCGAACTGCCGAGCCCCCCGCGAGCTTGCTGGGCATCGACAGCTTGTTGTGCATATACCGCAGACGGTGGGGTCGGAGGGTTGGAAAAAAGCCAATATCCTATCGGAAAACCAAGAACCAATGTCAGTATTAGGGGCTTCCAAGTTCCAAGAGATCGGTTCATTTGCATTGCTCCAACAAATATCAGTTATGGTCAACACGCCTTTTGCCAAATTGACTTACGTGCAAAAGTCAGTTCTGGATCACCCGCAAATTTCGAACCAATGAACATGGAATTCTGGTCCCAACCGGGCGAGTTTCTCGGATTACCGGTACAGTTGCCGAGAGCTAGATTCGTGAGAAATCGTGATTGCATTGAACCGTTAGGAATTCAGCAACGGTAAGTTCTTAGCCATCGCCCTTATAATTGTCGCTTGAAATAGGCTTTTCCCTCAAGATGCAAATTGGCAAACTTTGCGGCCTCGACTCGCTCTGACGCGGCAATGGTGTCGCAAAACGACAGCAACAGGAAAAAATGTTAGCTATCACTAGTGGCAGACCAAGTCGCCTTGGATTAAATTAGCGACCGCGAGTAGTAGCATGCCGTAAACCCCCACCCAGTGTGAATTCGCTCACCCTTTCACGAATCTTCTTTCCCTCCAAAGTACCTAATTCATGAGCAATCACTCCTCCACTTCAGCCGTAGTTCCCAATGCCTCCCGATTACTTTGGGCTGGCTTTATGGCGATTTTAGCGGCAGGCGTCGGATTCGCTTTGCGAAACGGAATTCTTGATAATTGGGGTAAGGAGTTCAATTTTACTGCGACCCAATTGGGCGCAATTGGCGGAGCCGGCTTTTCTGGCTTTTGTTTCGGAATCATCATTGGTGGTGTCATTGTTGACAAAATCGGTTACGGCAAGTTGGTTGCAGTTGCTCTACTAGGTCACATTCTCTCCGCTTTTGTAACTTTTGGAGCTTCGACCCCAGAGAATGCTTACAACTTTCTTTTTTGGGGAATGTTTATTTTCGCTTACGCGAACGGGACACTCGAGGCTGTTGCAAACCCACTTGTAGCAACAATTTTCCCGCAGAACCGAACGCATTATTTAAATATTCTCCACGCGAGTTGGCCAGCAGGCATGATTCTCGGTACCGCAGCGGGTTGGTTTTTAGACGACAAGTTGAACCTGCCGTGGAAGTATCAGTTGGCGTTGTATTTAGTTCCGACAGTGTTGTACGCACTTATGTTTTTTGGACAGAAATTTCCACGATCAGAGGCTGCTGCCAAGGGGGCCAGTTTTGTCGAAATGTTTAAGTCGGTTGGAATACTTGGTTCGATCGTTGCATGTTATCTGTTAGCACTGTTCTTTGGCGATATTTTCAAAGGTAATGAGAGCATTGGCGCGTACTCGGCGTACATCGGATATGGGATCGGGGGTGTACTATTAATTGCGATTGCGGTGATGACCAAGTTCTCGATTGGGTCATTCATGCTCTTCGTTCTCTTTGTTACGCACGCGATGGTTGGTGCCGTCGAGCTTGGGACTGACGGTTGGATTTCCAACATTACTGGCAATCTATTTTCCTCAGAACAAGGGAAATATTTGTTTATCTGGACTTCGGTAATAATGTTCAGCCTTAGATTTTGCGCCCATTGGATTGAGGCAACACTCAAATTGTCACCAGTAGGACTTCTTTTCGTTTGTTCGATTATAGCCTGCATTGGTTTGAACCTCACCAGCATGATCCAAGGTAGTACGACGCTCAGTTTCATCCTGGCATTTATCGCTTTGGGGATTTATGCCGTCGGCAAAACATTCTTTTGGCCAACTATGTTAGCGATCGTGGGGGATCGATACCCAAAGTCGGGGGCCGTTGCGATGTCCATTATGGGGGGTATTGGAATGCTATCCGCCGGGCTCATTGGTGGTCCGGGTTTGGGTTATTGCAAAGACCGATTTGCCGGGGCTGAGCTGCAAAACGTTAACCCCGAGTTATTTCAAACCTACAAAGCGTCTAAGTCCAGTAAGTTTTTGAATCTGGACGCGACGGAAATCTATGGTTTGGATGGTACAAAGCTCGGTGAAGCTCGAGATGCGAAAGAGAATCGTACTCCCGATCAAGCTACGGTGATTGCGGCGGACCAGACTGGGGATCGACACACGCTGAAGGCGGATTCGTTCATTCCAGCCACCATGGCAGTGATTTATTTGATGTTGATGTTGTATTTCAAATCTATTGGTGGCTATAGACCGCTGCGAGTGGAAGAACAACGGTGAGTAGCAAAATTTCGACGCGACTGGAATTATGTAAACTATGAACCATTCATGCTCCAAGCGACCGGCCGTCTGCCTGGCGTTTGTTTTTTGTTTCGTACCTTCCTTTGTTGGCACTTCGCCCGCCCAGGAAAAAAGCGTTCGACCGGGGATCAATGCTCCTTTCGAAAAACCAACCCCGACCGAGTTTCTCGAAAAGTTCGAGGTCGAAAGCCGCGAAGTCTTTGCCAATCGAAATCAGATCGTCTCGGCATCGAAAATTATTCCAGGCATGACGATCGCTGATATCGGGGCTGGCACCGGCCTGTTCACGCGATTGTTTGCAAAAGCCACTGGCCTAAACGGAAAGGTTATTGCAGTCGACATCGCCCAGAGTTTCTTGGATCACATCCTCGAAACCTGCAAACCAGAAAAGCTTTCCAACGTTTCGACCCAGCTTTGCAATCAAGAATCCTGCTTGCTCGCTCCCAACACTATCGACATGGCATTCGTTTGCGATACCTACCACCATTTTGAGTATCCATTCAAGACCACAGCCTCCATTTTTAAAGCCTTGAAACCGGACGGCAGGTTAATTCTCATCGACATGAATCGGATCCCAGGAGTGAGCAGCGACTGGACCATGAATCACGTCCGGGCCAATCGAGAAACCGTCGAAAAGGAAATCGCTTCTTGTGGCTTCGTTCCATCGGAAACGCCAGAACTCGGGCTCAAAGAAAACTACTTCATCGTTTACCGCAAAGGCAAGCTTGACCCAAACACACCATCGCAGCCCTCCATAAAACAAGCGATGGACGGCTTTGTCGCCAAAAACGAAGTGGCTGGTGTCGTCACGATGGTGGTAACTCCGAACAAAACACTTCATCTCGAAGCCACTGGCTTCTCGGACCTGGCCAGCCAATCACCCATGAAGACCGATTCGATCCATTGGATCGCTTCGATGTCCAAACCAGTCACCGCCGCATGCGTGATGATGCTGGTGGACGAGGGCAAGGTTGCGTTGTCGGATCCGATTGCAAAACACTTGCCAGAAATGGCGGGCCTCAAGACATCGACAGGCGAACGAGCTACCGTCACGATTGAGCAATTGCTAAATCACACTTCGGGAATGCGTGAGCTTCCCGGTGGAGAAGCATACACTTCACCCACGCTAGCAGTGGCTGCGGAGAAGTACGCAAAGCTGCCGTTGCAATTCGAACCGGGTAGCAAGTGGCAATACAGCCAAACCAGTATCAACACCGCGGCTAGAATCGTCGAAGTGGTCTCTGGAAAGAGCTTTGATGTGTTTGTGAACGAGCGGGTATGTAAGCCGCTCGGCATGCGAGACACGACTTTCTATCTAAGCGATGCCCAAATGCCTCGACTGGCCAAAAGCTATTCGAAGGGGACCGATGGCATGTTAAAAGAGTCTCCGATTGGTTTGTTGTCGGGCAAGAAGCCAACCGATCGAGATCGAATGCCGGCTGCCAACGGTGGCCTTTTTTCAACGATCAACGACTATGCAACTTTTTGTCAGATGCTCCTCAACGATGGCGAGTGGAATGGCCAACAAATCCTTTCCGAAAAATCGGTTGTACGTCTCAGAACGCCGACCACGGGGGATCTGAAGACCGGATTCACCCCAGGAAACGCTTGGGGAGTTGGATGTTGTGTCGTTCGCGAACCGCAAGGCGTTTCGCAAGCACTTTCGGCTGGTTCTTTCGGTCATGGTGGGGCCTACGGCACGCAAGCTTGGATCGACCCGGTCCGAAAACGCGCTTACTTGATCATGGTTCAGCGAGCGAATTTTCCGAACGCGGACGATTCCGAGTTGCGGAAACAGTTTCAGCAGTTGGCGGCTGAGTTGCCGAACTAAGGCAAAGCGCAGTTTGAATTCTACCTAAACTGGGTAGCACGGGTGGCACGCTACGCCGTTAACCTTATTTTAGCGCCGCCATTCGCGTGTGGCACGCTCTGAGGTACGAAGGGCGTGGTGAATCGCTAGAGACATTTGCCAAGCTTCCCACGCCCATCGCTAATCGCGCTAATCGCTGTGGGCGTGCCACACGGTGGCCTGGCCTGGTAGTCTTCTGTCTGCCGCTCGTCTAAGAAACCTGCCTTAACTGAATTTATGAGAATCCCTTCGTTTAACCTCCTTTAACCTCGAGTTGAAGGCGATGGCTTCTGGGGCACGCCCCTCAACTCTCACCTCTCAACTTTCTGTTTCGGTCCACGATTTGCATTCTTTGCAATTTCGAACTGTCGACTGCCAATCAACTTGACTACCTTCGCTGTCAAACCCTCACAACCGGAACAACAATATGACCTTTCGAATGGATAAACTGACGATCAAAGGCCAGGAAGCGATCGTCGAAGCCCAATCGCAGGCCGCGTCGTCCGGCAATCCGGAAATCGAAGGATTGCATCTGCTTTGCGCTTTGCTCAAGGATAATGAAGGGGTCGTTGTCCCGTTGTTAAAAAAAATGGGCGTTCCATTGGAAAAGGTACGTACGACCTGCGACAGCGAATTGCAGCGATTGCCGCGAAGTTCAGGTGGGCGTCAACCTTCTGTTGGCCCATCCTTGCAGAAGTCGCTTGAGGTCGCGTCGGATGCTGCCACGGCCATGAAAGACGAGTTCGTAAGCACCGAACACTTGTTGCTGGGCCTGTGTCGGACGGAAAACAAGGCCAGCAGTCTTTTAAAGCTTTTGGGCGTTTCCGAGCCCGACATTCTCAGTGCCCTGCAAAGTGTGCGGGGGAGCGCGCGTGTCACAGATCAGAGCCCAGAAGGCAAATTCCAAGCGCTGGAAAAGTACGGAATCGACCTTGTCGCATTGGCCAGCAAAAATAAATTGGACCCGGTTATCGGTCGCGATAACGAGATCCGTCGCGTCATCCAAGTTCTTTCGAGACGCACCAAGAACAATCCTGTTTTGATCGGAGAACCTGGGGTCGGCAAGACTGCCATCGCTGAGGGCCTGGCTCAACGCATCGTCCAAGGGGACGTTCCACAGAGCCTCAAGAACCGCCGAGTCATCTCGTTGGACATGGGCTCGCTGATCGCTGGTACGAAGTTTCGCGGTGAGTTCGAGGAGCGACTAAAGGCTGTGCTGCGAGAGGTCAAGGATGCAGATGGAGAAGTCATCCTCTTTATCGACGAACTTCATACGGTCATTGGGGCTGGGGCAGCGGAGGGCTCGAGCGACGCAGCTAACTTGCTTAAGCCAGAGTTGGCACGCGGACAATTGCGCTGCATCGGCGCAACCACACTTGACGAATATCGCAAGCATATCGAAAAGGACGCTGCGCTCGAACGGAGATTTCAGCCGGTGTACGTTGGGGAGCCGAGCGTTGAGGACACCATTACGATTCTGCGCGGGCTCAAGGCAAAATATGAGGCGCATCACGGTGTGAAAATCCGAGACGCGGCCCTTGTCGAAGCGGCGAAGCTATCCAATCGGTACATCACCGATCGATTTCTACCTGACAAAGCGATCGACTTGATCGATGAAGCGTCCGCACGGCTTGCCATGGAACGGGACAGCGTACCCACTGAGATCGATACCCTCCAACGGCGACTACGACAGTTGGAACTGGCCCAGCGACAGCTCAACGAGGAATTCGACAACAGTACCGAGGAAGCGTTGGAAGACGTTGAAGAGGAAATGGAAAAAGTTCGACGTGAGCTTGCTAGCCTCCGCGAGCAATGGGAGTCGGAAAAATTAGGTTTCTCCGGAGTGGGTTCGGTACGACGCTCGCTTGAAAAAGCCGAGGGGGAATTCCGGCAACTGGATTCTCGCATCAAAGAACAGCAGTCCTCGGGAGCCGGTGTTTCCGAAGCCGACTACCAAAAACTGTTCGAACTCGATCAATATCTCCGCAAGGTACGAGAACAAATCGCAAAAGAGGAAGTCCAAGAGACCAAAGAAACGAAAGAGACAGATAAGCATCGCTTGCTTCGAACGGAAGTTACCGCGGACGAGATTGCAGCCGTCGTTAGCGCTTGGACCGGCGTGCCTGTAACACGCATGTTGGAGACAGAACGCGCCAAGTTACTGGTCATGGAAGAACGATTGCACCAAAGAGTGATCGGTCAAAACAAAGCGGTCGAGGCAATTAGCAACGCCGTGCGACGCAGTCGTAGCGGACTGCAAGATGCCAATCGCCCTATCGGCTCATTCCTTTTTCTTGGACCAACGGGTGTTGGCAAAACGGAACTTTGCAAAGCGCTAGCCGAAGTCATGTTCGATGACGAAACCGCTATGGTGCGTATCGACATGAGCGAGTTCATGGAACGACACACGGTGAGTCGGCTCGTAGGAGCTCCTCCGGGATATGTTGGCTACGAGGAAGGTGGCCAATTAACGGAAGCGGTCCGTCGACGACCCTATAGCGTAATTCTGCTGGATGAGATTGAAAAGGCACACACGGATGTCTTCAATATCCTCTTGCAATTGCTTGACGATGGCCGATTGACGGACGGCCAAAATCGCACTGTCGACTTCACCAACACAATCGTTGTCATGACAAGCAACATTGGCAGTCAGATGATCCAGCGTGTGGCGGAAGAGGGGGGTAGCGAAGAAGAAATGCAGCAAGCGGTGCAGGATTCGCTCAAGACCAAGTTTTTGCCTGAGTTCTTAAACCGAATTGACGAAACGATCATATTCGAGCCGCTTCGGAAAGAACAAATCCGTAAGATCGTCGTTCTTCAAATTCAAAGGCTTGAAAAGCAATTGGTCGAGAATCACTATCGATTGAACGTCACCGAGCGAGCAATAGATGCCATTAGCAGTGAGGGGTACGATCCTGTTTATGGAGCTCGCCCCCTAAAACGCGTGATTCAGCGCCGATTACAGAACAAGATTGCAACGGAACTACTGCGTCGCGAAGAGAATAACGGTGGCAGCATTCACGTGGACTTCATCGGGGATGATTTTGAAATCAAGTCTCTGCCATGAGGTGCGGCCATTGTCGCCTTTTGCTCCGCAAAAGTGCGTTAGAGTAGCTCGGCACTCCGTGCCGAGTCAAACGGCACGGAGTGCCGTTCTACACTGTGCCTCCGCAAAATAAAGACTTGACGAAGCACTAGAGGCGAAAGGCGACAACTATCACCATCCCCAAGGAATTCTATTTTGGAAGAAACAAAAAAGCCGCTTCGCATCGTCGTCGTTGGTGGCGTGGCAGGCGGTGCTTCCGCCGCTACGCGAGCACGGCGCGTCAATGCGAACGCTGAAATTACCATGCTTGAACGCGACTCGGTGGTTTCGTTTGCTAACTGCGGGCTCCCCTACCATGTCGGCGGCGAAATCGAGAAACGAAAAAGCTTGATCGTCGCAAAGCAAGAACTGTTTTGGAATCGCTTTCGTATTCAAGTAAAAACGCGATGCGACGTAATCGAAATCGACCGGCTGACAAAGACACTGCACGCGTTGGATCGAGATTCAGGCAAACCGTTGTCAATTGCCTACGATCGATTGATCTTGGCGACCGGAGCTGAGCCTAACAGGCCAAGCTATTGCGATCCCATGCCAAGCAATGCATTTCATCTGTGGACGCTAGCGGACATGGATGGAATTCTAGCGAAGTTGAACAGCGGAAATGTAGCCCATGCAGTTGTGGTCGGCGGTGGCTTCATCGGGCTGGAGGTTGTAGAACAGCTTCATCGGCGCGGAGTCCATGTTACTTTGGTCGAACGCGATCCGCAGATTCTTGCCAGACTAGATCGTGTCTTTGCAAAGATGGTCGAGAACCACTTGGAATCCAAATCGATCGCATTGCATCTTGGCAATCCCATCGAGTCTCTCAAGGTCGAGAATGGAAAAGCGGTTTCGGCGACGCTTAAGGACGGACGTGTGTTGAGCTTGGATCTGTTGATTGTCGGGGCAGGAGTCAAGCCTCGAACAGCCCTGGCTTCGCAGTGCGGTCTGTCGCTCGGCCAAGAGGGAGGCGTGCAGGTTAACGAATTCATGCAGTCGTCGGACCCCAACATCTATGCAGTAGGTGATATCGCTGAATACACCAATGGAGTTACGTCGAAGCGTGGCATCAATCCACTTGCTGGGCCAGCCAATCGCTCGGGCCGAATCGCAGGTACCCACGCCGCAACAGGCGTCAGCGAACCAATGGGGCCGGTTTTCGGAACGTCCATCGTTCGAGTCTTCGACCTCACGGCAGCGTGCACCGGACTGAACGAACGCAATTTGGTCGCTAACGGGATCCCTTTTCGAACGGCCATTATTCAGGCGCCGCACCATGCCTCGTATTTCCCTGGAGCTCAATCGATGCAGCTCAAGATCCTCTATTCGCCGACCGACGGAAAGCTACTCGGAGCACAAGCGGTTGGCGGTGAAGGGGTCGACAAGCGAATCGACATATTGGCGACCGCGATGCACTTTGGTGGAACCGTCTTTCAGTTGGCTCAGCTTGATCTTGCGTACGCTCCCCCCTACGGCAGCGCCAAGGACCCGATCCACATGGCCGCGTTTACCGCTTGCAATGATTTGCAAGGGACACCAACGCTAGCGTTGCCAGACGTTTATTTGTCGAATGCGCAAATCGTAGACGTTCGGACGCCTGCCGAGCGAGAGGCGCTGCCACTCGAAAAAGCCATTGCAATCGAGGTGGATGATTTTCCCTCGCGGTTACATGAACTGGACCCTGAACGAATGACCATCGTCGTGTGTCATTCAGGCAAGCGTGCCCATATTGCAGCTTCTTGGTTGCGCAGCAGCGGATTCAAGAGCGTATTCAACTTGACCGGGGGAATGTCGATACGAAGTCTGACTGAATCTTTTAGTGACTGAATCTTTTAGTGACCGAAGCATTTTGTAGCCGAAGCTTTTTGTAGCTGAGCGAGGCCCTCGCTCAGAATAGGATAGGATAGGATTTCCCGGTCAGACGCTTTTTATCCTTGGTCGTTTTTAAGAATCAGACGAACGAAGGGCCTCGCCCGTCCACAAATGTCGCCTTTTGCTCCGCAAAAGTGCGTTTACGATGCGCACTTTCGCGGAGCGAAAGGCGACAATAACAGCCGCGGAGCGAAAGGGGGACAAACATTCCAAATGACAGGGTTAAGTCCTTCGGCTAAACTGGTGTTTTGTCCACATCGTTACTTAACTTCCCCAGGAACTAGCCTTACCACATGGTAGAATTAGTGGACGGACCCATTCCGATCGAACGGCTTTTGGCTGATTCGGTCGACGAATCATGTGGTGCGAGCGTTCTTTTTTTGGGGTCGACACGTCGGTGGACGGGCAATGCGGAAACGGGGCGGACAGAAACCGCGTACCTCGAATATGAAGGATATCGTGACATGGCGTTGGCCAAGCTGGCGGAGCTAGAGAAGATTGCTTGCGAGCGATGGCCAATTAGGACGGTTGCAATCGTCCATCGATTGGGTCGGGTCGAGGTCAAGGAGCCGAGTGTTGCCGTTGTTGTCAGCACTCCCCATCGCACCGATGCTTTTGAAGCCGCGAAATGGTTGATTGATGAACTCAAAAAGCAAGTCCCAATCTGGAAGAAGGAATGGTTTGCCGCACAGCCACCGAAATGGATTCACCCTACCCCCAACTCATGAACACATCCATTCTTCCAAAGACTGTGGCTGGAAAGACGGATCGTCTGCCCCCTCTCATCGACCTATTTGGACGAGTGCATGAGTCGTTGCGAATCAGTGTTACGGATGCGTGCAACATTCGATGTCGCTATTGCATGCCTGAGACGGTATTAGGATTCCTTCCGCAACATCGATTGTTGCAATACAGTTCCATCTTTCGTATTGTCTCGATCTTGGCGCGGGCAGGTGTAAGTAAAATTCGTCTTACGGGAGGGGAACCTCTCATGCGGCCACACTTGGAACAGTTGGTTGCGCAACTTGCTGATATTCCAGGCTTGCAGCAAATCGCTATGACGACCAACGCAATGATGTTAGCGGACAAAGTCGCATCGCTTCAGGATGCAGGCTTAACGCACGTCAACATTTCACTGGACACATTACGAGAGAGCGCCTTCAAACAGATTTCGCGACGCGATGGATTAGACCAAGTGCTTGCAGGCATCGATGCCGCAGTTGCTAGCAAGTTAAAAGTCAGGCTCAACGCCTTGGTGCTGCGGGAAATCAATTTGCAAGACTGCATTCCCCTGGTTGATTTTGCACGCGATCGCAATTTGTTTATCCGGTTCATTGAGTTCATGCCATTGGATGCCGATCGGCAGTGGAGCCAAGATCAGGTAGTTAACGGCAGCGAGCTTCGAAAGCATCTTGAATCGCACTTCGGGCCGCTGGCTGCGATTCCTAGATCTGACCCGGCACAGCCGTCGAGTGATTTTGGGTTCACGGATGGGCGAGGGGGTGTCGGGTTTATCGACCCTGTCTCCAAGCCGTTCTGCCAATCCTGCAATCGCATTCGATTGACAGCGGACGGCAAATTGCGGAACTGCCTTTTCGGTCGCGTGGAGTGGGACCTCAAGGCCGCGAGTGAATCGAATGCGACCGATGAACAGATTTATGGCATCGTTGCGGACTGCATCAAGAACAAGTATGCAGCGCACGGCATTTCGTCAAGTGATTTCCAACAGCCCGAACGGGCCATGTATCAAATCGGTGGATAGCCGTAGATCCGTCGCTCCGCGACGGATGTCGTTGGTGTTCGAATCCAATTTAAGATCAAAGACGCCTGCCCCGTGTGAAGAAAACTGGATCGCGAAGCTTGTTTTGGAAAAGGCTGCTTTCAAGCTGCGTTCGTCTAAAGGCAATACCGTTCGATGAAGCTCAATTTCGCAAAAATTTCGTTTAACCGTTAGCCGCAGGCGTACGTCAATGGTCTCGAGTACGCCTTCGGCTGACGGGTAAACAAATAATTGAACGGTATTGCGTTTAGGCGAGCGGCAGACTGAGTTCTACCCTCCCCTCGCTTCGCGAGACCCTCCCAAAGGGAGGGTTACTCAACCGGACGATCCCTCTGGGAGAGTCGGCCTGAAAGGCCGGAAAGGGGTTGAATCAAACTGGTAGTTTTCAGCCTGCC
>Ga0105048_10001773_pt1 | contig 34879 bp, 29 predicted proteins | sample MAT05_FD_78382 | JGI IMG/M metagenome (GOLD analysis project Ga0105048, IMG submission 78382) | Freshwater microbial communities from Lake Fryxell liftoff mats and glacier meltwater in Antarctica - MAT-05 | ecosystem: Environmental > Aquatic > Freshwater > Ice > Liftoff microbial mat | place... | reverse complement strand
CGTAGCAAGTGATTCGTGCGCATTAGTCGATCCCGCTCGTCTTCTTTGGGTTGGCGGTCGCAACGGGAGGGCGCTGCGTCTTCGCGGTTGGCGTCGGTGCGGCGGTTGCCGTCGGTCGGGCGCTGGCGCGAGCCGAGACTGTCGCTGCGGGCGTTGAGGTGGGCTCGGTCGTGGCAGGTTCGACCACGACCGTCGGCGCAGCGGATGCCGAGCTCGCAACCTCGAAAGAGGCACCGGGTCGGGAGGCTGAGTGGGCGCTCACGGATGGCGCGTTTGTCACTGCGGAAGCGGAGGCTTGGTGTTCGCCGCTGGGTTGATTGGCGAGCCAGACGATACCGCCTGCAAGCAGGGCGACAGCCGCAACCCCCATTGCAATCGCCTTCCCGTGGCCGGCATTGCGCATCGGCGGACCGAGCTCGCTCGACACCGGGACGTTGGTCAAGGAGCCCGACAGCGCCGTGGGCGAGTGGCGTTGGTGCTGTTCGCTTTGAGCGGCCATTTGTCGCGCAGAGTCCGCGAGGGCGCGAACCTGTGGATCGGTCTCGGGCAAGATCGCCGTGGCAGGACCTGCAACCGAATCGGAGCCAGGTAAGAAGGGGGAGAGCGGGGCGCCGGAGGGCGACATGCGCGGGGTTGGTGCGGCAGCATGCGGCGCGCGCTCGGGGCTCGCCGCGCGCGCAAGAACCAGCGCGGAAACGAGGGCTGCCACCGTCGGAAAGCGCGCGGTGCGATCTTTCTCCAGGCAACGGAGCACGACACACTCGAGCAGCTCCGAGATCTCCGGGCGCAGGCTGCGCGGCGTCGGCGGTGATTGACTCATCACCATTGCGCACACTTGCGTCATGTTCTCGCCCACGAATGGCGGTAATGCAGTGAGAAGCTCGTACAGCACCACGCCCAGGGCCCAGATGTCCGTACGCACGTCGACATTGCGCGTGGACAGCATTTGCTCGGGTGACATGAACTCGGCCGAGCCCATCACCAGCGAAGTTTTGGTGAGGCTTGGCTCGGAGCCGTCCAGCGGACCGGAGACCTTCGAGATGCCGAAGTCGAGCACCTTCACGCATGGGGCGCCCAGGCGTGAGCGGGTCAAGAACAGATTGGCGGGCTTGATGTCGCGATGGATGATCCCTCGCTCGTGCGCCTCTTTGATCGCCGTGCAGGCTTGAAGCACGTATTCAATCGCATCGGCGATCGGCAGCGGCGATCTGGACCGGCGCACGACGGACAGATCGTGGCCCTCCAAGAACTCCATCACCAGGAAGGGAGTGCCGTCGTCCAGGCGATCGACATCGAGGACGCGTGCCACGTGCTCGCCCTCGATTTTCGCCGCGGCGCGGCCCTCACGCAGAAAGCGATCGACCAAGTCGCTGTTGGAGCGCAGCTCCGGATGAAGAACTTTCACGGCGACTCGCCTATCGAGGTCGAGGTGCTGGGCTTCGATCACCCGGCCCATGCCGCCCTGGCCAAGCAAGCGCACCACGCGGTACTTGCCGCGCAGTAGGGAGCCAGGTTCGAGCTCGGTGGTCATGACGCAGGCGAGCCATTGCAGGTTGGATGCCAGCCGCTCTTGCGCGAGGCCTTGCGAGAGAGCGCAAGCGTGATCTCGCAGCGCCCCAACTGCGTTGGGCAAGAGAAGTTCAACCCGCGCAACATCGGGCAGCTTGGGCGAAGGTTGCTCAACGAGAGATCGAACAATTGGACACGGCCCATGCAGCGCCGAGCTTTATAGACGGCGCCAAGCAATCTCCATAGTCATTTTTCCGAGGGCCGCACCCAGCCACTCGTGAAAATGACTATGTGCTTCGCGGGGCTGTGATCGGTACGCTGCGAGCGTTTCATGGCGAAAGCGCTGCGAGCGTTCCTGGAGATTTGTCATGACGGTCCGCGCGAGCTTGAGCCTTGGCTGACTGCACTGCTGCCCGCCATGGGCGCGGTTGCCGCGCCGTCGCAAGGTTTCTCGATCAGTCGCTATCGGTCTGCGGCCTACATGATCACCCGCTGCTCCCATTGGGGTCGCGCAGAAGCACTGGCGACATTGGTCGAGACGTTTAACGCCGGTCCAGCGCGTTCGCTGAGGCCTGGCCTTTTTGCTCCGTTTCGCGTCAACACGCTGAGCGCCCACCTCGGGCAGGGCACTGACATTGCCACCGTGCTGCGCGCGCTCGGGTCGCCGCGAGGCTTGATTGACAACGTCGGCATGTGTGTCGTGGTAGACGACAGCGCGATCGTTGCTTCGCTTCCGCTGTGGGATGACGATCCGAAACCATGTGCGCGACGCTCGCTGCTTCGGCTGCAGCGGCATCTCGCGTCCGGTTCGCTGGCGCGCTCCGCCGCGCATCAGCGACGCGATCCCGAGGCAATCCTTGACGCACAGGGAGCCGTGCTGGACGCGCGCGTCGATTCCAAGCTCCTGGCGCGCGCGCGGGCCGTGGCGAAGTCGCTGGCCAATGATCTGGACGGCAGGGAAGACGAGTCGACCGAGTCGCTATGGCAGAGCCTGTGGGAAGGCGGCTATGGCATCGCCCGAGTGGTCGACACCGACGGCAAGCGCCTGTTCTTGCTCCGCCGGATGGGCCCAGACCGGGTGCATCGGCGCCTCTCGCCGGTCGAGGCTCGCGTGGTGCAGCTTGCTGCACGAGGCAAGTCACTGAAGGTGATCGCCTCGGAGCTTGGAACGGGAGCGAGCACCGTGAGCTCGCAGCTGCAGCTGGCGCTGGGCAAGCTCGGCCTCGAAGACCGGGTTCAGCTGGTGCGCCTCTTCGCTGGCCTGCGCGTTGACTCGGGCGCCGAGGGCTGACGTTCGCCCTGGAAGCTGCCTGCCGCAACAATGACGCTGCCCCGGACCATGAAACGTCGGTCAGCGCTCACGGCGTCCCATTCGCCGGGGCCCGAGCAAGCAACTTCGGCTGCCGCGTGGCGGGCTAGCTACGCGAGCGCCTGCTCGAGCCCACGCAAGCGTCGCGCCCGACTCGTATGCGATGACGCCGCCGCCGGCGTGGCGGCCCCGAGCTCGAGGGCTCGACCGAAGGCGCCGATCACGGCCGCAAGCAGGCGTTCGATGCCGCGCGCGGTCAAATCCACCTGGCCGCCATGCGCCAGCACGGCGCCCTCCAGCGAGGCACTGACGAGCGACTTGGCGTCTGTGACGGCCTCGACCGACAAGCTTTGCTCGAGCGCACGCGCAGCTGGCTCGGCGAGTCGCTCGACGACGCGCGACGCTGCGTAAATCGGCACGGCGAAATCGGCCGAGGCGGCGTCCGTGACTTCACCGAGGGGCTTGAGATCGGCGCCCAGGGCGCGCAAACCGGGCTCCAGCGCAGCGAGCAGCGCGCCTGTCAGCTCGGCTCGACGCGACGGCAACTGCGCCGCCGCAGCGCGCAGCTTCGTGCGCCGCAGGCTCTCTGCGGCGCGCTGCCGCGAAGCGTCGCGGTCCCGCTCGAGCGTGGCCTCGATCATGCTGCTGACGATCAAGCGCGCGCGACGCCGCAGGGCGTGCTCTCGCAGCTCGTCCGCGCGATCGACCAAGGTGCGGGCGAGCTCGGCCTCGACCTCCGCCCAGCGAGATCGCTCCAGCGCCGCCGCGTCGCCGAGCCGACCTTGAAGCGCGAGCTTGGCCGAGAAAGCCAGTGGCCCGGCCGCGACGACCAAGCCGAGCTCAGTGAGGCCCGCCTGGGTGTGCGCGACGACGCGCTCCAAATCTGCGGGACTCAAGCGATCGAGCTTGTTGAGCAAAACTACGATCGGCAGGCCTTTGGCCTGCACTTCTTGCAAAATCGCGGCTTCCGTAGCCTTGAGTGGGCCTGTCGCATCCAAGAGCCACACGACAGCGTGGGCTTCATCGAAGGCGCTCATGGCAGCCTTGGCGTGACTCGGATCAGGCGCGTTGAAGCCTGGCGTGTCGAGGATCTCGACCCAGCGCAAACGCTCGATGGGCGCGTAGATCTGCACCCGATCGATCGCAGCCGCATCGGCTTGCAGCTGGCTCAGCGTGGCTTTCAGCTTCTCGTGGGGAACGACGCGATCAGGTGCGCCGCGCAAGATGATGCGGGCAAATGAATCGTGCGCCCAGGCAACACGATGGAGCGTCGCAGTGGTCGGCAGAATGCCTGTGGGCGCTGCGTCGACGCCCAAAAATGCATTGATGAAGGTGCTCTTGCCGGCGTTGAACTCGCCCACGATGGCCACCACCACAGGTCGCTCGAGCTCGGCGCCAAGGCCCTCGATGCGGATGAGCTCCCGGGCGTCACCGAGCTCGCGTGCCGCAAGAGACAGCTCGGCGAGGATCTCTGGCCAGCTCGCGCGCGCACCTTCGGTGAAGCCGCGAAAAACGCGTTCGCAGACGGCGTCCGCCCACGCCTCGAGCTCGGGGTTGTCGCGCACGCGCTCGATCGCAGTGAGCGCCGCTTGTGGTTCGTCAGCATTCGCGAACGTGAGCGCTTCGATCAACGCCAGGTGAGCAACCGACAGCGCGGCCGGCAGCTTGGCCTTCACCGAGATCAGCACGGCCTCGTCGCGCGTCTCGACAGCGAGACGCACGAGCGCGTGCGCGGCCAGCGTGTCGCTTCGCTCGAGCGCCTGGAGCAGCGCCTTGCGGGCATCGTCTTTGCGCCCTTCTGCCAGCGCAAACGCAGCCAAAAAAGTCGGATCGTCGAAGTGACCAGCACCAGCCACGATGGCGCGGATCTCGGAAACGACCTTCACGTCGCGGCTGTACGACGCGATCGCCGCGAGGAGCTCCTTGCTGCCTGGGGCATCCAAAATGTAGGCGCGCAGGGCGAACTTGAGCGCTTTGGACTGCGCGAGCGTGGCGTCTTCTCCAGCGCTCGCGCCCAGCCACGCGACGCGGGCGAGCAAAAGTGCGCGCCGACCCGGCAGCCGCTCGATGTCGCGCGCGAGATCGGTGCCGTCGCCTGTGGTGTCGGCGAGCCCTTGTGACAGGTCGGCGGCATCGGTGATGCGGCCCTGCGCCACGGCACACTCGGCGCGGCGCAACGTCAGCGCTTCGTCTTTACTGGTGAGCTGTGCCGGCACGCGCTCGAGCCATAACGCCGCGCGCGTCGGATCAGCGATCTCCAGATCGAGATCACACAGCTCGAAGAGCCCGAGGCGAGCGCTCGGCCGCTCATCGGGCGCAGCGGCAGATCGCTCGAATGCGCTGCGAGCTCGAGCGAGGAGCGACGACGCCTGCTCGGCTTCGGCATGCCGCATCAAGCGGAGCGCCGTGCGCCCCAAGCGCAGCCAGACATCTGCGCGCCACGGGACGATCTCCGCTAGCTCGCTCAGCGCTTCGAGCGCTTCGTCATCGAGCCACGCAGCTTCGGCAGCGTCCGCCCACAGCGCCAAGCCGAGCGGCGAGCCCGGCACTCTTTGTACGATCGCTCGCGCGTGATCGCGCGCGTCCAGCGCCCTGCCCTTCTCGAGCATCTGCTGGGCCGAGCGACGCTCGTTGTCGACGCCCGCCGCGAGGATCTCCACGCGCGAAGCGAGACGGGACAGGCTTTCGAGAAGGGGCGGCACGCCCGCCAGGATCTAGCAGGGTTGGCTCCAAATGAGCAGCTGCCAGCCGACTCCTTGTGATGAGGGCACCGTCTGCGCGGGGACGCTGGACTGCTGCGCTGCGAGCTGTTGCGGCGTGGGCACCATCTGCTGCAATCAAGTCGGTGGGGTATTCGCGGGGCCGGAGTGCACAGCGCCGATCGACGACACTTGTCCGGGCGGCTGCCACGACTGCCCCTGACCGACCTCGAGGGCGTCCTGTCGATCCCCCACGCGTAAGAGATCGAAATCATTGGCTCATCAACGTGATCGGCGCTCTAGCACCAGTTCTCCAGGCTGAGCCCGACGACGTTGGAGAAGTGCTTGGTATTGTTGGTGACGAGTACGACACCCAGCGACAGCGCATGCGCCGCAATCAGGGTGTCCATTTGGCCAATCGGAATCCCCGCATCCGCAAGGGCTGCGCCGACCGTGCCGAATCGCTCCGCGGCGGCACCGTCGAATGGAGCCACTTGGACTGCGGAGACGAAGGTGTCGATTGCAGCATGAATCTTGCGCGAGCGTCGACGGTGGGCACCGAATCGCAGCTCGGCGAGGGTAATCGAGCTGACGCAAAGCTCCGACGGACGGCGGCGCGCAATCTCATGTGCAACTCCGCCATGCCCACGCAACGCGAAGCTCACCGTGTCGGTGTCGAGGAGGAAAGCGGCCATGAGCTCACGCGAAGGGATCGCGAAGCTTCGTGATTGGAGGGCTCTTCGGGCGCTCGATCTCCTCGTCGAGGGAGCCAAGGCACTGCAGAAACGCCTCGGGCCATTCGTCGGGCGGCTCGAGGATCACCTTGCGACCGACCCGTCGCACCAGGACCTCCGTAGACCCCTCTGGAAAGCGGCATTCTCGCGGCAGCCGTACGGCCTGGCTGCCGCCGTTCTTAAAGAGCTTGGCGCGTCTTGCTGCAGTCACCGCGAGAGTATAGACTCCCGTAGCGACATCGACAACGCGCCATTGAAGCGCGGGGCGGCCCGCCCAACGTAGCCGCGTTGAGCCGGGCTGGCGCAACGGCGCTGGCCCTAACCTATCGGCGTTCTGCTGCAGACGTCCAGGGGAGCCGAAGGCGACCGACGGCGGCCGACAGCTGCAACGGCAGGTTAGGCAGCCTCCACCGCGTCACCGATGCGGAAGCAGCGCGAACGCGGCCAAGCAGCAGAAGGAGATACTTCGGTTCTTCGCGCATTTCTTAGGATGCCGGTCTGTCCAACGTACCGCCGTTAACCTGCAGCCGCCGGAGGGAGGCGAGCTTGCCGACCGAGGGCGGCTGTCAGGTTCAATGGCATGTTGGCCAGGGCCGCTCCGAAACGCGCGCCGTTGCCAAGCGACCGGCGCCTGCTTCGCGTGCATCACCGCGACGATAAACGCGACATCGGGATAGAGCCGGTAAAAGACTGCGTAGGAAAGCGCTCGACGAGGCGCCGGCGCAAATCTCGGTAGACGATTGGACATCGTTCCGGCGCGAGCTGAATGCGAGCGATCGCGAAGTCCACGTGTTCGCGGAAACGCACGCCGAGGGCCTCCCGCTGGTCTTCATGGAATTCGAAGGCAGCGAGCAAGTCCGCCTCGGCGTGATCGCTGACGACGACTCGAGTCAGGGGGGCCGAGCGCGACATCTTCGCGCGGACCGACTCCCAGGACGCTCCGACGGGCCCATTGCGATCGAGCGTCTCTAGACGGCGGTCGAGCTCGGCGCGCTGCGCGTCGTCCAGGGGGAAGTCTTCGGGGCCGAAGCTGCCCCAGATCTCGTCGATCAGCTCGAGCTTTTCGGACGGGGTGAGCGCGGTGAGGTCGAGCGCAGGGCTCGCCATAGGTGAGATCCGGACCCATCGAGAGCGGGTTGCCAAGTCGTCGACGCGCCCCCTCTGCCTCTGTCTAGTCGCTGGACCTGCTCCTCGTCGGCCACGAGCTGCCTATCGGAGCGGCGTGCCGCGCAGCGGTTACGCGAAGGAGGCCTCGAGATCGGCGCCGCCCCATGTGTCGTAGGAGGGCTCTTCGACGCCATTCAAGCTCGCGAGCCACGTGGCCGCGTGAGCGATGACGAGATTCCGCGCCTCCACGCGCGTGATCAGGCCATGGTCCAACGCCACCATAACCTCTCGGCCGTCAGGTTCTGAGCGGTGGATCAGCGCAGAGACAAAGGCCTCAGCCGCCGCTGGATCGGGGCGCTGTAGTCTCATTGCATCCGCGGCCGATGCGACGCAGCGAGCCAGCTCGGTGACATCTGGCTGATATGCAATGTTCTCGGTCACCAGTCCGCCCAACGTATCGGCGTTCACCCGCCACCGCCAGAGGGAGCGCGCGTAGCGTGCGACCGTGCGTTCAACGCACAGTTGGGCAGCCGTAGCCACCGCGCACCCCAACCTGCCCAGCGAAGTAGTCACCGTATGCGCCGCGTCCCTCGAAGTCTGATGCGGTCAGCCCGGATGGCGCAAGTGAACGATAGCGCCCGAGCGTTGGCTCGCCGGCGTCACCGATGTTTCGATTCTCGAGGTCCAGAACGGCACGCGGGAAGGTCATCGCACGTCAGCTCGAACGTCCAGTTGCAGCGCTCCACGGGCTCACAAATCGCCAACGGGTGCAGGTGCAAAGCTGAAGGTCCTCGCAATGATGAAGTTGCGACCCAAGATCAGCGCCTCAGGGTGCCCAGGCAACGCTTGGCCCCGAGATGGCTCGTCCACCCGTATTCCCCGGTCCACCAGGAGCGTCGTGGACGCCGCGACCAACGATCTCGGCCCGCGGAGCAGCATCCCGGATCCGTCGGAGAGAATCTTTCGTGGGGGGTAACCTGGATTCAGGTACGACGCCAGCGGTCGCCAGCCGCCGAAATGGCTGGCGACCAGCGCCGCGAGGTCGCCCAGCACCGCGTCAGGGTCCGGAGCCGGTGTCGAAATGAAGAGCGCGTCCGTCGCCTCACTGTGATCGAGAAGCACGGGATGGTCCGCCACCAGCGCAGCGAAGTCGAAGGAGGGTTCGACGAATTTGAACTCCGCCTTTGCAACGAAGTTTGCGCGGAGCAGGGCGGAGTCCCGGCTCTTGAGATCCCAGAAGGTTGTCTGGCGACGGAGGATGGTTCCGCCTTGGCTTAACGCTTCCAGAATGGCGAGAGTCATCTGGTCTGCCCAACTACGATTGTACCGGTCTGCCCAACAAGTCGGGCCCCCGCACCGCGTGAAGCATAAACGTGGCACGGCACAGCGAGCCACCTCGATTCCGGCCTGAATTCCTGCCCGCCCACGTCGCATAGCCCGTCACCAGGCAGGTCTGCACAACCCGGCATCGGGCGGCCAATCGCGCGCAGCGCGCAGCTCTGCGGGTGGGCTCGGTCGCTCGCACCGCGCGGCACGCCGCGTGGCGCTCGTCCAAAATCCTTCTCGTCCTTCTCCTCCAAAATCCTTCTCGTCCAAAATCCTTCTCGTCCAAAATCCTTCTCGTCCAAAATCCCTCTGGCTCCGGACCCCCTCCCCGCTACCGTCCCTCCCCGCCATGCTCGCCTGCCTCGACGTCGACTACCGCCCCGACGGCCCCGCCGTCGCGGCCTGCCTTCTCTTTCCCAGCTGGCAATCGGCTTCCGCTGCGTCGTCAGCCGTCGCGCGCATCGACGAGGTCGCGCCCTACGCGCCCGGCCTGTTCTTCTAGCGCGAGCTGCCGTGCCTCCTCCGCGTGCTCGCCGAGCTCCCTGCCCGCCCCGAGCTCGTGATCATCGACGGCTACGTTCACCTCGACGCAAGCGGGCGCCTCGGCCTCGGCGGCCATCTGTTCGATGCGCTCCAGCGCGAGGTCCCCATCGTCGGTGTCGCCAAGACGACGTTTCGCACAGCGACGACGGCCATCCCGATCGTCCGCGGCAGTGGCTCCAAGCCGCTCTGGGTCTCGGCCGCGGGCCTCGACGTGCACACCGCCGCGACGCACGTCGCCAGCATGCATGGCCCTTACCGCCTGCCGACACTTCTCCGCGAGGTCGACCAGCTGGCCCGGAGCTGCACGCTGCCCTAGTTGTCAGCGCGAACGGTGCTCAGGCTCCTTCAAGCGGCAGGCTGCGCACGCAGCCAAACGCCGGCAGTCAGGCGGCGATCGCGCCGATGCTGGCTTCGTCCTTCTCGTCCAAATCCTCTCGTCCATCCTCGTCCAGAATCCTTCTTGCCCTTCTCGTCTAAAAATCCTTCTCCTCCAAAATCCTTCTCCTCCGTCTCGCGGTATCATGCCGCCGATGGAAGCCTCCGCTTTCGACTTCGTCCTCAACGGCGCACGGGTGCGCGTCGAGGGGGCGTCCACCAACATGTCGCTGCTCAGCTGGCTGCGCAGCACCGGCCGCACGGGCAGCAAAGAAGGCTGCGCCGAGGGCGATTGCGGAGCGTGCACGGTGGCGCTGGTCGACACCAACGCGCATGGCAAACGCACCTACCGTGCGATCAACAGCTGCATCACGCTCTTGCCGATGGTGGCCGGACGCGAGATCGTGACCGTCGAAGGCGTGGCTCCCGCAGACGGCGTATTGCACCCGGTACAACAGGCCATGGTCGACAACTACGGCTCGCAGTGCGGCTACTGCACGCCGGGGTTCGTGGTGTCGATGTTCGAGGCCTTCTATCGGGACGATCTCGGTGAGGGCGATCGCAAGAAGGCGCAAATCGGCGACCAATTGAACGGAAATTTGTGTCGCTGCACAGGCTACCGGCCGATCCGCGACGCGATGCTCGAGGCGCTGGAAAGCCGCCCGGCGAGCCGCCCTGCCGATCTGTTTCAGGTCCGCCTGAAGCAACACGACGGCGCCGTGCCTGGCGTCAGCTACGAGAGCGCCGAGCACGAGACGTTCTTGCGACCGACCTCGCTCGATGAGCTCTTGGCGCTGAAAGCACAGCATCGGGAGAAGGCCGAGCTCGTTGCAGGCGCCACCGAGATCGGCGTCTACATCAACAAGGCACACCGACGCTATGCCTTGTTGGTGTCGACCGAAGGCGTGCGTGAGCTCGGCCAGATCACGAAAGACGAAGCTCTATTCACGATTGGCGGCGCAGCGACGCTGACTGCGCTCGAAGAAGCGCTCGCCGGCGAATACCCGATGATCGACAAGATGTTGTGGGCGTTCGCTTCGCGGCAAATCCGCAATCGCGCGACGCTCGCAGGCAACATCGTCACCGCTTCGCCCATCGGCGACATGCCGCCCATCTTGCTGGCGCTCGACGCGGAAGTCGTGCTCGCGAAGAAAGGCGCAACCCGCGCCGTCAAAATTTCAGACTTCTTCCTGGCGTACCGCAAGACCGTGCTCGAGCCGGACGAGATCGTGCAGGCCATCAAGCTGCCGCGCAATCTGCCGCCCGCTGCTGGCTCGCGTCGGCTGATGAGCTCGTTCAAAGTATCGAAGCGCCGCGAGCTCGACATCAGCATCACCGCGGCCGCGTTCGTGGTCGACCTCGACAGCAGCGACACCGTGCAGCGGGCGCGACTCGCGTATGGAGGCATCGCCGCGACGCCGATTCGTGCCCACAAGACGGAGGCCTTCTTGGTGGCCAAGAAATGGAGCGGCGACACCGTCGATGCGGCGCTGGAGATCCTCGGTGGCGAGTTCGCACCGATCGACGATCCCCGGTCTGGTGCCCAGTTTCGTCGTGAGCTCATCACCAGCTTGTTCGAAAAATTCTGGAGCGGCGAGACCAGCGAAGCGCAGGACGTACCGATCACCTTCGAAGTGCCGCCGGACCCTGAGCCGCCCGTTTCGGGCAAAGCAAAGGACGACAGTCGTGCGCTCTCGCACGAGAGCGCTGTCGGACACGTCACGGGCGGCGCGCTCTACGTCGACGACGTCGCGCGGCGCCGCGAGATGCTCGAGATTTGGCCGGTCATGAGCCCCCATGCGCACGCGCGCATCACGGCGCTCGATTTTCAAGAGGCGCTCAGCCAGCCCGGAGTCGTGTGCGTGCTGACGGCCAAAGACGTGCCCGGCAAGAACGACGTCGGCGCCGTTCGCCACGACGAGCCGCTGTTCGCCGACGGCGAAGTGTTCTTCCACAGTCAGGTCGTTGCCCTGGTGGTGGGTACCTCGGCAGAGCGCTGCAGGCTGGCGGCGCTGAAGGTGAAGGTCGCCTACGAGCCACTACCCGCGGTGCTCGGCGCGCGCGATGCGGTCGCCAAGCACAGCTTTCACACCGAGACGCACGTGATCCGCCGCGGCGACGCAGACGTGACCCTATCGGCAAGCCCGCACCGTGTCTCTGGCGAGCTCGACATCGGCGGCCAAGAGCACTTCTATTTGGAGAGCCACGCGGCGTGGGCCGAGGCCGGCGAAGACGGGGAAGTGTTCGTCTCTTCGTCGACGCAACACCCGAGCGAGGTGCAAGCTGTCGTCTCGCACGTGCTCGATCTGCCGCGCAACAAGGTGACCGTGCAATCGCCGCGCATGGGCGGCGGCTTTGGCGGCAAAGAGACACAGAGCAACGCGTGGGCGGCCTTCGTCGCGCTCGCCTCACTGAAGACCGGGCGGCCGGTGCGGGTGCAGCTCGATCGCGACATCGACATGCAGCTCACCGGCAAGCGGCATCCATTCTATGCGCGCTTCGACGTCGGTTTCGACCTCAGTGGCAAGCTGCTCGCGGCGAAGATCGATCTGTTCGCCGACGGCGGCTGGGCGCTCGACCTGTCCGAGTCGATCTGTGATCGCGGCGTGTTTCACCTCGACAATTGCTATTACGTGCCGAGCTGCGTCTTCACCGGCCGCGTCGCCAAGACAAACGTCGTGTCGCACACGGCGTTCCGCGGTTTCGGCGGTCCGCAAGGCATGCTGGTGATCGAAGAGGTGCTCGATCGCATCGCACGTCGCTTGAAGCTCGACCCGGAGGTCGTACGCGAGCGCAATTTGTACCGCGGCAGCGGCGAGACCAACACCACCCACTACGGGCAAGAGCTCGGTGACGAGCGCATTCCACAGATCTGGAACGCCCTCTGCGAGAGCGCCAACCTCGCCGAGCGACGCAAGGCCCTCGGCGTGTTCAACGCCAAGAGTCGGCACATCAAGCGCGGCATCGCCATCACGCCGGTGAAGTTCGGCATCTCTTTCACGGCGACCTTCTTGAACCAAGCCGGCGCGCTGGTGCTCATCTATCGCGACGGCACCATGCAGGTGAATCACGGCGGAACCGAGATGGGCCAGGGCCTCTACACCAAGATGAAGGGTATCGCCATGCGCGAGCTCGGTGTGCCTGCGTCCTTCGTGCGTGTGATGCGCACGCAGACGGACAAGGTGCCGAACACCTCGGCGACAGCAGCCTCCAGCGGCGCTGATCTGAACGGCCAGGCTGTGAAGGTCGCCTGCGTCGCGCTCCGCGAACGGCTGTCACCCATCGCAGCCGAGCTGATCACCACCGAGTCCGGCACGCTGTTGCCCGAGGGTGCCGTCTTGTTTCAAGACGGCTTCGCCAGCGCGCCCCAAGTGCCAGGCGTGAGGGTGTCGTTCGAGCGCGTCGTCGAGCGCGCATACATGAAACAAGTTTCGCTCTCTGCGCAGGGCTTCTATCGCACGCCGGGGATCGGCTACGACAAGTCCAAGGGCCGAGGAAAGCCGTTCTACTACTTCGCGTACGGCGCGGCGGTGACCGAGGTCGAGGTCGACGGCTACAGCGGCATGAAACGCGTCGTTGCCGTCGACATCTTGCACGACGTCGGCGAGTCGCTGAACCCGGGCGTCGATCGCGGTCAGATCGAAGGCGGCTTCGTGCAAGGCATGGGCTGGCTCACCGGCGAAGAGCTGAAGTGGGGCAAAGACGGCAAGCTCCACACCCACTCGGCGAGCACCTACCAGATCCCCTCGATTGGCGATGCGCCTGAGCGCTTCAACGTCGCGCTGCTCACCAATGCGGCGCAAGACGGCGTCATCCACGGCAGCAAAGCCGTGGGCGAGCCACCGCTGATGCTCGCTATCAGCGTGCGGGAAGCGATTCGTGACGCAATCGCAGCATTCGGCGCACTCGGCGGCGAGATACCGCTGCCGTCGCCTGTCACACACGAGGTCATTCTCGCCGCTGTGCGGGCACGCTTGAAGGCGGCGGCGGCGACTGCAGCGAGCGCCGCAGCGGAGTAGCCCTTTGCTGCCTCGTTACCAGGCAAGCACAGTCACGCGAGCACCCTTGGCCGTGCCAGCGGTGTCGTCGTCGGCGTCGGCGAAGCAAACCCTCCAGATGCCGACGGGGTTCAGGCCGACCAGGTCAGCGAGGCCCAGGCCACCCGCGGCCCCCGGGTTGGATTTGACCGTGCAGACGTTGTCGTTGAAGCAGATGATTCCGCCCTCGATCGTCGAGCCGAGGAGCTCGGCGTCCACGGCCGCCGTGTCATCGAAGGTGATCGGGTAGTCCGAGCTCAAGTCGGACCCTTCAGCGGCCATGTCGAAATAGTCGTCGGCCGCCTCCATGACTGCCGCACGGCTGAGCACCGTCGCGACAGGTGTGCCGGCGGGGGGCACGAGCTTGATCACCAGATCACCGGCGTAGCCATGATCGACTGCGACCTGCAACGTGACCCATTGAATCGCGGTGAACCCCGCGTCCGGCATCGTGAGATCGTGGCAATCCATCGATGCGATGGTGCCGTCGTAGTGATCGAAGAGATCGGTGATCGGCAGATCGAACGGCTCACCTATCACGATGGGCTCGATCGCGGCGCAGACGCTGGGTGCGCCGTCGCAGCTGAAACCCGCGGTGATTTGGCAGCTCACGCAACCTGCCGTGACGACCGCCGCGGGGTCGCAGCCCTCACCGACGTCGACTGCCCCGTCGCCGCACGTCGGAGGCGCGCCGCCCTCGCCGCCTGTTTCGCTGCCGCCCACCGGAGCCTGTGCCGCCAGCGGCTCGCTGCCACCATCTCCCTCGGCCGGGCCCTGACCACCCTGCCCTGGCGGCAGACCAACTGCATCGACGAAGCAACCCGTGAGCAGCAGCAAGCCGCCAGCGATTCGAAGCGTCATAGCTCGTCGAGCCGAATCACGGCCGCGCCTCCATCACCAGAATCTGTGGAGCCAACTACGACGACCACCAAACCGTCATCCACTTTCACGTCAGGCCCGATCCAGATCGAACGCAATTTCTGCAAGCCTGGAGGTGGCTCGAGCGACGCCCAGCCATCGAAGGTATCCACGCCCTCGTCCAGCACCGCGCGGCCCAGCCACGGGCTGCCGGCCACATCGCCGACGGCGTAAATGTCGAGGCCGGTGCCTCGCTCGACGCCCCAGATGGCGTCGATTATAAGGCCAATTTCGATGCCGGAAACCGTTCTAGGCACCAGCTCGACTGCGGTCACGCTGGTCAGTTGGTCCACGGTTGCACCTGCAAACTGAATGATCAAGCTGGCGGTGTCGTCATTCGATTTCTCACCGACGCTCGGCCGGCGTGCGGGCAGCCAGCGAGGGCTCGAAAAATTCGCCGACGCGCCCAGCCCGCGCGGCGTCTTCGTTTGGGCGCCTGCCATTCGCTTCTAGACCGCGCCCGGCGCCGCGTTCTCCGACTATACTGATCGCGTGGAGCCCCTGCCCCTCCCCGCTATCGGCCACGCGATCGCTGGGAAGTACATCGTTCAGCGACAGCTCGGCGAAGGCGGTATGGGCGTCGTGTTCGAGGTCAAACACGCACAGCTCGGGCAGCGTTTTGCGATCAAGCTGCTGCGCCCGGAGATCGTACGAGACGAAGAAGCAGTCGCGCGCTTCGACCGCGAGGCGCGCGCCGCCTCGAGCCTGAAGAGCCGGCACGTGTGCCGCGTCACCGACGTCGGGTCACGCGAAGACGGCTCGATTTCGGCATCTCGAAACGAGCCGAGGACAACGCTGTCAACGTCACGCGCACCCAGTCGAGCCTGGGCACGCCGCTCTACATGTCGCCTGAGCAAACGCGATCGACCAAGCACGTCGACGCTCGGACCGACGTCTGGGCAATGGGCGTGATCTTGTACGAGCTTTTGTCTGGTGACGTGCCGTTCAAAGGCGAAACGCCCGGACAAGTGGCGGTTTCGGTCGCCGTCGACAAAGTGGTACCGCTGCGCAGCTATCGCCCGGAGCTCCCGGAGGGAATCGAGGCCGTGATCGCGGGCGCGTTGGCGAAGGACGCGAACGACAGGTACCCCACGATTCGGGCGTTTGCGCTCGCGCTGGCGCCGTTCGCGCTCGGCACGGACGTGACGTATTGGTCGAACAATGCCGCGCCCACCAGCGCGCCCGGGCAGCGTCCTCCGTTCGAGAGCGCGGCGGCATTGAATCTGGAGACTGCCACCACTCTCAATGTGCACAAGGCGTCGCCAGCCACTGGTCGCAAGAGCCTGTGGCTGGGCGGCGCAGTGGCAACTGGTGTGGTTCTGGTGGCAGGGGCGCTCGCCATCGCAGCCTCGCAACAAGCCAGCGTGGCTCCGGCCAATGCTCGAAAGCCTCGAGACGCCGCCGACGCAACCGCGAGCGGTAACGCGGTAGAGAGCGCCTCAGCGCAGCGAGCTGGCGCACCGGACCTCACCGTGACACCGACTGCCCCCAGCGCTGGGCTCAGTAACAAAGAAGCACCCAAGCCGAGCACAAAGCCTGCTGCCTTACCGCCGAGCGGTAAACCAATCTCCGCGCCGACGACGCCGACGACGCCGACGACGCCGACCGCTGGGCCGTTGCCGACGCGCCTCTGAGACGCGTGAGCACTGCTTCTTCCCTCGTACGGGCCGTGCTGTCGTGTGCGCGCGAGCGCGGCGTCGACAGCGATGCCCTCGTGCACGCAACGGGCATCGACCCTCGTGCGGTCGACGATCGCGACGCCCGCATCCCCACCGCCGCCTACCTGCGCCTGTTCGAGCTCGCCGTTCGGCAGACGGCGGACGATTCGTTTGGCCCACGCGTTGGCCAGGCGATCGACGGCGCTGCCTTCGGACTGCTCGGTTTCGTGGTGGCGAGCTCCCCCACCTTGCGCGAAGCGCTCGATCGCTTCGCTCGCTACTCGCGGCTCTTGTGCGACGAGCTGTCCGTGTCGGTCGTCGATCGCGGCGACGAGAGCGAGATCGTATACGCCATGAACGAGAGCCCCTACGTGCCGGCGCTGTTCGAGATGGCGATGGTGCATATGGTGGGCACGGCGCGGCGCGGCACACGCGGCGCGTTCGTACCGACGAGGCTTTGCTTTCGACATCAGGCGACGCCGCGCGAGATCCCCACGCTCACGCATGCTCCGGCGATGTTCGGCGAGCAAGAAGACGCCGTTGTCTGCAAACGCGAGCTCTTCGATCTCCCGCTCCGCGGCTACAACGCGACGCTGCTCTCCATCCTCGAGGCGCGCGCCGCGGAGGTCTTGGAGCGTCTACCCAATGAGACGGACCTCTTGGCGCGGACCCGTCAGATCACGCGCGCGCTGCTGCCTGAAGGAGAGCCTTCCCTCGAAGCCGTCGCCGAGCAGCTCGGTCTCGGCGGCCGCACGCTGCAGCGCCGCCTGCGCGGCGCTGGTGTGACGTTTCGCGCCCTGGTGGACGAGGTCCGGCATGACTGCGCCTTGGCGCAGCTGAAAGACCCCGATGTCTCCGTCGCCGAAGTCGCGTTTTCCCTGGGGTTCTCGGATCCAAGCGCGTTCAGCCACGCCTTTCGTCGCTGGACAGGTCGCACACCCGGTCAACGCACAGGCTGAGCGAGCTGTCGCGTTCTCGCAAGCGATTGTCGCCCCGGCGCATGGCCGGTGTTGCGCAGGCGCCATAGAGAACGCAGTCATGACGACCGCGCACGCTTCATGGGCCTCGCTCTTCTCTTTTGGGTTGCTGATCGCGGGCTGCGGCGACGATCTCTCGCCGGCCCAAGGCGGCGAGGCGCCCGGCGGTAGCGGCCTCGGCGCTGGGGTCTCCGGCGGCGCGGATGCGGGCGGCAGCGACGAGGGCGGAGCCGTAAATACCGGCGGCAGCGCGGAGGGCGGGAGCGGCGCAGGCGGCGAGCCGACGCCGGCTGTCTTCCAAGACACGTATCCGCTCACCGCCCAGTTTCCAGAGGGCGGCAGCTACGACCCGCAAGCCGGCGCCTTCTACGTCGGCAGCCTGCTGGACGGCTCGGTGCACCGCATCGACGCGACGACTGGCCACGAAGAAGTGCTGTTCGCCGAAGACGCAGCAGGAACCTGGTGGACCCTGGGCATGGACGTCGACGTCGTCAGGCGGCGCCTGTGGGCGTGCGCGATGAACGATGCGGACGATCCGCGCACGGGGCACGTTTGGGTGTTCGATCTCGAGACGGGCGAGCGCATCGCCAACCACGCGCTCGGTGTCGCCGCAAAAGACGCGTCTTGCACCGACGTCGTGCTCACCAGCGATGGCCTCGGCTATGTGACCGACCGCGAGCAGGGCAACATCTATGTCGTCGACGTCGATGACGGCCCCAGCCTGTTCACCCAGAACCCCGATCTGGAAGCATCCTTCATCGGACAAAACTCTGTGGTGGTGCTGCCTGACGAGTCCGCGCTGCTCGCGATTCTGTACTCGCCCTCCAGCTTGGCACGCATCGATCTCGCGACCGGCCAGGTGCTCACCGTCGAAATCGACGGCAAGTTCTCGGATCTCTCCTTCTTGGCAGGCGCCGACGGGATGACCTATCGAGATGGCAGCGTGTACGTCGCCTTCACCAGCGTGCTCATCCGCGTCACGCCCTCTTTCTCTGATTGGTCACAAGCCACCAGCGAGTACGAAGACGTCCCGAGCGGAATGACCGACGTCCTCTCGACGCCAGGCGGCCTCTATCTGTTGAATGGCCAGGCGATCCGCTTTGCACTGGGCCAAGAGCCGGATCCGTTTCAGTTGAACCGGTACACAGGCGGCCTCTGACGCGCCGGCGCCAATCAATGGTTGTGGTAGCGCTCTGCTGCGGCGGCGCGACACACCTGCCAGCGAGTCGCCAGCGCTGGATCCGCCTCGAAGCGCATGCGCCAGAGAGCGTGAAGCTTCTCGACTGTTTCTTGCGTCAGTTCGTAGCGGTACATCACGATCTCGTCGGAGTAAGGCTCGGCGCAGAGCTCGACCACGAGCTCGGCATACGCCTCGATCGAAGCCACCAAGCGCGGCACGCTGGCGACTTCGTTCGAGGCTAACCAGGGCGCCCGCGGCAAGACGGTGGGCGCGGAGTCGAAGGCTTCGTTCTGTTGGTCAGCAGCGGCGTTCATGGCGACGACCAAAGCTTGGCATCGTGCCAGCCATAGCGCCAGGCATGGGGCGGCTATAAGCGCCATAGGCGCCATCTATATCGCGCACATCGCGGGCGGTTCGGCTCAGAAGCCAGCGAACACGAACTCACCGAACTGAAATTCGACGCACCCGAACGGTGTCTCGGCGGCGGCGAAGTGCGCGTAGGTCAGACCTTGGAACTCGAGGCCCGTAATCACCGCGAGCGGGTTGATCATGCCAGCGTCGGCATGAAACGCGCCGGCGGCGGCGGGTGCCGCGCAGAACGTGAAGGTCGCAGCCGCCGCGTGGTGGTTGATCGGAATGGTCGACACGACATGGCCACCACCGGCGGGCGCATCCCAAGTGGCGTCGAGCGCACCAGGCATGTCGAACTCGTCGCTCTCGGTGATGATCTGCGCGCCCTCCAGCGTTTCGTTCGCGAATGGCAGCGGCGCAAGCTCGATCGTCACGTCGCCCCACGCCAACGTCATGCCGAATTGCGCGGCGGCGTCGCCAACCGTGAGCTCGCCGGAAATGCCGCCCAGCGTCGCGTCCGTGCTCAACGTCTGCTCTTCTTCGCCGGCGCTGACGACGAGGGTGCCGTTCTTGATGGTGCGACGCTGGGGCACACATTCGCCCTGATAGCTGCAGGTCTCGTCCCCACCACACGGGGCGCAGTTGCCGTCTTGGAACAGATAGAACGCGCACGTGTCGTTCTCGAGCTCGGGCGGTCCGACGAACGAATCGGGGCTGTCCCACAGATCGCCTTGCACGACCGGCGCGGCCGGGAAGCCGCTGATCGAGATGCGCCCGATGCGCGTCTCCGGGGCGCACAGCGTGTCATGCACCGCCTGGTAGTTGCCACTGGGTGCACCACCTTGGGGATCGCCGCCCACGCCTCCTCCGCCTGCGGCCGCGCCCCCGTCGCTCTGCCCACCTTGGCCTGCGCCACCGGGGCTCTCGCTGTCATCACCGCAGGCGACCAACCCGCCGATCGCCGCTGTCAGGCCAAGCTTGATGAAGAAATGCATGAGCTATCTCTAGCTCAATATGCAGCGGCTTTTCCGCCTTTTCGTGTGGTGTCCGAGACAGCTCGGAAGCCATGCGTCTCCGGGTCGACTTCGATGCCGTTGGCGTGCCCCATCTGGCGCTCGCGCTTCACGACGTGGCCGCGCGCCTCGAGCTCCTTCATCACGTCGTCGGGCATCGTGGGCTCGGCCCAGATCTGGTCCGGCTGCCACTGGTGATGGGCGCGGAACGCCACCGTCGCCTTGTCGAGCGGGATGCCATAGTCGCAGAGCGCCCGGGTGAGCTGCGCGACGGTCGTCGTGATCGTAGGTCCGCCAGGCGTGCCGATCACCGCGCGCAGCTGGCCGTCTTTGGAGATGATCGTCGGCGTCATGCTGCTCAACATGCGTTTGTTGGGCTCGACTCGATTGAGCTCCCCTTGCACGAGGCCATACGTGTTGGGCTTGCCCGGCACGACGGCGAAGTCGTTCATCTCGTTGTTGAGCAACATGCCTGTCCCGGGGATCGCGAACTTGGCGCCGTAGCCGGTGTTGAGCGTGTAGGTGTTTGAGACGGCGTTGCCGGCCTCGTCGACCACCGAGTAATGAGTCGTTTGCGGTGACTCGACCTTGGGTTCGACGCCGGGCTTGATGTCTTCGGACTTGGTCGCCCTCTTGGCGTCGACGTTGGCGACGCGCCCTTTCAGATAGGTCGGATCCATCAGCTTATCGAGCGGCATCTTCACGAAGTCGGGGTCACCGAGCAGGTAGTTGCGATCGGCATAAGCGCGCCGCATCACCTCGGCGAAGAGGTGCACCTCGTCTGCGCTGCGCCAGGGCTTCTTGTCGATGCCGAGCGCCTCGCTCATCACCAGCATCTCTTTCAGCACCACACCACCCGAGCTCGGCGGCGGCATCGTGACGATCTCGTTGCCCCTGTAGGTGAACACGATCGGCTCGCGCCATTTGGCCTTGTAGCTCTTGAGGTCGGCTGACTTCCAAATGCCGCCGGCCTTCTTCACTTCTTTGGCCATCGCGTCTGCGAGCTTGCCTTCGTAAAACGCGCGTGGCCCATCATTGGCAATGGTCTCCAAGAGCTTGGCGAGCTCCGGCTGCACAAGCTTGTCGCCCGCCGCGAGCGCCCCGCCCCCGGTTTTCTCGAACAGCTTGGCGGTCGCGTCGAATTTGGCTTCGCGCATCGCCAGCGTCACTTTCGCAAGATCTTCGGCTTGCACCTGCTCGATAACGAAGCCCTCTTTGGCGAGCTTGATGGCAGGCGCGACCAGATCTTTCCACGGCAGCTTGCCGAACTTCTCGTGCGCGGCGGCGAAGCCCGCCACGGTGCCCGGGATACCCGCCGCCTTCGGTCCGAGCTTCGAGTCTTTCGTCTCTTTGCCGGCCTTGTCGAGGTACATGTCGCGGCTCGCGTCGCTCGGCGCCGTCTCGCGATAGTCGAGCGCCGCTTTGGTGCCGTCGTTCTGGCGAATCACCATGAACCCACCGCCCCCGAGGTTGCCCGCCGACGGGTGTGTCACCGCCAGCGCAAAGCCGACCGCGATTGCCGCGTCCACCGCCGAGCCGCCTTTCTGCAGCACCGCGATGCCGATATCGGTCGCGTTCGCTTCTTGGCTCGTCACCGCACCCTTGGTGCCCAGCGCGACACGCGGCGCCTCGGCGGCGCCCTTCGGCATCCAGCGCACACCCGGCGGCGGCGTCGCCACGGTGGCGGCTGTCGGCGCCGCGGTGCTGGCGATAGGCCTGGCAGAAAAATTCGGGTCAGCATCGAGCGGCTGCTGCGTAGCCGCAGGACTGCAAGCCACCGCAAACCCGAGCAGCCAAGGAGCGAGCCAATTCGTGCGCTTCATCACGCGCAGAGCTTACACGTGGGCTCTGCTTCATGGACAGCGAGAGGGATACTTACCGCAAAGGCGCCAAGCAGCTCAAAGATGCTGCGGGGACGCCACTGAGTGAGCGTTTCGCAAAATTTTGTTTCCGCAGGCCGTAGCGAGCATCTCGCAGGTCGGACCGCCGAGCTGAACCTGACGTTGCGAATACAAACAAAACAAGTCGATCACAAACGAACGACCTACCTGTGGAGCGAGAGCGCCTTTGCGCCTTTGCGGCAAGTGTCTTCTTCTCTCACGCTGCGCTGAGAAACGACGGCCCACTGTCGAGGTCGGCCACCATTTGTTCGCCGCTGAGCTGGGGCGCGGCTTTGCCGTTCATGAAGGTGAGCAGGCCGACGCGATCGTAATGCGGCAACATGCGCGGGGAGAGCAGGCCGATCTCGCGCAGGTTGGGCATCAGGCGGCTGAACATCACTTGGCGGAACTCGGCCATGCCGGGGGAACGATTCACGACATCGCGCCAGCCTTCGCGGGTGAGCGGGCCGCCTGCGAACCACTCGTCGTACACCTCGTACGCCATGAAGCGATTGCGCATCAGGATGGCGACCTCGAAGGCCCACTCTTCACGTTCGCGTCGCTCGGCGTCGCTCAGCGCTGTCTTGAAGTGCTCGGACAAGGCGACGACGCCGTAGTGAACGTGGCGCGCCTCGTCGAGGATCACGCGGCGAAGCAAATCGCGGAGCAGCGGCTCTTTGGTAGAGCGGTACAGCGTGCTGAAGGCGCCGAGCGCGAGGCCCTCGACCATGATCTGCATGCCCAGGAACTTCATGTCCCAGCGACCGTCGGTCATCAGCGCGTCGATGATCACGAACAGGTTGTCGTTGATTTGGTAGAGCCGATTCATCTTCTCGGAGAGGTAGCGGCTGAACACCTCGACGTGCCTACCCTCGTCCATCACTTGTGTCGCGCCGTACAGCTTGCCGTCGAAGAACTGCACGGCCTCGGTCACCTGCGCGGCAGCGAACAGCGCGCCCTGCTCACCGTGCAAGAACTGGCTCAGCATCCAGCTGGTGATGCTGTAGTTGAGCTTGCGCTGCTCGTTCACGTCGAGATGGATGCCGCGCTCGCGCAGCGGCTCGGGATCGAAGAAGCCGAGCGGAATCAGCGGCACTTCGGGGTTCAGCGGATCGACGCTCGTGTTCCATGCGAGGTCGGTGTCGCTGTTCCACTGGCCAGCCTTGGCTCGCTTGTAGAGGTCGCGCATCGCCGGCTGATCAGAAGGGTACGTCCAGTCGAAGTACGCGCTGTGATTGGCCTTCGCGAGCGTGGGCTTTCCCTGTTTGCCGCGGTGGAGCAGGAGCCCCTTCACCCCAGCTGGACCGATCGATCGCAGGACCGCCGGGTTCTTGATTTCGGCGAGCACATTGAACGCCTCGGCCAATGCGTCAAGCTGGTTCTGCACCTTGAACGGAAGCGCTTTGAAGACGGCCTCTTTGATCATGTCCGAGCCCCTTTCAGTGCGCTCTCTTGCTGAGGAGGCGCATCTTCGAATGCCAGCGCGAAGATGTCCTTCGCTTTTTGCGCGTGGAGACGCGCCATCAAGTCACCCATGATCGGCAGCACACGTTCGAGCAGACGCGCGATCTCGTCGGGCCCGAGCCCCCACAGACGCGCGAAGAAGAGCTCGCGCTCTTTCTCGAACAAGGCGCCGATCGCCTCGTCGACCATCATCAGATCTTTGGGCGAGAAGCCGCGCTCGCGCGAGAGACCTGCGCGATTGAGGTCGGCCCAGGCGCCCACCAACCAAGCGTCGTCGCGGCGAATCTTGGCCGGCCGCGCGCCGCCCTCTCTTCTGGTGAGCCCCTGTGCGGGGGTCAAGAGGCCGATCTCGATCATCTCTTCGACATCGCGCGCCTTCACACCGTGGGCGTCGGCCACCTCGGCGACACTCACGAGCTCGGTCGGGCCACCGACGAGCGCGCGCCCAGGGGGCGCGTCGAGCAGGCGTGTCTTCACGTCGGCGAGCAGCTTGCGTTGCTCTTTGGAGAAGCCGCCGCCTTTGCCGCCGAGCACTGCGCGGATCGCTCGCAGCGGCAAGAAGCGCTCTTCTTGGAGCTTCTTGATCAAGCGCAGGCGATCGAGGTGATCTTCACCGTAGTAGGCCATGTTGCGGCCTGTCTTCTTGCCTTCGGGCAAGAGCCCTTCTTGGATGTAGAAGTGAATCGTCTGACGCTCCAAGCCGGTCGCTTGGCAAAGATCCCGCATCCGGTATCGAAGAGCCTCTTTGCGAGGCGACGGAGCCGGGGCGGCTTTGACCATTACTCGACCTCGACGACGCAGGGGCCGAGCGGCTTGGAGACGCAGGCGAGGATGTAGCCGTCGGCCTTCTCGTCGGGGTCGAGGCAGTTCGGCTCACCGAGCGAGACCTTGCCGCTCTTCAGGCGAACGCGGCACGAGGCGCAGCCACCCACGGTGCATGAAAACGGCATGTCGACACCTGCGTCTTGCGCCGCCTCGAGGATGGTGAGGCCGGGCTTCACGACGAACTCGTGACGATCACCGTGCACCAACACCTCGACCTTCTGCGGAACGTCGGAGCCGGCGCCGGTCGAATCGGCTGGGCTCATGAAGCGCTCTTCTTTGATGCGCGAGAGGGCGACCTTCCTGCTCTCGAGCGCGGCCTTCGTCTCGTCCATCATGCCGAGCGGGCCACACACGAAGAACATGCTGCCTTCGTCGGCGAATGCCTCGAGCGCGTCGAGCTCGGCGAGCACAGTGGCGCGGTCGAGCTTGCCGGTGCGCGATGCGGCCGCGCTCTCGATCTCGAGCACATGGCGCACACGGAAGCGCGCTGGGTGTTCGGCTGCCAGCGCGGCCAGCGCGTCTTTGAAGATGATGTCCTCTTCCGAGCGGTTGCCGTACACGAGCTCCATCCGGATGGTCTCGTTCGCCTTCAAGTGGGTGCGCGCGATGCCGATCAGCGGAGTGATGCCGCTACCGCCCCCCAAGAGCACGAGCCGCTTGCGGCCGCCGGGAACGGTGAAGTTGCCGCTCGGCCCCGCGACGAGGACTGTCTCGCCTTCTTTCAGGTTGCGCACCAGGCCGGGCGAGACCTGGCCGCCAGCGACCTCTTTGACTGTCAGGCGCACCTCGTTGGGCTCATGCGCTGCGCTGCTCGCCGAGTAAGCGCGGCGCATCTCTTTGCCCTCGACGTTGCGCACGACGGTGAAGAACTGGCCTGCCTCGAACGTGATGGGAGCGCCCGTCGGGTCCTCGAGCACCATGCTCACCGCGTCCTTCGTCTCGCGGACGATCTGCTTCACGCGTAGCGGGCGCAGGCCCCTTTGACTTTCGCCGGAAGCGCCACCTTTGCGCTCGTCGAACGGAGCGGTCTTGTCTCCGAAAACGCCGGAGACGAGACCCTTCATGTCGCGCTTGAGCTGCGAGAAGAAACCCATGCCCAATGCATTTAGCGGCCGGCCTCGAACGTGTCAAGTGAAACTCAACACTTTGCAGAGAGCTGCTCGGTTGATTTTGCAGAGAGCTGCTCGGTTGATTTTCAGCCTTCGGTTGAATATGCGCCCCGCCGGACGCTTTGATAGAGTGTGCGGCTCGCATGCGCACCCTCGTCGTCGGAGCCGGCTCAGCGGGTTGTGTGATCGCCGCGCGACTCAGCGAAGTGGGCACGCACGATGTGACGCTGGTCGAAGCGGGTCCCGACTACCCGACCGTGCCGGAGATGCCGGACGACCTGCGCGACGGCCGACACAACTCGATGAAAGCGCACGACTGGGGCTATCGCTTTCGCCCCACCTCGCAGCGGCCCGACATGTTCGCGTTTCCACGCGGCCGCGTCGTGGGTGGCTCGAGCGCCGTCAACACGTGTATCGCGTTGCGAGGCCACCCTTACGACTACGACGAATGGGCCGAGCTCGGCCTCTCCGAGTGGAGCTTCGAGCGGTGTTTGCCTGCCTTCAAGCGGCTCGAGCACGATCTCGATTTCGACGACGAGTGGCATGGGCGCGGAGGACCGATTCCGCTCCGAAGACACCCTCCCAGCGAGCTCGTGCCATGGCAGTCCGCTTTCGTCGAGGCTGCGGTCGGCGCGGGCTATCCGGAGACGGTCGACCACAACAACCCCGAGCTTCCGTGCGGCGTGGGCCCGCACGCGATGAACAAGGTCGGCGGCGAGCGTATGAGCGCCGCGCGCTGCTACCTGACGCCCCAGGTGCGCAAGCGACCGAACCTCAGCGTGGTCGCCGGCGCGATGGTGCGACGCCTGCTGTTCGAGGCGAAAAAGTTCAGCGGCCTCGAGATCGAGCGCGGCGGAAAGGTCGAGATCCTTCGGGCCGATCGCTTGGTCCTCTCGGCCGGCGCCATCGGGTCGGTCGGCATTTTGCTGCGCTCCGGAATCGGGCCCCGCGCCGAGCTCGCGCGACTGGCTGTCGAGTGTGTCGTCGATTCACCGTCGGTGGGCAGGCGCGTGCTCGATCACCCCGGCACCGCAGTCTTGTTCTCTCCCAAACGAGACATCGCTCGGCTGTCGCAACCGGTGATCCAGACGATGGCGCGCGCCACCAGCGTAAGCTCGCCGCACCCCTTCGACCTGCAGCTGCAGGCAGGCTCCTGGCTTCCTATTTTCGGGCTGCAAGTGCCAGTGATGGCGATCATGGCTGCGATCGGCAAGCCGGACGGCACCGGCACGATCCATTTTGCGTCGGCCGACGCGCGCGAGAAGCCGCAGCTCGTCGCCAATTTCTTGGATCATCCGCGCGACCGCTCCCGCATCGAAGAAGCGATCGATCGCATCTGGGAGATCGGCCGGCAGCCCGCGATACGTGCACTCGCCTACCCCGTCTATCCCGACAGAACCATCCTCGGCAAGCGCTCGAGCCTGACTGCGTTCATGCCGAAGATCACCGGCAGCGGCTATCACCCGTGCGGCACCGTTCCAATGAGCGCGGGTGCGATCACGGAAGGCGCAGTCGATCAGCACGGGCGCCTCTACGGCGTCGCCGGCGTAGTGGTCGCGGACGCCAGCATCATGCCGACGATTCCCAGCGCAAACACGAACCTGCCGACCTTGATGATCGGCGAACGCGTGGGCGCCTGGCTAGCTGACGGCTTGGATTTTTGACGAGGTTCGCCACGGAGCGAGAGTGGCGCTAGCCTGCACAGCATGAGAATGGGGCTAGCGCTCATTTTCGCTGTGCTCGGCTGCGGCGATGCGGAGATCGAACATGCGCCGAGCGGCGCTCCGATACCGAGCCAGAGCTCGTCCATCTCTTCGGCACTGGCGAGCTCGGCTGCTTCTTCGGGCGCCCTGCCCAAGTCCACGCAAGAGCGCTGGGGCGGCCGCATCGAGATCCCAGGCAACGCTCCGCTGATGTTCGAGCTGCATTTCGCGAACGACCAGCCCTTTGCCGCGACCATCGAGATCCCGGCGCAGAAGCTCTTGCGCACGGATTTGAAAGACGTGTCCCTCGGCGGCGAGAACATGAGCTTCACGTTGGCGTTGCCCAACGGCGCCGACTCGACGCACGCACGCTTCTCGCTTCAGCGCGTGGCGGGGGCGGGCAACGCCAGCGGCACCCTGAAGCAGCACGGCGGCACCATGCAGGTCTCGATGAAGCGGCTCGAAGGCAACGAGGCGCTGCGCGACGATTCGCATCCGCAGACGCCGCTGCCGCCCTTTCCTTATCTCGAGCGCGAGGCCAGCTACACGAGCAAAGACGGCACCAAGCTCAGCGGCACGCTGACGCTGCCAAAGAGCGCCGGCAAACATCCAGCCGTGCTGCTCATCACCGGCACAGGCGAACAAGATCGCGACGAGACGCTGTCGGGCCACAAGCTTTTCCTGGTGATCGCCGACCATCTGACGCGCGCCGGTATCGCAGTGCTGCGCGTCGACGATCGGGGCGTCGGCGGCTCTGGCGGCAGTACCTCCAACACGGGCTTCGACGGCAAGGTCGAGGACATTCTGGCGGGGATGTCATGGCTCGCGAGCCAGAGTGACATCGACGCCGACCGCATCGGGTTGCTCGGACACAGCGAAGGCGGCATTCTCGCGCCGATCGCCGCCGTGAAGTCGGCGCCGCCTGCCCCCAAGGTCGCGTTCATGGTGCTGCTCGCAGGCACTGGCGTCAAAGGCACCGTGCTGCTCACCAAACAGATGGATGCGACGCTTCGCGCGCAACAGGTCTCCGCCGAGCGCCTCGCCGTCGGCAACGCTGGCCAAAAGAAGGTGCTCGACGCGGTGGCCGCGGGCGCCAACGACGAAGCGCTGCGCAAGATCGTCACCGGTCAAGTCGACGCAATTCTGAAGCTCGTGGGCGGTCCGCCGCCGAGCGACGCGATCAAACAGGGCATGGTCGACAGCGCCATGTTGCAGGTCGCTTCTCCCGCGATGCGTGATTTCATCAAGTCGAACCCAGCACCCACCCTCGAGAAGGTGAACTGCCCCGTGCTCGCGCTGGGGGGCTCGCTCGATCTGCAAGTGCCGGGCGAAGAAAACGTCGCAGCCATCCGCGCCGCGCTCGAGAAGGGAAAGAACCCCGACATCGAAAGCCACGTCTTCCCCGGGCTGAATCACCTATTTCAGCCTGCCAAGCTCGGCACCGTAGAAGAGTGGGCGACCAGCAAAACGACGATCGACAAAGCGGTGCTCGAGAAGCTCGCCAGCTGGATGGTCAAGCGCGCGGGCGTCGAAAAGAAGCCCTGAAGCCGCCTTGTATTGGATCTGTGAGGCAGTTCCGGCCCGCGAAGGCGATCACGGATCGTTGCGCTGTCAAACGAAAACGCCCCGAGCAGGGTGCCGCGATCTTCCGACTGGCTAGATGCGATGCGGTCCGTTATCCCATGAGGATGCGCTCGGCCGTTGAACTCGAAACGCTCATGCGCGAAGTCGCACGTGCGCTTTGGGCGGGAGAGTGCCCGAAGGCGCTCTGCAGCACGCTCGTCGAAATGGCGCGCGACAGTGAGCCTGGCAGCAACGTGTGGCGCTTCGCTCACCGCGAGCTTGCGCTGACGGTGAGCGACATCGAGCCGTGGCGCGCGTCCATTTTGGCGCGACGGCTGCTCTCGGTTGCTCCGAACGACCACGTCGGCTGGGCCACGCTGGCGCTCTCTCAGTCGTTGCTCGGCAACCTCGCCTACGCGGTGCGCTGTTACGAGCGTGCGCTTGCCATCGCGCCGCACCAGCCTCGCTACCAACACAACCTCGGACACCTGTATGACATCGCGCTCGATCAACCAGAGCGCGCCTTGCCGCTGCTCGAGCGCGCGCACAGCGCCGAGCCGAAGTGCACCCATGTGGCCGCCAGCCTGGCTCACGCGCTGGGTCGCTCCGGCCGCGCAGCCGAGGGTTTGAGCGTGCTGCGCCGCGCGGTTCAAGGCGGCGCCACCAAAGATCAGACCGCGCTCCTCGCCTGGCTCGAAGAAGAGGCCCGAGACCCTGGCGTCGCGCTCCGCAGCGCAGGGAACTGACCTTTCCGAGGGGTTCCTTCTCCGCACTTCTTAATCAAGAAAAACGCGCAATGGTCGGGGCGCCTGCCGCTGATCGATTGCTTTCAGCCCGGGACACCGTCACATGCTCGCCCATGACGAACCGCGTCCTCTCGGGCCTACTCGCCGCAGCCGTCGTCGCCCTGCCGTCGATCTCGCTCTTTGCGCAGGGCCAGCCACAAAAGGGCGCTGCGCCCGCGCCCCCGGCCGCGGAGCCGAAGCCGATTACGGCAGTCGGCGAGGCAGCCGACAAGGAAGAGATCGCCCCCGTCCCCGTGGCCGACAAGACGATCGCAAACTGGCGCGAAGCCATCGCGCTCGCCTCCGCCGAAGACCCCAACTACTCGATCTCGATCCTGGAGGTCGAGCGCTCGCGCGGGGTCGAGCGGCAGACGCTGGCGGGCACGCTGCCCTCGCTCGAAGCCACTGGTGTGTTGACCTTCAATCTGCTGCGGCAAGACGTCGACAGTGTCGACTTCACCACCGGCCAAGCCGTCACGACGACGATACCTGCTTCGCCGACTGCGCTGGCGCAGTTGAGCCTGCGACAGCCGCTGATCGCGCCGCGGGTTTGGTATGCGATCGGCACCGCTGAAAGGCAGACCGAGCTGGCCCGCACCAGCACCAAAGACAACCGGCGGGTGCTGGTCGCTGCAGTCGCCGACGCCATCGTCACGGTGGTGACCGCCGAACGCGCAGCAGAGGTGAATCGCGTCGGTCACAAGGCGAGCCTCGACCGCTTGAAGCTCCAGAAAAAGCGCCGCGAGCTCGGCGCTGGCAGCGATCTCGACGTCATCCGCTTTCGGCAAGACGTCGTCGCTGCCCGCGGCACGGTGATTCAGGGCGACGAGAGCCTGCGGCAAGCCCGTGAACGGCTCGGCCTCGCGCTGGGCTCGCCGGTTCAATACGGCGTGACCCCGGAGATCTCGATCAACGAGGTCGAGTCCACGCTGGGTCGCATCTGTGAGAAGGGCACCATCGAGAATCGCGCCGATATTCTGGCGCTTCGCCAGCAGCGAGAGATCAGCGAGCGCGCCGTCACCGACGCCGATTTGCGCTACGCCCCCACGGCCGACTTGCTGTCGACCTTCAGCTACTCGAGCGAAGAGATCATCGGCGAAAGCCACGCCAGCTGGAACATCCAAGGCGTGCTCACCGTGCCGATCTGGGACGGCGGGGAGAAGTACGGTGCTCGCCGCAGCGCGCTCGCTGTCGTGAAACAAGCAGACGAGCGGATCGACTTCGCCATGCGCTCGGCCAAGACCGAGATCACGCAAGCCGATCGCGGCGTCATCGTGGCCAACGAGAACCTGGCGATCGCCACCGCAAGCCGTGACCTCGCCAAAGAGACCGACCGCCTGGTGCAGCGGTCATTTCAAGATGGCGGCGAGGTCACCAGCTTCGACTTGGTCGACGCCGCAAGGCGGCTGCGCGAGGCCGAGCTCACCCTGACGGTTCGCGAGCTCGATCTGGTGCGTGCGAAGATTTCGTCCATGCTGGCAAACGCCGACTGCAAGTCGGAATAGCTCCGTGCAAAGTTAAACCCCAGAGCGGGCGCTTGCGCGCGTTTCTTGTGCAGGAGGGCACGGAGGAATTCTTGTTCGTTGATTCAACCTCGGGTTGCATAGGCTCGCGCAGTCAGTCACGAAAGGCCTTCGATCGTGTAGAGTGCGCGGCCATGCAGCTCTTGACTAGCTACGTCGAAGGCGCTTGGTTTCAAGGCAAAGGCAAGGCTTCTCAGCTGGTCAACCCGGCCACTGAAGAGGTGCTCGCCGAGACCAGCACCGAGGGCCTCGACTTCGCCAAAGCGCTGGCGTTCGCCCGCGACAAGGGCGGCCCCGCGTTGCGAGCGCTGTCGTTCGCCGGCAGAAGCGAGCTGCTCCGCGCGATGAGCCGCGTGATTCACAAGAACCGCGACGCGCTGCTCGACCTCGCCATGGCGAACGGCGGCAATACGCGATCAGACGCCAAGTTCGACATCGACGGCGCCTCGGGCACGCTCGCCTTTTATGCCGACCTGGGGAAAGAGCTGGGAGATCGCAGATTTTTGGTCGAGGGCGAGCCGGCGCAGCTCTCACGTGGTCCGCGCTACGTCGGCCATCATGTGCTGCTTCCACGCCGCGGCGTCGCGCTCCACGTGAACGCTTTCAACTTCCCAGCCTGGGGCCTGGGTGAAAAGGCAGCCTGCGCCCTGCTCGCAGGCATGCCCATCGTGGTGAAGCCTGCCACTGCCACGGCGTTGGTGACCTTCCGCATCGTCGAGCTGTTCGTCGAAGCGAACATCTTGCCGCCTGGCGCGCTGTCGCTCATCAGCGGCGCGCCTGGCAACATGACCGAGCAGCTCACTGGCGAAGACGTGCTCTCGTTCACCGGTGGCGGCAGCACCGCCACCACGCTGCGCGGCCAGACCCCAGTGGTGCGTGACTCGGTGCGCGTGAACATCGAAGCCGACAGCTTGAACGCCGCCATTTTGGGCCCGGACGCAGAGATCGGCAGCGACACCTACGGCACGTTCATTCGCGACGTCACCCGCGACATCACCCAAAAAACAGGCCAGAAATGCACCGCGATTCGACGCATCTTCGTACCGACGCAGCACCTCGAACAGGTAGAAGCCGACATCAGCGAGCGCCTCGCTGATGTCGTCGTCGGCAACCCCACGACTGAAGGTGTCACCATGGGACCGCTCGCTACGGCAACCCAGCTGCGCGACATCCGGGCCGGCCTCGAGCGGCTGGCCGCGGAGTCGAAGCGCGTTGTCGGCGACGGCAAAGTGGCGCCGCGAGGTGTACCCGACGGAAAGGGCTACTTCGTGCCCCCCACGCTATTCGTGCAACACGAACCCAATAAATCCGGGCTCGCCGTGCACGAGCATGAAGTGTTCGGGCCGGCGTCCACCTTGATGCCGTACGACTCCAACGAAAGTGTGGTTGCGCTCTGCCGGCGCGGCGGGGGTGGTCTCGTCTCGAGCTTGTACGCCGACGATCGAAAGGCCATCCGCGAGATCGCGCTCGGCATCGCGTCGGCCCACGGCCGCGTGGCCATCACCAGCGCTAAGATCGCCGATCAGACGCCAGGGCCTGGCACCGTATTGCCACAAAGCATTCACGGCGGTCCTGGGCGCGCCGGCGGCGGCGAAGAGCTCGGCGGTCTGCGCGGGCTGGCGTTTTACAGCCAGCGCACGGCGATTCAGGGCGATCGCGCCATCTTGGACGCGATTCTCGCCTGAAGCCGGCAGCCCCGAAAGAGGCACCGTTTCTAGAGTTCCGCTAAGGTAGCGACGCGATGGGCATCGACCAGCCGCTCATTTCCCGGACACTCGGGGGGCGGTTCAAGCTCACGGGGCATATCGGCGAAGGCGCCATGGCCAGCGTGTTCCGCGGCACGGACTTGTCGCGTCCGGACGGCGGCGATGTCGCGATCAAAGTGATGCACCCGCATCTCGCGGTCGATCGTACGTTCACCGCTCGGTTCAAGCGCGAAGCAGAGGCCGCTTCGAGGGTGAAGCACCCCAACAGCGTCGCCATCCTCGATGTCGGCGAAGAGCAAGGCATCCACTACATCGTGATGGAGCTCTGCCCAGGGCAAGATCTGCGCGACACCCTGAAGGTCGAGAGGCGGCTCAACGAGACGCGCGCTGTTCGCATCATCATGAGCATCTGCCAGGCGCTCGGAGCGGCTCATCAGCTCGGTGTGGTGCACCGGGATCTCAAGCCTGAAAACGTGATGGTGCTGTTCGATCAGCGCTCCGGTACGGATCACGTGAAGGTGCTCGATTTCGGGATCGCCAAGCTGGTCGACGCCCAACCGAAGGTGCGCAGCAGCACCCCAGACAGCGAGCCGCCGGCCGCGCTCACGCAGATGGGTGTCGTGATTGGGACGCCGCAGTACATGTCGCCAGAGCAGTGCCGCGGCCAGCCGCTCGACGGGCGCAGCGATCTCTACACCTGCGGGATCTTGCTCTATCAGCTGACCACTGGCGTCGTCCCGTTCAACTCGGAGAGCCCAGTCGAGGTCGCCGGAAAACAGGCGTTCGAAGCGCCCGCACCGCCGCGCTCGCACCTGCCCACGCTCGACGCGGAGCTCGAGGCAATCATCCTGAAGTGCCTCGCCAAGGCCCCGCTTGATCGGCATCAGAGCGCGTCCGAGCTACATGAGGCGCTCAGCCATTGGCTCAATGCGCGCGCCACGCAGAGCGCCGCCGTCGCGCCGCAGAACCTTCGGGATCTGCAAAAGACGATGCCGCTCACCGCCGTTGCCCGCAGCGTGGAGGATTACCTACGTAACCAAGGGCTCTCCGGGGTGCAGCCGCAGCAAGCTGCAGAGCCGCAGCAAGCTGCAGAGCCGCAGCAAGCTGCAGAGCCGCAGCAAGCTCCCCAGCCTCTTCAACAGCAGCCAGGCCGCAGAGCCTTGGACACGGCGATCGAAACCAGCCATGTCGGCCCGACGCCACCAGCGCCGTCACTGATCTCGCAGGTAAGGCCAATCGGCCCGACGCCCTACCCGATCGGCAGCCCGTCTCTGCTCGACCCAGCTCAGCCAGTCACGGAGGAAGCGCGGCGTGCGTGGGGAGCCTTCGGCTTCGTGATGGTGCTGCTATCGCTTGCGGCGGGCGTTGGTGTGGGCTTCGCACTGTTTCGTTACGCCGCGTTCTGACGTTTCAGATCCCGCGCGGGACCTTGTCGAGATCGACATTGCCGAGCGCGTGACGAATCAGTGCGCTGCGGCTGGCCTTGGTGAGGCCGCGCGCCTTCAGCTGGTCGACCATGATATCCAGCGCCTTGAGATCGTCGGTGTACATCGAAATGCAGATCACCTTGTAGTGGGTCGGCTTCGCTGCGCCGGCGCCAGGGCGCGAGCTCGGCGGAGCCTTCGAATAGAAGCTGCCGGAGAGCACGCCCTCGACCTCTGCGCGGTCGAGCAGACCGAAACTGGGAGCTCTCGTATCCACTTCGCTTGCCATGAAATCCTCCGTAATCGAAACTTGTCGTGCGTGAGCTCACGGTGCGCCAACGGCGCGTTCCTCGCGCTGGCGGCTTTCTGCCGGCAGCGAAACGTCGCTACCCGACTCGCGAGTCTTGATGATGCGATCGACGACTGCTGCGTAATCTTCGGCCGCGCTCGCACCAGCGGCGTATTCGAAGATGGTCTGCCCTTGTGAGGGCGCTTCTTTCACTTTGATCGCGGCCCTGACCGGGGCGAGGCAGCGATCGCCGAAGTGATCCTTCAGCGTGGAGACTGCTTCGTGACAGATCTTGGCGCGCGAGTCGAAAAAAGTGGGTAAAACACCCCAAATTTGGACGGGGTGGTGCAACAGCGAGTTGACGTTTTTGACCGTCTTGATCACCTGTCGCACGCCGACGAGCGAGAGATAGTCGCACGCAACGGGCACCAGCACGCTGTCTGCGAAGACGAGCGCGTTCTGGTTCATCAGCGACAAGCTCGGCGAACAGTCGACGACCACGTAGTCGTAACCGACGCTGCCAGCCGCCAAACGATCGCGCAGCACCCGATCGCGGTTCTGTCGGCCGGCGAGGTAGAGCTCTGCTGCAGCCAACGTCTCGTTCGCCGGGATCAAGTCCAGGTTCGGACGTACTGTCTTGATGGTGTCTTCCACGCGAAGACCCATCACCAGCACGTGGTAGAGCGAGCGCTCGCTGGAGGCGCCGAGCGAGACCGACACGTTGCCTTGCGCGTCGGTGTCGACCAAGAGCACACGTTTGCCCTTCATCGCGAGGCCTGCCGCCACGCTGACGGCGGTCGTCGTCTTGCCCGTGCCGCCTTTGTGATTGAAGACAGCGATGATGCGCGGCGTCTCGTAGCTGGTGGGCGCCT
>Ga0105048_10001771_pt1 | contig 34895 bp, 34 predicted proteins | sample MAT05_FD_78382 | JGI IMG/M metagenome (GOLD analysis project Ga0105048, IMG submission 78382) | Freshwater microbial communities from Lake Fryxell liftoff mats and glacier meltwater in Antarctica - MAT-05 | ecosystem: Environmental > Aquatic > Freshwater > Ice > Liftoff microbial mat | place... | reverse complement strand
CCTTTATTGCCAGTTAAAAAAGATTTGCCCTGAATTGGATTCTATTAATATCGGTGGTGGATTTCCGATCAAGCATTCACTTGGCTTTGAGTACGACTACCAGTTCATGATCAATGAAATTGTTCGTAATATTAAAGTGGCCTGTGTACGGAGTAAAGTGCCGATGCCAAATATCTTTACAGAATTTGGCAGCTATACCGTTGGCGAAAGCATGGCACATATCTACAGTGTGATTGGCGAAAAGATGCAAAATGACCGGGAGATCTGGTACATGATCGATTCGTCCTTTATCACAACTTTGCCGGATACATGGGGTATTGGAGAAAAGTTCCTGATGTTGCCTATCAATAAATGGAAGGATGAATACCAGCGGGTAACCCTGGGCGGTATTACCTGCGACAGCCACGACTACTATGATTCTGAAGAGCATATCAATGAAGTGTTTCTGCCAAAGCTAAAGGCAGGAGGTGAACCGCTGTATGTAGGTTTCTTTCATACAGGCGCTTACCAGGACCAGATTAGTGGTTATGGTGGTATCAAGCATTGTTTGATTCCTTCACCCAAACATATCGTGATAGGGCATGATAAGAATGGAAAATTGGTGGATTGGGTGTATGCCAAAGAGCAATCGGCTCAGAGTATGTTGAAGATACTGGGTTATTAGGGTTAACAGCAAATTCAGTATGTTACCGGCGCATTTTTTTAAAAAAACGTAACCCATATAAATTGTCAGCGCCGTTTCACCCTGTATTTTTTATTTACTTTTGGGCTATTGAAATAATCATCCAGTTCTTTATCGCTGGTATTGTCTTCGGCAATCGGGATATCAATTAACTGGATCTGCGTTTGTTTTAATTCATCTTTTAGCTTCCTCGATTTGTTAAGTATTTCAGGATCCCTTTCCCCAATGAGCATATTATCTGCAAGCAGGTATTCCAGCCTTTTAATACTGCTTCTTATCAGCGTAGCGGTATTTTGATCATAATTGTTATAGGGGGCTGTGGCTTCCTTTACCGGCACCAAAGCCACACCAACACTGGGTAAAATTTTACCGGTAGTTTGCTGGCCATCTCCCGGCAATGATGAAAAGATGGTACCGCTTAAAGCAGTAGAGGCCGAAGCCAGGTCGAAACCAGTCCTGGTGTTTTTCGTTTTCTTTATTTTTTTATCCACCAGTCTGAAACTGCTCTTTAACTGCACTACATAAGTCTCAATATCTTTTTGTAATTTTTCAAATTCGGTTACCCGTTGCGGATAGTTGATATTTTCCCTTACAAAAATTACAATAGCAGCCGTATCCCGGTTATGGAATTTATTGGTGCCGATAAAATATATTTCCAGTTGTTTTTGTTTGTCTTTGTCGGTTTCTTTCACAAAATCAAAAGGAGGGCACCAGGTAAAATCGTCGTTGCATTTACTTACAGGGGTCAAAGATTTCACCGGGTAATTACAGAGGTAAGTTATTTCTTCGATGGGAAAACTTCCATTATCACATTGCAGTTTAAAGCTCACCGTATCACCTTCGTCTACAAACAACGTTTTGGTAACTGTTGGTTTTACTTTAGACGGGATGATTTCCGTGTTGTAAAACAACAATGTAAAAGCTGTATCAACCCGTTCACCAGGATAATCTAAATTTTGAACACTTAGTGCTACTTTATATTCATAGTCGTATTTTAAACGGCCAGACAGAAAAAAGGCCCTGTCAGCTTTAAATGTAAGCAGCCCATTGTCTTTATTTATTTTAAGGCCCAGGGGGCTGTTCTTTAAAAACCAATAATATTTTGCAGGTTCTTTATTGATCTCCAGTTGGTATTTCAATGCAGAATCAACATGCAATGTAAAATATGGATTCAGGTTTTTAATTCTCAATGCAGAATCCGGATGGTTTATAACAGTAGTATCATGACGGTTTTGTGAAAATATATTTAGTGGTAAGTATAAAATAAGGAGGAGAGCTACTGCCGGTGTTTTAATCATCTGTGGAGTATTAACGTCATAAGTAAAGGGGCAAAGTTAAATTATATAGGGATTAAAAAATAAAAGCCATCCTGTAAAAACAGGACGGCTATTTTATCAAAACCAACTGTATGCTTTATATAATTTATGCTGCAATTATAAAATGGTTATTTCTTTGGCAGCAGGTTTAACCTCTTCTTTTTTCGGCAAGGTTACATTTAAAATACCCTGCTCGTATTTTGCTGCAATGTTCGCTGCATCGATTTTTTCATCTACTGTAAAACTTCTTTTAAAAGATTTAGAACTGAATTCTTTGCGGATGCTTTTTGCAGTCTCTTCTTTTACTTCTTCTTTTTTTGAACCACTGATGGTTAAGAGATTGCCATTCAGTTTAAGGGTGAAATCAGTTTTCTCCATACCCGGGGCCGCAACTTCTATCAGGTACGCAGTTGCATTTTCAGTGATGTTCACCGGGGGGAAATTAAAAACATCTTCCCTGAACGTTTTGCCAAATGCAGATGGCATGTCATTGAACAGGTCATTTAAGAGGCCATCAAAAGTGCGGGTGGCGGGGTTGTTTACTTTTACGAGTGTCATAATTATATTTTTTAGTTTGTGTTTGCTTGAAGCAAATGGTTCAAAAGCTATTCCAAGTGCTATTTTCTGCAAAAATTGCTATTTTTATCGATAAATGAAGACATAGTGTCTTGTTTCGGTGATTTTGTGTGTCATAATGGCTATTTTATTGCATTGTTATTTTTTTCAACACATCGAAAAACTTCAATGTTTATTTCATAGCTTGTTTGTAAATTTGCATCTCTAAACAAATCTTAAAAATATGTATCCCGCAGAAATAGTAATACCAATGAAAGAAGAGTTAACGGAAAATGGGTTTTCCGAAATGCTGACTGCTTCTGAAGTAGAATCAAAAATAAGCGACGAGGGAACCACGCTGGTCGTGATTAATTCGGTATGTGGCTGCAGTGCAGGTACTGCAAGGCCAGGCGTATTAATGGCGGTACAAAACAGCACTAAAAAGCCTGATCACCTGGCTACCAGTTTTGCGGGTTTTGATGTAGATGCAGTAAAAAAAATCAGGGAGCATTTGCTGCCTTATCCTCCGTCATCACCCTCTATCGCACTATTTAAAGATGGCCAGTTGGTACATTTCATCGAAAGACACAATATTGAAGGCCGCAGTGCCGGTATGATTGCAGAAAACCTTATGGGTGCTTTTGAACAATACTGTAACTAAGTTTTTACGAGTTGATGGGTTAATAAGTACGTCCCGTAGCAGTTTGTTACGGGATTTTTTTGCCGCTCAAATAAAATTGAATTACAACTCGTGCCGAAGAGAGCGCCCCTGTTTTTTTCAGCTTGAATTACTATAACTTGCACCACTCATAACCGACAACTCATCCCTAATTTATGTATCCCAATTTATATTACGTTTTTAAAGACTGGTTTGGTGTGGAATGGAAACCGCTGAGTTTTTTAAATACTTTCGGTTTTATGGTAGCGATGGGTTTTATAGCTGCAGCCATTGCTATTTCCAGCGAATTGAAGCGTAAAGAAAAATTGGGACTGTTGTTTCCAAGAGAGGAATATATTACTGTAGGGAAGTCGGCCTCCTTCCTGGATTTGCTGGTTAATTTTATAACTGGTTTTTTATTCGGGTATAAATTAATTGGTTTGTTCTTCAATAAGCCAGCGGATATCAGCCCGCAAACCTACATCTTTTCGACAGAGGGCAATTTAGCTGCAGGTTTAATTTTAGGTGTAGGATTGGCTGGCTTAAAATGGTGGGAAAAAAACAAGCAGAAGCTAAAAGAACCAGAACAAAGGGTGCTGCGGATATGGCCTCACGACAGGGTAGGAGATATAGTAGTGATCTCACTGGTATTCGGGATTATTGGGGCCAAGTTATTTGACAATTTTGAAAACTGGGATGATTTTGTTGCACACCCGGTAGAACGGATATTCTCTGCCGGAGGCCTTACATTTTATGGAGGCTTAATAGTAGCTGCTATCGCTATTTGTGTTTATGCGTACAAAAAAAATATTCGTATGGTGCACCTGGTAGATGCCATTGCGCCGGCAATGCTTATTGCTTATGCCGTGGGCCGCATAGGCTGCCAGGTATCAGGTGATGGAGATTGGGGTATTTACAACAGTGCTTATATCACAGATGTGAATAGTGGAAAAGCCGTGCTGGCAAAACCGGGACAATATGAAGCCCAGTTAGAAAAATACAAAACCTATTTCCTTGACGGTGACAGAAAAAGTGCAAGCCTTGCTGAAGTACCCCATAAAAATATTATAGCACCCTCTTTTTTACCTGTGTGGATGCTGGCATACAGCTTTCCCCAAAATGTAAATAAAGACGGAATTAAGATCGCTTCATTAACAGAGGAGCATGACCGGGCACTGCCAGTGCCAGTTTTCCCAACTGCTTTTTATGAAACCATTATTTCCACATTTTTATTCCTGATACTCTGGTCTGTGAGAAAAAGGATACGAATAGCCGGGATGATGACCGGGCTTTACCTCCTGGTAAATGGCATGGAACGGTTTATGATTGAAAAAATCCGGGTAAACAATCAAATTCACGTTCTCGGTTTTAAATTGAGTCAGGCCGAATTGATCTCCATTTGCCTAATGGTGGCGGGTGCTGTTATCATATTTTATCTTTCGGCAATGAAACCGAAGAAGGCCTGATCCCTTGTACACTTTACATAATATTCAGAATATTAAACACTTGCGATGGTATTGTCTGCTATTCCCTTTCCACACCCCCTTTTTCTGCTTCCTTTTTAGCGTTTTTTTAACCATTTAAGTCGCTGTATTAACCGTTTGTGTAAACAAATGTACCTTGTTATGCAGAGTACCTATCTTTGTTATGTACAATTCAAAACAAAGTATAAAGTATAGCCATGAAACATTTATTCATCCTGCTGACTGCTATGAGTATTAGTATCGTCAGCTTAGCCCAAAACACCGGTAAAGTAACCGGCTCCATTAAAGACGGTGGTAATCAAAAGATCATTGATGCTGCCACTATTTCCCTTTTAAAAAGTAGCGACAGCAGTTTAGTGAAAACTGCGATTACTGATAAGCAAGGGAATTTTGTATTTGAAAACCTGAAAGATGGTAATTACCTGGTGTGTGCCAGTTCACTTGGTCACAGTAAAGTATTTAGTAATTCATCGAGTCTTACCCGGGAACAACCCAGCGTTCACGTTGGTGTATTACAGCTCATTCCTTCAAATGAAAACTTAAAAGAAGTGGTGATTGAAACGAAAAAGCCATTTATTGAGCGCAAACCCGACCGGACCATCGTGAATGTAGAAGCCTCTATTTCTAATTCCGGATCTACTGCGCTGGAAGTACTTGAAAAATCTCCCGGCATCACCATCGACAAGGATGGCAATATCAGTCTGAAAGGAAAACAGGGTGTAAGGGTTTTTATTGATGGCAAACCGAGCTACCTGTCAGGGCCAGACCTGGCTAACCTTTTACGAAGCATGAGTGCTGCACAACTTGACCAACTGGAAATAATGACCAATCCACCTGCCAAATATGATGCAGCCGGCAATGCAGGCATCATCAATATCAAAATGAAAAAGAACAAAACCGTTGGATACAATGGCAGTATCAGTTCTTCCTATACACAAGGTAAATATGCCCGGACAAATGAAAGTATCAACCTGAACTACCGAAATAAAAATATCAATCTTTTTGGTAATTACAGTTTCCGGCATGATAAAAATTATTCCGATCTTACTATCCTCCGGAAATTCCGGGACAAGGATTCCAAGCAGCTCATTTCTATTTTTGACCAGCAATCAAAGTTTACCAATACCAATAATTCCAACAATGTTAAACTGGGCATAGACGTAAACGTTACTAAGAAAACAACCATAGGTGCCGTGGTTTCGGGTTTTATCAACAGCGAAAAATTTAATAATAATTCAAATACACTTTTGCAGAACAGCCTTGGAAATACCGACTCAACTACCGTAGCCACAACCCAAATGAATAATAAGTGGAAAAACTTCAGTGCTAATTTTAATTTCCGCCATGTATTTGACAGTACCGGTCGTGAACTGACTGTGGATGCTGATTACATTAACTACTGGCAGGCAAGCAGGCAGACTTTGGATAACCAGTATTTTGATACCAATAACCAAAAGAACGCACCGGGCGATACCCTTATCAGTAGTATTCCCTCTGATATTAAAATATACAGTTTTAAGGCTGACTACAGCCAAAAAATAAAAGGCGGTGCAAAATTCGAAGCAGGCGTAAAAGCAAGTTTTGTAAACACAGATAATGATGCCCGTTATGACTACCTGGCAAATGGCACCAGTGCACTGGATACAGGAAGGAGCAATCATTTCATTTATGAAGAACAAATAAAAGCTGCTTATGTAAATGTAAATAAACAGGTCAACAAAAAATGGAGTACCCAACTTGGGCTGAGATTGGAAAATACTGTATCAAAAGGCAACCAGGAGACTACGGGTCAAAAGTTTGAACGTAATTATACCCAGTTGTTCCCAACCGCTTTTGTGGGATTTGATTTGAATGAAAAAAATAATTTCTCAGTGAACTACGGCAGGAGGATCGAACGGCCTGACTATGGTGATCTGAACCCATTCTTTTTCTTTTTGGATAAATACACTTACCAGGCAGGCAATACCAATCTGCGTCCGCAGTTTAGCCACAACATAGAGTTATCGCACACCTATGGCGGCAACTTTACCACTACCCTCAACTACACAAAAACAACGGACCTGATCAATGATGTAATTGATCAGAACGAAGAAAAAAATGAAACCTTTATTACTAAAAGTAATATTGCCAGTCAGCGCCAATACGGCATTACCGTAACGACCCTGTTGCCGGTAAAAAAATGGCTGAAGGTTAACCTGTATGCTAATTTCAGCAACAACAGGTTCCAGGGATTTATCAATAATTCAAATGTTGACCTGCAAAGTAATTTGCTAACTACTAACGTAAATGCCCAGATGACGCTGGGAAAAGGGTGGAATGCTGAAATTAGCGGATTCTACCGTACCAAAGGTTTAGATGGTGTATTGGTAATTGGTGGATTAGGCGCCGTAAACGGAGGAATCTCAAAATCCGTTTTAAAAAAGAAAGGAACGGTTAAACTTGGTTTCAGGGATATATTCTGGACACAGCAATTTAAAGGTTACGCCGAGTATTCATACATTGATACCCGGTTTACGCAACAAAGAGACAGCAGGCAGGCAAGTCTTAGCTTTAACTGGAGGTTTGGCAATGCAAAAATAGCAGCCCCAAAACGCAAGGCTGGTGGTGCTTCTGATGAACAGAGCCGGGTGAAGACTGGCGGATAATTAAAGTAATTTTTAAACAAAAAAAACGCGGTTCAATATTGGGCCGCGTTTTTTATATTTGTATTGTATATATATTTTTCATCCTTCAATAAATTGATATGCCTTCATTTGATTTCGCCAGTAAAGTAGATTTGCAAACCTTAGACAATGCCATCAACACCATAAAAAAAGAAATCACTAATCGCTTTGATTTTAAAGGGAGCCACGTGGTAATTGATTTAAATAAGAAAGATTTTAAGCTGAACCTGGAAGCGGACAGCGAAATGAAACTCGGCCAAATCATTGATGTAATGATTAGCCGCAGTATGAAGCAGGGCCTGGCGGCAGAAATTTATGATTTATCAAAAGAACCCCACCAAAGTGGTAAAATAGTAAAGCAGGAAGTTCCCGTAAGAAATGGTATTAAGCAGGAGGATGCCAAAAAAATAGTGAAGCTGATAAAAGACAGCGGGCTGAAGGTGCAGGTTGCCATTATGGATGATATAGTAAGGGTGACAGGAAAAAAGATTGATGACCTGCAGGATGTGATACAGGCATCAAAAAGTTGGAACCTGGATATTGCTTTACAGCAAACAAATATGAAAAACTAACGTACTTCTATCCTTGTGCAACTGAAATGAAAAAGATTAACACGGCATCAGGTTTATAAAATCAATAAAATATTATTTCGGTAAAAACCGGATTGATTGGTGTGTTCAGCCCTTAAATCCAACACCCTAAGTTTTCTATAGAAATCAAGCATTAAAAATAACTACCCCCCCTCGTAGTGTTTATTAAAAAAATAATTTGTTCAACGCACTTGCGGAGCAGGTACCGTATAATATTTTTTACTAGAAAATTGCCAGCTTGTTCAGTATGGTATTTGCCGGTAAAAAAAGATGGGCCTTTTGTTGCTAAAAATTATTTACTTACTTACCGTATAAATAAGGTATCGTTTCTTCCGGGAAATAGCTTTTTATTTAGGTTATTGCAACCTTTTTTATATTATTTCGTATTAACTTATAATAGCAAGATTGATTGTACAATAGATTTGATTGAAACAAAACTACACATTTGTAAGCAGCAGATAAATTTGATTGAAGAAAGCTTAAATAACTAAATGATTAAACTTTACAATGTTAAGTTGGTAAAAAAAATAAAAATTATGAAAAAAGCCGGTAAGATAGTGTTGTTTGTTTTTATATCGTGTTGGGTAATGGCATGTTCTAAAAAAGGCCAGGTAACTGAAGTGCCTGCAACGGACAATATAGATACAACTAACGGGGCAGTAAAATACAACGGTTCCTTTACAAGTGCACCTGGCAAAAGTGCAACTGGTACAGCGCTGATCCTTTTTAAAAACGGCTTATATTCTGTAGCTTTAAAAAATATGAATGTAAGCGGTGGACCAGACCTGCATGTTTATCTCTCAAAGCAAATACAACCTGTAGAATTTGTTGATCTCGGTAAATTAAAATCTACCAACGGTGACCAGGTATACCAAGTTGCGAATAGCGTAGATTTTAGTACATACAAATATGCCCTTATCTTTTGCCAGCAGTACAATGTATTATTTGGCAGTGCGGAATTAAAATAAAAATTGATTTGTACTTATAAATTGTTGGTGTCGATTTGGAAAACATAACATATATCATAAAAGGGTGCATACAACGGGAATATAAATATCAGCGGATAATTTATAACCAGTATCGGGGCTATGCGTTAAAAATAGTGTTCCGTTATATCTACAGGTACGACAGAGCAGTGGATGTAGTAAACGACGGGTTTGTAAAACTATTCAGGAGCATTGAGAAGTTTGAACTGACTAATGACAATGATAATGAAAAAAGATTAATGGGCTGGTTCAAAAGAATATTGGTTAACACAGCGATAGACGAATTACGGAAAGGAAGCATGCTTCCGGAAATAGGAGGCATACCAGACCATGTTTGGGAGATAAAGGATAATAGCCAGGATGCAGACCAACTTTTGTTGTATAAAGATTTAATCATTCTTATCAAAGAACTTCCACCTGCCTGCAGGGTTGTTTTTAATCTTTATGTGATTGATGGCTATACACATAGTGAAATAGCGGACATGAATAAAATATCCATCGGCACATCCAAATCAAGCCTTTCAAGGGCCAGGGTATTATTGCAAAACAGTATTAAAAAAATGGAGGAAGAAAAGCTATGCCGGATGTAGAAAACGATATGGATGAATTATTCAGGAGAGCCGCCGAGGGTTATCCGCTTAAAATTTCTAATGATGACTGGGATAATATTGCGCCCTTGCCAGAGCATAACACTGGTGTTGCCGCCGCTGCTCATAAAGTGAAAAATTTAAAAAAGTACGGCACTTTATTACTCCTTCTAAGTTTGTTTTTGTTTATAGCAGGATTTATAGCAAACTATAGTTGGAACAAAAAAGTATCTCCTTTAGTCAGCCAGTCAGAAAGAAAAATACTGGGTGAAAAAATAAAAGGAAAGGATAATAATAAAATTACGAAAGCTGTTGCAGCGCCAGATAAAAAAAATGCCGGTAAAAAACAATTACTGAGTTATACGGATGATGATGATGTAAAACAAAACTACCTGGGTACAAAAAATAGCGCAAGTCTTTCTAAAAAAAGAAAATACATGTACAATATATTTAGCAGCCTGCGTGATCATAAAAGATCGGAAAAAATACTGGCAACTGTTGAGCCTGGTGTAAATGAAAAAATATTACTGGAAAAAATCAGCAATGACAAGGTTGTAATCCAAAAGCATGATCCGTCTGAATATGCTGGTAATGATTTTGTATTAAATCGAACAATTTCACTCAAACAACTGCCCTGTAACAAACCCGATATTAATTCGGAAAAAAAAGCGCCGGTAAGTAATAAAGAAAAAGTAAAAAAACAACACGGAATTTATCTTGGCTTTATGTTTGGGGCGTCTTTTAACCAAATAAAAACCCAGGGACTTAAAAAGCCAGGATACGATATAGGTATCGTAGCAGGTTACCAAATTAATAAATCATTATCTGTTGAAACTGGGTTAATGTATGACAGGAAATATTATTTCAGCAGCGGTGAATATTTTGATATGACCAAAGTAAGCGGCATCATGCCGGCAAACATGAAGGTATTGAGCCTGGAAGGTAGCTGTGCTGTATTTGAAATTCCTGTTAAAATAAAATATAACCTGAGTAACAAAGGCAAAACAAATTTTTATTCAACCGCTGGCATATCTACCTATATCATAACAAATGAATACAATAAATACCGGACGCTAACAAATGGTACGGAGCAAAATATTACGGGAACCTATAATAATACTTCCCGTTATCTTGCTGCTGCACTGGATGTAAGCCTGGGGTATGAAAATAAAATTGGTTCGTCTGGCACTATCCGTATAGAACCTTACCTGCAAATGCCGCTGAAGGGAATTGGTGTGGGCTCCCTTCCGGTGATGACAGCCGGTCTGCATATCGGGTTCACCCGTCCTATTCATTAGCAAAGTAATAAATATGGCATTATTATTTTTCAGTAAAAAACTGAACAGGGAAATCTTTTGCCGGTTGAGAAGCTTTTATATAAAAACTATTGTTAAGTTAAATGTGAATGGTGAATGGTGAATGGTCAATGGACAATTGTGAATGGTCAATATTTCACCATTGAACATTCACAATTCGAACTGTCATTTTATTCTTAACACAGTGCTACTTGTATTTACACGCAATTATAAATTGTTAATTAAATGATTTCATGAAAAAAATAATTGTGGCAGTCTTTATTATTTTTCCATCAGTAACTTTTTCGCAGGTGCTATTAAAAGCCGGTGGAGCTTTAGGTAACCGCTGGAACGAAACACTTAATTCACAAACACTGGGCAAAGGTTTCAGGCTTTCAGGGGAAAAATTTATTGTTCAGCAATTTTCTATTGGTATAGGTATTTCTTATTTGTCTTTCAATCCCAATAAGCTGATAAACGTTCGCTTTAATTCTTACAGCCTGCAATGCACTTATTATTTTAATACAAAAAAATTACAGCCCTATCTCGGAGGAGGAGTTGGTTACACCCGGTATAAGGACAAAGCAACTATTGATTTGGGCAATGGTAATGCCGATACACAAACAAGGGATAAAAATTATGGGGTCATTTCCCCTCACCTGGGCTTGCAGTATAATATCGATAAAAAAAGCAGGGCTGTTTTTTTTATACAATTAAATACTGACTTTGTTCCAATCGCAAATATTCAGCCTATAGGATTTATATCCGTGACAGCAGGCATTAGTTATCTTTTACAAGGCCATTAATATTTTCGTGGTTTTAAATTTCTTTTCAATCAATTAATAATTAACATTAAAAAAACAAACAATGAAAAAGACTATTTTTTTACTTATGGCGATAGCCTCTGTCTCGTTTAGTTCATGTAAAAAAACGGAAACCGTAACTGAGTTTTCTAATTTACCAATCGGAGCTGTCATAACCCTCAAAACAGGAACCATTACCCAGCAAAATGGCCCGGGTACGCCACCTACCAGCGGAACCCTTTCTGTAATACAGGATTCAAAAGGCACCCAGTTTTTAAAATTAGATGCGAATTTTACTTCCGGTTTTACTACAGGTACAGTAGCTGTTTATTTTGCCACGACAAACGAAGAAATAAATATTCAACGCAATGGCGGCACCACTCCGACCAATGTACTTGCTTTAGGATTTGTGGGCAACGCTGGTGAAAAATATTTTCAACTCAACACGACAGCTTTGTTTAGCGGCTTTTCTTTTGTTGTTTTTTATTGTGAAACTGCGGAAGTAAATTTTGGTTCAGCGCCGCTTAATTAGCATTTAAATATACCCGGTAAAGGAAATTTTGGCCGGGTTTATATTTCAGGATTCTATTTTAGAAGTAAGAATAAAACTATGATTTATGAAAATTATAAACTGGGTATTATTATGCAGTCTATTGCTTGCCTGCAGTATTTGTTTTTCCCAAAAACAGGCATACAATCAAATGAATTCATTTGGGGTGTCAGTAAATGCAGGCCCAGGCAGTTTTGCAACGGCACTCTCCTGGACACACTATCATGCTGTTGGTAAAAAAAAGCGGTTTAATATTGGCTACGGTCTGCGGTTTACAAATTTTATTGGGTCTGACCTTGCTTACACCACAGCACCTGCAAAATATACAAGCGGCAAATCAAGTATTGCAGCGTTGTTTTCCAATAATATTCCTGCCAATATTGATACGGTTAGTTTTGCAAAATCACAAACCTATTTTTTAAACACAGGAATATATTTGTCGTACCTGCTGCCGTACTGGAAAAACAGGTTAGAACTGGGTGTAAATATTGATGCACTTGGTTTTACTTTTGGCCCCCGGCAAAATGGAGTATATAAAAATAATACAGTAGCGGCAAAGCCTACCTCCTTTAATTTGCTCCTGATAAGTGATAGCGATATAGGTTCGTTAAATTCTGAATGGTATGTAAGTTTTTGGGTAACCCCAAAGCTGGCTGTAAAAGTGGGATATGAATTATTATTCAGCGAATATACTACGGACACAAAAATACAGCAGTTACCAAACCTTAATGAAGCGAATGACCGTTTTCGGTTTAAATCATCCATGATTATGCTGGGTGTTTCATTAGCGCCTTTCAGGAAATAAACACTCACATTTAAAAAACAAGGCCATGAAACTGTTAGCCATTTTTTTGTGCTGTTGCCTTTTTTTCGTTTGCCCATCCCTGCTGGTTGCCCAAAGCTATATTCCCTACGATAAAGGATCTTCGGTTACATTTGTTATTAGAAATTTTGGATTTAATGTAAGCGGCTCATTTAAGAATTTACAGGGCACCATTAAATTTGACCCAAATAACCCCGAAGCGTCCGTTTTTAGCGTAACTGCTGATGCTGCGACAGTAAATACTGAAAATAGCTCCAGGGATAAACATCTTAGGAAAGAAGAATATTTTGATGCAACTAAATACCCTAAAATTTTATTTTCATCCGATAAAGTAGAAAAAACGGCCACAGCCGGCTTATATATCGTTAGAGGAAAATTTACAGTAAAGGGTACAAGTAAACCAATATCGATACAGTTTAGTGCAACGGCGCAAAACGGAGGGTATCTTTTTGATGGAAAAGTAGTAATAAACCGGAGAGATTTTAGGGTAGGCGGTAATAGTTTGGTATTGTCAGATAATCTTACACTTACCCTGCATGTTTTTGCTGCAAGGGGATAGAAATAATTTTTTTATTCCCAATAAGGTTATTTTACGAATTAGACCTTTGCTGATTATCGGTTTATAAACCCGCCAGTTTGGTTGATAAAATTTTACTTACTACGCTTTTTCAGAGAAATTGTTTAAAAAACCACATTCCGGCTACTGCAGGTAGGTTTTTTTTAAAATTTATTATAGGTGGGGATTTAATAAAAAGCAAAAACGCCCTCATTACAGTTTTTGCGGGTAACGATTATAACCGTACTTTTGCACTCTTTAAAAAATAACATGGCAAAATCCATGTACAAACTTTTATAATTATGAAAAAAGATTTGCATCCCAAAAATTACCGTTTCGTAGTGTTCAAAGACATGAGTAACGGAACCCAGTTTTTAAGCCGTTCTACCGCTGAGTCAAGAGAAATGGTTAAGTTTGAAGATGGTAATGAATATCCTGTAATTAAACTGGAAATTTCTAATACTTCTCACCCGTTCTATACCGGTAAGAATGTATTGGTGGACACAGCAGGGCGTATTGACAAATTCAAAAAACGTTACGAAAAAAAGACTAGCTTATAATAGCAAAGATTGTTTTTCATGGCTATACTTTAAATCCCCTTCGGTTCTCCGGGGGGATTTCTTTTAGTTGGCAGGGAACTGCATACAGGTACTCTTTTATAGTATTTTTATTCAAAATTTCTATGGAACATTTTTCAAAAAAAGTAGAGATCCGGTGGAGCGACCTGGACCCTAATTTTCATCTCCGTCATTCTGCCTACTACGACTTTGGCGCCTATTGCCGCATTGCCTTCTTAACCGAATCAGGTATTACCGCATCGTATATGACCGGGCAGCAGATTGGTCCAATTCTTTTCAGGGAGGAATGTATTTTCAGGAAAGAAATAAAATTTGGTGACGAAATTACCATCAATTTAAAACTGGATAAATGCACCCCCAATTTTTCACGCTGGACGATGAAGCATGAAATATGGAAGGATGAAGCAACATTTTGTGCCATCATTACCATTGATGGAGCCTGGCTGAATACCCAATTGAGAAAGCTGACATTGCCCGGTGAAATGATTGCTGCGGTATTTGCCAACGCTCCAAAAACGGGTACATTCATGATAGGGGATCGAAATAGCCGGTAGTAATGAATGGTTACAGTTGGTTTATAATCATCCGGATACTAACCACAGCGATAAAATATCTTTACAGCGGTTATGTTAACGCCTGCAATTGCATTATATAAAAACGCTTACAGCGGATTATCCCGAAGTACCTGGTGGCTCAGCCTCGTGATGCTCATCAATAGAAGTGGCACCATGGTGGTGCCGTTTATGACGATGTACATGACCCAGCATATTGGTGTGGGCATTGGCAAGGCTGCTTTTGTAATGAGCTTATTTGGTGCAGGATCTGTTATCGGTGCTTTGCTTGGTGGCAAGATTACAGATAAGAAGGGCTACTATTATGTGCAACTGTTTACGTTGTCGGGCGGCGGTGTTATGTTTATGGTACTGGGTCAAATGGAAAGCTATCCGGCAATTTGCATCACCTGTTTTTTTCTCAGTATGGTCAATGAGGCTTTTCGCCCGGCAAATGCTGTGGCGATAGCCCACTACAGTAGTGAAGAAAACCGCACCCGTTCTTATTCCCTCAACAGGCTGGCCGTAAATTTAGGTTGGGCGGCAGGTGCGGCTTTGGGTGGTTTTATTGCGGCACATAACTACCAACTGCTGTTTTGGGTAGATGGGTTTACAAATATTGCTGCAGCGGTATTGTTGTATTTTGTTTTAGCACCTTCCAAAAATACTGCCACCCTGCAAAGGGTAATTCCAAAGAGTGAACCGGCCAAATCTGTTTACAAAGATCATACATACCTTTTTTTTGTAGGGTTGCAGGTGCTATTCGCCATTTGCTTTTTCCAGATGTTCACCATACTGCCGGTATATTACAAAACGCAACTCCATTTATCGGAGACTTTTATAGGTATTACCATGGCTTTTAACGGACTGCTGATAGCGATGACGGAAATGGTGATCGTATTCCGGCTGGAAGGAAGACGTCCGCATCTTCATTATATTTCAATCGGGGTATTGCTGGTGGGAATTTCTTTTGCAATGCTAACGGCGGGATTTGTAAATGCCGCTGTGCTGGCCCTTTCATCGATGTTGGTGATCACAATTGGCGAGATGCTCTCTATGCCGTTTATGAATTCGTACTGGATAGCCAGAACAGACCAAAGTAACAGGGGGCAGTATGCAGGCTTGTTTACTATGGCATGGTCAATGGCACAGGTAGTGGGGCCACTTACCGGCGGCCAAATTGCTGAAAATTTTGGTTTCCGTGTATTGTGGTGGCTGATTGCCGGCACCTGTTTCATATTAAGTGTAATATATCTGTGGCTGGGAAAAAAGAATCAAGTTGGGGCCTAACTTTCCCTTATTCCATCATCTGATTATTGCTGCATAGCATTTGTCATGGTATCGTTGTATCGGGCATATCGGTAGCGTGAGGTGAAAATAGCATTGGACAAATTCTTTATTCTGGCACACTTCAAAAACAGGTTCTTTATTCTTTTCTATTTACAGGATGAAATGTTACAGGATAGAGGTAAATCTTTTTTTAAGGAACAATCAAACATCCAATGTGCAGCAACAAAAAAAGGCGCTGTTTTCAGGGAACAGCGCCTTTTTTAAAAGGGAAATAATTATAAACTTTTTACCGTTGTTACCGTAGTAACTTTTGTGGTCATTGGAATGGCCTGGCCCATTGCATCTGCACTGCCGGACCCTTCCATGATAAATGTTTTTTGTTTTACGATTCCTGTGGACATATCCACTACGGCTTCACCTGATAATTTTGCTTCCATCGTTACATTCACTTCCATGCCCTGGTTCTCTACCTTTTTGGAGGTTTGTTGGGTGCCGGAAAGTGTTACTGTAGCATCATTGCCATTGATCTCCTTTATAGTGTACGTTCTGTAGGTTTTAATTCCTTCTGTAATAACGGAGTCCATCCATGTATCCCCGTTTTTTTTGCCGGCTGGTAATACCTGGAAAGCATCTGCTCCACTATTTTCATCGTAGGCTCCTCCACCCATACTCTTCATCATATCCATCATTGGGTTATCACTATCAGTGCTGGCGGTGTCTTTTTTCACAGTGGTCACCATACCCTGGTGATTCAGTTCAATTTCCTGGGGTACATTTACCTGTCCCTTCATTGCTTTACCAATTTCAGTATCATAGTCCTCCTTTTTTTCAGAATCAAAACTGAAAGACTGTCCCATTGCATTACCATTTGTTGTTATTTTGGTGATGATGGACGAAATGATATAAGAAGTGTCTTTTTTTTCTTTTACTTCTACCTGTTTCAGCATTACGGCGTCGGACGTAATTTCCATCGACTGGCCCATCAGTTCCATAGTGGATACTAATTTCACCGAATTATCCACCTGCAGTTTTAATCCTTTGTTGAGGGAAAGTTTGCCGCTGGAAGTTTGGGCACTTACCGGCAAGGTACCAATACAGCATGCCAGAAAAAATAACCTGTGTAAATTTTGTTGTTTCATTTTCGTTTGGTTGAGCTGCAAATGTAATAGCAAAACACTTACTTTTTTGTTTTGTTTACCTGCACTTTAACAAAAATTAGTGGTATAAAAAAAGGGCTGCTGAAAAATCAGCAGCCCAATACCTTTAGTAAGAAAGATCAATATTAATTATTAGATCAGTTTAACATTAACGGCATTCAAACCTTTTTTACCTTCCTGCAGGTCAAATTCAACTTTGTCGCCTTCCTTAACGTCGTTAACTAAACCGCTAACGTGTACAAAAGTTTCTTTGTTAGAATCATCGTGCTTGATAAAACCGAATCCTTTTTCAGAATTGAAAAACTTAACGGTGCCTAGTGTTTTGTTCATTTTAAATTGTATTGTATTAAATTAAGAAGCAAATATAAGTTTTTATTTTAAAAATGGGGTAAAATTGATGTTGTTTGTAAAATTTTATCGTTTGTTTCCCTCAACCTTCCCGCCTGTTAAGCGCAAAAAATGCTCAGAGGGTTTGTAATAATAGCTCATTAAAATTTTGCAGCGAAGATATTTTCAAGTCTGCGGCGCTGAATTTTGCTTGTTTGCTGTCGTGCAGCGAGGGCACCACCACACATTTCATGCAGGCTGCTTTGGCTGCAATCAGACCATTAAAAGAATCCTCAAAGCAGATACACTCCGCTGGAAGTGATTGCAGTGTGGCTGCACAATCCAGATATACCTGCGGATGTGGTTTGCCGAAGGGTAGTGCGGCTGCTGAATTAACCGCCTGGATATAATTGCGTATTCCCAATTTATTCATTACCACATCAATCGTTTCCAGGGGTGAGGAAGAGGCAAGCCCAATTTTATATTTCCTGTCAATAAAAAAGTTGAAAATATGGGCAAGCCCCGGCATTGCTTTGCCTTTACTGCTTATTTTGCCAGTAACCAGTTGTACAATGTCCTGTTCGGCCTTTGCGGCATATTCTAACGGTACATTATGCTGGCTGAACCACCACAGAACAAATTCTTTTATCCTCATCCCGGTGGTGCTGGCATATTGCTTTGCAGTGATTTGCACATCATATTGCTGAAAAACTTCGCTGGCGGCTTCATTCCATAGTGGTTCAGAATCTATCAGCAAACCATCCATGTCGAAAATTACGGTGTTAAGTTGCATGGGTGCAAATATATTTACTTCTGGTTTTAGCGGCTGTACCGATTTTAAAAATCTTACCGCTGTAGTTAACATTCATTATTCTGTATATTGCACAACAGATTGCAGCTAAATCAATTTACATGTCAACTTTTTTTGAAAAATTTAAAGAGACTAAAATAGTAAAGGGATTTGTGTATGCGTTTGTGGGCGCACTTTCTTACCCGGGTGTTTATTTAATTAATAAGCTCGAAATAAACGGGATGGAGAAGTTGCATCAGCTTCCCAAACAAAACGTACTGTTTGTAAGTAATCACCAAACCTATTTCGCAGATGTTATCACCTTCCTGCATATTTTTTGCGCTGTTAGCTGGCGAAAAAAATACAACCTTGGCATACCCTTTTACCTGTTGTGGCCCTTTACGAGGGTGAAGTATGTGGCTGCGGAGGAAACCATGAAAAGCAGTTTTATCAGTAAATTGTTTGCATTGGGGGGAGCTATCACTGTAAAGCGTACCTGGCGGGCAGAGGGTGCGGAAGTAAGGCGCAACCTTGATCCCAGTGATACCCGTAAAATAGAAAGGGCGTTGCAGCATAACTGGGTCATCACGTTCCCACAGGGTACCACAAAGCCCTTTGCACCTGGAAGAAAGGGTACTGCATTCATCATTAAGCAACATCGCCCCATTGTGGTACCGGTAGTGATCAGTGGTTTTTGGCGGGCCTTTAATAAAAAAGGATTAAAATTTAAGAAGAAGGGATCACTGCTATCCGTAACTTTTAAAGATCCATTAGAAATAGACTACGACGATACCACCGAAAATATACTGGAGAAAGTGATGGATGCCATTGAGCAAAGCAAAAAATACATGCTAAAAAGTAAGCATCACCTCATGTCGAAACTGGACAAATGAGCCTGCTGGCATAGTAATGGTAAAATGCCGTTTGATTCACGACCGGTAGAACGTTAATTGTGAATTCCTGAACATTTTCACTTCCATTTTTTCTTAATATTGCTTTTATTTAGTATCGTTCATTCATGCATATTTTAATAAAAATAGCTTGCGCTTTTTTTGTACTGATGGCGTGTGCCGGTTGTAAAAAAGAATCATCGCAGCCTACCCGGAGTTTTTATCTCGGGGTAACTCCCTGGCCGGCCGACTTTACTGCAGGCGAAGTGGATGCAGCATATCGTTTTATCAACAGCCATTGCGATATGGTATCGCATCACTTTGATAAAGTATACCTTACGAAGAAGCATATAACAATAGCAACTGGCCAACCGGTTTATTGGCTGACATACATGCAAGAAAATCAAAAACCGCTCCCGGAAAAAAATTATTACTGAGTTCATCTGCGCTGGCACTTTCCCGAAATGGGCAAGCGGCTTATTCAACACATTCAACCACAATTTCCGCGGCGATAAAAAGTCAGTGGCAACTATTGCCCTTCAATGATGCTAAGGTGGTAACGGCCTATACGAATTTTTTGAAGCTCCTGATTGACTCCCTGCAGCCTTCATTTATCAATTATGCCGTGGAGAGCAATGTAGAAAGCTGGGATGCTGCTGACTTTGGTGAATACAAAAATTTTATAAGTAAAGTATACCAACAATTAAAAATGGATTATCCATCTATTCCCATCATGCTCAGTTGGATAGTGAATGAAACGCCTCAGTCGCTGGATTTTGCCAGGCAACTGCTGCCTTATACTGATTACACTGCGTTGAGCGCTTATCCATATACGCATGTAAGTTCATCTGCATCGGGGAATACAAATTCAGCGCTTTTTCCCCGGGATTATTTTACCAGGTATATCAACCTGGCAACGGGTAAACCCCTTTGTTTTGCTGAAACAGGTTATATCGCCGAACCATTGGTAGTTCCCGCTTTTAGCCTCAACAAGCAGGGGAACGAACTTTGGCAGCAAGCCTACCTCGAAATGGTCTGTAATTTGGTGAATGAACGCAATGGGAAATTCGTAGTGTGGTTTTGTCATAAGGATTACGATGCCGCTATTGTAAGATTACAGGCACTTGGCCTGTACCAGGATTTATTTTCACTATGGACAAACACCGGCCTCGTTAATGAGAACAACGTGCAGCGGCCTGCATATACCACCTGGCTTGGGTGGATAGACAGAAAATTAAATTAGGAGCTGGTACTAAAATTTGACTTTTTTATATATAAAGGTTTTCTCACGATCACATCAGAGCCTTTGGCCAGGAACACGGAATGAGGTGTTAACTTTTCAATAAAGGGAACAAATTCGTTACCATATAATTGCGCTACATCGCATTGCAGGGTAAAATGGGTAACAGGATACACCTGCCAGCGTGGATGCTCCACAGCATATTCAATAGTGGTATGCCGGTTCAACTGGTTGTAACCAAAGTAATGCTCAAAAATAAATTCTTCTTCACTGCCTGCGGCAATCACGGCAGGTTTGTTTAACGCTGCTACCGAAAGTGAATTCCATTGTTCACCGTTTTTCTTCCATTGATAGGCGGCCGAAATTGTGTCGGGCGTTTCATTTACCTGGTGACTCATTTTTGCGGTGCTGTAATGTTCGTTATACAAAGTATTGGCAATAATTGATATGAACGGGCTGGGCACAATTTCCGAAACAAAACCAACACCACGTTTCCATCTATTGCCATCAAAATGTTTGATATAGTATCTTAGGTTCACTTCTTCGAAATGAGTATGCAGTGGCCAGCGAATGCCAAACACTTTGGTGTTGTTGAACAGAAAACCAACTACACTCACCAACGCTTTACCTTCAAAAAAATCTATTTCGGTGTAAGGTGGAAGATGCTTTTTTAGGATGGCTGGGTCTACTTCGTAGTTGAGCATTACTAAATACTCCCAGGTGGCGGATAAAAATATTTTTTTAGGAGTGTGGTGGATTGACATGTTTATTGAAACAAGGGCGGATGCAAATTGTTTGAATGCTCAATAAAGATACAATAGTAAAAATGAGTTCCCCAATTTCACCGGGAGTAATAACATAACTAAGGACGAAAAATTGGAATAAAAAGCCCGGCAAAAATGATTACGCAAATAAGGCTTTCAATTCTTCCGCATCTTCCGGCTTCATTTTCCCGCCGAGTATCAACCTTATCTGCCTGCGGCGCAATGCGCTTTCGTACAACTTTTTTTCCTCTGCTGTTTCAGGAATCATTTGATTTACCGCTCTTGGTTTGCCATTGGGATCAAGAGCTACAAATGTATAATAGGCTTCGTTGCTTTTATACCGGTATTGCTGTATGGCATCTTCGCCCCACACTTTCATGTGTACTTCCATGCTGCTGTTAAATACTCTCGAAACTTTCGCCTCAATATGAACCACGTTGCCGATTTTTATCGGGTTTTCAAATGAAATATTATCAACTGATGCGGTTACTACCGGTGATCCGCTGTGCTTCATAGCAGCAAGTGCAGAAGCAATATCCATCCAGTACATGAGGCGACCCCCCATCAGGTTGCCAAAATTATTGGTGTCGTTCGGTAACACTAATTCAGTCATCATCACCAGCGATTCGCTTGCTTTCTTTTCCATAACTAATTTTTGCAAAGATAAACTGGTTGGGTTTTACAGTTGGGTTAAATATTTTTCACATTTTTTCCAGTAATTGAAGAAAGAAGAAAAATATCCTTTTACTTCAGGAAACAGGTCATCTTTTTTTTCTGCTGTGCCACTGTAGTGACTATACGCCGGATGTTCTTTGAAAATGATTTCATTGACGGGTGCTATACATTTTATGTCATCAAACCCAGCACTGAAAATCTGTATACCTTCTATATTCTTTGAGAGGTTAATAATAAATTGTAATACTTTTTCACTTACCGGGTATTTTTTGTAATGAGCCGGTTCCAGAAGTAAGACACGGTTGGCTGCTTTGTCAGTATGCCAGGCAGGATCAAGGTTATAGGCATTGTAAATTAATATTGGCAAATGCTCTTTTATAATTGGTGATGGAGTTTTGGGTAAATCCATGGCAGCAAAAAAGTCAACCGTATCCTGCAATGTTACTGGTATTTGCAGCTCCGTCAATGCGTTGTACGAACAGGCTAAAAAACTATGCTGTTGGTTAGTTTTTGTATAGCGGTTAATGTTTTCCTGGTTACAATAATATTTTTTTGAAGAGAAGGCGCCTGCGGTCCATTGCCAGCTCAGGCTGTTACTGGCAAGGTCGCCATCCAGTAAATGGTAATACATCCATTGTGCAGGTTGAAGCCAGTGCGCTTTCGCAATATTACACGCAATGCTGCTCACATACATTCGAATGTGATTGTGCATGTAACCGGTTTCGTACATTATCTCAATATGTTCATCAACCACTTCTATTCCTGTGTTAGCATTTTCAATGGCGGCTACCATTTTGCGGTGTGCCACACCAGGTTGCTCCTGTTTGATGTCGCTAAAAATTTTATCGCCAATGCTTTGCCACACCCTTTGCCAGTATTCTCTCCAGGCAAGTTCCTGCAACAATTTTTCTGACTGGCAGGGCGTATAGCTTTTCAATATATGCGCTGCTACCTGCCTCAAACTAATCACACCTCTTGAAATGTAGGGCGACAAACGGGTTACATCGCCATCAATAAAATTCCTCGTCCTGGCATATCCTGTTGGATCAATATGATCCAGCCGCCGGAGGATACTTTTATAATCGGTTGGAAATTCCATTTATCTTTTTGAAATTTTATTGTGTGAAATCGTTCGTTGCCTGCTGCATTTAAAACGATCCACCTCGTCATTTCTTAAAGCTGCATGTTTGGTGCTTCTGCCTTTTGTTCTTTCCCGCCAGCGTTTAAAACTGGAAGACTTCATTTCTTTACGCATGAGTTGAATTACCGCTTGCTGCTTCATGCCAAACTGTACTTCTATCGCATCAAAGCTGGTGCGGTCTTCCCATGCCATTTCAATGATGCGGTCGATATTTTGATCCGTTAATAATGTGATGGTTGTAGTCATATTAAATTGTTATCATAAACTGGCAAGGTATTTACCTGCTATTGCAAGCTGTGTTTTTCTTTTTTCTTCCGGCATCTTATCAAAAGTTTTTACCAGCATTCCCAATCGTGAATTCTTTAAAAGAAATCACGATGTACATGCAGGAAGCGCCAGAATAATCCACCAATCGTTGATAAAGCCTGTTGTCGACCACGCCGGCAACATGGCCGCAGTAATTTTTTGGCAGGCAAAATGTGCAATTAATTTTCTTATGTCGTTCAATTCATTTGTATGATCAATGCATTCAACCCGTATTTTTTTTGCGGCTAAATGATCGGCCTATTTTTTCATACCGGCACGGTGCAGCACTAATTTTTGCTGATGAAAATTACATTGCCCGAAAAATAACCAATCCTCTATCAGATAAACAAACTGCCCCTTTGTTACCGCTGGATGATCGGGAAATAATTGGTGAGAAAAGATTACTGTTGCGGAAGCCATTACATTTTTATTTCCCAAAACAAAATGCACGGCACATTGTTTATCATCGCAAATATTAGTTTATGGAAACATTGAAAGATAAAAATGTATTGATCATTGCGGCTACAGGCGGTATTGGCAGCCATACCGCAAAACTGCTTTCCGGCAGTGGGGCCCAACTTTTTTTAACCGGCAGAAATGCTGCAAAGTTGGCGCTGGTGGCTGCTGCATGCAATGTGCCTGCTGAAAGAACCTTTGTGCTGGATGTTTCCCAACCGGAAAAAGTGACTGAACTAAAAGACAAATATTTCACCCAGTTTTCCACCATCGACATTATGATCAATGCAGCAGGCATTGGGATCATTAAATCAATGGATACATTAACGGCAGAAGATTTTCTCCGCTCAATTAATATTAATTTATACGCACCTTTCTTATTGGTGAAAGCATTTTTGCCATCCATGAAAGAAACGAAAAAGGGCCTCATAATCAACATACCAGGCGTGCTGGGTAAAGTGCCGATGGCCGGAGCCGCCGCCTATAGTGCCAGTAAATACGGTCTTGTGGGCATGATGAAGAGTATCCGGGAAGAACTGAAACGTACTGATATCCGAATTACCAATCTATTCCTGGGTGGTACTGATTCACCTTTCTGGGATACGATTGACTTGAAAGTGCAAAGAGAAAAAATGGTGAAGGCTGAAGAAGCAGCCAAAGCCATCTGGTTTTTATGCCAGCAACCTGTAAGTGGTGTGGTAAGTGAGATGGTATTGCAGCCTTTTAATCACCAGGCAATTTAATGGTTTAATTGTTGAATGGTTTAATTGTTAAATTGTTGGGGGCTAAGTAATTTAAGGGATGTAAAATTGACCATTGACCATTCAATGATGTTTACTAAAGGGAATTTCAAAAAAAGAAAAAAGAGGCAAAGTTGATTGTGGCCTTTCTTTGCGCTGTGTTTTAAATTCGTTTGTGTCTTTGAGTGGAATAATAGGTAACTAAGTAAACAACATTTATCAACCATTCACAACTCATCATTCACAACCATGCATTCTTTATCCAGAACTTCAATTGTTTGCGTGTAAAATTTTCTTGCCTCTTCAATCGTTTCCGCAATACACACCACACCTATTTTGCCGTACTGCGATAAGGCCCCGATCATATGAAACATCACCCCGGTTCGCTGTTCGCCGTCGTAAAGCAGGTTATTGGTGATGGCAATATTCACCAGGTCGTGCGGAATAAGCCCTCGATATTTTTCACTGGCCAGGTTGTCGGAGGCAAAATAACAGCGGGAGGCACCGTCCGGCATTTTATATATCCCTTCCTGCCAATCATATACGCCACCAGTAAGAAATTGTAACATCAGGTAGGGATGTGTTGTGCCGCCTTTGCGCAAGTTGATCTCAATGGCATAATGTGTCCATACGCCGTCTTTTTTAACGGATAGAAAATCTATTCCGAACCTGCCCAGCACACCTTCTTTCAGCAGTTCCTCTGCAACCTGCTTACTGATAGCGGCCACTTCCTGGCTGTAAGTTTTTGCTGCCGGAAAAGATGCGCCCAGGAATACCTGCCCGCTTTCGCCACCCAATTCCTGGTCGTGGGTGGAAATGATTTCCACCATGCCTATTGGATTAATGCGGCATTGAACAGAAGGAGATGCCGTAAGTTCACCTTCGATAAATTCTTCCACAATGCCGCCCATGCTCTTAAACTTTTCCATGAATTGCCGGTAGTTTACCTGTTGCGCTACTATTTTTAAATGGTTTTGCAATTGATCGGTCACCTGAAGCAGCATGTTTGCATCTCCTGCATTGATCTGTTGATAATAAAAGATAGCATTGCCTTCACCGGAAAATCCGTCATTCATTTTTATCACCGCTTTTTCCAGTATCGGGTTATCTTTTTTCAATTGCACCAGCGCCTGAATGATCTCCTGTTCAGTTGTCAAATCCTCTATTCCTGCAGGTGTGTTGATGCCTATCCTTTTAAACAGTTGCCTGCTGCCTGATTTGGTGCCCAGGTAAAGCAATGCCGGATCTGTTCCGTATAACGGGATCTTCAGTTTTACAGACAATTCTTTTTCAAAACTGGTAATATTAAAGCAGGAAATATGCGCCATCTCCGGATCCTTCACATGATCGAGTATTCTTTTAATCAGCCTGGGCCTTGCCAGTATTTTCTCTGTCAGGGACTTTCTGGATGCATCATAACAGCTCAGCAAGGTCAGGCGCTGCCGGGCATCAGAACTGGTAACCCCGGGTAGCATGTGCAGGTAATAATCAATGATGTCACTGTCTATCGGTACACTGGATAAATAGATTACCCGGGTGTGGGGCATCCGCAGCAACATCAGCATACACAGCATCCTTTCTTCATAGTGTGTTACCCCGGTAATGGTTCTCAGCATCTCTTCGTCCAGTGTAAGACTGGGTATGATGATGACTGTTTTTTCGGCCAGGTCATTCAAAAAAATGTCTTTGTAATTACTGGCAAATTTTTGCTGCAGTAAAGAAAAAATTTTATTGGTGTGTGGCAAATCATGTCCGGCAATAGAAATCCCATTGGTGTAACGCATGCCCATTTATTTTGCAGACAAAGTACAATATTTATTTTGGGTAAAGGATGAGAATCATCAGAAAGCTTAATAGTATTGGTCATAAAAAGCAGGCGGTGTAACAGTATATTTGATCCAGCAAATTTTAGCCGGGTGTTTGAATAATACATTTGTTGAGAAAGAAAACATGATTCTAATGATTTCTGCTGCCAGTTGTTTTTTCGGATTGCTTATATTTGAAAATATTTCACTTTTATGGATCAGTTTTCCACCATTTCCTTCGACAATACCGAATACGCATTTGCTTATAAAAAAGACGGGGCGCTAAGAAAAGCGCACTTCCTTTTTTCTTCGATGGGTAAACCCTGGCTCATTAATGCAGGATTAAAACTTACGCCATTATTTATTAAATGGAATCTTCCTTTTACAAGAGCTATTATCCGCAGTACCATTTTTTCACAGTTTGTAGGGGGAGAAACACTTCAGGAAACAGCCACTGTTGCTAAAACACTGGCTGAATATCATGTACAGGTAATTCTTGACTATGGTGTGGAAGGAGGAGACGATGGGGAAAATGGGTTTGATCATGCTACGGAAGAATTTATCAGGGTGATCAATTATGCAGCAACGCAGCCGAATATTCCTTTTATGAGTGTTAAGGTAACCGGCTTTTCAAGGTTTGCATTGCTCGAAAAAATTGATGGCATGATGAATGCTGAAGAAGGGTCGTTGATGAAGCGGTATTTAAAGTCGGTTGATAAATTAAGCAGTGAGGAAAAAGAAGAATGGCACCGGGTGAGGGTAAGGATGCTCCGGATTTGTGAAGCTGCAGCAGAAGAGCGAATAGGGGTATTGATAGATGCGGAAGAAACCTGGATACAGGATCCAGTGGATGCACTCACCATTTTGATGATGGACACGTTTAATAAAAGCAGGGTGGTAGTGTACAACACCATTCAATTGTACCGGCACGACCGCCTGAAATTTTTACAGGATTCAGAAGAAGCGGCTACCGAAAGGGATTTTATTTTGGGAGCCAAACTGGTTCGGGGTGCTTATATGGAGAAGGAAAGGACAAGAGCTTCAGAAATGAATTATCCATCTCCTATTCAGCCCAATAAGCAAAGTTGCGACCGTGATTACGATACTGCTGTATTATTTTGCATTGAACACGTTGACAGAATTGCGCTCATTGTTGCCACACACAATGAATTCAGCAACCTGAAGGCAACGGAATTGCTCCAGCAAAAAAGTATCCCGCTCAATCATCCGCATATACATTTTTCGCAATTGTATGGCATGAGCGATAATATCACCTTCAACCTTTCACGGGCTAACTGTTCGGTGAGTAAATATTTGCCCTTTGGCCCCATTAAAGATGTGATACCCTACCTGATGCGCAGGGCCCAGGAAAACAGTTCTGTTGCAGGGCAAACGGGAAGAGAACTGGTATTGATTGAAAAAGAATTGAAACGCAGGAAGTTAAAGTAGCCTCAACCTCACCAATAAGCTGCCAGTGATTATTCAAAATGAAACGGGATATTGAAGTCAATAATATTTGTAGGCCGACATGATGACATTGGTGGTCATCGTTGCGACGCTCCGTTCATCTGAATACCATTTTGCATCTTCAGCCTTCTGCAACAGGGCTGCATTTTAAATTGATAAAGCTGATAAATTTTTTACAATGAAAATACTTTTTTTCGCTTTGATATTTGCCTTCAGTATTCATTGTTGCCTTTCACAGCCAAACGAAGCCGTTGCCAGGTTAGTAAAACAAGGCATTGCACAGCACGACAAAGGAGACTATGCTGCTGCAATAAAAATATATGATGAAGCATTGCAGATCGATAAAGATGATTATGATGCCAATTACGAAAAGTCCTTATCCTGCCTGTACGCAAAACGTTTCGACGAATGTATTACCATCTCAAAATATTTGCTTGAGAAGCATCCCTGTAATGCGGATATAAAAGCGGTATATTCTACATACGGCAGTGCTTTGGATGATAATGGAAACCCGGAAGAAGGCATTAAGATTTTTGATAAAGGGATTAAAAGATTTCCCACCTACCATACCTTGTACTTTAACAAAGGACTCACGCTGGCACGGATGAAAAAATGGGAGGATGCCATCGATTATTTTTTGCTGGCCCTGAAATATAAGCCAAACCATGCAGGCTCACTGTACTATATGGCTTTGGCGCAGGAGCACAGCAATAAGGTAGCTGCCGTATTAAGCTGCTTAACATTTTTGGCAGTAGAACCCGAAGGGAAAAGGGCAGCAACCATTTTACAATACCTCAATAATGTCATGGGATCATTTGCAATAAAAGGAAAGGATGGCGGTAGTGTAATTTCGATCGATGCAGGAGATACTGGAAACAAAAGGAAAGAAAATAATTTTAGCACGGTGCAGATGATGCTTGGGCTTACGGCGGCTGCTGCCTTCACGGATTCTGCAAAGTCAACAACAGCAACAGAAAAACTAAGCCGGCAGATCCAACTGTTGGTTGAGTCATTGGATACGGGTAAGAAAGAAGGGAAGGGGATTTACTGGGATGTGTATGCACCCTTTTTTACCGGGATGAAAAAGAAGGAGTTGATTCCGGTGTTTGCACACGTGGCATCTATCACCAGTGGCGACGAAAGAAATATTCAATGGATAAATGCTAACCAGGACAGGTTGCAGGAATTTTTTAAATGGGTGGGAGATTATCAATGGGGTGGTGACAAATGATGAGTGACAAGTTATGAATTGTGGAGTGCTAATAACTGATCACTGATAATTAGTCACTGACAACTGGCTTCGCCTACAAATCATACAAATCCTTCGCCGTCCTGAAAGTGTTGCAGTGTGCTTCGGTTATTATCTTTATATCAGCACTATAGCCACCACCCATTGCCACCACACAGGGAATTTTATGTTGCTTTAACGCAGAAAAAACGATTTCATCTCTTTGCCGGCAACCATCCAAGGTCACTTTTAATTTGCCATATTTATCCGTTGCTAAAATATCCACACCAGATAAAAAGAAAGCAAAATCCGGTTTTACCGAATTGATCAGTTTTGACAAATGTTCTTTCAATAAACCGAGATAAACAGTGTCATCTGTGCCATCTTTCAACGGGATATCCAAATCACTTTTTTCTTTGCGGAAAGGATAGTTGTGTTCGCCGTGCATACTGAAGGTGAAAACTCTTTTTTCATTTTCAAAGAGTGTTGCAGTGCCGTTACCCTGGTGTACATCAAGGTCGATGATCAGTATTTGCCGGGATAAATTTTTATGCAATAAATAATTTGCTGCTATAGCCATGTCATTCAACAAACAAAAACCCTCACCATGACTGGCAAAAGCGTGATGGGTGCCGCCTGCTGCATTCAATGCCACGCCATTATTAAAAGCAAAATGACAGCAGTCGATGGTGCCTTGTGTAATCACCAGTTCCCTTTTTGTTAATTCCGGAGATTGTGGAAAGCCAATAACTCTTTGCTCACGGGGTGTGAGTAACTGCTGTTTTAACCGCTGCAGGTATCCGCTGTCATGTGTCCACAAAACGATTTCGTCCAGGCATTGCTTTGGTGAAAAAATATTTTCGGCGGTGATGCTGCCTTCGTGTAATAATTGTCCGGGTATCAATTCATATTTCAGCATGGGGAAGCGGTGCCCTTCCGGCAGGGGATGTGCATAAATGGGATCGTAAGCAATTTTCAACAGGTTGCTCATTGGTTTTACACTTTGATCATTCCGCCCAATTCTCCCCTTTGATGATTTGGAGGTACGATTGCATAAACAGCATCCCCCCTTTTTTGTTTGATGCCAAAAGTGCCGGTAAAGCGGCTAAAGGCCGGCAGCACTGCATAATGTTCGCCAAAATAAAAACATGGAAACCGGAGTGATTGCTTACCCCGCCCGCTGATGCAAATACCCGGATGAACATGTCCGCTGAATGCATATTGCCCTTTTTCTAATTTACAATCTGTAATATCGTGAGAGAAAATAAAGCTACCAACTGATAACTGATCACCAATCAATTTTATCCCTGCTTCCACATACCAGTCTTTTTTTAGAATGTCATGGTTGCCTTTTATCAATTCAAAAGGAAGCGATGCAAAATCTTTCCGCCACTTTAAAAACAGGTTGAGTTCCTTATTGGCATCACTGTGAAACATATCGCCAATAACAAAAATTTTATCTGGCTTAAAAGTTTGTATGAGTGTTACAAAACGCTGAAGGTCTTCTTTTAAAATCGCCTGTGGTACGGCAATGCCTTCTTTTCTGAAATGCCCTGTCTTACCCAGGTGAAGATCAGACAGGATAAGTATTTTTTCTTCCTGCCAAAATATACACCTGTCGGAAGATAACAGAAAGGTATTGTTGAATATTGTTTGCGGAATGAGCTGCTGCATTGGCTGCGAAGTTAAATTGGAAATGACTTTGTTCATTTTTTTTGAAAACAATAATTAAGTGACTACTTTAGTAAAAAATTATTTTTATGAACGATGCTATCAATTTTGAAAATGAAAAACCGGTATTACCTGGCGGCCTCAATGCATTAACCATTCTCACCTTCATTGGTTCGGGCCTTGGTATATTGTTTTCAATTGCTTACCCTATGATTATAAAATTCTTTATGTCAATGATGGACAAAGCGGTTGCATCGGGCAAGGAAATATCTGCAAAAGACTTAGCCGAGATGGAAAAGGGCAGGCAGGCCATGGCAGTAGCACAGGCCAATATGACACCCATGATCATAACGGGCATTATCGGGTGCATCCTGTGTATTGCAGGAGCAATTATGATGCGTAAATTAAAAAAGGATGGTTACTGGTTATATTTAGCCGGTGAGTTACTGCCGGTTGTTGCCGGATTTGTATTGATGGGTACTACACAGTTTACAGGGGTTTCAAGCTATATATTTACATTGGGCATTCCGGTGTTATTTACTGTCTTATATACATTGCAGCGTAAGCATCTTGTATATTGATTATTTTTCCAGTTGCGCCTGCATGCGCTTTACACGATCTTCCAGGGTTTCGGAAGACAGGTTTTCCCTGCTTAGCCCGTCTACAATGATGGGGAAACAAAAGGGAGTTAGTTTTTCAGGAAATGTGATCACAATTCTGCCGGTATTGATTCTATGCAATGCATTGCGAAGGCGTACCTCTTCCATTTGCTGATCGAGCACTTCCCGGTAGGCTTGCTTTAATAAAATATTACCCGGGTCGTATTCACTGAATACATTGAACAAAAGCCCGGCGCTGCTTTGCAGGTGCCGGGCTTTTACTTTTTCTCCGGGCATACCCTGGAAAATCAATCCTCCAATCACTGCAATATCACGAAATTTCCTTCTCGCCATTTCTGTTGAGTTCACACTTTTTTGTATGTCGGGCAATAAATTATCCAGGGTAAATAATTCATCCACATTGGTATCATCTACCGGTATCGGCTGGTCGCTTAATAACTCAAATCCATAATCATTCATAGCAATTGAAAATGTGATCGGGGTTATTTTGCTGATACGGTAGGCTAAGATGGCTGCCATGGCTTCATGCACCAGCCTGCCCTCAAAGGGATACACAAAAATGTGAAAGCCATTGCCCGTTTCGATATGTTCGATCAATAATTCATTTTCTTTTGGGATGATGGAGAGTTGCTGCTGCAGGTTGAAAAGAGGTTTCAGGGCAAATAGCTCATCACCGTGGTCCCGGCCGCTTGAAGCGTCCAGGTCTATTGCATCATTTATTTTTTTTCGAAGCATCAAACCAAGGTTTGCTGTCAACGACATTCTTCCACCCATCCAGCTTGGAACAATTGCTTTTTTTGCATTCGATTTTCTTACCAGCACGCTCATGTCTTTTATCATCACAAACTCCAGCTTTCTACCGGCCAGGGTAAATACATCACCAGCTTCCAGTCTTGAAATAAACCATTCTTCTATCACGCCGATAAAACCCCCGCTTATAAATTTAACTTTCAGCATCGCATCGCTTACAATGGTGCCAATGTGCATACGGTGGCGCATGGCCATTCTTCTGCCGGTAATTTGATATAGGCCATCAATCACTTCGATTTTTTTATACTCATCATACTGCTGCAGCGCTTTACCACCCTGGGTAAGAAAAAACAATATCTCACGCCACTCATCTCCTGTGATGGAAGCAAAGCTGTAAGTACTTTTTATTTCTTTAAAAATTTGCTCCGGTCTGAAACCATCTCCCACAGCCAGCGTACATAGATATTGTATCAATACATCAAAACACAGCATCATTGGTTCTTTGCTTTCAATATAGTTTTGATCCATCGCTTCTTTCAGTGCAGCTACCTCTACCAATTCCAGTGAGTGGGTGGGTAAAAAATAAATTTTGCTTACAGCATCAGGCTGGTGGCCGCTGCGGCCTGCCCTTTGTAAAAATCTTGCCACGCCTTTTGGTGAGCCAACCTGCACTACCGTATCCACCGGGCGGAAGTCAACACCAAGATCAAGGCTTGCGGTGCATACAACTGCTTTTAATTTACCGGTGTGCAAACTGTCTTCCACCCACAGTCTCAGTTCCTGCTCCATGCTGCCGTGATGTAACGCAATGGCGCCGGATAATTCGGGCGCTGTTTCGAGCAGTGCCTGGTACCAACGTTCACTCATGCCACGGGTATTAATAAAAACAAGCGTTGTTGTATTTTCCTTGATGATGGGAATCACTTTTTTCACGAGCTTAATTCCAAGGTGGCCCGCCCAGGGATATTTTTCTATTTCATCGGGGATAATGGGGATCACTTTTATTTGTTTGTTGATAATGGCTTTTACAATTACGCCATTGCTGACCTCATCCCGGCCCTCACTCCCGATTTTATCGGGATCTGCGACAAAGGAGAGGGAGTTTTGTACCCTGATGTTTTGAAGATGCAATACAGGTTGTAACAGTACTTCTTTTGCCTGTTCCAGGTTTCCAATGGTAGCAGAGATTCCCCAGATTGAAAGTTTTGGATTGTCTATAGTCGCGGCTTCTTCACCAGGCAGCGGGGTACCACTATTGCCGATTGCCCAGTGACCATTCACCATTGACACAATTCTCGACACCGCCAATTCCGTTTGTACCCCTCTTTTACTGCCAAGCAATTCGTGCCATTCATCAACCGCAATTATTTTGAGTTGCTGAAATAATGCTGCATTATTTTTTTGCGCCAGCAGCAGGTGCAGGCTTTCGGGAGTGATGATGAGCACTTCCGGCATTTGCCTTTTCTGCTTTTGTCTTTCACTGGTTGGCGTATCGCCATTTCGGATGGCTACCTGCCATTGCATCCCCAACTCCTGTATCACTTCTTCCATTGCCCTGCCAATATCTTTTGCCAATGCCCTCAGCGGAGTGATCCACAACAGTTGTAAACTGTTTTTTTTCTTTGACTGGTAATCATCGGGATGCTGGTTAATAAAGTTGATGATGGCACCGATAAAAACAGCGTAGGTTTTACCACAACCGGTAGGTGCATTCACCAACCCGCTTTTTTTATTGATAATATGCTGCCAGGCCTGCTGCTGAAACAGGAATGGCTGATGCCCTTTGGATGAAAGCCATGCATTGATTATTTTGTAGCCTTTTGTTGAGGTAAGTTTCAATTTTTTTTGTTTCAAACAAAGAAACAAAGAATACAATGGCACAACGAAAATTATCTTTGTATAGATTGTATTTGTAGTGTTCTTTGCGCTGAAGTAGTTAGAGTGTCTTTAAGTATTCAATCACCGCCCGTCTTTCAGTACCTGATAACTTATCGCCAAAGTAATGGCCTTTGTTGCCATAACCTTTTAAAGTTGTATTGTACACTTCGCTGCCGCCGGGTTCATTTTTTTGTTCATAGTTCCAGCCGGGGATATCGTAATTATAATCCTGTTTAATGAAACTTCTCTGCCAGTATGCCGGCCGCTTCTTACTGTTGAGCATGGCTTCCAGATCAGGCACAGAACCATTGTGAAGGTATGGAGCTGTAACCCATATGCCATCGAGTGGTGGTGCAATATAGCCGCGATAAGGCACCAGTTGTGCAGGATGATCCCCTGTAGTGAACCAGCTTTTATTGAACCAGTCTACAAACTGCGGACTGGAATAATTAGATGTGTAGAGCGATGAATCTGTTTGAATGATCCTTTCAGGAATCAGCAGGTTAGGATATTTACCCCCTTCTCCATAGGTGCCATGGCATTTACTGCAGCCGGCAGTAAAAATAGCTTTGCCTGTAGCTGCTAATTTTTCATCAATCGCTTTTGGATATTCAGGAGGATTGATGGAATAGATATACGCTAGTACATCATTAAAATGGCCATCCACTTCCCGGGCTTCCGAGGTGTCGGTAACCGTTAGTAAGTTGCTGGCCATTAAAAAACGGCCAAAGTCACCACGCCCAAAACCATTGTAAAACATCGCATTCTTTTTTTTCAGCAACCACCAGGCAGGTACATCGGTAGGGATAATTTCTGTTGGCAACGGTATTAAATTTTCATCGCTCCATTTGAGCGTCTGCGGGTCACGGTGTGCTACCAGTAATGCAGCCAGCGCATCAGCAAGGTTTACACCTTTTGTGCTGGTGATGAGGTTGGGGGAAATGGCTTTAAGTGAAGTAATAAAATGCTTCGCAGCATCGTATTTTTTTACATTTACGCCAGTGAGATTTTTCAGCATTTTCT
>Ga0105048_10001770_pt1 | contig 34899 bp, 26 predicted proteins | sample MAT05_FD_78382 | JGI IMG/M metagenome (GOLD analysis project Ga0105048, IMG submission 78382) | Freshwater microbial communities from Lake Fryxell liftoff mats and glacier meltwater in Antarctica - MAT-05 | ecosystem: Environmental > Aquatic > Freshwater > Ice > Liftoff microbial mat | place... | reverse complement strand
CTTGTAGCGGCGCTCCATCTCGCCCACGCACCAGTTCAGCGCGTTGGCGGCCTGCTTCATGTCGGTGACCACCGGCGCCAGCAGGTGCGGGATGCCTTCGTAGACGCTCATCTCCAGCATCTTGGGGTCGATGAGGATCAGCCGCACATCCCGCGCTTCGGCCTTGTACAGCAGGCTCAGGATCATGGCGTTGATGCCCACGCTCTTGCCTGAACCCGTGGTGCCCGCCACCAGGCAGTGCGGCATCTTGGCCAGGTCGGCCACCACGGCGTTGCCCACGATGTCCTTGCCCAGGCCCATCGTCAACATCGACGCCGAGTCGTTGTAGACCTCGGAGCCCAGGATTTCGGACAGCTTGATGGTCTGGCGGCGTGCGTTGGGCAGCTCCAGCGCCATGTAGTTCTTGCCCGGAATGACCTCGACGACGCGGATGCTCACCAGCGACAGGCTGCGCGCCAGGTCTCGTGCCAGGCCCACGATCTGCGAGCCCTTCACGCCGGTGGCCGGTTCGATCTCGTAACGGGTGATCACGGGGCCGGGCGAGGCCGCCACCACGCGCACCTCGACACCAAAGTCCTTGAGCTTCTTTTCGATCAGCCGGCTGGTCATCTCCAGCGATTCGGGCGTCACCGTTTCCTTGTGCAGTTGCACACCATCCAGCAGGTCCACCTGCGGCAGCTTGGTATCGGCCAGCTCGGCAAAAAGGGGCTTCTGCCGCTCTTTGGCGACGCGCTGCGAAATAGGGATTTCGTTCAGGGTGGGCGCGATCACCAAAGGCACGTGCTCATCCACCACCGCCAGTTGCTCTTCGACCACGTGCTCGCGTTCGCGTGCCGCCATCTCGCCCAGGCGCTTGTCTTCCTGGATCTCACGCCGGTCTTGCCGCTTCTCGCGCAAGCGGTCCAGGCGCTCGCCGATGCCGTCGGCCAGGCGCAGCCAGGAAAAACGCAGGGACAGCGACAGACCCAGCACCAGCAGCGTTATCCACAACACACCCGACCCGGCAAAGCCCAGCCAGCGCATCGACAGCGGCCCCAATGTGTAGCCCAGAACACCGCCCGCGTGGCCAGGCAGATGCGTTTCCCAGCGGTAAAGGCGAGTCCATTCCAGCGACGCACTGGCACACAGCAGCATGGCCAGGCCCAGCCAGAACATCCAGCGCGGTGCCTTCGGGGCGGGCGTCTCGGTGCGCAGGCTGCCCGCCAGCGCCGACAGCCAGGCGCGCAAAGCCACCGGCACCAGCCACCACGCCGAAAACCCGAAGAGGAAGAGCACCAGGTCGGAAGCGCGCGCGCCCAGCAGCCCCACCTTGTTTCGCAGAGTCTGGCCGGTGCCCGAGGTGCTGAAGGCCGCGTCACCCGCATCGTGCGTGATCATGGCCAACAAAAAAAGCAAGAAGGCAAGTGCGCCGGCCAGCACAAGCGCCTTGCGGCGCCAGGCCACTGCGATGGCTTGGGGTGTGGCGGCCGCCGCAGCCGCGCCTTCGGCAGTCAATGAACCCAGGGGGAAACTCATGAGCGGCATTCTGGCCGATCAGCGGAACCGACCATCCATCAGTCGTTCTGCAAACGTTCCTTGATGATCACCGAGCCGTTTTCCTGTGTCTCGATGACACCGCGGTCTTCCAGGTCCTTCATGACGCGGCTGACCATTTCGCGCGATGCGCCCACCACCTTGGCCATGTCCTGGCGGCTGACCTTGTGGCGGATGATCTTCACGCCGTCGATCTCTTCGGCCATGTCCAGCAGCGTGCGCGCGACACGGCCGTAGACGTCCAGCAGCGCCAGGCTTTCGATCTGGCGGTCGGCGTTGCGCAGGCGCTTGACCAAGCCGCGCATGATGCCGTAACTGAGCGTGCTGTTTTCGGGTAGGCAGCGCGCAAAGTCGGCACGCGCCAACACCAGCATGTCGGTCTGGATCTCGGCGCGCACGGTGGCCGAATGCGGTTCGTTGTCGATGAGGCTCATCTCGCCCACATAGTCACCCGACTCCAGCACCGCCAGGATGACCTCGCGGCCTCGGCTGTCAGAGGTGAGCACACGTGCGCGGCCATTGAGCAGAATGAACAGCGCGTTGCTCTTGCGACCCTGCTCCACCACCAGTTCGCCACGCCTGAAGCGGCGCTTGACCACGCTGTCCGCAATGGCCTGCGCCTGGTCTGCAGTGAGCATGGAAAACAGTGGAACGCGGCGAATCAGATCCAGATTGGACAGCATCGACATTGAAGGTGCTCCTCTTGTTGTGATCAAGCTCCCGTCAGATCCGCAGCAGGCACGGTCTGCAAGAATCCGGCTATTGTGCCCATAGCGGGGCTTGCGACCACCCGGTAGCGCCCCGATGTGAACATCGGGCGTCGGATCGACGCGACGCCCATCCCCTCTCAGCCACCTGTCCCATGACCCCATCCACTTCACATGCCCGCGTCCTGATCCTCGGCTCAGGCCCTGCCGGCTACACCGCCGCGCTGTACGCCGCTCGCGCCAACCTGCAACCCATGCTCATCACCGGCATCGCCCAGGGCGGCCAGTTGATGACCACCACCGACGTGGACAACTGGCCCGCCGACGTGGCTGGCGTGCAAGGACCGGACCTGATGCAGCGGTTCCTGCAGCATGCCGAGCGCTTCAACACGAAGATCGTGTTCGACCACATCCACAGCGTCGACTTCAGCCAGCGCCCCTTCACGCTGACAGGCGACAGCGGCACCTACACCTGCGACAGCCTGGTCATCGCCACGGGCGCCAGTGCCAAATACCTGGGCCTGCCCAGCGAAACCGCTTTCCAGGGCAAGGGCGTGAGCGGCTGCGCCACCTGCGACGGATTTTTCTACCGCGGCGACACGGTGTGCGTGGTGGGCGGTGGCAACACGGCCATCGAAGAGACGCTGTATCTTTCCAACATCGCCAGCAAGGTGCACCTGGTGCACAGGCGCGACAAGTTCCGCGCCGAGGCCATCCTCATCGACAAGGTCAATGCCAAGGTTGACGCCGGCAAGATCGAGCTGCACCTGTGGAACACGCTGGACGAGGTGCTGGGCGACAACACCGGCGTCACTGGCGTGCGCCTGCGCGACACGCGGAACCAGTCGACGACCGAGTTGGCGCTGAAGGGTTGTTTCATCGCCATCGGCCACCAGCCCAACACCGACATCTTCAAGGGCCAGTTGGAGATGAAGGACGGCTACATCATCACCAAGACCGGCCTGGACGGCATGGCCACCATGACCAGCGTGCCCGGCGTGTTTGCCGCTGGCGACGTGCAGGACCACGTCTACCGCCAGGCCATCACCAGCGCCGGCACGGGCTGCATGGCGGCTCTGGACGCCCAGCGCTTTCTGGAGCAGCAATCGGACTGAAGGCGCCAAGTCGGGCTATAATCGCGGGCTTTGCTGGATGTGACTGAGGGTAGCCATTGATAACGATGGTCGACCCCGGCGCTGCCGGCCACGAATCAACCTAGTGGAGAGCGTCATGGCACGCGTCTGTCAAGTCACCGGCAAGGGCCCCATGGTGGGCAACAACGTTAGCCACGCTAACAACAAGACCAAGCGCCGTTTCCTGCCCAACCTGCAGTACCGCCGTTTCTGGGTGGAAACTGAAAACCGCTGGGTGCGCCTGCGCATCAGCAATGCAGCGCTGCGCCTGATCGACAAGGTGGGCATCGACAAGGTCGTTTCCGACCTTCGCGCCCGCGGCGAAATCTGAACCCACCCCTGAAAGCCTAGGAGAGCATCATGGCCAGCAAAGGCGGACGCGAAAAGATCAAGCTGGAGTCCACAGCGGGCACCGGCCATTTCTACACCACCAGCAAGAACAAGAAGACGACGCCTGAAAAGCTCGAGTTCCTGAAGTTCGACCCCAAAGCACGCAAGCACGTGCTCTACAAAGAGATCAAACTCAAGTAGAGGTCGCCTCGACCAGCAAAAAACCCGCCTAGGCGGGTTTTTTGTTGTCCATCAAGTGAACGCTGCGGAACCGGCTTTGCCGGGCCGCTAGCGTTTGCCCCCTTGAGGGGGAGCGGCGAAGCCGCTCCGGGCGTGGGCTTACCTCACCACGGCGATCTGGTCGCGCTTGCCACCCTTGTAGGTGTACAGCGTGAGCGCGCCATTCTTGATGTCGCCCTTCTCGTCAAACGAGATCGTTCCCGTCACGCCCTTGTAGCCCGAAGTCTTGGCCAGCACCGGCAGGTACTTGGCCGGGTCGGCCGAACCGGCCTTGACCATCGCAGCCACCATCACGTTGGTGGCGTCGTACACGTACGGTGCGTAGACCTGCACATCGATGTTGTACTTCTTCTTGTAGGCCGCGTAGAAGTCCTCCATCGACTTCTTGGCAGCGCCTTCAACCCCACCGGCTTCGGCACACACCACCTGGCCATCGGCCATGGTGCCGGCAGCCAGCTTGGGCAACTCGCCCGTGCAGATGCCGTCGCCGCCGACAAACTTGGCGGTGATACCCAACTGCTTCATCTGGCGCAGCATGGGGCCGGCCACCGCGTCCATGCCGCCGTAGAAGATGATGTCGGGCTTCTTCGACTTGATGTTGGTCAAGATGGCAGTGAAGTCCGTCGCCTTGTCGTTGGTGAACTCGCGGGCCACGGCCTTGGTGCCAGCCGCGTTGATCGCCTTTTCGAATTCGTCAGCCACACCTTGGCCGTAAGGCGTGCGATCGTCGATGACGGCGATGTTCTTGCCCTTCATTTCCTTCACGGCATAGCGGCCCAGCGTGCCACCCAGGTGCACGTCGTCAGCCACCACGCGGAAGGTGGTCTTGTAGCCCTGACGGGTGTACTTGGGGTTGGTGGCCGAGGGGCTGATCTGCGGGATGCCGGCGTCGCTGTAGATGCGCGAAGCGGGAATCGTGGTGCCCGAGTTCAAGTGGCCGATGACGCCGTTGACCTTGCTGTCCACCAGCTTCTGCGCGGCAGCCGCGCCTTGTTTCGGGTCGCCAGCGTCGTCTTCGGCCAGCAGTACCAGCTTGACCTTCTTGCCGCCGATGGTGACGCCCTTGGCGTTGAGTTCTTCGATCGCCATGCGGGCGCCGTTTTCATTGTCCTTGCCCAGGTGCGCGATGCCGCCGCTGGTTGGACCGACGTGGCCGATCTTGACGACCATGTCTTGTGCGAAGACCGAACCACCCAGCAGGATGGCAGTGGCACCGACGATCACGTTGAGCTTGACTTGCATGCAAAAACCTCCAGTTGGGATGTGTCGTGCAACGACATTTGGGGACGAACGAAGCGCGGGACGATAACCGAAAAGATCCAGCTTCCTAGGGGTGGTTCCCCGCCCCGGCTCTTGCGGTGATCGGAGTCCCACGCCAGCACAACGCGGCTCGGGCTGCGACGGCCGACAGGGTTGACGAGCATCGACCTCAGCCGAGCGCCGCGCCGGGCTCGGCATGGTGCTTGATGGCCAGGCCCCGGGCCTTGTAGGCTCGCCAACGTTCACGTCCGCTGGCCGCCTCGTCGGGATCGGCCGATACGATCTCGATCAGCCGGTCCAGTGCCTGCCAACGGGCCGGCGCAGCGGCGCCCAAGTTGACCAGTACCCGCGGTGCATCGTGTTCGATCGCCTGGGCCGTCAACCAGATGGGCGTGCGCTGGGCCACCGCAGCAGTCGCACCGGGCTGGCGCACGTGGGGCACAAAATCGCGCTCGTCAAAGGTCCACAACTCGCGGTCCAGTTCGCGCAGCCGCTCGGGTGCCGCCGTCACCTGGACACGCACGCCTTGACGGGCCGCCTTGCGCAGCAGACGGCAGGCAAACAGCGTGGGGTCGGCCACGCCGGTATGGAACTCCACTTCTGTCATGGACCCGGTATCAGGCCGCGCCCAGTCCGGCAGGCGCGGCGCAGCAGCATCACTTGGCGCGTGCCAGCACGAAGTGCGTCAGCAAAGGCACCGGGCGCCCGGTGGACCCCTTGGCCACGCCCGACTTCCAGGCTGTGCCGGCAATGTCCAGGTGCGCCCAGCGCAACTGCGCCGTGAAGCGCTTGAGGAACATCGCCGCCGTGATCGAGCCGCCCGCGCGGCCGCCCACGTTGCCCATGTCGGCGTAATGCGACTTCAGGGCCTCGTCGTATTCGTCGTCCAGCGGCATGCGCCAGGCCGGGTCCAGCGCCTTGTCGCCGGCGGCCATCAACTCGGCGGCCAGGTCGTCGTCGGGGCTGAAGAGCCCTGAACGGTGGTGGCCCAGTGCAATGACGCAGGCGCCGGTGAGCGTGGCGATGTCCACCACCACGGCGGGCTTGAAGCGCTCGGCGTAGGTCAGCGCGTCGCACAGGATCAGCCGGCCTTCGGCATCGGTGTTCAGGATCTCGATGGTCTGGCCGGACATGCTCTTGACCACGTCACCCGGCTTCACGGCACGGCCGCTGGGCATGTTTTCGCAGGCCGGGATGATGCCGATCAGGTTGACCTTGGCCTTGAGCTCGGCCACGGCGCGCAAGGTGCCCAGCACGCTGGCGGCACCGCCCATGTCGTACTTCATCTCATCCATCTCTGCGGCTGGCTTGATCGAGATGCCGCCAGTGTCGAAGGTGATGCCCTTGCCCACCAGCACCACGGGCGCCTCGTTCTTGGCGCCGCCCATCCAGCGCGCAACGATGAACTTCAGCGGTTCATCCGATCCTTGCGCCACGGCCAGGAACGAACCCATGCCGAGCTTTTCGCAGTCCTTGCGTTCCAGCACTTCGACCTTCAGGCCGTGGTCCTTGCCCAGCTTGCGCGCCTGCAACGCCAAGTGACTGGGCGTGCACAGATTGGCCGGGCGGTTGGCGCACTCGCGTGCCAGCGTGGTGCCTGCTGCCAGCGCCTGGCCGATGCGCAGGCCTTCGGCTGCAGCGGCGGTCTCGGCCTTGTCGCACAAAAGACTCACGGCCTTCAGCTTGCCCGGCGCAGGCGCACTGGGCTTGGTGTCGCGGTACACGTAAAGGCCGTCGCTGACAGCGGCAACCAGTGCTTCACCGTGCGCGGCGCTCAGCCCACCAAATCCGGCACAGCACACGGCCAGGTTGCGTGTGCCGCCGGACTTGAACAGGGACAATCCTGCCGCCACGGCCTTGCGCAAGGCCTTGGCGCTGTTGTCACCCGCAAAGACAAATCCGACTCGAGCCGCCTTGACGCCGGACACCCGGTGCGCATACAGCGCCTGTCCGGGTTTGCATTCGAAGTCACCGTCGCGCAGTGCACGTGTCAGCTCATCGGCCAGAGGCTGGTCCAGCATGCTGGCGGCATCGGCCGTTGCCAGTACCACCAGCAAGCCGTCTGCAGTCACAGCTGACAGGCCCGCAGCGGGAACCGCCTGCGTCTTGAAGTCCATAATTCCGTCCAACCTGAGAAAACGGCGGATGTTATTCGATTCAACTGTGCGTCGTGAGCTGGCGCGGGGCTTTGGTGCCACGCTCGTGGTGGTGCTCACCATCGTGCTGACGAACTTCCTGATCCGTACCGTGCGCGACGCCGCCAGCGGCTCTGTGGCGCCGCAGGATGTGGTGCTGCTGCTGGGCTATCTGGCCCTGGGCTACCTGCCGATGATCCTGGCGCTGTCGCTCTTTGTCGCGGTGGTTGTCGGCCTGGGTCGCATGTACCGTGACAGCGAGATGGCCATCTGGTTTGCCAGCGGCGTCGGCCTGTCGCGATTCGTCCGCCCCGTCCTGCGCATGGCCTGGCCGGTGCTGTTGCTGGTGGCGCTGTTGCTGATCTTCGTCTGGCCCTGGGGCAACCGCAGCAGCCTGGAATTGCGCGAGCGCTACCAGCAGCGCAGCGACCTGTCACGGGTGACTCCGGGCGTGTTCCAGACCTCCAGCGACGGCCGCAGCGTGTTTTTCGTCGAACGTGAAAGCACCGACGGCGTGAATGCGCGCAATGTCTTCATCCTGGCCAACACCGACCGGGGCGAGTCGGTCACCTCGGCACGATCGGGCCGCCTCGAAGCCGCTGGCGACAGCCGCTTCCTGGTGCTGGAGCGGGGCCAGCGCAACGACATTGACAGCCAGAGCAATGAACGCACCTTGTCCAGCTTCGAAAGCTACCGTGTGCTGGCCAGCGACCGCGCCGCGCGGTCGGCCGACAACCAGCCGCCCCGTGTGGTCAGCACCTGGGACCTGATCAACCGACCCACGCCACGCAACCAGGGTGAGCTGAGCTGGCGCTTCGGCCTGCTGCTGGGTGCGGCCAACCTGCTGCTGCTGGGCATCGGCCTGTCGGCCACCAACCCCAGGCGCGCCAGCAACTGGAACCTGTTGTTTGCGCTGATGGCCTTTGGCATCTACTACAACCTGATCAGCCTGTCGCAGGCCTGGGTGGCCGGTGAACGAATGGGCATGGGGCTGGCCCTGGCCGGCCTGCACGGCGCCGTGTTCTTGCTGGCGCTGGCCTTGCTGTGGTGGCGCGACCATGCGGCCGTGGCCAGTTGGCGCAGGCTGCGTGCTGCATGAAGACCATACGGCGCTTGCTGTACCGCGACATCGTTGCCTCGGTGCTCTTTGTCGCGTTGGCCTTTCTGTCGCTGTTTTTTTTCATCGACTTCGTCGACCAGCTGGAAGGTGTGGGCAGCCGTGGACGCACCGCCTGGCACGCGGTGTTGGCGGCGCTGCTTGAACTTCCTGGGCATCTGTACGAACTGGCGCCCATCGCAGTGCTGATCGGCACCATCTATTCGCTGGCGCGGATGGCGCAGAGTTCGGAGTTCACCATCCTGCGCACCGGCGGCCTGGGGCCTGGGCGGGCGCTGTCTCTGCTGGCCGTGCTGGGGCTGGTGTTCGGGCTGGTGACCTTTGTCGTCGGCGACTACCTGTCACCGGCCGCCAAGCGCGAAGGTGTGCTGCTGAAGGCCCGCTTTTCAGGTGGCATTTCGCTGGGCGGCGGCGGCGCCTGGTTGAAGGAAAGGCGCAGCACGCCGCAAGGTGAACGCAGCTACTCGGTCAACGTGACCGGCACCAGCGCAGGCGGCGGCCTGGCGGGCATTCGCATCTTCGAGTTCGACAGCGATGGTCGTCAGGTGTCGCGCATCGAGTCACCCGAGGGCCGCGTGGCCGACGACGGCAGCTGGACCCTGAGCGACGCGCAGGTCACGCAGTGGCCAGCAGCCCGCGAGGCCGGCACGCCCGCGGTGCAAGTCAGGCGCGAAGCCCAGTTGATCTGGCCCAGCACGCTCAGCGCCCAGGTGGTGGCCGCTGCCGTGCTGCCCGTGGGCACCATGAGCACGGTTGAACTGTGGCGCTACAGCAGACATCTCAGCGCCCAGGAACAAGCGGCACAAGGCCACCAGATCCGCTTCTGGCGCCAGGCGCTGTACCCGCTGGCCTGCCTGGTGATGGTGGCGCTGGCCTTGCCATTCGCCTACCTGCACGCTCGCGCGGGCAGCGTGAGCCTGAAGGTCTTTGGCGGCATCATGCTGGGCATCAGCTTTGTGTTGCTGAACAACCTGGCCGGCCACGTCGGCATGCTGCGCGGCTGGACGCCCTGGGTGGCTGCAGCGGCGCCCAGCCTGGCCTACCTGCTGATGTCCATGGCGGCTTTTGCCTGGCTGGTGCGCTACCGTTAGGGCCATGAGCCCAGGTCTGATCCTCTTTGCCCACGGTGCGCGCGACCCGCGCTGGGCTGCACCTTTCGAGGCCGTTGCCGCGCAGGTGCGTGCCCAGCGGCCCGGCGTATTGGTGCGGCTGGCCTTTCTTGAGTTCATGTCGCCCACCCTGCCGCAAGCCGGCGCTGAACTGGCAGCAGCCGGCTGCACGCAACTGCAAGTGCTGCCGATGTTTCTGGGCGCCGGCGGCCATGTGCGCAAGGACTTGCCGCTGCTCATCGCCAGCCTGCGCAGTGCGCACCCGGGCCTGCAGGTGAGCCTGCACCCGGCAGTCGGTGAACTGGACGACGTGACGCGGGCCATGGCTGCCGCCGCGCTGCAACTGATCGACACCGCGACATGAACCTGCACCAGTTCCGTTTTGTGCAAGAGGCCGTGCGGCGCAACCTCAACCTCACAGAAACAGCGAAGGCGCTGCACACGTCGCAGCCTGGCATCAGCAAAGCCATCCTGGAACTTGAAGAAGAGCTGGGCGTGGACATCTTTGCCCGTCACGGCAAGCGCCTCAAGCGTGTCACCGAACCGGGCCAGCTGGTGCTGAAGTCGGTGGAGCTGATCATGCGCGAGCTCGCCAACCTCAAGCGCATCGGCGAGGAATACTCCAAGCAAGACGCTGGTACTTTGTCCATCGCCACCACCCACACGCAAGCGCGCTACTTCCTGCCCGAACCGGTGGCTCAGTTGCGCAAGCGATTCGCCAAGGTCCAGGTCGTGCTGCACCAGGGCATGCCGGAACAGGTGGCGCGCATGCTGCTGGACGACGTGGCTGAAATCGGCCTGGCCACTGAAGCCTTGTCCTTGCACGAAGGCCTGGTCACCCTGCCCTGCTACGAATGGCAGCACGTGATGGTGGTGCCGGCCAACCACGCGCTGGCGCAGGTGGAAAGGCCAACGCTCGAACAGCTGACTGCTTACCCGCTGGTGCTGTACCACCCCACCGTCACCGGCCGCACGCGCATCGATCAGGCTTTCGAACGTGCGCGGCTGAAGCCCACGGTGGCGCTGGAGGCCATCGACTCTGATGTCATCAAGACCTACGTGCGACTGGGCCTGGGCGTGGGCGTGGTCACCGAACTGGCGATGCACACGCCCGAACCCGACCTGGTGTCGCAGCCGCTGGGCCACCTGTTCGGCAGCAACACCACGCACCTGGCCTTCAAGCGCGGCGCCTACCTGCGCCAGTTCGTGATCGCCTTTGCCGAGCTCTTGTCGCCTCGGTTGTCCGGGTCACTGATCCAGCGCGCGATGAACGGTCAAGGCTCCGACTACCAACTTTGATCTTCCGATGTCCATGAGCACGATCGACGCATACCGCACGCCCGCCATCGAAAGCCGCCTGCCCAAGGTGGGCACCACCATCTTCACGGTGATGTCCGCACTGGCGCAGGAGACTGGCGCTGTCAACCTGGGACAAGGCTTTCCCGACTTCAACTGCGACCCGGCGTTGTTGAAGCAGGTGAGCGACGCCATGCACGAAGGCCTGAACCAGTACCCGCCCATGGCCGGTGTGCCACAGCTGCGGCAGGCCATGTCCGCAAAGATCCAGGCGCTTTACGGCCGGCGCTACGACCCGCTTACCGAGATCACCGTGACGGCCGGCGCCACGCAAGCCATCCTGACAGCGGTGCTGGCCTGCGTGCACCCGGGCGATGAAGTCATCGTGCTGGAACCCTGCTATGACAGCTACGGCCCCAACATCGAACTGGCTGGTGGCACCGTGGTGCGTGTGCCCCTGACACCGGGCACCTTCCGCCCCGACTTTGCACGCATCGCTGCGGCGATGAGCCCGCGCACGCGACTGCTCATCATCAACAGCCCGCACAACCCCAGTGCCACGGTGTGGACCGCATCGGAGATGCAGCAACTATCCGACCTGCTGGCGCCCACCGACGTGCTGCTGATTTCCGACGAGGTCTACGAACACATGGTGTTCGACGGCGCGCCGCATGTCAGCGCCTCGTCATTGCCGGCGCTGGCAGCACGCAGTTTTGTCGTCAGCAGCTTTGGCAAGACCTACCATGTCACCGGCTGGAAGGTGGGCACGGTGGCCGCACCTGCGTCGCTGATGGGCGAGTTCCGCAAAGTGCACCAGTTCAACGTCTTCACCGTCAACACACCGGTGCAGCATGGCCTGGCGCGTTTCATGGCCGACCCAGCGCCCTACCGCGAGTTGCCGGCCTTTTACCAGCGCAAGCGCGACCTCTTCCGCGACGGTCTGGCTCAAACCCGGCTGCGGCCGCTGGTCAGTCAGGGCAGTTACTTCCAGTTGGTGGACTACAGCGCCGTGAGCGACCTGCCCGAGGCCGACTTCTGCCTGTGGCTGACACGCGAAGTGGGCGTGGCCGCGATCCCGCTGTCGGTGTTCTACGAAGCCGGCTTCGAACAACGGCTGGCGCGGCTGTGTTTTGCCAAACAAGACAGCACGCTGGTGTCGGCGCTGGAGCGGCTGCGCCGGCTCTGAGCCCCAGCAGCGTGTCCTAGCCGCGTCCTGGCCGCGTCAGTGCCGCGTCAGTGCCGCGGTGGTGTCGGCGGCTTGTCGTCCAGCAGGTCGAAGATGCTGGTCGGGCGGTCGATGGCCGACACATCAAAGTCCACCGGGGCGGTGGGCCTGTCGTCGGGCACTTGCGTGTCGCGGAAGGCGTCGCGCTCCAGCCTCTGAAAGGGCGAAGGTGCGGTGCTGCTGAAGTCGCCGCCATCGGCCATGGGCAGCAGCAGGTCGACGTTGCCGGTGTCGGCAGCGCCCCGGTCCAGCAGGTCACGCGCCAGCGAATAGAGGAACAGCACTTCGCGGTAAGCCGGCAGATCAAACAGTTCGCCGCGTGACTTGCGGAACAGCAGCGCCTCGAGCTCGGCCATCGCATCCAGCGGGCGCGGCCACACCTGCTGCAAGCGCGGGATGACACCCGAGTAGTCGTCCAGCGAACGGCCGTGGCCCAGGTCAACGCCCCACTCCGGCGCATAGGCGTTGAAGCGGTGGTTGAACCGCGTGCGCATGCGGTCGTAGGCTTCTCGATCGTCGCGCCGGTGGTGGATTTCCAGCAACTTCAGGTAGGGCAACGGGCTGCCACCGCCGGTGCTGCGCAGGTGTTCCACCAGCAGGTCGATGGCGGCGTCGTCCTGCCCCAGAACGACAAAAAATTCCGCCTGCTGTTCGAGGTCAATCAGCTCTTCAATGGACACATCACGCGGCGCACCCTCATCACTGCCCGGGCGCATCAGCGGCAGGGTGCGCTGGGCCAGGGTTTCCGGCTCGGGCGCGCGCTCGCGGTCACCCTCACGCTCAGTCGCAAGATCGGGCGGCCGGGTGTCATCAGGTGCCAGCGTGCTGTCCGGCGGCGGCCAGGCCACGGGCGGTGCAGGCGGTGGCCAGGCCGGTGAACTGCGGCCACGCACGGCAGCAGCGGCTGAGGACGCCGGCCTGAGCTCGGAAGTGACAAATGGAATGGGTGCGGTGGGTTGGCGGCTGGGCGTGGCCTCGGTCACGGGGTCGGGCACGCGCGGTGGCGCAACGGCCTCGCGCCACACCTGCTGGCGTTCGCTCTGCACACGGCCCAGGCGCCAGGCCAGCCATGCCGCCAGAGCGGCCAACAGCGCGGCCATCACCATCAGCGGCAGCACCAAGAAGCTGGAGCCTTCGGCATCTGTCAGGCGCTGCTTGAATTGGGCCGCCAGGTCACGGCTGGACTTGGCCTCTTCCCGCAACTGTTCGACCGTGCGCTCGAGAACCGAAATGCGCTCGGCGGAAGCCGATGCCGAAGACGCAGCCGCACGGGCCGCACTCGCCGCCTGCGCAACAGCGGCCAGCGCTTCTTCCACTGCCGTGGCAGTGCCGGCTTGGGCGGTTTGCGCCGGTGTGTCCACAAAGTCCAGGCGCAGCCGAGCCGGTGTGCCCCCTGCGCCAAGGGCGCCGGTCTGCGTGGTGGCAGCAGCTGCACGCGCGGCAACCGCGCGCTCTTGACGTGCCAAACGTTCCGCACGCGCCGCACGCGCCGCGGCGCGGCGCTCGGCGCGGCGCTGCGCCCGACGCTCGGCTTCGGCGGGATCGATCGGGGCTTGTGTCAATTGAGCCGAGGCCGTGTCTTGCGTGCGGGCCGCAGCAGCGCGAGAACTTGACAACCCCGTGCTCGGACGCAGAACGGTAGCCGCTGTGCCTGCATCCGGCCCAGCCGCAGAACCGGCAGTTCTGACGCTGGAGCCAACCGCTGCCGCTGGCAAGGCCACCGCAGGTTGACCTTCTTGCACAGGGGCCGGATTGACGGCAAAGGCCGGCGCCTGTGCCGCAGCCGTCAGGACCGGCGGATCGGCCAGCACCACGTAGCGGCGGGTGATGCGCGCCGAACAACCCACGGCCAACTGGATGCCAACCACCGGCTCGTCGATGGCCGGCTGGGTGATGACCCGAACTCGAGCGGTGTCGGGCCCGGTCATCTCGACCAGTGCCGTGACTTGCGACGGTGGCACACGGCGGTCGCCGGACGTGACTTCGGCCGACACACATTCGGGGCCTATCGTCTCGCCAGGGTCCAGGCGCACCTGCACGGCAAAATCCAGCGGCTGGCCCAACACGGCTGAGCTTGAACCCGAGCCCAAACCGGCTGCCGTGGCCACTGTCACGGCCAGGGCCGAGACACTGCCAATCGCCAACGCCAGCCAGGCCTGTTTTGTTTGCATGCGGTAAGTGGTGCGTGTAAGCCCAACCGCGGCAGACTCTAGCAGAAGAGCACCCCCCAAAAGACGGTGCAGGCGCCGATCAACGCGGCCGTCGGCGGCCAGTGCCAGCGCCGCCGCCGAGTTGTGCAAAAGCACCGGATCAGATGTCGTAACCCGGCAACCGGCGGTCCAACCGCCGCATCAGTCCGGGCCAGGTGAGCTGCGAGCCCAGGCCCTTGGTCACCGCCGCCGCCTGCTGGCGCGCGGTGGCCACGATGCGCGGGTCCACCGTCACCAGCTCACCACCTCCGGCCATGGCACGGACCTGGATCGTGCACACGGTCTCGAACAGGTACATCGACAAGAAGGCATCGGCCACCGTGCGCCCCACCGTCAGCAGACCGTGGTTGCGCAGCATGAGATGGGACTTGTCACCCAGGTCGGCCACCAGCCGAAGTTTTTCTTCGTCGCGCAGAGCCACACCTTCATAGTCGTGATAGCCCAGCGACGACAGCACGAAGATGGACTGCTGCGACAGCGGCAGCACGCCGCCCTTTTGCGCCGAAACCGCGATGCCGTTGAGCGAATGCACATGCATCACGCAGCCCGCATCATGGCGCGCTTCGTGCACGGCGCTGTGGATCACGAAGCCGGCCGGGTTGACGTCGAATGGGGTGTCCTCGAGCTTCACGCCATGTGTGTCCACCTTCACCAGGCTGGAGGCACAGATCTCCTCGAACATGAAGCCATAGGGGTTGATCAGGAACTGCCCCGTGTGTTCACCGCCCGGCCCCGGCAGGCGCGCGCTGATGTGCGTGAACACCAGGTCGTCCCAACCAAACAACGCCACCAGACGGTAAGCGGCGGCCAGGTCGACACGCAGGCGCCACTCCTGCGGGCTGACCTGGTCACGGCGGTGCGGGATGCTGAGGGCGGCGGTGGGCATGAGGGTCCTTGCGGCAAAGGGGCTGGTTGTGACGAATGGACGCGGTGGCCACGCGATGGACAATGAATGGCTCGGACAAGTTTTCCCCATCGTCGCGCTGCTGTCGCGTCAGAGACAAGCCATGAATACCCCCGTTCTTACAATCGAAGAGCTTCACAACATCGAGTCAGGCGCGTGGTTCAGCAAGCTCTCACCCAAGCTGCGGAGCGCGATCCTGTCGCGAACCGCCGTGCGCCGGCTGTCCGATGGCGACCCGCTGGCTTCGCGCGGAACGGCTGCAGAAGAATGGTGCGGCGTGGCGCGCGGTGCGGTGCGCATCAGCTCGGTCTCCTTGTCGGGCAAGCAGGTCACGCTGACCTATGCCGAACCCGGCACCTGGTTCGGCGACATCGCACTCTTCGACGGCCTGCCACGCACCCACGATGCCGACGCTCATGGTGCGACCACGATGCTGGTCGTTCGCAAACCCGACTTCAAGGAATTGCTGAGCCAGCACGTGGAGTTGTACGACGCGCTGCTGCGCCTGAACTGCCGGCGCCTGCGACTGATGTTCAACCAGTTCGAAGATCTCAACACCAGGCCATTGCAAGCGCGCCTGGCCAAGCAGATCCTGCTGCTGGCGCGCAGCTATGGCATCGCCCAGGGCGAAGAAATCCGCATCGGCCTGGCGCTGGCGCAGGAAGACCTGGCGCAGCTGCTGGGCGCTTCACGCCAGCGCGTGAACCAGGAACTGAAAGGCTTCGAGCGCGAGGGCGCAGTGCGTGTCGAACCGACACGGCTGGTGGTGCTGTCACGCGAAAAGCTGCTGGTCATTGCTGACCGCTGAAACACCTAGTAGTCCGTTCTGTCAATGAGATTACAAATGAAATTGATGCATTCGTTCGTCAGGCTAGGCGCAAACCACAGCCATAGCTGCAGCTACGGCGCGGATTTGCAACGACGCATGGCGGTTGAAGGCGCGATTTCATGTAATCGGTTTGGCGGAACGGACTACTAGTCACCATGGACCAGTACACCGGCACACGCGCTGTCTCTGACAGCCACGCCTTTGATGTGGCCGCGCTGCAGGCGCACCTGCTTGCGAATCTGCCGGGTTTTGCCGGACCGTTGGGCGTCGAACAGTTCAAGGGCGGTCAGTCCAACCCCACCTACAAGCTGCTGACGCCGGCCCGCGCCTACGTGATGCGGACCAAGCCCGGGCCAGCGGCCAGACTGCTGCCTTCAGCGCACGCCATCGAACGCGAGTTCCGCGTCATGCACGCCCTGGCCGGCAGCGACGTACCGGTGGCGCAGATGCTGCTGCTGTGCGAAGACGAAGCCGTCATCGGCCGCGCCTTCTACATCATGGAATTCATGGACGGCCGGGTGTTGTGGGACCAGTCGCTGCCGGGCTTGTCCAAGGCCGAGCGCGGCGCCATCTACGACGAGATGAACCGGATCATGGCCGCCTTGCACCAGGTCGACGTGGGCGCCGTGGGCCTGGCCAGCTACGGCAAACCCGGCAACTACTTCGAGCGCCAGATCGGCCGCTGGAGCAAGCAGTACCTGGCTTCGGTCACCGAGACCATCGACGAGATGGAGCGACTGATTGCCTGGCTGCCCGCGCACATGCCCACCAGCGCTTTGGACAGTTCGCAGGTCTCGGTGGTGCATGGCGACTACCGGCTGGACAACCTGGTCTTCCACAAGACCGAGCCCCGTGCCATCGCGGTGCTGGACTGGGAACTGTCCACGCTGGGCCATCCACTGGCCGACTTCAGCTACCACTGCATGGCCTGGCACATTCCGCCCGGCACCTTCCGTGGCATCGGCGGCCTGGACCAGGCGGCGCTGGGCATACCCAGCGAACAGGACTACGTGCGCCGCTACTGCGAACGCACCGGGCGGTCAGACCCCGGCGCACTGGCGCAGGACTGGAACTTCTACCTGGCTTACAACCTGTTCCGCCTGGCCTCCATCACACAGGGCATTGCCAAGCGTGTGGTGGACGGCATTGCATCCAGCGCGCAGGCCAAGGCCACGGGCGCATCAACCCGGCCCCTGGCCCAGATGGCCTGGCAGTTTGCACAACGCGCGCAGTAAGGCCAGCGGGCATCAAACGCCGAACCGCGCGCTCCCACCTTCACCCGGAGAACAAAAAATGGACTTCAGCTACTCAGCCCGCACCCAAGAGTTGCAGGCCCGCCTGCAAGCTTTCATGGCCGAACATGTGTACCCGGCAGAAGCCCGCTACTTCGCCGAGATCGAAGCCAACGCCAAGGCCGGCAAGCGCTGGACGCCGCTGCAGGTGATTGAAGAACTCAAGCCCAAGGCACGCGCGGCGGGCTTGTGGAACCTGTTCCTGCCCCCGTCTGCCGAGGGCGCGCATGGCCAGGGCAGCACCGATGGCCCGGGTGCCAAAAGCGACGCCGAATTCACATTCGGCCTGAGCAACCAGGACTACGCGCCGCTGGCCGAGATCATGGGCGCCGTGCCCTGGAGCAGTGAGGTCTTCAACTGCTCGGCGCCGGACACCGGCAACATGGAAGTTTTTGCGCGCTACGGCACCGCCGAACACAAGGAGCGCTGGCTCAAGCCGCTGCTGGACGGCAAGATCCGCAGTGCCTTTGCGATGACCGAACCGGCAGTGGCTTCGTCCGACGCGACCAACATCGAAGCCGACATCAGCCGTGAATCCACAAGTGCGGGCGACAGCTACGTCATCAACGGCCGCAAGTGGTGGACCAGCGGCGCCGGCGACCCGCGCTGTGCGGTCTACATCTTCATGGGCAAGACCGACAAACTGGCGCCGCGGCATTCGCAGCAATCCATGATCGTCGTGCCGGCCGACACGCCGGGCATCACCATCCTGCGCCCGCTCACCGTCTTCGGCTACGACGACGCGCCGCACGGCCACATGGAAGTGGACTTCAAGAACGTGCGCGTGCCGGCCTCGGCCATGCTGCTGGGCGAAGGTCGCGGCTTCGAGATTGCACAGGGCCGACTGGGGCCCGGTCGCATCCACCACTGCATGCGCCTGATCGGCATCGCCGAACGGGCGCTGAAGCTGATGTGCGAACGTGCCGTCAGCCGCACGGCATTTGGCAAGACCATCGCACAGCAGACCGTGACGCAGGAACGCATTGCCGAAGCACGGTGCCAGATCGACATGGCGCGCCTGCTCACGCTGAAGGCCGCCTGGATGATGGACATGGCCGGCAACAAAAGCGCCAAGGCCGAGATCGCGATGATCAAGGTGGTGGCACCGAACATGGCCTGCCAGGTCATCGACTGGGCGATGCAGGTGCACGGCGGCGCGGGCATGAGCCAGGACTTTCCGCTGGCCTACTTCTACACCAATGCCCGCACGCTGCGCTTTGCCGATGGCCCCGACGAGGTGCACCGCAACGCCATCGCCAAGATCGAACTGGGCAAGATCGCGGCACGCTGACGCGCCAAGCCAAGCCGGGCGCCGTGAAAGCGGCGCCTGCGGGTTCTACTTGTTGCGCTCGTCGCCCGGCAAGGCGCTGGTGGACCACATGCTGGGCTGCGTGCTGGGCGAGATGGAATCGCTGCTTTCGTTGGCCACGCGCCGAGCCTCGCGCATGGCCACTTCAAACAGACGCAGCCAGCCCTGCAGCGCACCCACCTGCGCGTCGGGCAAGGCCGTGCGCAACATCAGCCGGCCGCGGCCGATCATCAATACCACCGGCGTTTCGGCTTCAATGCGCAGCGCCGCCATGGCCTGCGACAAAGGGCCTTGCAGCCACTGCACCAGCCAGGACTTGCCGCTGGACAGTGCCACGTAACGTTCGCGCAGTTCGGGCATGTCGCTGCCCGGCAGCTTGGGAAACATCACCAGCCAGCGCATCTCGGGCGGGGTCTGGTTGTCGATCCGCGTCTGCACGCCTTCGACGTACTGGTCGAAGACATCCTTCTCCATCTGCTCTTGCAGCACGCGGTTCATCACCACCAACTGCAGATCGGACGCCAGGCCCAATTCGGAACGGATGCGCAGTTCCTGGCCCTGGATGTAGGGCCGCTGCGAAGGCCCCCATTCCAGCCGCCAGGGCGTCGCACCCAGACGTCCGTCGATGACAAAACCTTCACTTTGCACGGCGCGAAAGGCGTACTGCTTCGATTGCGCCCAGGGGGCGACGCCCTCCCAATCACCACCCTCGGAAGGGGCGTTGGTGAACAAGCGCTTCAGGCCATCTAGCATGGTTTAGAGTCCAGTGAGCCTGCGGCGCCGGCACGGCGCACACCTGTGGAGAACAAGCATGATCGAAGTGTATTCGTGGGCCACGCCCAATGGCCACAAGGTTCACATCATGCTGGAAGAGTGTGGCCTGCCTTACCGGGCGCATGCAGTGGACATCGGCGCTGGTGACCAGTTCACGCCCGATTTCCTGGCCATCAGCCCCAACAACAAGATTCCCGCCATCGTGGACCCGCAAGGGCCCGATGGCAAGCCGATTTCTCTCTTCGAATCGGGGGCCATCCTGCTGTACCTGGCAGGCAAGACCGGCCGTTTCATGCCCGAAGACGTGCGCGACAAATACGAAGTGCTGCAGTGGTTGATGTTCCAGATGGGTGGCGTGGGCCCCATGCTGGGCCAGACGCACCACTTCCGCATCTACGCGCCTGAGAAGATTCCCTACGCCGTGGACCGTTACACCAACGAGACCAAACGCCTGTACGGTGTCATGAACAAACGCCTGGCCAAGAGCAAGTACATCGGCGGCAAGGACTACAGCATCGCCGACATGGCCATCTTCCCTTGGCTGCGCAGCTGGAAGAACCAGGGCATCGACTGGAACGACTTTCCCCACCTGCGCGGCTGGTTCGACGAGATCGCTGCGCGGCCCGCCGTCGTGCGTGGCGTCGAAGTGCTGGCCAACCTGCGCAAGCCGCTGGTGGACGACAAGGCCCGCGAAACGCTGTTCGGCAAGACCCAGTACCAGCAACGCTGAAGGCCGCGCGAGGCCCACGGCCCGCCGCCTAGAATCGCAGGCCAGTCTCTGCCCGTAGCTCAACTGGATAGAGCACCAGCCTTCTAAGCTGGGGGTCGCAGGTTCGAGTCCTGCCGGGCAGGCCAAAGCAGGTTTTCAGATTTAGACGCACGAAGACTCAAGCCGCTATGTGAATCAATCACTTGGTGGCTTGCGATTAGCCCCCTGCTGATCAAGCACGCCTTGACCCCGACCCTCGACCCACTGGCGTTGTCCGTTCCGGACATGCAGGCCCTCTTGGCTGTGACCAGTGCGCTGACCGCGCCCTTCGAGTTGCACGACATGCTGGCCGAGGTGGCCGCGGCAGTGCGCAGTGTGCTGCGGGCCGAGCGTGCGTCAGTCTGGCTGCTGGACGCAGCACAGGCGCAAACTGTTCATCGAGGTCTCCAGCGATTTGCAGCCCGTGCGCGTGCCGCTGGGGGCGGGCCTGGTGGGCAGCTGCGCCGCCAGCCGTCGGCTGATCAACGTGCCCGACTGCTACGCCGATCCAGGCACCCCCCGCAGTCGAGGGGGCCGACAAGCCCCTGGTCTCGCATGCACGGCCGGCCGGCCGCAGCTAGAGTCTGCGTAATTGTGAAAAAAAGTACGTGACCCATGTTTACCAGCCATCTCACCACCCTCAACCGCTGGACTCTGCCGAGACTGCTGGCGGCGGCAGCCCTGGTCCTGACCGCGGCCCTGCCGGCTCACGCCACCTTCGTGCAGGGTGACTGGGATCCCCCATTCGGCCCACCCTTCCCCGACCTCGGCTGGCGCGGCACCACGACCATCTTCGTGCCCACGGCCTGCCTGGTGCTGACGGGCACGGTGGTCAACGACGGGGCGCTCTGCCCGCTGATGTCAGTGGTCAATGCCAAGGTCGAGTTTTACGACCTTGCAGACACAGGCCTCACCACCGTGGAGGCGCTGAACTTCGACACGCTGGTGGCCGTGGAGCGCATCGTCGTCAACGCCGGCCTGGTTGAAGGCTTTGCTCTCGACTCATTGGGCTGGGTGCTGAGCACCAGTGCGTTGGGTGTCACGGTTCCCGGAGGCGACCAAGCCTCGTTCGGTCTGGAAATCGACATTCTCACGGACGGGACCTTTGCGGTCCTGATGTGGCGCGAGGATATCGGGAACCCGACCGGTGGCCGCAACGGTCCGCCAGCCAGGCTGGTGATCACCCAGTTCGCCGACCCGACAGGGGTATCGGCGCCCGGCAGCGACACCCTGGCGCTGGTCGGCCTGGTGGGCCTGCTGGCGACATCGGCGCGGCGCCGGCGGCGCTGAGAAGTTCGCGGCTCAGCCCGGCGTTGGCGCGGCCTCAGCCTGCCTCGGCGCCAGGGCCAGCGCGGCCTGGACGGCGTCAGCCAGGGTCGTGGCCTCGGAGGCGGTGAGCACCTGGGTCCAGTGCCAGTCGCCCAGCAGCTCGCGCAGCGACTCCTCCAGCACGTGCGCCATCACGGCGGCCAGCGGCTCGCGCGCCAGGCCCGAGGCCTGACGGGCCCTCGAGGCCACCCCCAGCAGCACGCCGGCCTGGCTGAACTCGCCCAGTGCGTGGGCCAGCGCCGCCATGTCTTCAAGCGAGGCCAGCAGCTCCGCACGCATTTCGTGGTGCTGAAAGGTCGAAAGCGCCTGCTGCATGGCGACCTGCGCGTCCATCAGCGCGCCCTGCTGCAGCGCCAGTCGACCCAGCGCGGCACCGGCGCGGGCTTCGCCGCGCCGGTCGGCGGCCTGGCGCGCCCTGGCCAGAGCGCGGTCGAGGTGGTGCCGCGCCGCCGGCAGGTCGCCGGCGTTCTGCGCGCAGCGGCCCAGCAACCACTCGCACTCGCTCTCGATCTCGTGATTGCCCAGTTCGGCCGCCAACGCCAGGCTGTCGCCCAGGTGCGCCACGGCCTCGCGCCAGCGCTCCAGACCGATGCAGACATGGCCCAAGTGCTGCATCACGATGGCCTCCGAAACGCGGTGGCCCAGCGCGCGAAAGAGACCGAGCGCCTCGAGCTCGGACTGCAACGCCGCCGGCGCGTCGCCTGCCGCGAGCTGGGCCATCGCCAGCGTCGACAGCGTCTGTGCGGTGCCCACGCGGTCGTCGGCAGCGCGGCGCAAGGCCAGGCAGGTGCTGAGCTGCGCCCGCGCCTCGCGCGGGTCGCCGTGCGCCACCGCAAGGGCTGCGGCGGCGTACAGCGCGTGGGCACGCGCCAGGTCGCTGGCCAGCACGGCCGGTAGCGCCAGCGCGGCGCGCATCAGCTCGCGGCCTTCCGACAGATAGCCGCGGGTGATGAAGAAGTTCTGCAGCGCCACCGGGATCTTGGCCGCCAGCAGCGGGTCGACGATGCCGGCACGTGCGGTGGCCATCGCGGCGCGCAGGTTGTCGAGTTCGTCCTCCAGCCGCGCCACCCACAGCGCCTGCTTTGCACCCTTCATCCCGTCGCGCGCCTGCTTGGCGATGCCGAACATCTGCTCGGCGTGGCGCGCCATCGTCGGCTCGGCATCCGGGAGCTCGCGCAGCTTCTCGACCGCGTACTCGCGCAGGGTCTCCAGCATCGAGTAGCGCACGCCGCCGTCGGTCTGGTCGGCCATCGAGACGAGCGAGTGGCCGACCAGGCGGTCGAGCAGGTCGGCGAGGTCCAGCGGGTCGAGCGGCTCGGTGCCGCAAACGGCCTCGGCGCCGGCGAGGTCGAAGCCGCCCACGAACACCGCCAGGCGCGCGAACAGCGTCTGCTCGGCCGGCGCGAGCAGCTCGTGGGACCAGTCGACCAGCGAGCGCAGCGTCTGCTGCCGCTGCTGCGCCACGCGGCTGCCACCGGTGAGCAGCCGGTAGCGGTCCTTCAGCCGGGCGTTGATGTCGGCCACCGACATCGAGCGCACGCGCGCCGCCGCCAGCTCCAGCGCCAGCGGAATGCCTTCGAGCCGCGCCACCAGTTCGGCCACCGCCGCGGCCTGCGCCGCATCGAGCTGGAAGCCGGCACGCTGGGCCTGCGCGCGCTGCACGAACAGCTGCACCGAGGGCATGGAACCGAGCGCGGCGGTGTCGATGGGCTGGCCCGGCGCCAGGCGCGGCACCTCCAGTGGCTGCACCGGATAGGTCTGCTCACCGGCCACCTGCAGCGCGATGCGGCTGGAGGCCACGATGCGCACATCGGGCGCCTGGCGCAGCAGCGCCTGGGCCAGCGCTGCAGCGGCGTCAACGAGGTGCTCGCAGTTGTCGACCACGAGCAGCAGTCGCCGGTCCTTCATGGCCGCAGCGATGGCTTGCAGCAGCGGCCGGCCCGGCTCCTCTTGCACCTGCAGCAGCCGCGCCGCCTCGACGGCCACCAGCGCCGGATCGCGCAGCGGCGACAGATCGAGGAACCAGGTGCCGTCGGGGAAATCGGCGCGCGTCTCGGCGGCCACCTGAAGCGACAGCCGCGTCTTGCCCAGTCCGCCCATGCCCAGCAGCGTGACCAGCCGGGTGCGCGGCAACAGGTCCTTGATCTCGTCGATCTCGCGCTCGCGGCCGACAAAGGGCGTGCCCGGCTGCGGCAGGTTGTTCGGCACCTCGCGCACCGGCAGCCAGCGAGAGCCGAACCGTACGACGCGGTAGGCCTTGTCGCCGTCGGGTGGTGCCCCAAGCGCGGCAAGGGCTGGCTCGAACAGCTCCATCGGCTCGGTCACGCCCTTCAGCCGCCAGGCCCCGATGGAGACGACCTTGACGGCCTGCCCTGCGGCAGCAAGGGCGCGGGCAGCGTCCTCGCTCAGCAGCGTCTGTCCGCCCCGGGCCAGGCTCATCACGCGTGCCGCTGTCGGTTTGGCCAGGCCCTCGACCTCGAGCGGCTTGGCGCCGCGGGTGATGTCGTCGGCGCTGTTGGTGCGCAGCATCACCGGCCCCACGTGAAGCCCAGCGCGTGCGGCCAGGGCCAAGCCGCTGTAGGCGCCGACAGCGGCCAGTCCGGCGTGGTAGGCCGCGGCGTAGGCGAGCGCGTCGACAGGGTGCTCGAATAGCAGCAGCATGCCGTCGGTCTTGTCGATCTCACGGCCACCGTGCAGGCGCAGCAGGTCGCGCGCCAAGCGGTCGTGGGCCTGCCACAGCGCGGCCATGCGCAAGTCGCCGATGGTCTGTGCGAGCCGGGTGCTGTCGACCACATCGGTAAGCAGCAGCGCGCGCACCACGGCATCGGCCCCCGGTTCACACTGGGCCGGCGGCGGCCCTGGCAAGGCAGTCAACTCAGTCGCACTCATCCTCCGAGTGTGCCGCGTTGTCGGTTTCCCATGCCAGTAGAGGTTCCCGCGGTCCCGTCAGGCGGCTCAAACGGCTGCCCAACGCCTCGGGCAGCCGCACAGCAGGGAACTCCGACACCCGATAGCTGGACGCCAAACCCGCCGCCACGCCGGCGCCGAGGAGAACTGTCGCGGCCAGTCGAGGCAGCGCACACAAGGCAGGAGCGCAGACCGCAGACGTGCCACCGGTCTGAAGCACTTGTGAGGATTTTCGGCAGGCGTCCGGTCCCTGCCGGGCCGCCATCTGGATGCGCATACAGTACGGCACACCCACTTGCCGATTGCTGCCGTGCAGGCCCTAGCCCCCCTCAACCCCGAACAGGAACTGGCCGTCAGGCATCCGCCAGGCGGTGGCCCGCTGCTCGTCATTGCAGGTGCAGGCACTGGCAAGACGCTGACCCTGGCCTCGCGGCTGGCGCACCTGGTGATGCAAGGCGCCGACCCGCAACGGGTGCTGCTGATGACCTTTTCGCGCCGCGCGGCCGGCGAAATGGCCCGGCGCGCGGCGCGCCTGCTGCACCAGTCCTTGCGCCTGCCGTCCAACACCGCGCCACCCAGCTTGCCCTGGTGCGGCACCTTCCACAGCGTGGCCGCGCGGCTGCTGCGCGAAGAGGCCTCGCGCATCGGCCTGAACACGGGCTTCACCGTGCTGGACCGCAGCGACGCCCAAGACCTGATGGCGCACACACGCCAGGCACTGGGCCTGGCCGACAGCGAACATCGGCTGCCGCTGGCGCCCACCTGCCTGGCCATCCATTCGCGCTGCATCAACACCCGGCAGCCGGTGTCCGAGGTGGTCAAGAGCACCTTCCCCTGGTGCCTGGGCCATGAAGCCGATCTGGCGCGACTGTTCACGGGCTTCGGTGAAGCCAAGCTGCAGCAGCAATCGCTGGACTTCGATGACCTGTTGCTGGCCTGGTGGCATCTGATGCAGACACCCGCCATGGCCGACCGCATCGGCGGCAGGTTCGACCACGTGCTGGTGGACGAGGTGCAGGACATCAACCGCCTGCAAGCCGACATCCTGCTGGCCCTGAAACCCGACGGCCAGGGGCTCACCGCCGTGGGCGACGACGCGCAATCCATCTACGCCTTTCGCGGCGCGGAGGTGCAGCACATCCTTCACTTTCCGCAGCGTTTCGATCCACCGGCGAGCGTGGTCACGCTGACGCAGAACTACCGGTGCACGCCGCAGATCCTGGACGCGTCCAACGCCGTGATGGCTCTGGCCGCGCAAGGTTTTCCCAAACAGCTGTGGAGCCAGCGCGCAGCAGGCTGCAAGCCACGCCTGATGACGGTGGAAGACGAAGCCGCCCAAGCCCACGCCGTGGCCGACGCGGTGCTGGCGCAGCGCGAAGCCGGCCTGGTGCTCAAGCGCCAGGCGGTGCTGTTCCGCACCGGCACACACAGTGCGCCACTGGAGCTGGAACTCACGCGGCGCGGGGTCCCATTCGTCAAGTACGGCGGGCTCAAGTTCATGGAAGCGGCGCACGTGAAAGACGTGCTGTCGGTGCTGCGCTGGGCCGACAACCCGCCGGCACGTTTGCCGGCCATGCGCGTGGCGCGCCTGGTGCCCGGCCTGGGCCCGGCCAGCGTGCGGCGGCTGCTGGACCACGAAGGGCCGCTGGCCAGCTTCAAGCCGCCGCCTGCTGCTGCCCTGCCCTGGCATGCACTGCTGTATCTGATGCAGCACCTGCGCAGCCCGGCCGCGCAGTGGCCCGACGACTTGCAGCGGGTTGTCGACTGGTACCAGCCGCACCTGGAACGTCTGCACGACGACGCCCGTGTGCGCCTGGCCGACCTGGGCCAGTTGCTGCAGGTGGCGGCCGGGCACCGCAGCCGCGAGCGGTTTGTCACCGAGCTCACGCTGGACCCACCCGAAGCCAGCAGCGACGAGTCGGGCGTGCCCTTGCGTGACGAGGACTATCTGATCCTGTCCACGCTGCACTCGGCCAAGGGGCAGGAGTGGAACGCGGTGCACATCCTGAACGTGGTGGACGGCTGCATGCCGGCCGACATGGCCACCGGCAGCGCGGCCGAGATCGAAGAAGAGCGCCGGCTGCTGTACGTGGGCATGACACGTGCTCGCGATGAGCTCAGCCTGTGGATGCCGCAGCGCTTTCACGTCACGCAGCAGCGAGCGCTGGGCGGCAGGCACCTGTACGCGCTGCGCTCGCGCTTCATCCCGGCCGATCTGTTGCCGCACTTCGAACAAGTGGCGCCGCAGGCTGCAGAACCGGCCACTGAAGTCGGTCCGACCGAGCCGCTGCTGGACCTGGCAGCTTTGCTGCGTGAGGGTTGGCAGCACCACCCGGGATCGATGGCCCCTGCGCCAGCCGTTCGTGGGCAGAATCGCAGCTGATCTCCCGCACCCGCACCCGCACCATCTCAGCGAGGCCGCCATGGCAGACACCCGCCCTTCTCCGATCGCGTCCACCGCAGCCTCCTCAGCGCCGCCATCCAACGCCGATGGGCCTGATGCCCCACATCTGCTGCGCCAGTTGGGCGCGCGTGCACACCAGCTGCGCGCGGCCACCCGTGCCGCCGACCACTACAACGCACAAGACCAGGCCGCCGACCGCGACACCGGGTCCTGGCTCATGTCCAGCACCGTGGGCTTGGCCGCTGACCTGGCCGCCGACCTGGACAGCCTGGCGCGTGCCATCAAGGAACGCCAGTCCGATGCTGCCCTGCTGGCCCGCCTGTCGCCATTGCGCGTGCGCGCCCACCAGCTGCACGCCGCGGCCAAGGCCGCCGATCACTTCCTGGACCAGGATTCACGCGAAGACCAGGACACCGGCTCATGGCTCATTGCCACGGCCCACGCGCTGGCCGTGAAGTTGGCAGCAGAGATGGACGACAGCGTGGCCGGCGTGCGTCGCACGCCGCCGAACAAAGAAGCGGTGGAGCCGCACGACCCCGCCCTGGTGCGACGGGTGGCGGCCGCGACGGCGACAGCACCCTTGCGCGGAGCCGCCTGAGCCCTGTTGGATGGCGCCAAAAAGCAAACCGGACGACCGGTGTTTTGACCTGGATCGTCCGCCTTGTGGGATGTTGGTCGGGGTGAAAGGATTCGAACCTTCGACCCACTGGTCCCAAACCAGTTGCGCTACCAGGCTGCGCTACACCCCGATGGCGTCATTGTAGCCGGGGGGTGCCGACTGACCCACCGACTGACCCACCGACAGGTCAGAGGGCAGTTGGTCGGCAGTGCTCTGCTGATGGGTGACTTCAGCCGCCCTTGCCAAAGAACCCGTTGCAAGGTGCGCCCACAGCCGTGCTGTCCAGCCGTGTTGTCCAGCCTTGTTGTCTAGCCGTGTTGTCCAGTTGCGCCTGCGTCGATCCGCCCATCGGCCTTGTGCTGCGTGTCTCGCTGGTTGGCAGTGTTCAGCCGCCTGCCGCCTGGCGTATCGCCGCCAGCGTGGTGCGGCTGGTGCTGACATTGGCGTCCAGCTTCACGTGCAGCAGCGTCGGCCCATCGGCCTCGATGGCGCGCACCAGCGCCGGCTCGATGGCCGCCGTGGCATCGATGAATTCACCGCGCCAGCCGTAGGCCCGTGCCAATGCAGCGAAGTCGGGGTTGAAGAGGTCGCTGCCGCTCACGCGGGCCGGGTAATCACGTTCCTGGTGCATGCGGATGGTGCCGTAGGTGCCGTTGTCCACCACCACGCTGATCAGCTTTTTGGCGCCGTAGCCCGTGGCGGTGGCCAGTTCCTGCCCGTTCATCAAGAAGTCGCCGTCGCCCGCGATGTTGACCACCCAGCGTTCGGGCTGCAGCAGCGCCGCGCCCACGGCAGCCGGCAGGCCGTAGCCCATGGCGCCGGACGTCGGCGCCAGCTGCGTGCGGCCGTGGTGCTGCAGGCCCGGGTAGCTGCAGTACCGGTGCAGCCAGCCGCTGAAGTTGCCAGCGCCATTGGTGTAGACCGTGCTCTCGGGCAGCAGGCGTTGCAGGGCCTTGATGAGCACCGCCATGTCCAGCGGCTCGACAGCCGGCGCCACGAGATTGGCTTCGTAGTCGGCACGCGCTGAAGCGGCGTGGGCGGCCCAGGGCACCTGCGTCGGCGCGGCCAGCGATTCCAGCGCCTTGGCGGCGCAGGCCATCGAGGCCTGCAGCATCAGGTCGGCCTGGTAGACCCGACCCAGCTCTTCGGCCCCGGCGTGGATGTGCACCAGCTTCTGCCTCGGCCGCGGCGCCTGCAGGTAGGTATAGCCCTGGGTCGTCATCTCACCCAGGCGCACACCCAGAGCGATGACCAGGTCGGCGTCCTTCACACGCGCCACCAGGCGGGGGTTGGTGCCGATGCCCACGTCGCCGGCGTACAGCGGATGCCGGTTGTCGAAGGTGTCCTGGAAGCGCCAGGCGCAGGCCACGGGCAGCTGCCAGTTCTCGGCAAACCGCTGCAGCGCCTTGGCCGCTTCGGCGTCCCAGCCCGAGCCACCCGCCAGCACGATGGGGCGCTGCGCAGCCAACAGCAGGGCCCGCAGGTCACGCAGGCCGCCGGGCGCGGGCCAGGCGTGCACGGGCTCGACACGCGGCAGCACCGGGGCTGCCGTCAGCGTGGTCAGCATGTCTTCGGGCAAGGACAGCACCACAGGCCCCGGCCGCCCTTGCATGGCGGTGTGGAAGGCGCGTGCGACGTATTCGGGCACCCGGTCTGCGCTTTGTATCTCGGCCACCCATTTGGCCAGGCCCAGCGTGCCGGGGCTGAACATCTGGCGGTAGTCGATTTCTTGAAAAGCTTCGCGATCGCGCTGGTCGCTGGCCACCTGGCCGATGAACAAGACCATCGGCGTGCTGTCCTGGAAGGCCGTGTGCACGCCGATGCTGGCGTTGGTGGCGCCGGGGCCGCGGGTGACGAAGCACACGCCGGGGCGGCCCGTCAGCTTGCCCTGCGCGTCGGCCATGAAAGCAGCGCCACCTTCTTGTCGGCAGGCGATGAAACGGATGCGGTCGCGGTGTTCGTAAAAACCGTCCAGCACCGCCAGGTAACTTTCGCCTGGCACGCCAAAGCAGGTGTGCACACCTTGTGCGATGAGGGCCTGCACCAGGGCATGGCCAGCCGGCCTGGAAGCGCCGGCTGCAGGGGCGGTGTGTGTGGTGTCTGTGCTCATGCCGGCACTGTAGCCGCTGCACAGACCAGGGCCGGGCCCGTCAGCGCATCAGGGCCCGCCGCAGGCCAGCGAAGCACCCGCCTGCGCCTTGTCAGGCGCTGGGTTCAGGGCCTGCAATTCCCGCCCCTGACGCCACAGCGCGCAGGTGCTCCAGGGCAGGCCGAGGAAGCGCTCGGCGCCGCTGCGGTCGCGTGACTTCAAAAGCAACCAGCCCGCATGCGGCCCCGACTCCACCACGAACCAGCGACCACCGCTTGCAGCGTCTCCTTCTTCGGCGGCCACACGCGCAAAAGGCACCAGCCCCGCCACCGGGGCCGGCGGGCTTTGTGCGGCCTGGCGAAGCACGGCGCCGACGGGTCTTTCGTGCACGGCCACGCGAATCTCGTCACGCGCTGGCCGCGTGGGGTCCATTGCCGGGCCCGAGGCAGGCCAGCCCCGCGCCACCATGAAACAGTGGCTGGCGCTTTCGTGGTGCGACATCTGGAAGCCAGGCATGGTGGCAAAGCTGGCCGCCAACTGCAGGCAGGCCGAGTCCGGCGGTGAAGGCATCAGGGGGCGTGGCTGGCCCATGCTGGTGTCGAGTTCCACACGCAAGGCTTGCGCCGACACGATGCGCCAGGAGCGTTCGGCCACCTGCACCTGGCGCCCGCCTGACAGCCGCCAGGTGGGCACCACGGCGACACGCGCCTCGCCGGCCGCGGTCTGCACGGCGCTCACGGCTTGCGGATCGGAGATGGTCGCCAGCGTTTGCCGCTGCAAGGCGCGCACCTGGCCGTCGCGGCTGCGTTCCCAGTCCACCTCTTGCACGATCACCGTACCGGCCGCCCGGCTGATGTCCAGCACGGTGTAATAGAAGTAGCGCATGCCGGCATCGAAGACCAGGCTCGAGTCCAGCACCTCGGGGCTGGACAGCACCACAGCGCCCAGCAGGCACAGGCCGCTGACGGGGTCGACGCTGGCGCTGAACACCTCCAGCGTGCGGTCGAAGCCAGGCCGTTTCGGCACGAACAAGGCACGCAGGGGCCGGCCGTCGCTGGCCGCGCGGCGTGCCGACACAAAGAGCCGGCCGCGCGGTGTGGCCTGTTCGGCGCCCGGCGCATCCGGGCCGCTGATGCCCAGTGTGCCCGCGGCGGCGCAGGGCGCGTCGACCAGGACATCGGGCATCGGCACAGGGTCGCTCAGGGTGGACGGCGGCGGTGCACGCCATATCGATCCCGTGAGGATCTGTCGCAGCGTGCCATTCACCGGCGGCTCGGCCTGCGTGAAGATGCTGGCCAGAAAGTCACGCTGTTCGCCAAAGGGTGGCCAGTTGCCCAGGAGTTGCAGCGCACTGCGCGAAGTCACCGTGCGCCAGGAACCTTCGCCCTGCCGTGCCGCCTCGACCAGCTCGGCCGCACGCAACAACGAGTCCAAAGTGCCCGAGGCGTCGCCCACTTTGGCCTGGCTGGTGCTGAGCGTGGCGCGGTTGGCACGGTTGCCGGCGTCAAACAGCAGCTCCGCACGGCGCATCGTCGGGCCCTGAACCAGCACGGAAAACACAGCCGTGGGCAGCAACGCAAAAACCACGGTGACCAGCACCAGCCAGCGTGCGCTGCGTTTGGCCCGCGTCTCGCGCGCCACCCGTTCGGCCTGGCGCCGGGTGGAGGCATCGAAGAAGGCGTCCAGTTCGGGTTCATGTCGTGCCAGCCGCGCACCATCGCGGTCCAGCGCCAGGAATCGGCGCCAGGTGTCGCGCTTGTCGGCTTGCTTCACGCGCGACGCAAAACCAGCGCCGCCCAGGCGGCGCAATTCACCGGCCTCCAGCAGGTAGTCGTCGCTCCGACGGCCAGCCGACCAATCGGCGCATTTGCGCAGCACGCCCAGGAATTCATCGAAGTGCGCAGACTCGGTGTCGATGAGCGCTCGAAAGCGCGGCCAGCCACGGATGAAGGACTCGTGCGACACCTTCAGCGTCACACGCGCCGGGTCTTCGTCGTCCCAGAACAGGTAGTCCACCGAGCCCAGAAAACCTTCGGAGATGAGCGCCCGCAGGTCGGCTCGGGTCTTGTCCGGGCCCAGCCAGCGCGCGCCGACATCGACATCGATGCGCTGCTGCGAATACAGGCCCGTGTTCGGGTCCTTGAACGCGAGGTGGCGGAACAGGTCGTCGAACTGCTCCCGCTTGGCCGGGTCGTGCCACTGGTACAGGGTCTCGGGCCAGTTTTCGACGCAGGCGCGCAGCGTGTTGACGCCGTCGTCCAGCGGTCGGTCATGGCCTCGCGCGCCAGCCTGCACCGCTCGCGCCAGGTCGGCGCGTGTGATGCGATCGGGTACCGACACGTCCATCTCCTGCCGCTCCAGCGCCGCTTCCCACAAACGTGCCAGCAGGTGCTGCAACAGCGGCAGGTGGTCGGGATCGTGGGTGATGGACTGCACGTCGCGCAGCAGGCGCTGCACCACGTCTTCGTCAAACACCACCTGCGCCGGCAGCACCTGATCGGGCGTCGCGCTGCGGGCCATCAGGCGCAGGAAGCGCTGCGCAGGGCCGGTGATGGCGCCGCGCAGTTCGTCCGCATCCAGGCGCCGGACGAGGTAGGACGACTTGTTGATGGCGTCGGGCAACTCCAGGTAAGTGGCGCAGTCGTTGAGGTGCTCGCTGCGCATCGTCAGCACCACGTAGCACCGTTCGTGCGGGTTGAAGAAGTGGTCCAGCACCCGTTCCACCAGCAAGGGCACGTCAGCCGCTTCGCGGTTGGTGGGGTGAAACAGCTCTTCGAACTGGTCCAGCACAAACAACACCCGTGCATCGGCCGGGTCGGGGCCCGGCGGCAGCGCCAACTCGCCGCCATAGGTGTCGAGCAGACGCGCGAAGCCGGCCTCTTGCCGGAAGACCTGGGCGATCTCCTGCTCCCGCTGCAGGTCGGCAGCCTCGCTGCCACGGCTTCTCAGGAGGCCGCCAAAACGCCGCGCCAGCCGTGTGATGGGCGAGTGCCGCCGCGCCACGCGGTCCTGAGCCGAGACGTTGGTGCCGGGTGTGCAGGTCAAGGGCAGCCACAGGTCACCCGCACCAGGAATCCCATAACTTCTAAGTTCAGGCACCACGCCGGCATGGATGAGGCTGCTTTTGCCGGATCCCGAGCCCCCCAGCACGGCCACGAACTGGGTCTGCTTGAGGTGCTCAATCACCTCGCGCACCTGCCGTTCGCGCCCGAACAGCAGCGCGGCCTCGAAGTCCAGGAAGGGTCGCAGGCCGGGATACGGCTCGCGCGGCAGCCGGGCGCGGGCGTCGAGGGCGGGCTCGTTCATGTCAGGCCCTTGTCGCGCTGCTGGCGGCGTTCGAACACCTTGCACAGGAAGCGGTCCAGCTCATCGCGCTCTGCATCCACCACGTCCACCTTGCTGGTGTCGTGCACGTCGAAGCGCAGCACCTGCCAGCCCCAGGCGGGAATGGGTTCGGTCGACGCCTGCGGGGGCATCAGGTAGGCCACGATGCCCGGCGCCACGTCGCGCCCCGGGGACAATTTGTTCTCGACCTTGTTGATCTGCGCGACCAGCGCATCGGATGTCTTGCGGCCCCACAGCAGCACCACGCCATCGGCATCGTCCAGGCTGGGAAAGCTGTCGATCTGGTCCACCGGTAGCCCCCGCGTGCGCAGGTGCAGCGCCGGCGTGCGGCCCGGGGCCAGGCGCTGGCAGACTTCGTCCCACTTGAGGCGGATCTGCTCACCCAGCGGCTCCCACAGATTGCGTTCGTGTTGGTTGCTTTCGATGTAGATGCGCACGGACTGCGGCGACGCGGGGGGCGCCACGACGGGTCGCAGGTGGTCCAGCAAGCCCTGCAAGGTGTGAACCCGCTCCTGCAGCGTGTGCACAAAGGCCGCGGCGCCCTGCCAGGCGAAAGGGGGCCCGGCTTTGTCGCGCAAATCCAGCCAGTGCAGGCGCTCGGCAGGCTTGCCGCGCTTCAACCAGGCTTCGCGTTGCAATTGCAGGTGACCGCCAGCCGCCAACGATCCCAGCATCAGCGGTGTTTCGTCAAAGGCCAGCACCAGGTCGGAAGCGTCATCCAGCGCATGAAACTCATCGAACACCGCATCCTGCGTCAAGACCCGCGAAGGCTGCCCACGTTGCGCCAGGCGCTGTGCCAGCAAGGCCACATCGGCCGCCTGCGCCGGTGGGCAAAAGCCGAAGGCAGCTGTGCCGGCTGGCGGCCCCGCATGGGCCGGGGCAGCCGGCGCCGGGCCCGCCGCGGCTTGCTGCGGCAGCGACAGCAGGAACGCCACATCATCTTGACCGGCCGGTTGCGGCTGTGGCGGCTTTTCTGTTGCTGGCGTCGCGGCGGGAAAAAATTCCGGGCTATCGGGACGCGGCGGCGCAGCCCTGGCCGCATCGGCCACCGCCACCTTCAACTTCGCCGCCAGGTCACCCCGCAGGCGTTCGAACGGGCCGCGAAATGCTGGAGAGACAAGGCCCGGGCCCATGTAGATGTCCAGCGGCCGCTGGCGGTCTGACGGCTCGAAAAAGGGCATCCAGACCTGGTCATCGTCGGGCAACAGCTGTTTCCAGGCACTGCCGCCGCTGACCCCCAGCATCGCGTTCTCAGACAGCGCCACGATGTAGAGGCGATCCCGAAAACCCTGCTCGCCAAACAGCGTCTTGAAGTACTCCAGTTCGCGCAGGCACCAGGTGCTCTGGGCGTAGTTGTCGTGCACGACGATGATCATCGCGAACGAAGCCGCGACGCGCTTTTTCAGCTCGTCGCTCAGCGCACCGGCCACCGGACCGTTTTCACCCGACAGGTGCATGCGCGGCAAGCGCACGCCACGCAGCAGCGCCGCCAGGCTGCGCTCAAGTTCATTGCGGAATTGGGTGACCCAGTTGAACCACGCCTCGTCGTCGGCGTGTGCATAGCTGATGAAGGCGGTGAACTCGCAGTCCTTGATCGTCTTCATGGGCCCACCGGGTGCACCCGCATGGGCGCCACCAGCCACGCGCGACGGGGCGGCGCATCGGGGTTCAAGGGCGGGCGGTGGAACACGGCAGCGGGGTCACATGCACCATCTCATGCTAGGTGTGGGCCCTGTGCTTGTAAAGACAAAGCCCCCCCTAAGGCGCCACCCGGAGCCCAGGCCTCGCCGTCGCCCGGCCGGACGCTTTCAGGGTAAGTCCCAGAGCCAATTATTCCCCAGTTGGTGAATTATGACGGCATGCCAGCTGCATCCAGCCCCGCCACGCTCAAAGCCCATGTCAATGTTTTGGCCCGGCGCCCCGGCGCCCCGGCGCATCAGCGCACCAGCGCTGGCGATCGCACGCCGCGGGCCATCTTGCACGACAGGGTGCTGCGCAGTGAACTTGCCGATGGCCCGTATTCACCATCTGGGGACCTGACTTCCCTGCCCTGAT